>Ga0172379_10000405_pt1 | contig 110774 bp, 90 predicted proteins | sample GrowelOW334metaG_FD_119756 | JGI IMG/M metagenome (GOLD analysis project Ga0172379, IMG submission 119756) | Groundwater microbial communities from an aquifer near a municipal landfill in Southern Ontario, Canada - Groundwater well OW334 metaG | ecosystem: Environmental > Aquatic > Deep...
GGACTTCGTGGTGCAGCTGATCACGCCGATCGCGATGGAAAAGGGCCTGCGCTTCGCCATCCGCGAAGGCGGCCATACCGTGGGCGCCGGCGTGGTCGGCGAGATCCTCGAGTAACGCCATGGCAGAGACACCGGCCGTCAACTCTCAGCAGCGAATCCGGATCCGCCTTCGCGCCTGCGATCACCGCATCCTGGACACGAGCGTCGGCAAGATCGTGGAGACCGCCCGCCGCACGGGCGCGGTCATCACGGGCCCCGTGCTCTTGCCCACGAACATCCGCAAGTACACGGTCCTGCGTTCGCCGCACGTGGACAAGAAGTCCCGCGAACAGTTCGAGATGCGGATCCATAAGCGCCTCATCGAGTTGAAGAGTCCCACCTCCCGCACGGTCGACGAGCTCATGAAGCTCGATTTGCCGGCGGGCGTGGACGTGGAGATCAAGCTTTAGGAATCTTGCTGCGCAAGATTCCTGAGGGCGAAAAGTTTTCCCGAACGGCGCAAGAAAACGGGAACGATGCAAGAAGGAGACGGAAAAAAACGGCGTAAGGTGAGTTTATGACTGAAGAAGTGAAACCAGACGCAACGCCTGCACAGGGCTCCGCCGGAAAGGCGCCGCCCACTCTGCGCACGCTCATCGGCGAGAAGGTCGGCATGACGCGGGTCTTCACCAAGGACGGCGAAGTCAAAGCCGTGACCGTGGTCAAGGCCGGTCCCTGCCCCATCGTCCGGGTGAAGTCGACGGAGTCCAAGGACGGCTACAGCGCCGTGCTCTTGGGCTACGGAGAGCGCAATGCGAAGCACCTGAACAAGCCCATGACCGGGCAGTTCAAGGCTTCCGGAACGGCTCCCTCGCGCTGGCTGCGCGAGGTCCGCGTCGCCGATCCCAAGCCTTTCAAGGTGGGGCAGGTCGCGGACGTCGACGGCCGCTTCGTGCCCGGCGACTTCGTGGATATCCAAGGCCTGAGCAAGGGCCGCGGATTCGCGGGCGTCATGAAGCGCCACAACTTCCACGGCTTGCCGGCTTCCCACGGCGCCTCGGACAAGGAGCGCTCTCCCGGATCGCTGACCTCCCGCCGCTCCCTGGGCAAGGTGCTCAAGGGGCAGCGCATGGCCGGGCACTACGGCCACGAGACCACCACGACCCAGAAGGTCGAGGTCATCGAGGTGGATGCGATCAACCACCTGCTCTATCTGAATGGACCGGTCCCTGGCCCCAAAGGCAGCTGGGTCTGCGTCCATGAGACCGTCAAGAATATGAAGCGCCGGCCGGTGAAGATCGTAAAGTCGACCGTCAAGCGCGATAAGATGGGCAACATCATCGTCGAGAAAAAGCCCACTAAGAAGAAGGCTTAACCATGGAAGCACAGATACTGAACCTGAAGGGCCAGCCGGTCGGCAAAGTCGAACTCCCGGAAACGGTGTTCGGCGTCAAGCCCCGGCCGACGTTCCTGCACGAAGCCGTGACCATCTACGAGACGAACCTTCGCTCGGGCACGGCGCACACCAAGACCCGTTCCGAGGTGCGCGGCGGAGGCCGCAAGCCTTGGAAGCAGAAGCACACCGGCCGCGCTCGTCACGGCTCGATCCGATCCCCGCTCTGGCGCAAGGGCGGAGTCGTGTTCGGCCCGCGCACGCGGTCCTATAAGCTGTCCCTGCCTCCGGCCAAGGCGCATCTCGCCCTCGTCCAGGCGCTGAGCATGCGCGTGCTCGCCGGCGGCTTGCGCGTCATCGACGGTCTGGCTCTCGACGGCGCCAAGACCAAGCAGGTGGCCCAGATGCTCAAGGACCTGAAGGCGGATCCCCGGAGCTTGATCGTGACGGAACAGCACGACGAGAACCTGGCCCGCGCTTCCCGGAACATCGGGACCGTGAAGGTGATGCTCGTCGCTCACCTGAATGCCTACGAGGTGCTCGCCCGCCGCAATCTCATCATCACCAAAGCGGCCCTCGAAAAGATCGCCCCGAGGTTCAACGGATGACCGAATTCGATCCTACGATACACATCGTACGCCCGCTCATGACCGAGCGGAGCACGCTCATGAAGGAGAAGCACAATCAGTACACCTTCGAGGTGAAGCCCACCTCCTCCAAGAGCGACGTGAAGAGATCCATCGAGGAGCTCTTCAAGGTGAAAGTCCTTCAGGTGCGCACCGCCAACGTGCGCGGCAAATACCGCCGATTCGGACGCGGCGGCGGATACCGCCCGGACTGGAAGAAGGCGATCGTGACGCTGAAGCCCGGCGATTCGATCGAGCTCGTGGCGCAGGGAGCCTAACGCATGCCTGTGAAATCCTATAAGCCGTATACACCCTCCCGGCGGCACATGACCTCCGCGGACTACTCCGAGCTGACGAAGAAGGCTCCGGAGAAGAGCCTGACCAAGGGCTTGCGCAAGACCGGCGGACGCAACAACACCGGCATGATCATGGTCCGCCACATCGGCGGCGGGCACAAGCGCGCCTATCGCCAAATCGACTTCAAGCGCGACAACCTCGGAGTCCCCGGGAAGGTCGTGTCCGTGGAGTACGATCCCAACCGGTCATCGCGCATCGCGCTGATCCACTATGCGGACGGCGACAAGCGATATATCCTGCACACGGTCGGCCTGAAGGTGGGCGACACCGTGCAATCCGGTCCCGAGGCCGAGATCAAGGCGGGCAATGCCTTGCCGCTCGACCGCATCCCGGACGGCTCCTTCGTGCACAATATCGAGCTGACCCCGGGCAAGGGCGGCCAAATGGTCCGCTCGGCCGGATCCCAGGCTCAGCTCATGGGCAAGGACGGGCCTTACGCGACGCTCAAGCTTCCGTCCGGAGAGATGCGGCTTGTTCCTAGGGCCTGCATGGCGACGCTCGGGCAGATCTCTAATATCGAGCACGACACCATCAACTTCGGCAAGGCCGGACGCACGCGCCATCGCGGCGAGCGCCCGACCGTGCGCGGCGGCGCCATGAACGCCGTGGACCACCCGCTCGGCGGCGGCCGCGGAAAGTCCAAGGGCGGAAACCATCCGCGCTCGCCGTGGAATCAGCTTTCCAAGGGACTGAAGACGCGAAACAAGAAAAAGATATGGGGCTGGATGATCCTGCAGGACCGGCGCAAGGGGAAAGTCACGGCCATGCCTGTTTGACACGGGAACATTAGGAGAGAGATATGAGCCGTTCGACAAAAAAAGGGCCGTACGTCGACTCGAATCTTCTGGAAAAAGTCCAGAAGATGAACGTTTCCGGCGAGAAGAAAGTCGTCAAGGTCTGGTGCCGCTCCTGCACGATCGTGCCGGAATTCGTGGGCCATACCTTCTCGGTGCATAATGGGCGCAAGTTCCTGCCGCTCTACATCACCGAACAGATGGTCGGACACAAGATCGGGGAATTCTCCTTCACCCGTCTTTTCAAAGGTCACGGCATGGCTCATACGAAGGAAGCCACGGACCTGACCTAATAAAGGAACGAGGATCCCATGGAAGCCATCGCACACGCAAGATTTCAGAGGTTCGGAGCGCGGAAGGTCGGGCAGGTCCTGGCCCAGATCCGCGGGAAGTCCGTTGCCAGCGCGGAACAGATGCTGCCGATGATCCCGCGCCGCGCCACGGAGCTCGTGGGAAAGACCCTTCGCTCGGCCGCGGCGAACCTGCAGCAGCGCCTGGGCAAGCCCGTCGATACGGGGACTCTTTTCGTGAAGTCCGCCTGGGTCTGCCAAGGGCCGATGGGGAACATGAAGCGCGTGCTCCCCGCGCCGCAGGGACGCGCGTACACCTTCAAGCGAAAGGTCTGCCATCTGACGATGGTGGTCTCGGACGAGAGGAAATAAGCCATGGGTCAGAAAATCTATCCCAAGTCGGTAAGGCTCGGATATATCCAGGATTGGGAATCCAAGTGGTTCTCCCTGAGGGAGATGCCGGCGCTCATCGGCGAGGACTACAAGATCCGCAAGCTGGTGCGCGAGCGCTTCCGTCTGGCGGCCGTGTCCTGGGTCGGCATCGAGCGCGCGGGCTCTTATCTGCGCGTCAACATCCACACGGCCCGCCCCGGCGTGGTCATCGGCAAGCGCGGTGCGGACATCGAGGCCGTGCGCGTGCAGATCGAGGGCCTGACCAAGCGCAAGACTTTCATCAACGTCGTCGAGATCAAGGAACCGGAGCTCGACGCCCGGCTCGTGGCGGAGGCTATCGCCATGCAGCTCGAGCGCCGTATCGCGCACCGCAGAGCCATGAAGCGCGCCATCGAGCGCACGCTCGCGGCCGGCGCCCTGGGCATCAAGATCGAGGTCAAGGGACGCGTGGGCGGAGCCGAGATCGCGCGCCGCGAGTGGCTGCGCGAGGGACGCGTGCCCCTGCACACCTTCTCCGCGGACATCGACTACGGCCAGATCGAAGCGAATACCACCAGCGGGACCATCGGGATCAAGGTGTGGATCTTCAAGAAGCAGTTCTTTGCCAAGACGCCCAAGGAACTCATCCAGCAGGCGAAGATCGAGGAAGGCCAGGCTGCCGCATCGGCTGCTTTGACGGCAGCGCCCGCCGCGGCCCCTGCCCCCGTCCCTGCTCCGGAGCAATGACATGTTGATGCCAAAACGCGTAAAATACCGCAAGACGCACAGCCATCCGCGCGTCAAGGGATTCGCCAAGCGCGGCACGGAGATCGCTTTCGGCGAGTACGGCCTGAAGGCTTTGGAGCCCAAGTGGGTGACGGCCCGCCAGATCGAGTCCGCGCGCGTCGCGATCACCCGGTTCATGAAGAAAGGCGGGAAGCTTTGGATCCGCATCTTCCCGGACAAGGCCATCACCAAGCACCCGGCCGAGACCCGCATGGGCAAGGGAAAGGGAGCTCCGGACCATTGGGCCGCGGTCGTCAAGCCCGGCCGGATACTCTTCGAGGTGGAAGGCATCCCTTTGGAGCTCGCCCGCGAGGCCATGACGCTTGCCGCGCACAAGCTCCCCATCATGACGAAGTTCATCTCCCGGAATTGAGACATGAAGACACAAGATAAGACGAACAAAAAAGACCTTTCTCTCGACGAGCTGCGCTCGGAACTGCGCCAGCTGCGCGAGAAGCAGTTCAAGCTGCGCTTCAAGCACCGGGTCACGCCGTTGACGAACCCTATGGAACTGCGCAGCCTGCGGCGCGACATCGCGCGGCTCAATACCTGGATCCGCACCCGGCAGATCGAAGCCGCGCGGACGAAGTAGGAGAGGACAATGGCAACGATCACGCAGACTGAGAATATCGAACGCGGACAGCGCCATCGCTTCCAGGGGACCGTCGTCTCCGATCGCGCCGACAAGACCCGCGTCGTCGTCGTGCGGCGCCAGGTCCGGCACCCGCGCTATGAGAAGGTCATGCGCAAGCAGAGCAAGTTCTACGTGCACGATGAGCGCAATGAGTCGCATATCGGCGATCTTATCGAGATCACGGGGACCCGGCCGCTCTCCAAGCTCAAGCGCTGGCGTCTGGTCCGGATACTCAAAGCGGCCCCGAGGACCGCGGTCGTCGCCGGAGGAGAGGCATGATCCAGCTTAGGACGATCCTCAACGTCGCCGACAATTCCGGGGCCCGGAAGCTGCAGTGCTTCAAGGTCCTCGGCGGCCACCACCGGCGCTATGCGTCGCTGGGAGACATCATCGTCTGCTCGGTGCGCGACGCCATCCCGCATGCGGCCATCAAGAAGGGAGAAGTGGTGAAGGCCGTCATCATCCGCATCCGGCACAACCATATGCGCAAGGACGGCTCGTATGTCCGCTTCGACGACAACGCCGCCTGCGTGATCGACGATAAGAACGAGCCCAAGGGCACCCGCGTGTTCGGGCCCGTGGCTCGCGAGCTTCGCGACCGGGAATTCCTGAAGATCATCTCGCTCGCACCCGAGGTGGTCTAAGATGAATATCAAGAAGAAGGATACGGTGCTCGTGCTCAGCGGCAAGGATAAGGGCCGCAAGGGAGAGGTTCTGCGGGTCTATCCGGACAAGGACCGCGTACTCATCTCCAAGGTGAACATCGTCACCAAGCACGTCAAGCCTCGCCCGCCGGAGCCCGGAGGCATCCAGAAGCGCGAGGCGCCCATCCATGTTTCGAAAGTCCAGCTCGTCTGCCCGAAATGCGAGCAGGCCGGCCGGCCCAAGCGCGGACGCTTGCCGGAAGGCGAGCGCGTGCGCATGTGCCGCAACTGCGGCGAGGTGATCCTCTAATGGCGGAGAAGGAGAAGGAGAAGGAGAAGAAGCCGTCCCAGCAGAAGCCGGCGGCCAAGCCGCAGAAGCCGGCCAAGTCCGCTGCGGTCGAGACGAAGAGCGCCGCGGACAGCGTCATCGAGAAGCCGGCTCAGGCCCCGCGCCTGAGGAAGCGCTATCTCGATGAGATCGTTCCCGTTCTCATGGAGCAGCGGGGCTACACCAACGCCCATGAAGTCCCGCGCCTGACCAAGATCGTGCTCAATATGGGAGTGTCCGAGGCCAAGGAGAACATCCAGGCTTTGGATGCGGCGCGAGACGAGCTCGGGCAGATCGCCGGCCAGCAGCCGCAGATCCGCCGCGCCAAGAAGTCCATCTCGAACTTCAAGCTTCGCCAGGGAATGCCCATCGGCGTGAGGGTCACTCTGCGCGGAGATCGGATGTATGAATTCCTCGACCGGCTCATCAACACGGCCGTGCCGCGCATCCGCGACTTTCGCGGGCTCGAGCCCAAGGGCTTCGATGGGCAGGGGAATTTCAATCTGGGATTGCGCGAACAGCTCATCTTCGCGGAGATAAACCTGGAGAAGGTGGATAAGCCGCGCGGGATGAACATCACCTTCGTGACGACCGCCAAAACCGACGAGGAAGGCTTCGCCCTGCTCGATTGTTTCGGCATGCCGTTCAAGCGTCAGCAGCAGCAGCCGCCGCAGAAGGGTTGAGGAGCCACGAATGGCCACCATCGCTTGGGTCGCAAAGATGAAAAAGCCGCAAAAGTTCGCGGTACGCTATCGCAGCCGCTGCCAGCTCTGCGGGCGTCCGCGTTCCTTCATGCGCGACTTCGGACTCTGCCGTCTCTGTTTCCGCAGCATGGCGCATCGCGGACAGATTCCCGGCGTGAGAAAATCCTCCTGGTAGGTATCCCATGGACCCCATCGCAGACTTCCTGACGCGCATCCGCAACGCGAACGCTCGGCAAAAGGACCGCGTCGATGTCCCTTTGTCGAATCTCAAGGCGGAGATCGCCCGCATCCTCAAGGATGAGGGCTTCATCGCCAACTACAAGACCATCTTCAATGAGAAGCGCGTCGGATCGCTCCGGGTGTTCTTGAAGTACTCCCCGACGAAGGAGGCGGTGCTGCGAGGCCTCCGCCGGACCTCCCGTCCGGGGCTGCGCATCTATCGTTCTTATCAGGATATCCCGCGGGTGCGCGCGGGCTTCGCCGTCACCATCCTCTCGACGCCCAAGGGCGTCTTGACGGACAAGCAGGCGCGCGAGAAGAAGGTCGGCGGCGAGGTGCTCTGCCAAGTCTGGTAGACCCCGCACGAAATAGGAGATCCTTATGAGCCGCATCGGAAAACAACCCATCCCACTCCCCGACAAGGTCGAGGTCGCCGTCGACGGCGACCGAGTCCGCGTCAAGGGGCCTCTCGGAGAGCTCTCCGGGACCCTGCCTTCCGTCGTCAAGCTGGAGAGGCAGGACAAGACGGTCGTGCTCGTGGCGAACGCCAAGGACCCTTCGGTCCGGGCGCTTTACGGCATGGCGCGCGCGCGGCTGGCGAACATGGTCCATGGAGTCCACACGGGATTCAGCAAGACGCTCGATATCGTGGGCCTCGGATTCAAGGTGGAGCCGGATGGGGCGTCCAAGCTCACCTTGAGCCTGGGCTACTCTCATAAAGTGCACTTCGACCTGCCCAAGGGCGTCTCGGCGGAGATCGACAAGAAACAGACCTCCGTCGTTCTTAAGTGCATCGACAAGGATCTGCTCGGTCAGACCGCGGCGCGCTTTCGCGAACTGCGAGAGCCCGAACCGTATAAGGGAACCGGGATCCGCTATCACGGAGAGCGCATCATCCGCAAGGCCGGCAAGACCGCGGCAGGCGCAGGCGCCGGCGGAGCCGGCGGAAAGAAGTAAGGAACGGCGACCATGAAAGATAAACAGACCAGACTGGAATTCCGCAAGCGCCGCGTGCGCGACAATATCGTCCGGGCGGCCAACGGCCTGCCCAGGCTCTGCGTGCGCCGCTCGCTCAGATATTTCTACGCGCAGGTCATCGACGACGTCAAGGGCGTGACCTTGGCAGTCGTCGACAGCCGCCCTGAGAAGGGCGATGCCTGCAAGAAGAGCGTCAAGGACGCGCAGGCCGTGGGCAAGATGATCGCGGAAAAAGCCCTGAAGGCCGGAGTGGAGCGCGTGGTCTTCGACCGCGGCGGACTCCTTTATCATGGCCGCATCAAGGCGCTGGCCGATGCCGCGCGAGCAGCCGGACTCAAATTCTAGGAGATACGATGGCAGACGAAATCAAACCCAGCACTCCCGCACCCCACCCGGCCCCGCGCATGGGCCGGCCCGACGGAGGGCGCCGTCCCGGCGGACGAGGACGGCCTCGCCGCCCCGATGATCTTGAAGCCCTTGGACTCAAGGAGACGGTCGTCGCCATCAATCGCGTGGCCAAGGTCGTCAAGGGCGGAAAGAGATTCTCTTTCGGCGCGCTCGTCGTCGTGGGCGACGGAAAGGGCAGCGTGGGCTGCGGCCTGGGCAAAGCCAAGGACGTCCAGTTCTCGATCCAGAAGGGCTCTCAGCGCGCCCGCAAGAGCATGATCAAGTTCGCGATCGTCGAAGAGACGATCCCGCACGAGGTCGTCGGACGCTGGGGCGCGGGAAAGGTCTGGATGAAGCCCGCCGCTCCCGGAACCGGCGTCATCGCCGGCGGCGGCGTGCGCGCGGTGCTCGAGGCTGCGGGCGTCAAGAACGTCCTGACCAAGAGCCTGGGCAGCTCGAACAACTTCTCGGTCATCTATGCGACGATGCAGGCCCTTCGCGGCCTTCGCACGCGCGAGGATATCATGAAGCTCAGGGGGCGGGGATGACGGACCATCGCGATCTCGGACTGCACACGCTGGCGCCGGCCAAAGGCGCTCGCAAGCGCTCTAAGCGCATCGGCATGGGCCTCGGCTCCGGCCACGGAAAGACGGCCACGCGCGGAACCAAGGGTCAGACCTCCCGTTCCGGCGACGGCAAGATGATCGGCTTTGAGGGCGGACAGACGCCCATGATCCGCCGCATCCCCAAGAGGGGCTTTCGCAACACCTCCTTCCAGACCCGCTATCAGCTCGTGGATGTGGGCGACTTGGCCCGCGTCTTCAAGAACCAGAGCGAGGTCGGGCTGGAGGCTCTTCGCGTGCACGGACTGGTCAAGGGCCGCATGCCCGTGAAGGTCTTGGGCGACGGCGAGCTCAAGCGGGCTCTCAAGGTCCAGGCGCACGCCTTCTCCAAGAGCGCGGAGGATAAGATCAAGAAGGCGGGCGGCAGCGTGGAGAAGCTCGTTCAATGATCCGCAACCTGTCGGATATCTTCGAAGTCCCGGACCTGCGCAAGCGCGTCTTCTTCGTTTTGGCCTGTCTGGCCCTCTACCGGGTCGGGGCCGCGATCCCCATCCCGGGGATCAACGGGGACGCGCTGCGCTCGATTTTCCAAGCCCAGGCCAGCACCCTGCTCGGCATCCTCAACATCTTCTCGGGCGGAGCCCTGGGCCAGTTCTCCATCTTCTCGATGGGCGTCATGCCCTACATCAACGCGTCCATCATCATGAGTCTTCTGCAGGGCGCGCACGTGATCCCTTATCTGGACCGTCTTCATAAGGAAGGAGAATTGGGCCGCCGCAAGCTCAACCAGATCACGCGCTACCTGACTCTGCTCCTGGCCGCGTTCCAGTCCTTCGGGCTCACGCTCATGATCTCCAAGATGCCCTCGCCCTCCGGCTTGCCGGTGGTCTCCGACCCCACGCCCTTCTTCTATATGCTGACCGTGCTCACGCTCACCACCGGCACGGTGTTCATCATGTGGCTGGGAGAGCAGATGACGGAGCAGGGGATCGGCAACGGCGTCTCCATGATCATCTTCGCCGGCATCGTGGAGCGCATCCCGGGAAGCATCTTCGCCATGGTCCAGCTGGTCAAGGCCGAGGAGATCGGGCTCATCAAAGCGCTCGTGATATGCGCCGTTGTCGTGGGCATCATCCTGAGCGTTGTTTGGGTGGAGACGGCCCAGCGCAAGATCCCGGTGCAATATGCCAAGCGGATGGTCGGACGCCGCATGATGGGAGGCGCCTCCAGCTTCCTCCCGCTCAAAGTCGATCAGAGCGGCGTCATCGCGGTCATCTTCGCGGTCAGTCTTTTGGCCGTGCCCATGACCATCATGCAGTTCACCCCTAATTCTCCGTGGGCCCAGAAGATGCAAGGGTTCCTCAACGGCGGGAATCCGTTCTATGAAGTGGTCTATGCCGCGCTCATCATCTTCTTCTGCTACTTCTACAACTCCGTGAGCATCAATCCCCTGGATCTCGCCGAGAATATGAAGAAGTCCGGCGGATTCGTGCCCGGCATCCGTCCCGGCGAGCCCACCGCGCAGTATATCGAGTGGGTCCTCAACCGCATCACTTTGGGCGGGGCGCTCTTCGTGGCTTCGATCGCGGTGTTCCCCCAGCTGCTGCGCTACGTCTACAATGTCCCGTTCTATTTGGGCGGCACCTCGCTCTTGATCGTCGTGGGCGTGGCGCTAGACACCATGGGCCAGCTCGAGTCGCATCTCATCATGCGGCACTATGAGGGCTTCCTCAAGAAGGGCCGAATCCGGCAGCGGTGGTTCAATGTCGGCAACTGAGCTGCGGCTCGTCCTCCTCGGCGCTCCGGGAGTGGGCAAGGGCACGCAGGCGAAGGCCCTGTGCGACCGCTATCGGTGGGGTCATCTTTCGACGGGGAACATCTTCCGAGCCGAGGTCTCCTCAGGCACTCCCTTGGGACGCAAGGTCGGCGATTATATGAAGAGGGGCGTGCTCGTTCCGGATGAGACCGTCATCGAGGTCGTGGCCGCGAAGCTCGACGCGATCGACGGAGGCTGGCTGCTCGACGGCTTCCCGCGCACGCTGGAGCAGGCCCAGGCCTTGGATAAATATCTCAGCAGCAACGGCCGGCAGATCGATCTGGTCGTTTCCTTGGAAGCCAAGATCGAGGAGATCGTCCGGCGCCTGAGCGGGCGGCGTTCCTGCGCCTGCGGGGAAGTGTATAATGTCTTCTCTCGCCCTGCGCGCGCCGAGGGCGTCTGCGATAAGTGCGGAGCCAAGCTTACGCAGAGAGAGGATGATTCCGAGGCGGTGGTGCGCAAGCGGATGATGGTTTATGAGGATCTGACCCGCCCGCTCATCAGCTACTACCGCTCCTCCACCGATTTCGTGGAAGTCGACGGCGGCTTGAGCGCTCAGGAAGTCTCCGGACGCGTCGCAGCCGTGGTGGAGAAGGTCCTGGCACAGAGGAGTGCAGCGTCCAAATGACGAGCCGCTGTGCGCAGATAGAGATCAAGGGCGCTTCGGAGCTTGCGTGCATGCGGCGGGCCGGTTCCGTCGTGGCCGAGACGCTTCGGGCTCTTTCGAAAGCCGTTCGGCCCGGGATCTCCACGCTGGAACTCGATCGGATCGCCGGCGAGGAGATCCGCAAGAGGGGAGCGAAGCCCGCCTTCCTCGGCTATCGCGGCTATCCGGCCGTGCTGTGCGCTTCGGTCAACGAAGAGGTCATCCACGGCATCCCGAGCAAGACGCGGGTGCTCAAGGAAGGAGACATCATCGGGTTCGACTTGGGCGCGGTGGTGGATGGGTTTTACGGGGATTCCGCTCTGACCGTCGCGGTCGGCCCGGTCTCCAAGGAAGCCGAAAAGCTCTTGAGGGTTACGCGCGAGGCGCTCGAGCGGGCCGTGGAGCAGGTCCGGCCCGGCAGCCGCATCGGCGACATCGGCGCGGCGGTACAGAGGCACGCCGAAGAGAACGGCTGCTCCGTGGTCCGGGAGTTCGTGGGGCATGGGATCGGGCGCGCCTTGCACGAAGAGCCTGCGGTGCCCAATTTCGGAAAGGCCGGGACCGGCGCGCGGCTCGTTGCCGGCATGGTGCTCGCCATCGAGCCCATGGTCAATGCCGGAGGGCCGGAAGTCCGCGTGCTTCCCGACGGATGGACCGCGGTCACGGCCGATGGACGTCTTTCCGCCCATTTCGAGCATACCGTGGCCGTCACGGAGAACGGAGCGGAGATCTTGACGGCATGAGCATGAAATCAGGAGGCGGACGTTGACCAAGGAAGATAAGATCGAAGTCGAGGGCAAGATCCTCGAGTCGCTGCCGAACGCGATGTTCCGGGTGCAGATACCCGGGGAGAAGGTCATCCTGGCGCACATCTCCGGCAAGATGCGCGTCCACTACATCAAGATACTGCCGGGCGACACGGTGAAAGTGGAGCTCTCTCCTTATGATCTTACCCGAGGCCGCATCGTCTACCGGGAGCGTTGAACATGAAGGTTCGAGCGAGCGTAAAACCGATCTGTCAGAAGTGCAAAGTCATCCGACGGGGGCGCACAGTCCGCGTGATGTGCAGCAATCCGCGGCACAAGCAAAGGCAGGGGTGAGGGTATGGCACGCGTAGCAGGAGTGGACTTACCGAAGGACAAGCGCATCGATGTCGCTTTGTGCTACATTTACGGCATCGGGCGATTCACGGCGAAGGATATCTTGGAGAAGCTCAACGGGGTGATATCCCCCGAGATGCGGGTCAAGGACCTCAACGAGAATCAAGTGGGTCTTTTGAACTCCCTTCTCTCGAAAGAGTTCAAAGTCGAGGGAGAGCTGCGCCGCGAGGTGCAGCAGCACATCCACCGCTATCAAGAGATCGGCAGCTATCGCGGCCTGCGTCATCGCCGCAGTCTGCCGGCCCGCGGCCAGCGCACGCGCACCAACGCGCGCACGCGGCGCGGCCGCCGCAAGACCGTCGGAGCCGGCAAGGCTGCGGCGAAGAAAGAAGGATAAGAGGAACGCATCATGGCTGAGAACGATCCCAAGACCCCGGCGCAGCCGGAGAGCCGGCCCGCCGCGCGCGGTCCGAAGAGGAACTGGAAATCCGTGACCTTCGCCAAGGTCTATATCCAGTCGTCCTTCAACAACACCATCGTGACCATCACCGACGACCGCGGCGCGGTCATCTGCTGGGCCGCCGCCGGAGGCTCGGGCTTCCGCGGGACCAAGAAGGGAACTCCCTTCGCGGCTCAGATGACCTCGGCGAAGGCGGCCAAGCGGGCCGTCGAGCTCGGAGTCAAGCAGGTCATCGTGTTCGTCAAGGGGCCCGGCCCCGGACGCGAGACCGCCATCCGCGCGCTGCAGTCCTCGGGACTGCAGGTCCTGTCGCTCAAGGACGTCTCGCCGCTGCCGCACAACGGCTGCCGTCCGCCGAAGCCGAGGAGGGTGTAAGCATGGCCCGCTATACAGGAGCCGTCTGCCGGCTCTGCCGCCGCGAACAGCAGAAGCTCTTCCTGAAGGGAGAGAAGTGCCATACCAAGTGCGTGCTCGACAGCCGTCCCACGCCTCCCGGCATGGCCAAGCCCCAGCGCGGCAAGCCGTCGGAATACGCCGTCCGTCTTCGCGAGAAGCAGCGCCTGAAGCGGATGATCGCCATGACCGAGAGCCCGTTCAAGACGCTCATGGCCAAGGCTTCCAGGAGCCCCGGGATGACCGGGACCCTTTTCCTGATGAAGCTGGAGATGCGTCTGGACAATATCGTCCGGCGCATGGGCGTGGCGACCAGCATCCACACCGCCCGCCAGCTCGTCGGGCACGGCCACGTCAAGGTCAACGGCCGGCGCGCGAGCGTGGCGTCCGCGCAGCTCAAGGTCGGGGATGTCGTCTCGTTGGACCCCCGGCTCAAGGAGAACGTGGGCGTAAAGCTCTCGCTGGAGCATGCGGCGCGCAAGTCTCAGCGGCCCGCGTTCCTTGAGTTTAATGAGGCGGAAATCTCGGCCAAGATCGTGCGCGCTCCGGCCCGGGAAGAATCCTCGTTCGGAGTCAACGACCAGCTGATCGTCGAATATTACTCGCGCTGACGGGCAGACCCGCCCATCGGGCGGGCCGTCCGTCCGTGCTCGCAAGACGCTAAGAGGGGAGGAAAGAACAGTGGTTTACAAGGAACTGATACTGCCGCAGAAGTTGTCCGTCGACGAGAAGACGATGACGGACCACTACGCCAAGTTCGTGGCCGAACCCTACGAACGGGGCTATGGGCACACCGTTGGGAATTCCCTGCGGCGCGTGCTGCTTTCGAGCCTCGAGGGCGCGGCGGTGACCGCCGTCCGTTTCGAGGGCGCGCGGCACGAATATCAGGCCTTGAGCGGCGTCCGAGAGGACGTCATCAACATCCTGCTCAACCTCAAGAAGCTTCGCGTGAAGCTCTTCTCCAACGGCCCCGAACTCATCTATCTGAGCGCCAAGAAGGAAGGGCCCGTCACGGCGAAGATGATCCAGGAGAACTCCAACGTTGAGATCGTCAACAAGGACCTCATCCTGGCCAACGTCGAACCGGGCGGGAAGCTCGACATGGAGATCGAGATCTCCAAGGGCCGCGGCTACGTTCCGGCCGAAGAGGTCCAGCAGATGCAGGGCGGAAGCTGGCCGCACGGCTTCCTTCCCGTGGACGCGCTCTTCTCCCCCGTGATGAAGGTCCACTACGACGTGGAAGCTTCCCGCGTGGGTCAGGTCACGGACTACGACCGGCTCATCCTGGAGCTCTGGACCGACGGCTCGATCACTCCGGTCGACGCGCTCATCAAGTCCTCGAAGCTCCTGCGCGAGTCGCTGAAGATCTTCATCCCCGAGGAAGAGCTCGCCGAGCAGGGCGCGGGCTTCGAGGGAGGCCAAGGAGAAGCCGGCACGGACGGCGCGACTCTGGACGGCAAGGGCGTGGAGGTCCTCGATCAGCCCGTGGACATGATCGAGCTCTCCAGCCGCGCCTCGAACTGCCTGAAGGTCGCCCGCATCCACACCATCCGGGAGCTGGTCTCCCGGCGGGAAGAGGAGCTCCTGGCCGTCAAGAACTTCGGAAAGAAATCCCTCGACGAGATCAAAGACCGCCTCAAGGACATGGGTCTCTCGTTGGGCATGCAGGTGTGATCAAATGATCAAGACATTGGGCGGACGAAGACTGGGACGGACCGGCGAGCACCGGCGCGCGCTGCTCAGGAATCTCGCGGCCAGCCTCATCCTGCATGAGCGGGTGACGACCACGGTCGCGAAAGCCAAGGAGCTCAGGCCTTTTGCCGAGAAGATGATCTCTCAGGCCAAGCGTGGGCAGCACCGGGAGGTGCGCCGCAACCTGCAGGATAAGGCGGCGTTCAAGAAGCTCTTCGACGTCTTGGCGCCTCGTTATCAGAACCGGGCCGGCGGCTACACGCAGATCCTTCGCGTGGCCGTGCGCTTGGGCGATAACGCCCCGACGGGGTTGATCCGGCTCATTCCGTAAAAGGCGGCAGCTATGTTCGATTATCTCTTCAGCCTCTTCTCGAACGACATGGGCATCGACCTGGGAACGGCGAACACGCTCGTGTACGTCAAGAACCACGGCATCGTCCTGAGAGAACCCTCGGTCGTGGCCATCGACCGCGAGTCTCGGCGAGTGCTCGCGATCGGCGCGGAGGCGAAGAGGATGCTTGGACGCACGCCCGCGTCCATCGTGGCGGTGCGGCCGCTGAAGAACGGGGTCATCGCGGACTTCGAAGTGACGCAGGAGATGATCAAGTACTTCATCCGCAAGGTGCACAATCGGCGCAGTCTTCTGCATCCGCGGATCGTCATCGGCATCCCCTCCGGCATCACCGAGGTGGAGCGCCGAGCCGTGCAGGAATCGGCTTTGCAGGCCGGGGCCAGAGAGGTCTTCCTCATCGAACAGCCCATGGCTTCGGCCATCGGCGCCGACCTCCCGATCTCCGAGCCCCGCGCGAACATGATCGTGGACATCGGCGGAGGGACGACCCAGGCCGCGGTCATCTCGCTGGGCGGCCTGGTGGTATCCAAGTCCATAGACATCGCCGGCGACGAGATGGATGAAGCCATCCTGCAGCATTTCCGGCGGAAGTATAATCTGCTCATCGGCGAGACGTCCGCCGAAGACGTGAAGATCCAGATCGGATCGGTCTTCCCCTTGAAGGAAGAGAAGACCATGGAAGTGAAGGGCCGGGACCAGGCCACCGGCCTTCCAAAGACGGTGCTGATCACCTCCGAGGAGGTCCGGCAGGCTCTCATGGAGCCCGTGCAGATGGTCCTCGATGTGATCAAGTCGACGCTGGAGGAGACGCCGGCAGAGCTGGCCGCAGATTTGGTGGACCGTGGGATGGTGTTGGCGGGAGGAGGCACGCTGCTCAGAGGTCTTCCGGACCTCATCCGGCAAGAGACGGAACTGCCGGTGCACCGCGCTGCCGATCCGCTCAGTTGCGTGGCGATCGGAACAGGGAAGTTCCTTGAGGTCCTCGACGGTCTCGGGGGCCGCAAGTCGGACTTCATCACGACCTTCCGCCCCAACGCCTGAAGTCTCCCGCGCCCCAGCGCGGCCGCCGTGGAACCTTAGGTTCCGGGCGTGCTCTCCCGCAGAGGCGGGATGAACCGCGATAATCGCGCAGCGAACTATCTTCTTTTCTTATTCGGGGGCATCGCCCTCCTCTTCCTCTGCCTCCCTATGACCGGGAAGGTCCGGGGCTTCAGGGCCTGCGCCGCGTATCTTTTCGAGCCCTTTCCTTATTATGGAAGCCAAGGGCTGCATAAGCTCTCGACCCTCTCCCCGGACATCTCGAGGCTCATCGAAGCGGATATGCGAGTGCGCTCGTTGGAGGAGGAGCTTCGTCAGACTGAACTCCTGCGCACGGAACTCGAGTCTCTGCGGCGCGAGAACGCGCGCTTGGCCCAAAACCTTTCGCTCTCGACCTCCGCGCCTTCCGCCGTAGGCTGGGCCCGCGTGCTCGAGCGCGATCCCGCCAACTGGCACCGCTCCGTGATGATCGATGCCGGAGAGGCGGAAGGCGTGGAGCTCAACGCGCCCGTGCTCGCGCGGCATGTGGGCCGGATGGCGGTCATCGGCCGGATCGTGGAGACGCTCGAGCATTCCTCGAAGGTCCTGCTGCTGACCGACGATCTTTCGGCTGTGGCCGCTTATCTGCCGGGCAGCGGTTGGGAAGGGCTCATCCAAGGCCAGGGGAGCGCGCGGCTGCGCATGAACTATCTGCCGGTCGATGAACCCTTGCACGCGGGAGACGAGGTCGCGACTTCTCCTACGAGCGCCACTTTCCCGCCGGATCTGGTCATCGGGACGGTCTCGAAGGTCTTCGATCGTGATCCCTTCCTGGCTTTCCAGACCGTGGAAGTCGCCATGGCCGTGCCTTCGGGCCGCATCAAGGAAGTCTTGATCCTTCATAAGCGTCGGCGGGGAAATCCATGAGACCTTCGCGCGTCCTGATCCTATTCTTCCTGGCTCTGGCGGCCGAATGGTTCTGGTCCACCTATCTGAGCGTCTGGGGCGTCGCGCCGCAGCTCCTTCTGCTCTGCACCCTGGCGGTCGCCTCTCAATCCGGGCCCGTGGCCGGGCAGTGCTACGGCTTTTTCTGGGGGATATTCCTCGACGTGCTGGATGTGCACGTCTTCGGAGCGGCCATGCTGATCTTGACTCTGACGGGCTATGTGGTGGGAGGACTGAGGCGTCAGATGGACGTCTCAGGAGCTTCCTCGCAGATGACCGTCACCGCCGGGCTTTCCTTGATCTATTGGCTTTCCTTGGGCTTGGCGGGGCTTGTTTTTGAGAGGCAGTTCCTTTGGGTGGGCTGGAAGATATTCATCCTTGGGACGGCTTTCAACGTGATCCTGGCTCCGGCGGTCTTCTGGGTCGTGCGCAGGATATTGAACCCGCCGGGACGCTACGGATGAGGATTCTCGTCTAGACATGAGACAGGACGTCGTCTACCATGACCGCCTTCGCGTGCTTTGGATCGCTTATTATTGCTGCGTGGCCGTGCTCGGAATACGGCTGATGTATCTGCAGGTCTTGCGCAACGTCTATTACACGCAGGTGGCCGAGCGCAATCGCACGCAGAGCATCTACCAGACGGCTCCGCGCGGGCGCATCTATGACCGCAACGGCGAAGCCTTGGCCACCAGCCGCCCGTCTTTCTCTTTGATCTACATCCCCGGACGCGAGGAGAGCCCTCGGCTCGCATCCCTGGCCTCGGATCTTTCCGTGGAACTGGGCCTCGATAAGGAAGACCTTCTCTCCTCGTTGGAGGAGGCCTGGCGCGAGCAGGCCGCCATCCACTTGGCTGAGAACCTTCCGCTCAAGATCATGTTCAAGCTTTCCGAGATCAAGACGCTCTATCCCGGAGTGGATCTCATCGTGGAAGCCCGGCGCCATTATCCGCGCGGAGCCTTCGCCAGCCATCTGATGGGATATCTCGGCAAGGTCGACCGCCAGGCATGGAACGCCTTGAAGGCCGCCGGCTACCGCCTGGACTCCAGGGTCGGGCGCATGGGCATCGAGCGCATCTTCGAGCGCGAGCTGCGGGGCATCGACGGGGAGATCCGCATGGAAGTGGACGCGCAGGGGCATCTCAAGCGCATCCTGGACCAAGTCCCTTGGCAGACGGGCGGGAATCTCCACCTCACGCTGGATGCGAAGCTCCAAGCCGCGGCCGAGGACGCGATCCGGAGTTCTCCTTCCAAGCGCGGAGCCGTGGTGGTGCTCGACCCGAAGAACGGAGACGTCCTGGCGTTCTCCTCCATCCCGGACTTCGACCCCAATGTCTTCTTGATGTCCGAGCATGACCCGGACCGTCCGCGCATCACCAATATCCCGGAATTCAATCAGCCCATCGCCGGGACCTATGCGCCGGGCTCGACCTTCAAGATCATCACCTCGGCGGCCATCATCAATGAAGGGAAGATCTCCGTGTCCGACAGGATCTTCTGCCCGGGCTATTTCCATCTCGGCAACAAGAAGTTCCGCTGCTGGGAGAAGAAAGGGCATCGCTACCAGGACTGGCTCGCGGGCATCACCAATTCCTGCGACACCTATTTTTATCAGATGGGGCTGCGCGTGGGAGGGGACGCGATCGAGCGCTACCAGAAGATGTTCCGCATCGGAGAGGAGACGCGCATCGGCCTCCCCGGAGAGAAGTCCGGCAAGCGCTTCGGGCCCGAGGAGCGCCGCAAGCGCGGCAAATCCTGGTATGACGGAGATACGGTGAACCTTTCGATCGGGCAGGGAGAGCTGCTGGTCACGCCCATCCAGATGGCGAGCGTCGTTATGGCCGTGGCCAATCGGGGGACGATCTGGCGGCCTCAGTTCGTCCGGCGCATCGAATACGTCGACGGCAGCGTCTACGATGCCAAGCCCGAGGCGCTCGGGCGCGTGGAGCTCAAGCCCGAGACCTGGGATATGCTGCAGAAAGGGCTTGAGAACGTGGTGCAGGCAGGCACCGGCGGAGGAGTGCAGGTCTCCGGCGTCATGGTGGCCGGCAAGACCGGAACGGCGCAGAACCCGCACGGCGAGGACCATGCCTGGTTCGTCTTCTATGCGGGGAAGCCCGGCGAGCTGCCGACGCTGGCCGGGACCGTGCTCGTTCCGCACGGCGGCCACGGAGGATCGGCTGCCGGGCCCGTGGCGAGAAAGATCATCGAGGCGGCTTTCAATACCGCGCCGGTCAAGCCTAAGCGCGAGATCGCGGAGCCCGAGGAAGTCCGGCCGAAGGATGACAGCCTGTCGGATGCGCTCGCTCCGATGAAGAAGAGCGGGGAGATCAGCGAATGATGTTCGGCACTCGGCAGGAAACGGCTTTGCGCGGACGCGTGGACTGGCTGATGGTCGCATCCATCGCCGGGCTTGTCGCTTGCGGGACCTTGGCGATACTTTCCTCGGCTTCCGCGGTCCCGAATTTCGGAGTCTTGATCCAGAAGCATTTCCTCGCGGCGGGGCTGGGCATCCTCCTTTTCCTTTTCTCTTTAGGCTTCAATTACCAGGTCTATCAGGACCAAGCCAAGACGCTCTATGTCTTGACCCTGCTCATGATGCTCGGCGTCCTTTTCTTCGGCTCGATTCAAAGAGGCCAGAGGGCCTGGATACATTTCCCGTTCTTCACCTTCCAACCCTCCGAGATCGCGCGCATCTTCACCATCCTCATACTGGCCAACTACCTCGACCGCCGAGGCGGCCGCGTCCAGGATGTTTCCACGGTGTTCGGCGCTTTCGCGCTGGCCGCGCCCATCATGGCGCTCATCTTAAAGGAGCCGGACTTCTCCTCCACGCTTTCGTTCTTTCCCATGCTGCTGGTCATGCTCTTCTGTGCGGGCGCGAACCTGGGCGCCCTGCTCGTGCTCGCGGGCTACGGCTCGATAACCCTGGGCCTGCCGCTGGCATGGACCTTGGTGGCCATGAACCCGGAATGGCAGTCCTTCGGCCCCATCGCGTATTTCATGAGCCTGACTGCTTTCGGCTGGCCGCTCTATATCGGCTTCGCTCTTATCGTCTTCGGAGGATTCTTCCTTTGGAGGCTCTCGGTGATGGCGCGCACGCAGATACACGGGCTTATCTTCGTGGTGGCGACCCTGGTCGCGAGCGCGGGCCTGGGATCGGCGGTGCTCGTCAACCATCAGCTCAAGGTCTATCAGCGCAACCGTTTCGTGGCTTTCCTGGTTCCGCAGGTGGACCCGCGGGGGGCGGGCTACAACGTGCGCCAAGCGCAGATCGCCATCGGTTCCGGCGGGCTCTGGGGCAAAGGGCTCTTCTCCGGGACCCAGTCCCAGCTGGGCTTCCTGCCCGAGAGGCACACGGATTTCGTGTTCGCGGTCATCGGCGAGGAGATGGGCTTCCTGGGCGCCGTCGGAGTGCTCGCGTTCTATCTGATGCTCGTCTGGCGAATCGTCAACACGGCGCGCGTGGCGCGGGACCGCTACGGCTATCTGGTCTGCTGCGGCATGGCCTCCATCTACGGATTCTCGCTGCTCGTCAACGTGGGCATGTGCGTGGGGATGGTCCCCGTGGCGGGGATTCCCCTGCCCCTGGTATCCTACGGGGGATCCAATCTGGCCGTCACGCTCTATGCCTTGGGCATCACGGCCAACATCTATTCGAGGCGCTATGCTTTTCTGTGATGCGCCCTCTGTTTTCCGGTTCCGCGTCCGGGTCGCCCGCAAGGGCCCGGCGGCCGGACTTTCGCATCTGGGCCAGATCGCGGCTCTGCGCGCGGCCGTGGCCGAGAGCGGACTGCCTTTCGTCCCGGATGGGCGGCGCAAGCAGCCGCGTCCGCGCATGGCCTTCGGTCCGGCCGTCGCCCTTGGATATGAGAGCGAGGCGGAGTATTTCGACATGGAGCTTACGCGGTCCGCGGAGCCCGCGGAGATCATGCGCAGCCTGAAGTTCGTCGGCGCGGGGTTCGAGGTTCGGGAAGCGCGCCGGATCCCTCCGTATTTCCCGTCGCTGGAGTCCGTCATCAACGTCGCACGCTACGAATTGCGAGGGCCGTTCCCGGAAGACGCCGCATGCAGGCTCCGGGCGCTGCTCGAACGTCCAGAGATCGTCGTGGAAAAGGTCAAAGACAACGGCGCGCGCGTCGAACGCATCGACGCCAAGCCGCTGATCCTCTCGGCCGTCCTGTCCGCATCGGACTGCCTGGATCTTGTTCTCCGCTTCGGTCCCGGGAAGACGCTCAAGCCGGAAGCGCTCCTGCGCGAATGGCTGGGGCCGCAGGCCCCTGTCACGGATATCCGCATATTGCGCAAGGAGCTTTGGTCGCAGACTGCCGACGGGGAGCTGATCGCTCCCTGAGATTTCATAGGAGGAACGCAGCAATGAACGAAGAAGAGAAGAAAGATTCGATCCCGCAGGCCGCACCCCGACAGAATCCGGATGCGGGGCTCCCCCCAACGACGAGCGGAAGCGACATCCCCAATCCGCTGGGCGGCCCTTCGGAGTCCCGCCGGGACTCCTCCGCCTCGGCGGATGCCTCGGGCACGCTCCCCGAGGAAGAGGGACGCTCGCCTTACGGCGAGGACCTGCCTCCGGGCGCCGACATCACGGACGCGGAGTCCGGCGCCCAGGAGAAGGGCAGCTCCGAGGAGCGGGATATGCAGTCCGCCCTGGAAGTGGCGGGAGATGAGCAGCGCTTCGGCAACGAACGCCGCCCCAGCGGACGCGGGCGTCCAAACCGGGACAACCGCGGCCACGGAGGCGGTTCAGGCCATTCGCACGGAGGAGGAGGGAACTCTCACGGCGGAAGGCAGCGCCAAGAGCGCCGCGGCCGCGAGGAGCGCTCCAACGATCGCGGCGAGCGCGAGAGGCATGTGCGGCCCGCGCCGCTGCAGCCGGTCAAACGCGAGATCCTGGCCAACTGCTCCGGGGAGGAGTCGCGCGCGGCCATCCTCGAGAACGGACGCCTCGTCGAGATGCTTTGGGAGCGCAAGAGCGCCCAGAACATCGTGGGCAACATCTACAAGGGCGTGGTGGAGAACGTATTGCCCGGCATCTCCTCGGCTTTCGTGAACATAGGCTTCGAGAAGAACGCCTACCTCTACATCTCGGACGTGCTCGGCGGACAGCGCTCGAGCATCGACCAGCTCATCAAGAAGGGCCAGGAGATCATGGTGCAGGTGGCCAAGGAAGCCATCGGCACCAAGGGCATGAAGGTGACCATGGAAGTCACGCTGCCCGGCCGCTACCTCGTGCTGACTCCTTTCTCCACGACCGTCGGCATCTCCAAGCAGATCGAGGAGCCCGTGGAGCGCAAGCGCATCGCCGACATCGTGGACCGGCTCGCCAAGGAGCATCTCCAGGGTAAGGGCCTGGTCGTGCGCACCGAGGCCGAGGGCGCCAGCGAGGACGACCTGCGCCGGGAGGTCCAGTACCTGATGCGTTCCTGGGAGGCGCTGCACCGGCGCTATGAGACCCAGCCCGCGCCCTGCCTGCTGCACAAGGACATCGACCTGCCCATGCAGGTCGCGCGCGACCTGCTCTCGGACCAGGTTTACGTCTACTTCCTGGACAACCGCGAGGTCTACCAGAACGTCCTCGACTTCATCGGGAAGATCTCCCCGGACCTCAAGGAGCGCGTGCGCTACTACGAGGGGAAGACCCCGATCTTCACGGCTTTCAACATCGAGCCGGAGATCGAGAAGATCCGCCACACCAAAGTCCAGCTGCCCAGCGGAGGCACCATCGTCATCCAGGAGGCCGAGTCCTTGACCGCCATCGACGTGAACACGGGGCGCTTCACGGGCTCGAAGTCCCAGGAGGAGACGGTCACCCAGAATAATCTGGAGGCCGCCCAGGAGGTGGCGCAGCAGCTGCGCCTGCGCAACATCGGCGGCATCATCGTCATCGACTTCATCGACATGCGCAAGGCCTCCAACCGCCAGCGCGTCATGGAGGCCCTGCAGAACGCCGTGCGCCGCGACCGGGCGAAGATCCGCATACTTCCCATCACCCGCCTGGGCTTGATCGAGATGACGCGCGAGCGCAAGCGCGAGTCCACCATGAGCCTCATGACCGAGGAATGCCGCGAGTGCCGCGGCTCCGGCCGCGTGCTCTCGGCCGAGAGCCTGCGCATCCGCATCCAGCGCGAGATCCACGAGATCACCCAGGGCCGTCCGGGCGGGAACGTGCGCATCGTGCTCCACCCCTTGCTCGCGGAGGCTTTCAAGGGACAGCAGGAGCGCATCGAGAAGAGCGTTCACCGTTCCGTGAAGGTCGCGGCAGACCCCCATCTGGATTGGGAGGACTACCGGATCATCCTGGAATAATCCTCGATGTTTGGTTCCGCGGCGTGGTTCCTTTCCCTGATACTGTGCGCCTGTGCGCACGCGGAAAGCTTGCAGGTCGTCAAGGACGGGAAAGCCTGGGGACGTTTGGATGTCCAGAAGACCGAAGGGGTCCTGCGCCTGTCCGTTCAAGACATCGGACGCCTTTACGGCGCGAGGGTGGATCATTACCGCGCGGCCAAGAAGTCCGTGCTCTCCATGCACGGGAAGAAGGCGGTACTGCCCTATGGCGGCCTCCAAGTGGAGATCGACGGACGCAGAGTCGAACTGGAGGCCGCGGTCCTGGACCGCCGGGGAGGCGTCATGGTCCCGGCCGCTCTTCTGCAGAGCGACGTGTTCTGCGCGGCCTCCGGCTGGAACGCCCGGCTCGATGCCCGGACCGGCCTGCTCACGCTCGAGGCCAGGGCCAGCGTGGGGCCTTTGCGGTGGGCCGCTTATCCGGACCACACCCGCGTGGTGCTGGAACTGCAGGAAGGGCTCGCCTATAAGAGCGAGAAGCGCGGACTGCGCGGGGTGGAATTCTCTCTGCCGCGCGGAGTCCTCGATCGGCCGCAGACCCTGCGCGTGGGCGACGGGATCATCGAGTCCGTGTCCCTGCAGCAGGAATCCCAGCAGGCCCGCATGAGCGTGCTTCTTGATGATGAACGGGCCCGCTGGACGGTCCATGAGCTCGGTTCTCCGCGCCGCCTCGTGCTCGATGTGTTCCGGCCCGAAGTCGTCGCTTCCATCGGGCCTCTGCGCGAGGGAGGGTCTTCGCCGGTCACGGTCCCCGTTCCCGCGGTCGAACCCGCGCTGGAATCCCTCCGGGCGCCGGTCTCCTCCTCCGAAGCGGAAGTCCCCGTGTCATCGGCTCCGGCCGTGGAGGTTTCTTCCCAGGCTCCTAAGGCGCCTGTGCAGGCCGCCGCGCCCAGGCGCTGGCGCGTGGCCATCGACCCCGGGCACGGCGGCAAGGACAGCGGAGCGCCGGGCCTGCATCGATTGCTGGAGAAGGACGTCAATCTGGCGGTGGCGCGGGAGTTCGCGCGGCTTCTGGAGGAGAAGGGCTCCTTCGAGGTCTTCCTGACGCGGCAGACCGACGTCTTCATCCCGCTCTCGGAGCGCTCCCGGCTCTCCAACGAGTGGGGCGCGGATCTTTTCATATCCCTGCACTGCAACGCGCATCCGAGCCGTTCCGAGCGCGGCCTGGAAATATACTTCCTCTCCGAGCGGGCCTCGGATCCCGAAGCGGAGCGCTTAGCCGAGTTCGAGAACTCCGTGCTCGCTTTGGAAGACCAGTCGGCCGTAGGCGATGAAGCCGCCCAAGTGCTCTATCAGCTCGCGCGCGCGGAGTTCATCAACGACTCCTCCGAGCTTTCCGGCGTGCTCGCCAAGGACCTGCGCAAAAGCGTGGGACTCTCCGACCGAGGGGTCAAACAGGCGTCCTTCTATGTCCTGCGCGGGGCCAATGCTCCGGCCGTGCTCATCGAGATGGGATTCGTGACCAATCCCCAGGATGCTTCCCGGCTGCAGACGCGGAGCTTCCGCAATCGCTGCGCACAAGGGCTTTATGACGGGCTGATGGATTACGCAAAACGCAAGGGCGTCCTGGACAAAGAGGGGGCGCCTCGAAGATGAATGCTCGCTCAGACGGCCAGCATCTCTTCGATGAGAAGCTTGAGCTTTTCCAAACGCACCGGTTTGGCGATGAAGCGCGCGCGGCCGCTCTCGACGATCTCGGCGAAGACTTGTTCCGGGGCCGCGTCGCCGCTCATGAAGAGGATGGGGATCTTCGCCGTCGCGGAATTGCGGCGGAAGGCCTCGAAGAGATGCGCCCCCGTGGCTCCGGGCATATGGTAGTCCAGGAGCACCAGTTCCGGCTTGAAATTGCGGGCTTCCTGCAATCCCGCGGCCGGATCTCCGGCCGAGGCGACCTCATGCCCATAGGACTTCAGGGCTATAGCCAGGATCTGGACCAGGGAGGCGTCGTCATCGACGATGAGGATGCGGGGCATGGAGCGTCAAGCAGTATAGAACGCCCCGCCCTCCCCGTCAAGCATGAAAAAGGTCCGACCTCGCCCAGTTTTAGGAGAGAGTCGCACAGGGGAGACCCTCTCCCTTCCCCCGCGCCCCTGGGAACCAGTTCCCCCCAAACCCGCGGCGTGAGGCATTCGGGAGACGGCGGGGCCCCCCTCTACGGGAGCGGGAGAGGGTCTCCCCTGTGCGACTCCCATTTGTTCCTTCAGGGCGAGGTCGATTTGAGGGATATTGATAGTTCATTAAGGAAGGTTGTTGCTGGACATCTATCTTTCCTAGATGATGAGAAAGGTTTTCCCAATGAGGGGGAGTTCGGGGCTCGGGGAGAAGGGTCTTGCTCAAGGGAAGGAGCTTATTTAGGAGGACCGTATGGATGAGTGGAGCAGGAAGATCGGGGGGATGAAGACGCTCATCGATGCGGGCATGTGCCGCGTGGGGCCGAGGCTGGAGGCCGCTTCCCCGGAGGACGGCGCGCTCGTGCACGGCGCAGGGCGGGCCCTGGCGCTCTCGGATGCGGCCCTGGCGCTCTGCCGCGCCGGCCGTCCCAACGAGGCTCTGCCGCTGTTGAGAGAACTGGCGGGAATGGGCGCATCCATGCGCTGGATCACGACCCAGGATCGCTCCTTGCGCGCGAAGACCGTATTCGCGGAGAGAGAAGGTTCCGGCTGGGACCGCCTCTGGTCCGATGAACGGCTGATCTCCCGCGCGCGGGAAGCCGGCTGTCTCGACGATGCCCGCGTCATACTCGGCCTCTGTTCGGCTTTCATCGAAGGCGCGGAATCCACCCTCCCCTGGGCGCATGTTTTCGCGCGGACGCGGCGTTCGGCGCCGGCGGTCGAGCAGGTGCTGGGGCTCGTGGCGTGCTGGATGGGGCATGTGATCTCGGCCTTGGATGCGCGCTGGCCCGGAGATTTCCCTCAAGGATGAACGTGAAAGCATTTTGCTTCTTCTTCGCGGCAGGGCTTCCGGTCTTTGCCGGAGCGGCGGAAGTCCTGGGCGTCCCGGATTCCGTCCCCTGGAAGTCCGAGGGGAAGGCCGCGGCGCCGCAGCGTCCCGCTCCCAAGGACGCGCGCAAGAGCCTCGAGGTCCGGGAGCAATGGGAGTCTTTGCGCCGCGATTGCGCGGCCGTCGAGCTCAGCCGCGATGAACTCTTCAAGGCCTTGCGGCTGGCTAAAAGCCGCAGAGAGATCTTCGAGCCTCAGAGCGCAGGGCTCTATGAGGAATACGCTTTTTGGGCGCAGAGGCTCTGGCTCTATGCCGCGGACCATGACCAAGCCTTGGAGAGCGTGGTCGGGCGCCGGCGCGCTTTTCCTTCTCCTTCGGATCCGGCCTTGAGCGGAGCGGGCTTGCAGGTCGCTGCCGCCGCGCGCTTGGCGCAGTGGCGCTGGCGCAAGGAATGGGCAGGCCTTCTGCGCCGCAATCCTGAACTTGCGCGCTCTCTGGACCAAGCAGAGGCCGTGGGATTCCCCAAAGGTCTGCATGAGCGCCGAAAAGCGGCCATTCCTGATGCCGGGCTCCGCATCGTCGCGAGCGTGCTTTCCCAGGAGGACGGCGGAAGCCTCATCCGGCTCCTGGGGTCCGCGGGCGCCGGCTCTTGGCGCAAGCGCAGGGCCGAGGATCTCGCGGGGATGGGCTTGGGGACAGGGGTCTTGAGGCGTGCAGGGCAGCAGAAGCCCTCTGCCGAGCGCGTACAGGAAGCCTTGGCTGTTGATGAACGCTTCATTTCCGCGCCTGATGCCGGAATCCGGGTATTCGCCCGCGCGCGGCAGGAGCCTGTGGTAAAGCGCTCCACGGCCCCTTCCGCGGCCGATGATTTCGGCAGCGCCTGGATCGATATGGCGGTGAGCTCCCAGATCGCCGTCGTGGTCCGAAAGATCCAGGAGAACTTGGACCCTGAGCCGCCCTCCGGGCCCAGACCGCAGTCTCTCATCTCAGTGAGCCAGCTCAGGGGACTGAGCCCTCTGCTCCAGCCCGGAGACATCCTTCTCGTGCGCAGGGAAGCGAGCATTCCGGCCGTGGGCTGCGGAGGCTGGTGGCGGACTGCTTTGCTCTATGTCGGAGGGCCCAAGTCCGAGCTGCTGGCCCTCGACGGTTCCGGGTCTTGGCGCCTTCCTTTAGAGGAGCTGGCCGCGGATGCTTTGGCAGTCCTTCGCCCGCGCTTGGGCGCTTCCGAACGCAGCCAAGCGGTGCTCAGCGCAGAGGCAGAGGTCGCGGCATCCCTCTCGAAGCCGTCTCCATCCACGGCCTTGGTCTGGAGCGCCTATGGTCAGGCAGGCTTTTCTTTGCCGCTGCGGCAGGTCCCGGACCAAGGCATCGCCTGCGCCGACAGCCTTGCGCGCGCCTATGACGAGGAGTACGGCACGAGCAAGGAGCGCTTGGACCTTCTCGTTTTCCTCGATTCCCAGGAGCTCCGGCAGCGCGCAGAGCCCGCCGGAGAGGAGATATTCCGAGCCTCCTGGCGCAGGTCCGCCTGGACGCTATCCGCTGCGGCCGATACGATTTTGCCTCAAGCAAAGGAGACACAGCCATGAATCAGCCCCCGCAGAACCAGCCCCAGCAGAACCGCAATCCCCACGGCCGGCCCGGGCACCATCGTCGCTTCAGAAAGGGCCGTCCCAATCCCGGAGGGCACGGGGGCCATTCGCAGCATGCGGAAAAGCCGAATTTCCCGCGCAAGACCGAAGCTGAGAAGATATTCCAGGACAAGACGCCGCTGACTCCGTTCGAATGGATCCGCTTCGAGAACGGATCGAAGGAGCCCTCCATGCGCGCCGTGGACCTGCTCGCGCCGGTGGGCAAGGGGCAGCGCGGGCTCATCGTCTCTCCGCCCAAGGTCGGCAAGACCACCATCCTCAAGGAGTTCTGCCAGGCCGCGGCCAAAGCCCAGGACGGGCTCAAGGTCTGGTGCGTGCTCGTCGACGAGCGTCCCGAGGAAGTGACGGACTTCAAGCGCTCGGTCCCGGCGGAGGTCTTCGCCTCCTCCAATGATCGTCCTTTCACGGAGCATCTGCGCATGTGCGAGGAGGTCTATCACCGCGCGCTGGCCGAGGCGAACGCCGGCAAGGACGTGCTCATCGTCCTGGACTCTCTCACGCGCCTGGCGCGGGCGCACAACTCGGCCGCGACCGGAAGCCGCACCATGAGCGGCGGCCTGGACTCGCGCGCCATGGAGTGGCCGCGCAAGTTCTTCGGCGCGGCGCGCAAGCTGGAGGAAGGCGGCTCTATCACCATCCTGGCCACCATCCTGGTGGACACCGGCAGCCGCATGGATGAGATCATCTTCCAGGAGTTCAAGGGAACCGGCAACATGGAGCTGGTGCTTTTCAGGCCCGCGGCCGAGCAGCGCCTCTTCCCCGCCATCCACGTCAAGAACACCGGCACGCGGCGCGAGGAGCTCCTGCTGCCCGAGCCCATCCTGCAGAGCGTCTATAAACTGCGGCGCAACCTTGCCAATCTCTCGGACTTAGAGGCTACCAAGGCGCTCATCGAGCTTTTGCGCAGGCATCCGACCAACGAGCGCCTGCTCTCCGTGGTCCAAGGGGGGACATGAGGCGTCTTTTCGCCGCGGCATTGATCGCGGGCTTGGCCTGCGCCGGAGCATGGGCCGAGCAGGATCCCTTGCGCCGTCTTGAGGAGGATTCCTCGCCGAAAGCCTCCGCGCGGCTCAAGGAGCTCTACCGCCGTTCCCAGGACAGGGATCAGCGCTTCTGGGTGGTGCAGGCTTTGGGCGGCCGCCTGCGCGTGCGCGGCGATGCGGAGGCGGCTGAAGGTCTGCTGGAGGCGTTCAAGGACCGCGAGCCGGATGTGCGGCGCCAGGCTTTGCGCGCGCTTTCTTATTTCACTGCCCTGCCGCGCAAGGCCTTGTCCGCGGGCCTGGTGGGCCGTCTGGATGCCGTCGTGCGCAAGGCGGAGAAGGACTCCTCTCAGTCCGTGCGAAGCGGGGCGGCGGAGCTTCGCGAGGCGCTCAAGCGCTATCACGCGGTGCCTGCGGTTTCTGACGAGGCGCAGAGCGGCGAGGAAACCTCCGCGGAGCCGGATGTCCCCGGGGGCCGCCGCTGGACGCGGTTATTCCTCCTGGCATGGATCGTGTTTTTCCCGGTACTGTTATCGGTCTGGGCCTTGCGCGGATTCCCGGTGTTCAGCCGGGGCCCGGAAGGGCGGCTGGCGCGCTCTCTCTGGCGCAGGGCCTGTTCTCAGCCCGGGCGGATCGCGTTCACGCTCGCGCTCTGGAGCATCCTTGCCGTGCTCGTTTCGATCCGGGGATTCGAGCTCATGGCGCGGTGGGCCAATGGATTCGCGCTTCCTTCCGCAGGCGGACTTCTGGCTGCGTATCTGGCCGCGGGATTCTGCGTGCTTGCGCCCGGGGTTCTCTTCTGCGAGGGAGAGAGGGACGGGGATTGGGCCTGCTCCCTTTTGCACGCGGCGGTCCTGACCTTTGCCGTGTTCCTGTTCCTTGCTCCCGCGGAATTATTCTACCGCCTCTTCCTGCGGCCCGTGCCGCGGGAGGATGAGCCTGTTTCCGGAGGGTTCATCAAGACCGCGCTCAGATGCGGGAGCCTTCGCACGGCCTATCGCGCCTGCGCGGGAATGATCCAGGGAGGCGGGCTCGTGCCCGCCCTGCGGCAAGGACTCGGCGCCGGGCCTGCGGGCCGCTTGAACTTCCTGGTCTTCGACGGCCGCTTTGAGAGTTTCTTTGCGGGGCCGCTGGCCTTCGGCTTTTGCGCGGTCGTCGGCGCGGCCGTGCCGTCCCAATGGACCGCCGCATCCTGGCGTCTGGCGCTGGGAGCGTCGGTTTGGTTCTTGTTCGTACGGACCGTACTGCTTTTCGCGGCGCTCCAGCCCTTGGAAGGGCTCTTGGCCGCGGCAGAAAACGAGGAGGAGACCGCATGAAAAAGAAGCAGATCGTGAGTTCTTCGCAGGCGCCCGCGGCCATCGGCCCGTATTCCCAGGCCGTGCGCGCAGGGGACTTCGTGTTCGTCTCCGGCCAGCTGCCCGCCGACCCCGTGAGCGGCGCGCTGGTCTCCGGCGGAACGGCAGAGCAGACCGAGCAGGTCTTGAAGAACCTGGGCGCGGTTCTTTCCGCCGCGGGCCTCGGTTTCGGCGACGTGGTCAAGACCACGGTGTTCATGACGGATCTCGGGAAGTTCGCGCAGATGAACGAGGTCTACGGCAAGGCGTTCTCATCAGAGCCTCCGGCCCGGGCCACCGTGCAGGTCAGCGCGCTGCCCAAGGGCGCGCAAGTCGAGATCGAGGCAGTGGCGCGCGCTTAATGAGGCGTTGCAAGGGTCCTGATTTGAGCCCGCGGCAAGGCGGGTGGAGCGCGAGGTGAAGCGTCTTGTGATCCCGGCGCTCGCGATGGTCATCTGCGGCTGCCGCGCCTCGGTCGTGGAACTGCGCAAAGCCCAGAAGGGGCCGGTCCCCGAGGTCGGCTATATCGACCCCGGAGGGGGGCAGCTGCGCTGGGCCCTTAAGGGAGGCTCGCTTTTGCAGAGGCAGCGGCGCAAGAATGCGCTGAAGCGGGCCGCTCTTCATTGCGCCGGAGCGGAAGTGAAGGTGAAGAGAGAATGGACGCAGGAGGACGCTGAAACGTCGTATCAGGCCGAGGACCTTGCGGAATCCGTGCGCCTCGGCCTCGAACATTACCGGGTGGAACCCTACATGCATCTGGAGTTCGAATGCGTGCGCTGATGCCTTTCGGCGGGCGTCTTCTCATGGCGCTGGGCGGCATCCTGTTTTCCGGCTGCATGGCCAACGACCTGCTGCCTGCCCCGGGACCGATCCTTCCTCCCTTGGCCCGAGTGGTCGTGCTGCCTGTTAAAGATCGGCAGGGATTGGGGCCGCTCTATGTCCGGGAACTGCGGCGGGGACTTCCGGCCCTTGGCTTGCGGCCGGCCTCTGAGAACGAGCCGGCGGCGGACGCGGTCTTGGAAGTCTCCATAGACTGCGGCCGCGGCCGCCGGTCCCGTGCGGCGTATGCCTTGCGTCCAGCGCTCGGGCAGAATCCCTTCTTCGAGGATGATATTCCGCTCAAGATCTGCGGCTCAGACATGGACGTCCCCGGCGTGGCGGAGGCGGTCCTTGAATCCCTGGGCCAAGACCTGCGCAGCCAGGATCCCGGGCAATGAAATGGGCGGAGGCATGCCGATGAGTTCCAAGAAAGCGGTCGTATTGCTCTCCGGCGGACTTGATTCCGCGACCTGTCTCTGGTGGGCGCGCGCAAAGGGCTACACGCCCATCGCTTTATCCGTGGCCTATGGGCAAAGGCATTCAAAGGAAATCGTATCCGCCCGCAAGCTCGCGCGCCTGGCCCGGGCCGAGTTCCATGTCCTGCGGCTGGACCTCCCATGGCTTAGATGCAGTTCCTTGATGGACGCAGGCAAGGCCCTTCCCAACATCCCGCTTCGCAAGATCGGCAAAGGCGGCATCCCCAGCACCTATGTCCCGGGCCGCAACGCGGTGTTCCTGGCCCTGGCCGCCTCCCTGGCGGACGCCGCCGGAGCAGAGGCCGTCGTCATCGGCGCCAATGCTTTGGACTACAGCGGCTACCCGGACTGCCGGCCCAAGTTCCTCTCCGCTTTCCAAAAGGCCGTGTCCGCCGGCACCAAGCAAGGCAGTCAAGGCAAAGGCCTGCGCGTGCTCACTCCGCTCCTGCATCTGGACAAAGCCGCCATCGTGCGCTTGGCCGGCCGCCTGGGAGTGCCTTTACAATGGACTTGGTCCTGCTACAAAGGAAGCTGCCGCCCTTGCGGAGCTTGCGACTCCTGCAAGCTCCGCGCAAAGGGTTTCGAGCAAGCCGGCCTGCTCGACCCGGCCTAGCAGCCTGTGGCAAAAGTCTATCGGGGCCTGCAATCGTCCGGAAGCGGCCTGCGTCTTCGTTGCTCATCGCTCACATCCCGTCGAGGGATGCTCGCTCTTCGCGTCTCGACTCGGCTCGCTCCGAACGATTTCGCCTTCCGATCGACTTTTGCCGCGGGCCGCTAAGGGCTCGCCGTCTTTTCCGCACGCTTCCGGCAAAGTGTTGATTTTGTCCGCAAGAGCGTTTTGAATCATTTGTTACCATTATTGACATTCAGCCTGCCGTAGGATATGCTTTCTCCGTGGCGCAGATGAAATCCCAATGCTGTGTCGGGGTCTCCGACACTACACCAAGTTTTCCCATAGGATGGCTGGACTACCCACGGGGATGGATATGACCAGCCCCCAGACCCCAGGGGAGCAGCTGTTCGAGCAGTATTTGCAGCTCTATGGCTATGAATTCCGGCATGAAGAGGGGCAATCTGAGAAACGCAAAAACCCGGACTATTCTGTTGTGCGCAACGGAACCAGCATCCTTTGCGAGGTGAAAGATTTTGAGCCCAAAATGTTTCCTGAGGGCGAGGTCACATGGGATGCCTATAAGGGCATACGCGAGCGGATCAATGCAGCCAGCAAGCAATTTAAGGAATACAAGGACCGGGTCTGCTGCTTGGTGCTGCACAACCAAGGGGATCAATACGTGGATCTGACTACGCCAATGACCGTGCTGGGGTCGATGTATGGCAATGCAGGCATGCAGTTCCCGCTGCAACTGAACCCTGGCAAGCCGGTCGCCAAGCCGAAATTCGCCTTCCTTGCTCATGGTAAGATGCTGCGACCAAAAACCAACCAACCGCAGAACACCACATTTAGCGCGTTGGTCACAATCCACCAGGTGAATCTCGGCCGAATGCGCCTCCGGCGATACCTTGAGAATCGTCCGGATTTTCGTGATGAGGATATCTTGAAGCTAACCAATGAAAAGGTCGGCTTCGATCTTGAAGAGAGACGCCTTGGTGTGATTGTTTGGGAGAATGCTGTGGCTGCTCATCCGCTCCCCAAAGGGATATTTGATGGTCCCTATGATGTGCGATGGGGTATGGTTGATGGCGGGCAGGCGATCATGTATCGTGGTGCGGAATTGCCTGAAGGTGTGAGTGTGGAATGAAGATAGCTAGGAAGGCGAAAGGGCGTACTGCCTGGGTCGTGACCTGGGAAGGGGTCAGCGACAATCAGCGTGTTGAACAGCCTCTCGTCACCTTCTTCAATCCTCACTGGAGCGGCAAGCGCGTTCAGGATGCAGTTGAGTTGCTTTATGCCGCCATGCGTCTTTTGCCGGATGAGAAGCTTTCGTTTGCGATCAAACCAAGCACCAATCCCTACCGCGCGACGTTCGGCGATATTGATGGAGTCCGCTGGTTGGGACACATCCACTGCGGGGATCATCCGTGGCTGAGTGCGCGGATCGTAGACGATATCCGAACCGAGCGCGATACGGAAGGCAAAGAGACGGTCGTATGGAACGAGCGCCCCAGACCAAAGCTGCCGGAGGGGTTGAGAAAATGAAGTCGATGAGGCTTGACGGCAGGGCCAGAGTTGAGGTGCTCAGTGTGCCAACATAAGGGACGCGCTGTGTCACTGGTCGCCCGCGTCGCGGTTCTCAGCCACGAGTGGCGGCCATGTCGCACAGGCCTCTGCTGAGGCTTCGCTGGCCCACGGCGGCCGCCGGACCCCAAGGCAAACTTGGGTTGTTGGGGTATTGGGCATTTTGGCCGGAGAGAGGGGGTCGTATGTGTTGCGGCACCGTTTATCCCCACGTCGGCCAATAAGACGGACGAGATGGGCCAATTACGCTTTGGAGGTGGACATGACTAGAATTCTAATAGCTGTTTTCTCAATGTTATTTTTGAGCCAGCGGGCTGGGGCGCAGGAAGGAAATCCATCGCCAAAAACTAGCGACTCCCCGTGTGTTCTAGAGAATGTCCGCAAACTCTCTCCTCCGGATATCAGTGTTTGGCACCCTATATGGATGCCAGATAGTCAGCACCTTGTTTTTTCCACGCTTGATAGCGTAAAAATAGCGAGTGCACCCGTAGATCCAATGTACATCGTGGATATTCTGGGTGCATCTAAACCTCAGTTAATTGCGAGTGGGGTCAACCCATTGTCAATACAAATAGAACCTGCAGGTAAACAAATTGCTTTCAAGAAAAGAATTCTTGGTAAGCCGAGCCAGTCCGAGCCTTTTCAATTTCTGGATGCGGTATCCAGAACACCTGTAAAGAACTCTTCAGATGAAACTGAGAAATGGGAAAGGGCGCGAGTGCGAGAAACTCTTTTTAAGCTAAAGCAGCCTGACATCCGAACTCACCAGATTGTACGTGCGGACAAAAAAAGACAAGTGGTGCTCACGCGGAAAGGCGGACGTCATTTTCTCATCGACATGCTGAGCGGAGATGTGAAAAATATTCAGCCGCAGTTGCCACCCAAGGCTCATATCCTTGGTTCTGATTTGGCTCCTGATGGGCGGTACATTATTTTTTCAGTGCAGCTCGACCGTGAATCTCTGGATAGTGATGTTATAGGACGCGCAGAATTGTTCATTGCTGATACTAATGGGCGAACCTGGCAACTCACAGATACTTCGACGATTGTGGAAGATGGGCCGACATGGTCCCCAGATGGCCGACATCTCGCCTATATCGATTATCAAGATCAAATTCTTAGGAAAGGGAATAGCACACTTTTTGCGGGTGAAATTAAATGCAAATGAGGCGTGTCCGATATTGGCGGTTACTGGCGCTTTCTGTGGTGGACAACTATGATGTTCATGAATGGGAAGTTCGTTAGGACCTGTCTTGGGCTTCGAGGTGGCCGACGATTCCCGCACTGTGGGAGACCTCGCGGGCGTGGGCGTGGCGTACAGTTCCCGTGTGGTGAATAATGGGTCCCTTGACAGAGAGCAGGGCGCAGAATAAATGTTCAAGATGGCTGGATTGTGAGTTATTTTGACATTGGCAATACTGGGAGCAAGGAGACAATATGATTCGAAAGGGAAGCGCTGTGAAAATGTACGGATTTACATTCTTTTTTACTGCTCTGCTTATTTTAAGCAATCAATTTTCAGAAGCACAATCGAAATCTGAGAGACCTAAATCTTCGCAACAGCAAGACCGTGTTGAGAGGTTTCGCAAGTTATCCCGGGTCAAGGGATCTCGAAGGATTTCTATTCAGATGACGAAGAGTCCCCGTGGGATAGAAACAGGACTCATAATCGCTTATGGGCACGTAATCCCGCCGCCTTATCAGGTTGAGTGGAAAAGCGACAAGCTAATGATTAACGGAGTTCAAGTGCAGCCCTCCCTGGTGCGCGAGAGGGAGCAAAGTAAAAACCGTCCAGTTTTAACGGATGAACAGCGCAAATGGTTCCGACGGCAGGATGATGTTGAGTCCGTTGCGCAGGAGATGTATCGGAAAGGAATTCGGTCTAAATCTCTAGAAACGGTGCAGGCTGAAATTCTGGAGTATATGAGGACCTCTTCTGGAGTTTTCACGAATCCCAAGTGGTCAGGAAAAGACGCACTGGAAGTCCAACTGGCTGATCTCGGAGTCCAATATACGATCGTTTTCTCGGCCAAACAGCGTGCAAAACTCAGCGCAGAGGAGAAACGGAACAGAGAGGAAACAGGAGCCAGGAAGGCTAAAGAGGCGGCGCTTGCTTCTGTAGAGAAGGGATTACGTGCAGGCGCGACGCTTGTGTTCTATTCCGATGGGACGGAGGGCGGCGGTTTTGGTGACATACGTATGAGAGTGAACGAAATCATGGATACCCCTAATCTTTCCAAAGAACAACGAATCGAGAGACTCCAAGAACGGGTTTTTCATGATTATGAAGGAGCACTGGATGTAATTGAGAATTACAATCCCGATGAATGGAGGCAACACTGATGCGCATGCTACGCAAGACGATCCTCTGCGCATTATTCTTCTCGGTTATTGTTTGGAACTCTGCGAGCGCCTCTGTCCCTCCAGAAGTTCCCGGGCAGCGCACTTCACGAATATTTAGCCCTTTTTACTTCACTTTCGGCGACATGGGAGAGAGTATCTTTGATGTTGGCGGTGCGTTGAATCAGCAAGGCTACTTTTTAGCGCGAAAGTTTGTCGATGGGGCCGCTCCGACGATCACGAATCCCACTGGCGGGCTAGACAATTTCATGCAGATTTTGGCTGCACCGACGGGGGTGCTGCTAATGGCCTCTCACGGGGGGACTGAGAACATCATGGTCGAAGCTTACCCTGATACAGATGAGGGCAGGCTGGCGGCACTGGCGGCGATACAGGCCTACATAACGGATGGCACCGTTAATTCGGATGAAATCGGGCTCTATCGGGTCAGTGAAGGGGTGCAGTACTGGGGCATCAGCGTAAAACCCATCCATTTTACGCGCAGGATGGACACGATCCATTCCATCGTCTATGCGGCGAGCTGCTACTCCTACAATCTTTGGCCTGCCTTTACCGATAGGCAATATGTGCGAGACTATATCTCCTTTGAAGGAGAGGTCTACCCACATCTTGGAGATGGTCTGGATGTAGCTAAGGCCCTATTTGAAAATATGGCTGGTGTGAGAAATGATTTAGGCTCATACTCAAATCAGACGCTACAGTCGCTATTGCCAACGGCGCAGGCCGCGATCGATCGGTGGTGGTTCCCTTCCCCGCAAATTCGTATCTCAAAAGATGCCGCTCTGCCAGAAGCAGGTGATATCCGTCTTTACAACGCTCCGCGCATCGTGATGGCCGATCTGCGCGAGGACTCGGACTCTGACGGAACCTACGAAAACCATCCGTACCAGTTCGTCTTCGGGAATGATCAGTACCCATACAACCCGGGCAACAGCTCGGACTATCCCAGCGCAGGGACCGTGACAAAGAGCGCCTACAAGAATGGCCCCATTGAGATTGTCCTACGCTTCTCGGAGCCGATGCGGATTCTCTACCCGGATTTCCATGTGAACCTCATCCCGCCCGGAGGCGGAACTCCGATCCCATTCACCGAATATGGAGGGCAAGGCGGCTGGAGCAACCAGAACCTTCCTGATCCTAACGCCTTCGACACATGGACCGGCCATCTCTCTTTGCCGTCCGATATCCCCGACGGGGAGGCGCGCATCAACGTCCGCGCCAGCCACCAGATTGTGCTGCCGGGGTTGGATCTTCAAAACCAGGAACTCGACCTTGACGGCGACGGCTCGTCTGCCACCGGAGATGAGGATTCCAGCATTCGCTTCGTCATCCAACGATTTGCAGGAACGATTGCGGTCAAGGATGGGAGCGGCAATGCCATCCTGAACGGCGACTACACCCGCGCAGCGACGCTTAATCTTTACGGATCATCCTTGACGGCGCGGCTTGCCTTGTCTGGGGCGATGGACTTCGAGCAGCTGTTCTCGACCGGCGACTTCATCCATGCAACGGTCTCCAATCCGCCTCAGGGCGCATACGTCGCATCCTCTTTTGCTGAGGGGGGAACACTGCTGGGGTCCTCGACGTTCACCATCGATCGGACGCAGCCCGCGATCACTCTTGCCGACGTGGACGGCAACCCGATCTCCGGCAGCACGCCTTTGACCTCCGTGGTTGTGCATGCTTCTGACTCAGGCGGGTCTGGGATCGCGAGCATCGTCATGGAAGGCCCTGGGGGGACATCCACGCATACCGTCGCGGGCGCGCCCGGCACGGCGGACGCGACCTTCACCGATTTACAGAACGGCGTGCATGTCGCGCGGGCCTACGACAAGGCGGGGAACGTCTCTTCGGAAGAGTCCTTCGCGCGCTATTCCCTGCCCGGCAACGGCGGTTCGCAGACGCGGCCCTCCCTCGTGAGCGTGACCCGCACGCCGATCTCGGACCCGGATATGTGGTTCGGGCAGATGGTATCCCTGCCCGACGGGACGAAGTATTTCTCGCAGTTCGATTACGATACCGTAAGGTTCTGGAAGCTCTCGCCGGCCGGACAGCTTGTCGGCAGCGGGATAGTCAGTGATCCGGATGTGTCTTTCGGCTTCCCTGAGAAAGCGGGTTTCTCCGGGGACAACGCCTATGTCGTGGGCGAAGGGTACGATGCGGGAACCTATTTCACGAGACTCTTTAAGGTGCCGATTTCCGGGCCGGCCACGTTCGTGGACTTCCCCGGCGAATACTCCGTGGTCGCCGCGGATGCAGCGCGGGGGCGAGTGTATGTTGCGGCAACGGTGCGTTATTACCCACCGGGCGGGGATCCTTATAAAGAAGTTCAGATATCGTCTTTCGATGGGGATCTCACGCTTCTATCCAGGAACACAGCGCATATCGCCTCAGACGATTATGACCTGATCCCGAATGACATGGCTGTCGACGGCAACGGAAATTTCTGGGCAGCCGCTATGAACATGAAGAATTGGGGCAGCGCGGATGTGCTGGTCTTGGGACCTGGAGGAGGAACAAGCACGCGGATAATCCCCATATTCAAGTACCAGCCGCCGATCTTGATCAGCGGGAAGCCGCAAAACGGATTCGGGCTGATGACGGGAACGGATGCAGGTTGTCTGCAGTGGGATTCCGAGCATGGTCCCGTACAGTTCCAGCCGGGTCCGGATTTCGAGTGCGGCACATATTACTTCGAATCCACCGGCGGGGGCTCCTATGTTTTCACGAGCACCGGCGTAGGCAAGCTCGATGCCGAAGGCAACTTGGCGTGGAATCCACCCTACCTTCCCACCGACGATTGGATCATCGCTTCTCCGGGCGAGGGGCAACTGGACATCGCAGATAGGGAATACGATGCCCAATGGAATCCCACGGCCTTGGTCGTATCGCACTACGGGCCGCCGGGACCCATGCTGACTATCGCCTCATCCGATGGGAAAGCCGCGGTGGAGTCGCCCTTGCAGAACACGACGATCTCCACGGCCGCGCCGGAGACCTCCGCCCCTGCCCTGGCCGCGGCATCCGCGCAGGGCCTTTCAGCCGCCTCGGATATCTATGAACTCGGCCCCAGTCCAGTGACCCTCGACCGGGAGGCCGGTCTTTCCGTCTCTTTCAACCCCGCGGGCGTGAACCTGGCATCCGTGGCGCTCTATCGATATGATCCAGATACCGAAGCGTGGGATCCCGCTCGCGTAACCGAACAAGCGTTGGCGGATAACCCGGATGGGACCAAGCGCATCAGCGGCGTCCTGAACACGTTCAGCCTCTACGGGGTCTTCTATCGTCCCGTGGATGCGTCCTTAGAGCAGGACGTTCTGGCGCCGAGGACGCGGCTGGTGGCGGCTTCCTCGGTAACAATCAGCGGGCAGGTCTTTGTCGGGACGCAGACCTTGCTGGGATTCGAAGTGGCCGATGATTCCCGCACCGTGGGGGACCTCGCGGGCGTGGGCGTGGCGTACAGTTCCTACAGCGTGGATAACGGGGGATTCGTTGGCTATGCGTCCTCCTTCACGCTGACGGCGGGGACGCACACGATCCGGTACTTCAGCACGGACTTGATCAGGAACGTGGAAGCTATCCACGAATCCTCAGTTACCGCGGACGGTCAAGGACCGGATGCGGTCACGGACCTTGCGGTCGCCGCGGTGTATGAGTCATCGGTCACTTTAAGTTGGACTGAACCTGCGGATGCGGGCTCTGGGATGGCCGGATTCGTGCTGGGTTATGCGACTTTCTCCATTGACGCGGCCAACTTCATTGCCGCGGTCACTGTCGCCGCGCCGAGTCCCGCAGGGCCGGGTGCTGCGCATATCGCAGTCATCGAGCGACTTAACTTATCGGAGCCGTTCTACGCAGGGCTGTACTCTAAGGATCGCGTCGGGAACTTATCCGTTCTGAGCACTGCCTCCTATGTCCCTGCGTCGGAGACGACGACGATCACGCCCTCCTCGGGGCCTATCGGCATCCCGTTTGTAATCACGGGAACGGGATTCGGTGCGAAGAAGCTTACGAGCGGCAAGGTGCGTTTCGGGACCTACGAGGCTGCTGTGAGTTCGTGGACCGATGGCCGCATCGCTGGGACCGTGCCTGGGGTGTCGAGCGGGACCTGGTCCGTAGAGGTCCTGCGGCAGTGGCCTTCGAGCAGTACCGTGCTTGCGCGAACCTCTTTTGAAGCAGCCTTGCCCCAACTCTGGGACGTGATCCCGGACTCGGGTCCCATCGGCGTGCGCTTCACCTTGTTGGGAGACGGATTCGGCGCTTGGGCCGGGAGCCTGCGCAATCAGGTCCTCTTTGAAGGTTCGACCGTGCCGGTGACTTCCTGGAAAGATGATGTGATCCAGGGCACCGTGCCTGGATTTCTGGAGCCGGGCGTGCATCCGATATGGGTGCGGCGCACCACCACGGATGGCGGCTTGATGGAGAGCACCACGGCACAGTTCGAGCTTATCGTGATGTCCCCTGATGCCATGAGCCCGTCCACGGGACCCATCGGCATCCCTATCACGATCACGGGCAGCGGCTTCGGGGCGCGCATGGGCTCTACCACGCGCGTGTGGGTGGGTGTGAGCACCGCGACTGTTTCCTCTTGGACGGACACGAAGATCATGGCCAAGGTTCCGGGCTTCGCGTTGGGGACTTATGAGGTGGCCATCGAACGCATCCAGGGCGAGTACGAGGATCGCGTGGCAGTGGGAAGCTTCACGGTAACGCCGATCATCGTGTCCTCTTTCGCGCCGTCCTCCGGGCCCATCGGCATGCCGATCACCTTGCAGGGACCGGGCTTTGGTCCGCGCGACGGGAACTGGACGCAGATTTTGTTCGCAGGCACTACGGTTCCCATAACGTCGTGGCTGGACGCGAGGGTGACTTTCGACGCGCCGGGCGGCTTCGGCAATGGCGCGCAATCCATTGTGCTGCGCCGCACCACGACAGATGGCGGCTTGATGGAAAGCACACCCGTCTCTTTCGAGATCATCAACATGTCGCCTGCGAGCATGAATCCGTCAACGGGGCCTATCGGCATCCCTATCACAATCACGGGCGCGGGATTCGGGACTTGGGACGGGGTCAATACGCGCGTGCTCATCAATGGGGCAACTGTGCACGTCAATTCGTGGATCGATACGAAGATATCCGCGGATATCCCGGGTTTGCCTGCGGGCGAGTACCCGGTGGCTGTGGAACGCGCGCAAGGAGCATACACGGACACCGTGTCCGTGGGAAGCTTCACCGTGACGCCGCTGGCCGTATCCTCCTTCGCGCCGTCCTCAGGCCCCATCGGCACGCCCATTACCCTGCTGGGGCCCGGTTTCGGTCCCTACGACGGTGTCTGGACGCAGGTACTGTTCGCAGGCACTACGGTTCCTGTCACGTCCTGGTCGGACGCGAAGGTGACTTTCGACGCGCCGGGCGGATTCGGCAATGGGCCGCAGTCCATCATCCTGCGCCGCGCCACGACTGACGGCGGCCTGATGGAAAGCGCGCCTGTCTTCTTTGAAGTCATCAACATGTCGCCCGCGAGCATGAATCCTTCCACGGGCCCCATCGGCATCCCCATCACGATCACGGGCGCGGGCTTCGGCGTCTGGTCCGGGCAGGAAACGCGTCTGCGGATCGGCGCGAGCACGGTCCCCGTGACTTCCTGGACGAATACGAAGATCACGGCAAAGATCCCTGGGATGGGCCATGAGTCCTATTGCGAGGGTGCTGAAGCCTGCGCAATGCAGCCGGGTATTTATCCGGTGAGCATCCAGCGCGTGCAGGGCGCGGCGGATGAGAGCGTATTCGTAGCCAGCTTTACGCTCACGCCGCTGGCTGTTTCCTCCTTAGCGCCTGCCCAGGCGCCTATCGGCTCTTCGTTCACCTTGACCGGGACCGGGTTCGGCCCAGCCAACGGCGCGTACACGCAGGTTCTCATCAACGGCACGAGCGCGCCCTTGGCCACTTGGACGGATACGAAGATCGGGGCAAAGGTTCCAGGGACATTGGCTCCTGGCATATATCCTTTGTGGATCGAGCGCCGCACAACGGACGGCGCCGTGCAGGCGAGCGCTTCCATGGACTTTACGGTGGTCGTGCCGCAGATATCGAGCATGACGCCGACGGGCGGAAAAGCCGGGACCAGTGTGACGCTCTACGGCAGCGGGTTCGGCTACAACGCAGGCGCGAGCTATAACCGAGTGCTCATCAACGGCATCGCGGCGGCACTAAGTTCCTGGACGGATGCGAAGATCAAGTGCATCGTGCCCGACAGCCTAGCCATCGGAACCTATCCGGTGGTCGTAGAGCGCACCCCTGCGGGCGGAGCCGTGCAGAGCAATTCCCTGGAGTATTCGGTGACCGCGGTAAAGTCCGTGTCCATGCTTGCCTTAGCCGCGTCAGGCGCAGGACAGACCGGCACAACTGCTGGGTCATGGAACCAACCTGACTGGGACTATGAGGCCGAATTGTCCATCCCTGCACAGGAAGGCGGACGTGTGGAGAACGCTTTGCGCGTGAGTGTGGAAGTACCTGCAAATGCCGTGGCCGAAGACTTGTCCTTGAGCATGAGGAAAGGCCGGCAAACCGGAGAGCAGGTGGAAGGCAAGCGCATGGCCGCGCAGGCGCAGGCCGGACTTTCCGCCGCAGGCCCTGCCGTGGAGTTCGGACCGGAAGGCACGCAGTTCGACATCCCCGCGACCATCGAACTGCCCTACGGCCTTGCCGCGGATCAACAGGCCGGAACATTGGCGCTCTACTGGTGGGACCCAGAGGCAGGCAAGTGGACGCAGGTCTCATCCGAGTTGGACCAAGGCAAGGGCAGGTTGCGCGCCAGGGTGTCCCATTTCTCGCTCTATCAGCCCATGGCGCAGTCAGCCAGACCCTCCGCTGCAAGCGAGGCCTTTGCCCTGCATGAAATCTATGTATTCCCGAACCCCGCCAGGGGCGGGGCCAAGCCTACATTCCATGTGGAAGTGGGGCTGGCAGACGGCTTGAGCATCCGCATCTATGATGTGTCCGGCCGCCTGGTCCATTCCGGCGGCATCGAGGGTCCTCCCGGCACGGTAAATGATGGACAAGGCTTGGAGTATGCCTATGAGTACGTTTGGGAAGGCCGCATCGCCAGCGGGGTATACTTCTATGCGATCGAGGCGCGCAAGGGCGGGCAGGCAAGCATAAGGAAGTCAGGAAAACTGGGGGTAGTGCGATGATGCCCTCGAACTTTCCGGTCCATTCGGGCCGCTCCAGTCATATGCGGATCTTTCCCGGCAAGCGCAAGAGGACATGGCATGGGCTGTTCCTCTTATCTTTGGCCGCTCTTTTATTTGAAACGGCTGCGATTCCTTTATATGCGCTGGAGTCCGGGGCCGCGTTCCTGAGGATCGGCACGGGGGCGCGGGCCGAGGCCCTTGGCGGCGCCTACACCGCACTCGCTTCGGACATCAACGCGCTTCGCTACAACCCCGGCGGCCTGGGCGGCCTGACCAAGCGGGAACTGGGATTCACGCATGCTCAATGGCTCATGGACTCGCAGTTCGATGTGCTGGGCTTCGCCCAGCCGCTTAAGACCGGCAGCCTGGGCATCGGTATGGCGCGATTGGGCATGGGGAACATCGAGGGTCGAAGCGCGGACCGGCAGGTCACGGGGGGATTTACAGCCTCGGACAGCGTTTACACCCTGGGCTACGGTCGGCCAATCGCTGATGCGTTGGGTGGGAAACTGGGCGCGGGCTTCAATGTGAAGTACCTAGAGAGCAGGATCGGCTCGGACTCAGCCTCCACGTTCGCGGTGGATTTCGGGGCCATGCAGAAGCTCGATGGCCTGCCCATGACTGTTGGCCTTTCCGTGCTCAACATTGGGCAGGGCCTTAAGTTCCTGGACCAGCGCGATCCGCTTCCTCTGACCTTGGCCGTGGGCGGCGCCTATCGGCTGGCCGGGGCTTTCAATATCGCCTTGGACGTGCGCCATGAGCCGCAGGACAAGAGTTTCGACGTAGGAATAGGCACGGAATACTCGATCATCAGCGGCTTTGCCTTGCGCGCGGGCTATGCTTCCGCGAGCACGACGCGCTCTGGGAAGAATAGCGGCCTGGGCTTGGCAGGTCTGGGTGGGGGATTCGGCCTGCGCCTGCGAGGCTACAGCGCGGACTACACCTTCACGCCCTTCGGCGAACTGGGCAATGTCCAAAGGCTGTCTCTTGGGGCGCGTTTTTGAGATGATTCGTGCAATGCTGTTTTGGGTAAAGGAACGGTCTTTCGGAAGTTCAGGCTAATCCAGTGAGAGGGGTGCATATGAAAAAACAAGGGATCGTGCTGCTTGCCGTGTTCTGCGGGGCGTTGTGGTCGGGAGCCATGCCGGCGTTCGCGGACAAGCTCGGGGACTTTAAAAAGGCGGAGAAGGCCGCTGGCTGCGGCCTGATCCCGTACTCCTCTCTTCAGTCCAAGTGCAATAATGCCCAGCAGCGCGTGACGAGGTGGTGCAAGAGCAAGCCTATCGCTTGCCAGCCCTCGCAGCGCAAGCCGGAGCTCCGCGAGCGGCTGGATAATGGGAGGCAGTGCGTCGCGAGCCGCAAAGAGGTGGCCGCGATATTCGCCGAGACGAAGTCGAAGCTTCGCGGCGAGACCAAGCCGGTCAAGGAGATCGCCGATCGCTTGGTCCGGTCCGTGGAGGCAGGAGAAAGCGGCCACGCTCAAGCGGTTCGCGAGTATGAGACGGCGGTCCGCAACTGCGAGAAGTGCCTGAAATAACGGGCGCTTCCCTATCCGCGCGGACCCAAGTCCGCGGCCGGTCCGCGGCTGAGCTCCTGGTAAAGGCATTTCCGGAGCATCGGCTCGATGCCGCGGGGGCATTCGGCCTTTCAGGCCGGACCTATCTGGACCGCGATGCGTTCATCCGGGCTGCGCGCGGCAGATCATGGCGCAGGCTCGGCCGGCGTTTTTTGGAGGAGCATCGGGAGGCGGTCCTTTTCCTTTCGCCTAAGGGGCTTGCCGCCTACCTGCCCGCGTTCCTTGACGCGGTCCTGCGGCATCATCGCCGGCTCGACATGCTTCCAAGCTTCCTGTGCTCAGCCTTGACCCGGCACAAGGACGGGTCGTCCCAGGCATGCAGGTTCGCGAGCCTGCTGAGGTATTTGGGCCCTGCGCAGAAGCGGGCCGTGGCCGCCGTGTTGGCTGAGGCGGAAGGGCAAGCCAAGAAGACCGGCCTTGATTCTCCGGCGACCGCGGCGCTCGACAGCTATTGGCGCGGACAGCGGGGGGACTCCGGGGAGAATGCCGGTCAGGCTGAAGGAAGGACGGCTCCACGCGCAAGGATCGTGGAAGTCTTCTCTTCCTTGCAGGGGGAGGGGCTGCGGCTGGGGCAGAGGCAGATCTTCGTGCGCTTCGGGGGCTGCAATCTGCGCTGCCGCTACTGTGATGAGCCCGCTGGACGGCCTGGGACCGGGAGTCTTTGGACCGCGGACCAGTTGAAGACCGCGATCAAGGCGCTGTGCCGGAACCAGGAGCATGCGGCAGTCAGTTGGACCGGAGGGGAGCCGCTTCTGCACGCGGATTTCCTCAAGCCTTTGATGGTCTGGGTGCGGCAGAAGGGCATGCAGAACCATCTGGAGACTAACGGGACCCTGCCGGAGGCCCTTAAAAGTCTCGCCAGGCTCGCGGACCTTGTGTCCATGGATATCAAGCTGCCTTCCGGGTCCGGGCAAAGGCTTTGGGATGAGCATGAAGCATTTCTCAGGGTCCTTCCCAGAAAGACTTTCATCAAGGTCGTGCTCACCGCGGCGTCCACTCGGCAGGAGTTCGATCGCCTGCTCGTATTGATGGCGGGTTTTCCGCGCGTGCCCCTGTTCCTTCAGCCTGCCACGGCGCATCCCGGCCGCAGAAAAGCGGCGTCCAGACCCTTATCCTCCGCTGAATCCGTGCGATGGATCAAGAGGGCTCGCGGCAAGCTCGGGCCGCGCGTGCTCCTGAGCCCTCAGTGGCATCCCCTCTGGGGGCTGAAATAGCATTAGCCGGAAAAATTCGCGCGCCTCAAGTCTGTCCATGCCTGAATTTTTCCGGAATCCTGGCTAGGTCCTCAATGGGCCTTGACAAAAACCGTCCGCGGACCAATACTTAATCGTCGGACGGTCGCAGGTCATCGCGATCGTTGGTCGTAGGAGGTGGGTTCGCAGAAGCACCCGTGTATGTACGGCTACACCGCCGAGGTTCCGTTAAAGTTCCGTACGTACCCTAGGGAGTCGTGAAGTACCCGCTGTAGGCCTGGCGGGCTGACGTAGGCGCAAGGAGTCCTGCAGTATGCGCCGCACGTCGTTCGTAACGGGGGGCACGAGGGCACGGAGGAATGCCCTGGTGCCCCCTCCTCTTTGTCTGGAAATCAACTTCCTATATATACAATACTAAACTCAGGCACACAGATGTCTCATAAATCGTTTAGTTGAGTTTTTAACTCTGCATCTATGGTGGATAGCAGAAACTGCTTTATTCATAGTCTTAGTTTAGTGTATACTATACCTATGAGAAACAAGGCATCTGTACTCGCTGCTATTGTATATTTCTTAACTCTGACACAAAATAATGCATCCTGCGAAGCTGCGGCAACGGCTTCCCTGGAAGCCGCGGAGTCTTATAGCCAGAAAGCCGCGAAATCCTCCGATCTTCAGGAGGCGTCCAAGACAGCCGGCCTGGTCCTGGACAACTCCGCTTCCAGGACGGGATTCGTTTCAGTTCCCCTGATCGATGCTCCAGCCGGCCGGCAGCGCTTGGAGCCGGTGACGGCGAATCTCGTTATGGGCGATCCTGAGCGTGCGGACCTGCGCGAACCTAAGAACCCCTTGGAAAAGGATGAACGGCCCAAGGCGGCTTCCAGCGGTCATGGCATGGCCTGGGCTTTGGGCGGGGCGCTTGTCCTTGGCGGGGTGGGATTCTTTTTTGCCGGGCCTGTCGGTGCCGCAGCCGGGGCTTTCGTGGGCTCGCTGATAGGCTACTTCTTCGGCCGATAACGTAAATACCAATAGCGAGGCGCGGACCAGGCATCGTTATTTATCGATCGGTCCGCGCCCCAAATCCGTCTGCTGTCCGTCATTACTAGTATAGCCCCGAACGATTTACTGTCAAGACCCATTTTTCGACAATAGGTTCCGGGGCCAAAGGCCCAATCAATCGAGGTCCAAAGACCTTCCTGCCTTATACCGGAGGGCTCACGATAATATCGCGCGAGAATATTATTCTTAATTCCGCGTGATTCGAAAGACTATTTCCTGTTCGCTCATCCTGGCTCTGCTTCAGGGAGCGATTCCCGCGTCCGTGCTCGCGCAGAGCAAGGCCCTTGTTCCTGTTGCGGCAGGAACAGGGGCGCAGACCATCCTCCCGCAGCTGCAATTTCCTCAAGGTTCCGACAGCAGCCGCCTTCCTGCATCAGCCCTAGTCCCGTCTTTCTTGCCGAATTATGGTGCCAGGGGTCAACTTAGTGGAATAGCTCAACTTTCGCCGGGGAGCAATTCCACTAAGTTGACCCCTGGCACCAGGGTCCAACCCAGTGAGAAGCCGCAGCCTGACTTTGACGGCAGCAGCTTTGGCGGCAGGGGGCAGCCAGGTAAAGCCGCTCGACTTTTTCGAGGAAACAATGCCGCTAAGTCGACCCCTGGCACCAAAGAACTGGACGCTGTCGTGGAAAGGTTCGGGGAGGCGGGCGGAGGGCGGGCGCAAGATATCCCGGCGGAGGGGTTGGCGGTCCTTGGGTCCGGAGCATGGGATGGTATCGGGACCAAGGCCGCGGATCTCGGGACGGTCATTGAGCGAGCGCTGGGCATCTCGCCTGAGCCGAAGAAATCCGGGCAGAGCGCGTCTCTGCAAAAGACGGATCCGCGGACTCTGGAAGAGCCTTCGGAGCATGAGCTCTCCGCCGAGACTCGGGAGATCCTGGCTGTCGCGGGGCTGAGCTATGAGGATTTCAGGAGCCTCACCGCGGCGCAGGCTTCTTTTGAGCAGGTCTTGCTGAGCTTGGAGCCGGGGCTCAAGCCCTACGTCTCTTCACTGCGCACTCAGCGCAGGTTCTCCAGGGCGATGCTCTCCTTCGCGCGGCGCTTCAAGGAGTCCGGCGAGATCGCGCCCTTTGCCAAGGCTCTGCTCCTGGCCCTGGAGCATGTCTATGGGGACATGCGCGTCTTGAAAGACGACGACAAGGCCTGGTCCAGCCTCATCGCCCTGCACTTCGGCGCGTTCCTGCCCGAGGGTCTTCCCTTGGAGGATTTCGGCGCTCTTGCTGCGCAGGCCCAAGCCGCGCTGGAGCGCTCAGACAAGAGCATTCGATCGGGTTCCGGAAAAGAGCCCCAAAAAGAAGAAGGTTTGGCCGGTCGAATTCGCAGGGCTTTCCTTACGGAGGATACGGTGCTCTTCCTTCTGCCCAAGGGAGGACGGCGCGCTTTCCTGGATGCCTTGCGCAAGAAGACCGCCGAGGACCAAGCGGAGCTGCGCGTGCTCTGGAGCCATCCGCACGAGGAGCTCCAGCTCATCGGACACCCCGTTCCGCGCGAGGACCGCGAGGGCGTGGAGTTCGCCTACGGCGAACTCAGCCGCTCCATCCGCCGCGCGGCCGCGGAGCTTGAGCTCGCAAAAGCCCAAGGCCGCGAACCCCATGCGGTCGTGCTCCTCATTGAGAACTTCGAGGCCATGGACCACGGGGTGCGCATGAGCCTGCATGAGGCCGTGAATACTCGAGTGCTCACGGACCCGGAGCTGGGGCGTTTGGAACTGCCCAAGAACCTGCGCATCTTCTTCTCCTCCGCTGAAGGCGCGTCCGTGGAGGACCGCTCTTTCTACGACCGGGTCCTGGTCAAGCGCATGCCTTCCTTTGCCGAGCCCGAGGCGCCCGTCTTCAAGCTTCCCGAGGGAGTGACCGAAGAGAACTATCTTGAGCATGTTTCCCTGCGCCGGGAAGGAGGCGCGGTGCTGCTCGCTCTTCCCGGAGCGAGCATTCCCTTGGGGCCGGAGTATGACGGTCTCTTCAAGGAGTTCTTCTCACGAGAGGCCATGGGAAAAGAGCGCGGGCCCGCGAACAAGGAGCGGGAGCGCGCAGCCAAGGACGCTCTCCTGGAGGCGCTCTATGAGAAGGCCGGCATCGTCTTGGACTTCGATGCCGCGCGCATGCTCGCGGCCATGCAATGGGCCCGCGAGAACGGGCATCCCATCCTGCGCGTGCAGGGCCCGACCGGGGTGGGCAAGACGCATGCGGGCTCGGTTCTGTCCCGGCTCCTTGGCATTCCGTTCCTCTCCCATCCCTTCGACGCGGATTCGCGCTTTGGGGACCTCCTGGGCCGCTACCGGCAGGATCAGGACGGTTTCCTGCGCTTCCACGGAGACACGGTCTTCAAGCGGACTCTCGAAGCCGGAGGCTTGGCCGCGCTCAGCGAGATGAACACCCTGCTCGGAGAGGACGGCAAGGCCAGCTTCGGCTGGTGGCTTGTGCAGTTGGCCCAGGCTGAGAAGGACCGCGGCGGAGGACGGACCGTGCCGCTTCTGGAATTCCCGGTCGCGGCGGCCAAAGAGAGTCCCTCCCTGCATATCCCGCGCGGGTCGCTCATCCTGGTGGACACCAATCCCGAGGGCGAGTATGACGCGCGCGGGAAGCTTCCTGAGGCCTTGGACGAACTCACGCCCGGCCTGGAGGTCTCGGCATTGGTCGCGGACATCTCGCGGCTGCAGGCGCTCTCGCCGCTGGAGGTGGACCGCGTGGCGGACCTTGAAAAGGCGCGCCTGAGCCTGCATGCGCGTCTTCGCCTGAAGAAAGACTGGCCCGCGGGAACGATCGGTCTGGAGGAGTTCGCCGGCCGCGTCGCGGACGTGTTCAGGGTCGTGGAGGGCGCGCGCGTCAACGGCGAATTCGGGCTTTCGGAGAAGCGCGTTTTCTCTTTGCGCGAACTGGGCCGTATCTGCGACGATGCCGCGGCCCTGATGCGCAAAGGCATGGACGCGGATTCGGCCTTGAGCCGCGCGGCCTACGATCATCTTGCCGCGTGCTGGCGCTCTCCCTCGGACCAACGGTTCGCCGCGTCCATCCTCCGCAGCCGCTGTCGTCTGCATCCCAAGCCCGCGAAGCTCATGGACATGCTCAAGGACCAGCTCTTGGACAAAGGACGGCCGGTGCACCTGCGCGTGAACGCGGACACGGACCTGCGCGGAGAACTTGAAGCTCTTCAGCGGCAGGATCCTGATATGGAGATCGTGTTCATCCCGGTCACGGACCAGACCGACCGCTTCCAGCTCGAAGGCGGGCTGGTCCCCGTGGAAGGGACGCGCAAGCTCCAATTCCGGCACGGCATCTTCGGCCGCATGGCGCAGAAGGCCGCGCAAGCTCCCGGCAAAAAGGTCCTCTATGTCTTCGAGAACGCGCACAACCTGCGGCCCGAGGTCATCGTGGCGGCCAACGAGTTCCTTCAGAACGGGGAGCTGCATCCCGCCGATGGGGTCACGGTGCAGAAGCCCGCGAACGCGCGCATGCTCTTCATCAGCCGCGCGGATTCTCCCATCAACTGGTCCGCGGCCGAGCGCTCGCGCTTAGTCGAGTTCTCCTACAGGCAGGGCGCGGCTTGGCTCAGAGCGCGCGCCCTGGAAGCGTTCTCAGCCGCTCTGCCGGGCCGGCCGCAGGCCGCGGTGTTCCTGGCGCGCTGGTCCGTCTTGGCGTATCGCGCCTGGGAGCGGGGGCTTGCCGGAACGGATGCCTCGCGGGAACTCGCTTCCCATGCCCGGTTCCTGCGCTGGGTCCAACGCACGGCCCAGGCCGTTGCCGGAGAGAAAGAATCCTCGGACATGGCCGGAGAAAAGGGCGCCGGGGCCATGGCCGCGGCCGTGGAGGCCGTGCTCAAGGACGTGCTCTTATCCGCGCTGCCGGAGCAGGGACGCGAGCTTTTGGAGTGGGAACTCTTATCTCCGCTTTGGCGCGGCATGGGCGCCGCGGGCGTGAGCGGGCCGGCCGGAGAGTTCATGCGAGCGGCTTCGCAGCTGGGAGAGAGCGTCAAGGAGTCCTTGCAAACGCTCTTGGGATTGGCAAAAGGGGTTCCCGAGGACGGGTTCAAGGCGGCCAAGCCCGAGGAGTTCAAGGACGGGGATATGGTGTCCGTGGAGTTCGCGCCCAAGGACTTCGGACTGGGCTATCTGCGCAGGGCGGTCGTGAGCGCGGACGGACGCTGGACCTTCGGCTTGGGAGGCAACGGACTGCTGAAGCTCTTCAAGGCTGAGAAGGATGACCTTTCCGTCGTCTGGTCCGCTACTCCTTCCGCCTTGGATACGGTGGACGCGCTCGCGATCAGCGAGGACGGCGAAACCTTGGCGAGCGCCGGGCAGAACGCGGACTTCAATCACTACGTCTGCGTCTGGAGTAAAAAGAGCAAGGGTTCGTCTTTCAAGCCCGTGCGCGTCCCGATCCCTCACGCGGCAAAACAGCTCTTCTTGTCCGCGGACGGGAAGACCCTGCTGGTGCTCATGGACAACGGCCGCGTGCTTGCCGCCGGCGGCATCAGCGAGCAGAACGTCGGCCTGGCGCATATCGAAGGCGCGGACGGCATGTACACGGAGGCCGCGGCGCTCAGTCCGGACGGCGGCACCATCCTCCTCGCGCACGGCGCGCTTTTGCGCGCGTATGTCCGCGAGAACCGCGTCTTCGAGCAGTCCGGCATCCTCATCCCCGCGGGCGAGCCCGTGCGCTCTCTGGCGCTCAGCCGCGACGGCGGCCGCGTCTTTGTCGCGGGGAATACTCGGCTCCATGAGTTCGAGAAAAAGGCGAGCTTGTCGGGCGATAATCGGCTTTACGAGGAAAAAGGCTCCATGTCCGCCTTGGGGGTGGAGGGGCTTTCGCTGTCTTCGGACGGTTCGCGCTTGCTGCTGATCTCCGGGACGCGGGCCAAGCTCCTGCGCCTCGTCGGCGGCATCAAGGACGCGGCACCGGCATGGACAAGGAATTCCCGCAGTTCCATCCTCGCGGCGCGAGCCGGGGAGGATTCGCTGTCTTTCGTCGACGACACGAGCCGGGGCGTGGTCCTGCGCAGGTTCGCTCCGGGAAAGGGCGTGGTGAACGCGGGCAGCGTCCTCTTCGGGGACGGCGCGTCCCTGCCGCTCCATGACCTCTCCGGGACCGCGGCCAAGGCCGAACTGCGCGCCAATGAGCGCGAACGCCTGGCGGGTCCCCTGCTCAGGCGCAGCAGCGCCTTGAGCCGAGTCGCAGCCTGGTTCCAAAGACATCGGGATGCTCTTTTTTGGCAGGCGGAGCGGACTTCGAGGCTCAAGCCTCTGGACCTGATCCGTTCCGGAAGGCCCGCCATGCCCGGGCAGATCCTGGACGCGGGAAGCCCGGCCCTTGCCGTTGCCGTGACTCCCGGCGGACGCTTCATCCTGGCCGGGACCAAGGACGGGACGGCGCGCTTGTTCCAGCGGGAAGCTCCAGGCGCCTATCGCGAGGTCTTCAACACGAGTTCGGATGCTCCGATCGTCTCAGTCTCGATCTCGGGAGACGGCAAGACCCTGGCCTTTGCGGATGAGAAGAACAACATCCGGGTCTTCGCCGCGCAGGGCGAAGGCTATCGGCAGGCCTGGCAGCGGGGCGGCTTGGGCCGCCGGCCGTACGCGCCCGCGGTTGCGGTGTCCGCGGACGGCCGGAGCGTTCTGGCCGTGCAGAACGGAGATGCCCGCGTCCTGCGCAGCCAAGGAGAGGGCTTCAGCGATCATTTGTTCTCCGAGTTGAGCGGTCCGCAATCGCGGAGGCACTCGTTCTGGATATCCGCGGACGGGAGCACGGTCGTCGTCGGAGGAAGTTCGAAGACGGGTTTCGGCAGCGGTGCGGAAGGCTGGATCCAGGCCTACCGGCGGGAAAAGGACGGGATTCATTATAGGAAAGCCTGGAGCACGGTCCTCCCGGACGCGGTCCACGCCGTGGCCGGCACATTGGACGGCTCGCGCATCTTCGCGCAGATCGGAGCGGTCCCTGGGCAGGCCGCGGTCCAGGTCCCGTTGTCCGGCTGGGCCCCTGCCGGAGGCCTTTGCGTGTTCGAGAAGAGGGGGGAGCTCTACGAACCTGTCTTCCAGGACGGAAGCATGGGAGGCGCGGAGTCCATCACGGTCTCTCCGGACAGCCGCGAGTTCCGGCTCATCCTTTACAACGGAGAGGTCCTGCTCTATCGCGAGGGTCCCGCGGGCTACGAGCGCGCGGAATCCGGACGGCCTCGGACAATCCCCGCGAAGAACCCCGGGATATCCCCGGTCTACTCGGCGGATGGGTCCACGTCCGTTGAGCCGGACGCTGACGGCTACCTGAGGATCTTCTCATCGCGCGAGTTCATGGTGCAGGACTCCGACACGGCCTTGGAGCTGGAGTCCGGACGCGCGGTTGCGCTGGGGGAGCTTCCGGAGTCGGTGGAGGTCCTTCGCGCGGTGCGCAGGGACAGCGCGGAGTCCGTGCGTCCGGCGGGCTTTGAACCGCGCTACGGGGATCTGCCGTTCTATTTCGCGGCCGATGGGCAAGGGAAGGTTTTCCTGAGGTATCTGGGCCGCTGGTACAAGACGCGCCACGCGCTGCTCCCCGGCATGAAGAAGCTTTCCGGGCGGCCGACGCAGCGCGCGGGGGAATTCGGCGAGCTCAAGCTTCTGGAACTCAACGACTTGGCCAATCCCTACACCGGAGAGCCGCTGACCGAGGCGGATTTCCTTCTGGCTTCCCCGGCGCTGGAGAAGGCGGAGGCTTCGGCATTGGAGGCTTTCGCGGATGACTGGGGCGTATATTTGGTAGGCGGACCCGGCTCCGGCAAGACCGCCGCGGCATCCGAATTGCCGCTCTTGCTCGGCCTGCCTCGGCACACCTTCCTCATGCACGCGGATCGCGAGCTTTCGGACCTCATCGGCAGCTTCCGAGAGGATGAATACGGGCGCTTGGTCCTCACGGCGCGCCCTGTCCGCGACGCGCAAGGCCGTTTGCGCTTCAAGCCCGAGCTTTTGGACATGCTGGTCAACGGCGGGGTCTTCAACGCGGATGAGGGCGCGGTGGGGGAACGGGCTCGGGAGCTTTTGAGCTGGCCGGCCTTGATCGCGCGGGGAGAGAAGAAGCTCATACTCCAGGAGTTCCCGGGTTCCGAGATCGCGCTCGAACGGAGTCCGGATTTCCATCTCATGCTCACCTCCAACGACGAGGAAGCACAGTCGCGGCTGAGGCCCAAGAGCGAGCTCTCGGCCTATCTGCATGCGATCCGTCTCGACGAGGAGAACGAGGCCCAAGCCTTGGCCGGGTTCTTCGGCCGCTTCCTCGGCGCATCGAAGGAGTCGTGGAGGTTCGCTGCGGCGCAGGCGTTCCTGGCCGTGAAGTCGGCTTTGGGCGATCATGGAGGGGACCTTACCCGCCGCGAACTCCGCCGCGCGGCGCGGCTCTTTAAAGGGCGGTCGTGGGGCTGGATCGGGGAGTATGATTTCTACAAGGTCTTGCGCATGGTCTTTGCTCCGTTCTTCCCGGACTCGCAGAGGCTTTCCGAACTGCTCCGATCCGTTCTGGGCCGCGGGCAGAAGGTCTCAGGCTGGGAGAAGCGGCTGCTTTCGGATGCGGCCGAGAGCTTTCCGGCCGCGACTGCCGAGGAAAGCCGGGTCCAGGAGCAGGCGTGGACTCTGCTGGCCGCCGGCGAGCCCGTGCTGCTTTTGCCCGAGCGCGGGGCCCGCACCTCCGAGATCGCCGCGGCTTTGGCCAAGCGCGAAGGCGCCGCGATCGAGACCGTGGACGCTTCGCCGGAGAACGACGTGCGCGAGATCATCGGCGGGCCCTTCGCCGTGCTCGGACCTCGCGCGGAGAACAAGCCCAGGGCCAGATTCCTGCCCGGACGCTTGACTCGTCACCTGACGCAGGAAGGCTCCAGCAAGGTCGATCCGGTCATCGTTTGGATCAGGAACATGGATCAGTGGCCTGAAGAGGCGCGTACGGCGCTCAACGAGCTTTTGGAAAAGGGCTATGCGGACCTGGATGCGGGAGAGGGCCGGATGCGGAGGTTCTATAAGCCTGCGGGCCTTCATTTCCTGGCCGAGGGGAATCCCGCGGACATCTCCGCGCCGTTTTTGAGCCGCTGGGCCAAGGTTCGCGTTCCCGAAGATTCCGCTGCGCGCGCTGATGAGGGGACCGCCCCTGCACAAGCCTTGCGCTCGCTGTACGGTTCGACCGAGGAAGAGTCTCGGCTGCTCTCTGCGCTTTGGAATCGACTTGGACGGGTCTTCCCTTTGCGCGGGCCGCAGGCCCTGTTGACGGACGAGCATCTGGCTGCGGTAGCCAAGGCTGTGCAGGCGGCTAGGCGCGAGGATCCGAAGCTTTCCGCGGCAGGCGCGGTGCTCTTCGAGGCCGAGAGGATCTTCGGCGCGCGCATCTCCGCGCTGGAGGAGGGACGCAAGGAAGCGCTCGAGCTTCTGAGCGCGTACCTGCCGGGCCCTGATCAGCCCGGCGCCTCTGATGCGCGGCCCAAGCGCTTCGAGCTCAAGACCGGGGATGGGACGCTCTCCTCTCGCATCGAGTCCATCGACGGCATCCCCGTGCGCGCGGGGCTTAAGGCGGCATCGGTCCTGGACGCGCTGGAGCATAACGGGGTGCGGCCCACGCCGGAGTCCTTGCGCGCCTTGGCCTTGTTCGCGCGCGCCGACAGCCTTTCCATGCCCATAGCGCTCATCGGAGACCCGGGGGCGCTCAAGTCCAAGCTGCCGGAGCTCTGGGCTGAGATCACGGGCAGGGATTTCCTCAAGGTCCAAGCGCATGCCGGAGGCACGATCACGGATATGACCGCGGACATCTCCGAGGATCCGCAAGGGGACATGACTTTGCGGCGCAAGGAGTTCTACGAATCCCTGCGCCGGGGGAATACGGTCATCTTGATCGACGAGGCCAACGCCGCTCCGTGGCTCTTGTGGGTCCTGGAGCCTTTGCTTCGCGGAGAAAAAACAGTCTCGCCCATGTATCCCGAGGAGCCGTCGTTCACCGTCGGGGAGAACGTTTCGATCGCGCTGGCTTATAATTCGGACATCCGTTCCGGCCGTTTCCCCGTGGATGCGCGCATCCTCGACCGCGTCCTGCTCTCGCGCATGTCCGCGCCCGCCGGCGAGGAACTGCCGGACATCATCGAGACCTTCTACGGCGTCTGGGAGCGCTTGAAGACCTTCGTGCTCCCGAGATCCGGTTCAGGGGATGGGAAGGGCCGGAGCCGGGGAAAGAAGGCGGGAGCCGAAAAGGGCAAGAATCCCTCGGAGGAAGGCCAAGGCGAGGGCAAGGAGCAGGGCCCGGAGCAAGGGCCCCAGGATCGACCCGATCAAGAGAAGAAAGCCCAGGAGGAAGGGCAGGGGCAAGACAAGAAGGAGAGCCCGGGTGAACAAGGCTCGCAAGCAAAGAGCACGGAAGAGCCGAATCCCGAGGCTCAAGAGAAGGGCTCTGATGGGAAGAACGGCGCAGAACCGCAGCAGAAATCCGGGGGGTCTTTCGGAGAACAGAAACAAGACCAGGACAAGAGCGGTCAGGCTCAGCCAAAGCCCCAGTCCGCAGGGCAAGGCTCGCAGGGCGGGAGCGGCGGACAGGGATCTCCTGCGTCGAAGCCTGCTCCTCCGCAAAACAAGGATGGGCAGGACGCAGCTGGAAAGGGTTCCTCAGCCGCGGCTGAGGAACCGCAGCCGCCTGAGCTCGTAGGGGCCGAGGCCGGCTCCCAGGAAGGATTCTCCGCCGGAGCCCGCGCGGAGTCCGTTCTCCAGCGCTTGCTCGATGCCATGAGGGAGAGGTCTTCCCGCCGCTGGCGCAAGGTCAAGGAAGGCACGCGCGTGGACCCCGTGGCTCTCGCGCTCAATCGAGAAAAGAAGTTCCTGGTCCGCGAGCATGCGGGCGCCTTGAAGAAGATAGCGGTCTCCATCCTCATGGATTTCAGCATCAGCATGAAGGACGTGCAGTCGGAGCTGGGCTATGCCGTGAGCGCGACCGGCCGGGACCTCTGGCGTCTGCGCGACCAGCAGCCCGGGCACTTCGCCTACGACCTTTCCTGGTTCGCGGGAGGCAATGAGGCGATCACGGTGGTCCCGTTCGGGGCCAAGCTCGACGGCTCCGAGAATGAGCGCCGCTTGGCCGAGATGTCCAAGAAGGCTGGCAAGATGGGCGGCACGAATATTATCGGGGCCCTGCGCTCCAAGCTCAAGGAGATGCGCGCATCGCCGGAGGCGCGGCGCGCGCAGGTGCGCTATCTGCTCCTGTTCACGGACGGAGACAAGGACGGAGAAGGGCAGGCCGTGGCCCAGTCCGGCGGCGGCTATGTCCTGACTCCTGAGATGCGCAAGCTCGCGCAGGAATACCGAGATGCCGGCATCGAGATCGTGGTGCTGGGAATGGGCGAGGGCGCCAGGCAGGTCGCGGCTTTCAAGGGTCCCGGCCTCCACCATGTCCGCCTGCCCGGCCGAAAGCCGGCCTTGGTCACTGAGGCCGTCGTGCGCGCCGCCGAACACTTAAGCCTTCGCGCCTCTCCTCTCCCCGAAGGCGACATCACTCGCCTCCTCGGCCTCTGAAAAAAATTGCAGAATACAGGGATGAAAAGATCCCAAATGTTTTTTGCCGCGGTTTTCATCGGGCTGGGGGCTGCGCGGGCTTTTGCGGCGCCCGTGGAGATTTCTTCGGCTCCGGCCGCGGCCGTCGCGGAGTCTACGGCCGCGGTCGCGGCTCCGAGCCAAGCGCCTGTCGGATCCGTGCCGCCCGCGCCGCCGGCGCATGCTCGCCGCGAGCTCAATACCGCGGCGGAACTTGCCTTGGACTTGGCGGAAGTCACGGCCTATCTCGAAGAAGGGCAGGCCTATTTCAAAGCCTACCAGAAGGGCACGCATTCCGCGGAAGAGAACACGCTTTTCCTGAAGTTCCTCCAAGAGTATGAGCGCGAACGGGAGATCGGCCGCAAGGAAGCCGACACGCTCAAGCGCTGGTCCGACGAGAAATCCGACCTCGAATAACGTCGTCTTCGTTTTTCCTTCAGGATGATTTGATGGGGAGGAAACACGGCTCCGCTAGACTGTCTCCATGCTATCGTTCCTGCTGGAGACGGCGAAACATTATTCCGCGCAGTGGGTGGCGCTGGACCGCCGCCTTCAGGTGATCGATCATTGCGCGGAACTGGGCCCTTTACAGGAGCGTCTGCGCGCGCGCGCGCGGGCCTGCACCTTCCTTTATGTCCCCAAGCCTTCCGAGGAATTCCATATGAGATCGGAGTTATGCGGCGGGACGCACTTTACAACGGCGGAGCGCCGGAGCGTTTGAAGCGGCGGGCGAGTTCTTCCCGGTCCAATCCCATCATGGTCGGCCGTCCGTGGGGACAGCAGGAAAGGTCCTCGCAATCGAAAAGATCCCGAGCTAATCTCAGGGCCTCTTTCTCGCCGAGAGGATCGTGCGCCTTGACCGCGGCCTTGCAGGCCATGGTCGCGGCCGCGTCGTAGCGCGCATCCGCCTTGGCCGTCCCCGGAGACAGAAAATGATCCATGGCCCGGTGGATGAGTTCCTCCACGTCCGCGGCCTTCTCGAAGAACTCGGGAGCCGCCGTGACCTGCACTCCTCGGCCGAAGCGCTCCACCTCGAAGCCTGCCGCGCGCAGGCGCTCCTGACGTTCAAGGAGTCGTTCCACCGACGAGGCCGGAAGGCTCACGGGGATAGGCAGCATGAGGCGCTGGGGCTGAGAACCGCCCTCTTTCAGGCGCGCAAGATGGCGCTCGAAGAACACGCGCTCCTGGGCCGCGTGCTGATCCATGACCAGGAGCCCGCCTTCGGCCTCGAACACGAGATAGGTGCGCTCGATCTGCCCCAGCCAGCGCAGATGCGAATGGGACCGGGCCCCCTGGCGCAGGGAGAATTCCTGGGCGTGGAGGGGCTCATGGACGCTGGAGGCTCCTGCTGGATCCCGGCTTTCGCCGGGATGCCGATCAGATTGAATATGACGACCGGAAGACTCTTCCTGGGTCCCGGCTTCCGCCGGGAGGATGACGGAGGGCTGCCCGGCGGCCCAGGGCCGCATGAGCGAGGGCAGGCCCTTGGATTTCAAGAGCGCGGCGGAGAAGGTGCGCGTGAGCGCTTCATAGAGCGCTCGCTCGCTGCGGAAGCGCACCTCGCGCTTCTGCGGGTGCACGTTGACGTCCACTTCCTCTGCCGGGATTTCCACGAAGATCGCGGCCGCGGGATGGCGGTCCTTGGCGCGGAAGGGCTCGTAGGCGCGGTAGAGGGCCTGCTGGAGCGCCCGGCAGGACACGGGCCTGCGGTTGATGAAGAAGAACTGGAGCTGGCGCGAGGCCACGAGCTCGGAGACCGGCGAGAGGAAGGCCTGTATCCTCACCCCGCTCTCCTTCGCCTCGGCGTGCAGGAGCAGCTTCACGAAATCCGTGCCGAGCACCTCGCCTAAGCGGCTGCGCAGGCACTGCGCGTCGTCGCCCCCGCGTTCGGCGGAGTATTCCAGCACCGTGCGGGGTCCCGTGCGCAAAGAAAAGGCTGTCCGAGGATTGGCCAGGGCCGCATCCTCGACCGTGCGCGCGATCTGGGCTTTCTCCGTTGCTTCCGAGCGCAGGAACTTCCTTCGCGCGGGCACGTTGAAGAAAAGGTCTCGGACCTCCACTGTGGTGCCTTGCGAGGGGGGCGCGGGCTTGAGGCTTAGGATCTTCCCGCCCTCTGCTTCCACCCGCGAGCCGTTCTTGGCCTTGGGCCGGCAGCTGATCAGGCTCACGCGGGCGACCGCGGCGATGGAGTAAAGGGCTTCCCCGCGGAAGCCGAAGGTGGCGAGCGTATCTAGATCCTCGATGCTCGCGATCTTGCTGGTGGCATGGCGCTCGAAGGCCGCGCGGCAGTCGTCCTCGTCCATGCCGCAGCCGTCGTCTCGCACGCGCAGGAGTTTCTTGCCGGCTTCCTCGGCTTCCACGTCTATGCGCGAGGCCCCGGCGTCCAAGGAGTTCTCGATGAGTTCTTTGAGGACGGAAGAAGGCCGCTCGATGACCTCGCCGGCCGCGATGCGGCTGGCCACGTCCTCCGGAAGGCGCAGGATGCAGGGCATCAGAGCTTGCGCTTGAGTTCCCAGAGCGCGTTGAGCGCTTCCAGGGGAGTAAGATCGTTGGGGTTGAGCAGGCGTAGCTCGTGCAGGACCGGATGTTCCTCGAAGATGGGCAGGCACAACTCGCCGGAGTCTTCCTTCTGCGCGGCGGGAGAAGAGGAGGAGGGCGCTGAGGTGCGGTTCTCGTTTTCAAAGCCTTGGAGCAGTTCGCGGGCCCGCGCGATGCAGGCCGGCGGCAGGCCCGCCAATTCGGCTACGTGGATGCCGAAGGAGCGGTCCGCGGGCCCGTGGGAGATCTTGTGCAGGAAGACCACCTCGGTGCGGCCTTCCGCGTTGGTCCATTCGCGGGCTTCCACGTTGGCGTTGACGATGCCGGGCAAAAGCTGGGCGAGTTCGGTGAGCTCGAAATAATGAGTGGCGAACAGCGTTCGCGGCCCGCGCGGCGGCTTGGGACCGCCCGAGCGCTCGGCCGCGGCCGCGCCGGCTTTGTTGAGCGTTTCCAGCACGGCCCAGGCGATCGAGATTCCGTCGTAGGTGGAGGTGCCGCGGCCGATCTCATCGAGGAGGATCAGGCTGCGCAGCGTGGCCGAGCGCAGGATGTGCGCGGTCTCGCGCATCTCGACCATGAAGGTGGATTCCCCGCGGGCGAGCAGGTCGCGCGCGCCGATGCGCGTGAGCACCTTGTCCACGATGCCGATGCGCGCGGACTTGGCCGGCACGAAGCTGCCGATCTGGGCCAGGATGGGGATCAAGGCGTTCTGGCGCAGGTACACGGACTTCCCGCCCATGTTGGGGCCCGTGATCACCAGGGCCTGCGCGTCGTTCCCGTCGAGCTTGACCGAGTTGGGCACGAAGGTCCCGGAGGGGAGAAGGGCCTCGACTACGGGATGGCGGCCGTCCTCGATCTCCAGGTTGTGCGAAAGGTCGACCTTGGGCTTGGTCCAGCCGCCCACGGCCGCGACCTCGGCCAGGGAGCAGAGCACGTCGAGCTGGGCGCAGAGCTGCGCGAAGGAGTGCACGCTCTTTCCGTGGTCGAGCACGCCGCTGCGCAGGCGCTCGAAGAGCTCGGCTTCCAGGCGCAGGCAGCGCTCTTCCGCGCCCAGGATCTTCACCTCGAGCTCCTTGAGCTCCGGGGTGATGTAGCGTTCGGCATTGGCCAGGGTCTGCTTGCGCGTATAGCGTTGGGGAACCTTGTCCTGATGGGCCTTGGTGACTTCCAGGAAATAACCGAAGACCGAGTTGTAGCCCGCTTTAAGGGAGTTGATGCCCGTGTCGCGGCGTTCGCGCTCCTCGAGCTCGGCCAGGAATTTCCGGCTGTCGGAGCGCACTGCGCGCAGCTCATCGAGAGTCGCGTCGAAGCCTTCGCGGATGAGGTTCCCGTCCGAGATGCGCGCCGGCGGACGGTCCGCGACCCCGCGTTCCAGGAGGGCTCGCACCTGCGCGATCGGCGCGGCCACATCCAAGAGCGCCTGGGCCAGGGTGGCGATGCCCGAGCAGAATGCGCAGTCCTTGAACTCCGCCTGAAGATGCTCGGCCTGGCGCAGGGAATCGCGCAGAGCGGCCAGGTCCCGCGGAGAGGCCGAGCGCGTGGCCATGCGGTTGATGATGCGCTCCAAGTCGGACATCTGGGAGAGCGCCGCGCCCAGGCTGCGGCGGGTTTCGGATTTATCCAGGAGTTCCTCGACGCAGTTTAGGCGGCGCTCGATCTCCTGGAGGTCCGTGCACGGATGGAGTATCCAGCGCCGAAGGAGGCGGCTGCCCATGGACGTTCGCGCGCGGTCCAGCGTCCCCCATAGGGAGTTGCGGCGATCGCCCTCGCCGGAGCAGACCAGTTCCAGGGCGCGGATGGAGGAATCATCGAGCTGCATCTCCGCGGCGGACTCGCGGTAGACGGGCACGAGCACGTCGCGCAGATGAGACTGGGTGTCGGCCACATAGCGCCGGGCCTTGAGCGCGGCGCGCAGGGCCAGGTGGCGGTTCTTCCAGATATCCACGTCCGTGCCGAGACCGCGCACCTCCTCCGGGGAGGGGAAGGGCCGGTCCCAGAAGGTCAAGGACGGCCGCGGCCCGAGAGCGTGGCGCAGGCGCAGGTCCTCTGCGGTCTTGGCGTCGGTGAGCACCTCGGCGGGGTCGAGCTTGGCTAAAAGGGAGTAGAGCTGGAGATGGCCCTGGTCGTTGAGCACCTGCGTGGCCCAGAACTCGCCGGTGGAGGCCTCCACGCAGGCCAAGCCCCAGCCGCAGGTATCGATTTCCAGGGCCACGAGGTAGTTGGTGGCGCGGCTGTCCAAGTACTCGTCCTCGACGAGAGTGCCCGGCGTGATCAGCCGCGTGACTGCGCGCTTGACCAAGCCCTTGGCCTGGGAAGGCTCTTCGACCTGGTCGGCGATGGCGATCTTAAAGCCCGCCTTGAGCAGCTTGGCGATGTACTGCGAGGAGGAGTGGTGCGGGATGCCGCACATGGGCAATCCCTGGCGCTGGGTGAGCACGATGCCCAGCACCGGGCTGGCCGAGCGCGCGTCGTTCTCGAAGAGCTCGTAGAAGTCGCCCAGCCGGAAAAGGAGCAGGGCGTGGGGGTAGGCCGCCTTGAGCGCCCGGTACTGCCGCCAGAGCGGCGTTTCCTCAGCTTTCTCGACGACAGGCATGGCGGAATTTTACCAAATTCCACCCTGTCTTGTTCGTCCTATTCACGGCATTCCAGGCCGCAATATTCTTGGCCGCATGACAGAAAAATAAGCCGGCGCGTAGGCCTCAGGTTTCCTGTGCCCGCATATACGAGCAGGATGAGGGAAAGTTCCCAGTCCCCCGCGCTCTTGACCGGAGGGCGCGGGGGGCTTATGCTTAGGGCGTGCACCTCATACGGTTCTGGGATCTTTATGCCGCGGTCTTCCTGATTGCTTCGGCGCAGGGGTTCTTCGCGTGGAGATTCCTGAGGGGGATGCGCCGTCGGAGTCCTCAGGGAGAGGCGGTTCCGAAGAAAGACGGTTTTCCGAGCGTGCGGGTGTTCATCCCTTGCGCGGGGGTGAGCGCGGAACTCGGCCCAAGCGTGGAGGCTTTGCTCTCTCAGGACTATGCGGGTCTCGTCGAATTCGTCTTCATCACGCCCTCCGCGTCCGATCCCGCGCATGAGGAGCTTTCGATCCTTCTGGCGGGGAAGCCGCGCGCGCGCCTGCTCTTCAGCGGGGTCCCGGCCCGGGCGTGCAGCGATAAGATCAATAACCTCCTTCACGGGCTCAAGCATTCCCCGCGCGATTCGGAGATCGTCGCGTTCACGGACTCGGACCTGCGCGTGCCGCCCGGCTGGATCAGCGCGCTCATCGCGCCGCTCTCGGACCCGTCGGTTGCCGCGGCCACCAGCGCCATGCGCTACCGCGCGCACGGAGGAGAGTCGCCGGCATCGAGAGGAACGCGCACTCCTCGCTCTCCTTCGAGTCCCGCAGGCTTGGCCGCGCGACTGCGCTCGGCGTGGATGGCGGCCGGGGTTCCCTATCTGGCGGCCTTCGGGGTTCCCTGCGGGCAATCCTTGGCTTTTCGGCGCGCGGATTTCGAGAACTGGAGGATCGAGGCGCTCTGGTCGCGCTCCCTGCTCGAAGATTTGGCGCTCCATTCGCTTCTTCAGAGCAAGGGGCGAGTGGTCTTCGTGCATGAGGCTATGCCGAGTTCCGAGGAGTCCGCGGATTTCCCGGGATTCTTCAATATGACCGGGCGCTGGTTGCTGGCTTTCCGGGTCTATGTCCCGTGGATGTGGGCCATGGGCGCGCTCGTGACTGTCGCGAAACTCTTCATCTTGTTCCGCGCTCTGTATCCGCCGGGCTCCCGGGGCTTGTTGGCAGTTCTACTTTTCTCCGATGCAGCCTATCTTGCCGCCTTGGCAGCGCCCGGCGAGCGGCTTTGGGCCGTGCTGCTCTCTCCATTGCTCACCGGGGTCTATGCCTGGGGTTTCGCGCGCTCCATTCTTACGCGCAAAGTCCGCTGGGCCGCTTATCGCTATCTTCTGCGCGGTCCCCAAGACGTCGAAGTCCTCTAGCGCGTCACGAGTTCCTTGTTTTCGTCACCCCGGCGAAAGCCGGGGCCCAGGGATTGCTGGATCCCGGCTTTCGCCGGGATGACGGATCGATAGGCTTGTGCCGGAAGGCCGAAGGGCCTGATAAAGGATAGGCCTAATGCTGGATCAGGAAGGGGCCGAAAGGTTCGGGCAGGATGCTGAGCTTTCGGGTATCCTAAAGCCCGTGAGGATTTCCAAGGCGCACTTCTTGCTTTGCGTTCTTTTGCTTCAGGCGCCGCTCTTTGCCCGCGCGGGTGTCGTGGTTCAATCTGTCGCGGGCTCCGCGGGGGTCGCGCCGCTGGCGCCGATCGCCTCTCCGGGCTTGCTGAGGCTGGGAAGTTTTGTGGAGGCGGCGCTGCCTGGGCTGTCCATGCACTCTTTGCCGCAGGACTCCGTGCTCATGAAGTCGTTTTTCCCGGACTACGGTCCGACAAAGCCCCTGCCTGAGGCGTTCTCCCCGGTCAAGGCGGCCGTGCTTTTGGATCGCGCGCGCAAGGAGGAGCCTTCGCTGAAGGCGGCTCCAGGAGTCGGATTCTTGAATAGTCCGCCCGTGTCCGCGCAGGAAGTCCTTTTGGCCGTCAACTCCGTGCTCCAGGATATCCCGGCCGATAAGCTTAAGGACATGCCCGCGGAGACCTTGGACCAGCTCGCGATGCTCGCTTTCGACCAGCCGGGTTTCCCCGCGCAGGAATCGCTCGACCCTTGGCGCTCTCTGGGTGGAGTCGTGGAACTTTCCAAGGCAAGAGCCCAAACGCTTTTATCCAAGCCTCAAGGCGGCTGGGAATGGAAGACGCGGCTTTCCAACAAAGAGGATTGGCTTGCATCGAGCCTGAAGCGTTCTGTTTCGCATCATCTTCCCAAAGAGGCGCGGCTCGTTTCCGCTGATCCTGCCGCGGCCGTGAAGGCCGCCAACGGCATCCCATTGAGGCCGACGGTCTTCAGGCATTATCTTGAGGGCGAGGGATACTGGAATCTGCAAGGCATTTTCAGCCGGATGAAGCAGAGGCTTTGGAACTCGACCATGCCTTACGTCAAATTGATGCTGCATCAGTTTTTGAAGGATCATGCCGTGACCTACAAGGATTTCGAGGGGGTATTCCTTACGCTGCCTGGGGTTCCGCCTGAGAAGGTCGGCGTGCCGGAGAGGACTCGCTACGTGGATATCCGCATTCCCGCGGACCTTCCGCTCTTGGAGATCGAGCCTGGGAATATCTTTTTAGTCCCGCTGCCCTTGCGCATGAGGGCCGAGGATCATGAGCATTATCAAAAGCAGTTGGGCTGGGGAAAGATCCCCTGGCATGATTCCGAGGAGGATCTCTGGAAGAGCCATGCGGACCTCCCGGGCCCGATCCTTCCCATCCCCTTCGAGCCTGTGGGTGCCGGGAACCTTTCCGCGAAAGAGTGAATCCCAGGCAGAATGGACAAGCCGCGATAGGCCGGGATTATGCCGGCTTGGCCAGCGCGTCCAGGCGCGCATGGATCGCGCTGGAGCCGGCCAGGCGGCGGGCGGGATCAGGCTCCAGCAGTTCATCGATGAGCGCGTCAAAGGCTTTAGGCAGTCCCGGGACCAGGGCCGAGGGCCGCGCGTAATCTTTCGAGCGCTTGGCTCCGTCCGAGCCCGAGTCCGCGAAGGGGCGGCGTCCGCACACGGCTTCATAGAGCACGCAGCCCAGGGCGTAGAAATCGGATTCCGGCCGGACCTCTCCGCGTTCCTGCTCAGGGGCCATGTACTGAGGGGTTCCTCGCACCGTGCTTGCGCCGGTTCTGCGCGCGAGCGCGTCCTTGGCCCTTCGCGCGATGCCGAAGTCCATGACCTTCACCCAGCCCTCGTCTGCCAGCATTATGTTCGAAGGCTTCAAGTCGCGGTGCACGATGTTCTGCTGATGCGCGAAGGAGAGCGCGCTGAGGATGCCTCTCGCGATGAAGAGCGCCTGCTCCAGGGGCAGGCGGCCTTGTTTCTCCAGCAGGCCGTCCAAGGTCCGCCCGGCCACATATTCGAATATCAAATAGAGCTCTTCTCCGGATTCCACGATGGTGTGGATGTCCACGATATTCGGGTGGTGAAGGGAGGCCACGGTGCGGGCTTCCTCCAGGAAGCGGCGGCGTTCGCCGGGGTCTGAGCGGATCTCCTCGCGCATCCGCTTGATCGCGACCTTGCGGCCCAGGGCCTTGTCCTCGGCCTCATAGACCACGCCCATGCCGCCTTGCCCCAGCACGCGCAGGACCTTGTAGCCGGCTTCCAGGGCGCCGGTCTGCGTCTTTGGAGCGCGCGCGCCGAAAAGGTGCAGGAGTCCGGCTGCGATGAGCAGCCCGCCGCTGAGCGAGCAGAAGAGCACGATCAGGAACCTGCGTCCGGTCTTGGGAGCCGTGCCGTCGGGAGAAGGGGTCTGCGCGCCGGAGCCCCGCTGTTCCGAGAGTCCGTGCCGGGACAGGGCCTCGCGATAGCCCGACTCGAACTGCGGGCCCAGGTCCGCGGCCTTGCGCAGGTCTTTGGCCATGCCTTGCAGGTCGCCCAGGCATTCCTTGGCCAAGCCGCGATGGCGCCAGCCTTGCGCATGCGATGCGGAAAGCGAGATCGCGCGTTGGGCGTCGATCAAGGCCTCATCGCAGCGGTTGAGACCCAGCAGAGCGGCCGCGCGCGCATCCAGGGCTTGGGAATGGGAGGGGTTGCTGCGAAGGGAAGCGGACGCGTCTTCCAAGGCCTGCAGATAGAGTCCGGCCATGTTCTGCGCGGCCGCGCGGATGGAGAGCGCATCCGCGTTCTTCGGGTCCTGCTCCAAGGCCTTGCCTGCGTAGCGGATCGCGGCCTGAGGGTCGCCTAAGCGGACCTGCGTCAGGGCTTTTTGATTGAGCGCATCTACAAGATGCTCCGCCGGGACTTCGGAGCCGTTCTGGGCCGCGGAGCCGGTCTCCGGAGCAGGTTCGGACTCTGTTTCCGCTCTGCCTCTCTGGGCCAGCAGGCTCTCGTATTCCCGCGCCACCTTGTCCGCCGCGGCTTTCTGCGCGGCGTCCAAGCCCAAGGCCGAGCTTTTGGTCACGCGGGTCTCGGAGAGCCGCACGATCTGGAAGGCGAGCTGGTCGTTGGGATCGATGGAGAGCGCCATGCGCGCGTCTTCCAGGGAGTGCGCATAGTCGCGCATCTGGTAGTAGGCCAGGGCGCGAGTCACGAAAGCGCGCTGGCTCCTGGGTTCCAGCCCGATCGCGGAGGAGGCGTCCTCCACGGCTTCGTTATAGCGGCCGAGCTGGTATTGGGAGATCGCCCGGTTGTCGAGAGCCTCCCGGTTCTTCGGATCGCGCTCAAGCACGCCGTCGGACAAGCGCTTGGCCCGCTCTCCGTCGCCCGCGCGGTTGAGCACGTCGGCGGCGCGGTTGCTGAGCTGGTTGCGCGGCTTCTCGGGGATGCGGCCGGCATCCGCGGATTCCAGGGCGTCGGCCATCGCGCCCGCGCCCGAGCGCAGCGCGTTCGTCCGCTCATCCGGGGTGCGGGCTTTTTGCAGTTCCTGCTCCGCAAGGGCCAGACCCGAGGCCATGCTTTCCCGCAGGGGAGCAGGGAATCCGTCTTCTTTTGAGAGGGAGGTGAACTCCGCGCTAAGGAGTTGGAAGGAGGATTGCGCGCCGGATTCGAGGGATAGGGATGGGTCCGTCGCGGGTCCGTCCGCATGGACCCTGGACGATACGAACAGGAGGAACAAGCAAGCTGCGATGGCGCGCCGCATGGCTATCTCCTCGTCCTGACATCCTCCCGAAGGGTATTATTAGTGTAAAGGCGCTCCCTGAGGCCGTCAAGGGCCTATCGACTCGACCTCACCCATTTTTCTAGCGGGTCCCGACGCGCAGAGGATGCACTCTCCCTTCCCCCGCACCCCTGGGAACCAGTTCCCCCCAAACCCGCGGCGTGGGGCCATTCGGGAGACGGCGGGGCCCCCCTCTACGGGAGCGGGAGAGTGCATACTCTGCGCGCCTCCCGCTGTTCTCATGGGTGAGTTCGAGTACGGAGATCGGGGCTGTTCGTTGAGGAAAGCCTTAGGCAAGCCGTTTTCAGCACCCGGGGATACGGAAGTTTCAGTATCGGCTTTCCTTGGGTCCACTTCACGCATTAAAACTCGACCTCGCCCTAAGAAACGGCGGGTGGAGCAGGGGGAGAAGTCCCGCCCGCTCCCGTGGAGGGGGGCCCCAATGGGTCCCGGGTTGCTCCAACCACGGGATCGGGGGGAACGGAGTTCCCAGGGGCGCGGGGGAAGGGCGGGACTTCTCCCTCTGCTTCAGGACCTGCCGAAAAAAGTGGGGGAGGTCGAGTCCGTTTTAATTCAGCCAATCCTTTTCTTTGAGTTTCTTCGGGAGATAGGTCTTGGTGAGGTATTGGAAGTCCTTGTTGGCGAGGGCGTCGAGCTCGTACTTGAGGCCGCTCGACAACATGCGCTTGATCTCGGTCTGCCACTCCTTCTTCTGGAACCACTGGTAATTGAGCAGTTCCTTGGCGCGGGTGATGTCCTTGTCGTTGAGCTTGATGCCCACGTTGCGCGGCAGGCCGTAGCCCTCGGGATCGGCACTCGATAGCCCGATGAACTTGGCCTGGGGGATGGCCATGCGCTGGCTCTCGAAGGCGAGATTGATGGAGCCCTGCTTGACCACTGAGTAGATGTAGTAGCCCCAGGGATCATTGTCGACTAGGACGTAGACCGGCAGGCGCTTCTCTTCGTTGAGGCGGCGCGCCAGGCGCCGCACGCCGCGCGGGGGCTGTCCGTTGCCGGTGAGTAGGATGCAGTTGTACTTCTTCCAGAACTTGTCTTCCGCGAGGCGGTTCCACTGCGTGCCCTTCTCGACGAGGAGCACGAAGTCCGCGGTGCACTTGCGGATGCGCACGTACTCCTCTTCCACGATGGAGGGCACGGAGTAGCCGCCCTTGCCCAAGCGGGCGCAGTCCACCTTGTCGCCGTCGTCCTCGAGCACGAGCGGGCCGATGACCGTGCCGCCGTTCTCGGCGCGCACATGCAGTTCCTCGCGCAGGGCCTCAAGTCCGACTTCCAGATCCTCGATGACGGGATCGCTCTCATCCTGCGTGTCGAAGGTGTTCTCGTGGGAATCCGCGATGGTGTGCTTGGCTCGGTAGTAGATTTCGCGCAGAGAGGTCGTCAACTCGCCGCGCTGGAGCTCGTTGAGCGCGTCGGCCACGAGTATCGTCTGCATGAACTTCTTGGCCATGCCCACGTTGAAGAAGGTCCTCATCTGGGTGTTCGAGCCCATCTCGATGATGCCCTTGCGCTCGTTGAACTTCACGTTCGAGAGCGCGCGCACCGGGATGCGGATGGCCGGGTCCTTCTTGCGCGCGGCCGCGGTGATGACCATGTCCGCCAGTCCTTCGAGCTTCTTGGCGACGTCCTTTCTGGCCATGGTCATTTCCCCCGCTTCTTCGGCTTCGCGGACTTCTTGGAGTGCGCTTTGGGCTTGGCGGGCTTCTTGCTGTGCGGCTTGGGCTTGACGGACTTCTTGGCCGCGCGGACTGGTTTGGCGTGTTCGGGAGCCGCCGACTGGACCGCGGACGCAGGTTCCTCGATGGGGACCGGCGCTTCGGTTGGAGCGCCTGGCTCCAAAGTCTCCGCCGGGGCCGGAGGCTCTTCCACGGGAAGAACGCCTTCGATGCCTTCCGCCGTGACGATGATGGAGTCCGGCAGGCCCTCGGGCCCGCCCTTCATGCCGAGCAGTTCGTCGGTCTTCTCGCCGCCTGTGAGCTTTTTGGCGATCTCGTTAAGCTGCTTCTTGAGCTTCTCGGCGGCCAGGCGTCCGCCTTTGAGCCGCTTGCAGGCCTCGGCCACCTCCTCGATGTAGAGCTCGAAGATGTTCCGGCGCCGGTGCTCGCTCTTGGCGTGCTCTCTTCGCTTGAGGAAAACTCCCAGCCGCCTTCCGCACTCGCGCAAGGCGAGCGTGATCTCCTTTCGGATCTCGTCGTAGTCGGCGATGGCTTCCTTGGATTCGCTGGTGAAGGGCACCCAGACCGAGGCCATGTGCACGAAGACCACCATGGGCCCGGCCGGCGGCGCTCCGCGCGACTGCGAAACGCCGTAGTTGCGCCAAGTCGTCTCCAGCACGGACTTGAAGGTCGCGCAGGCCGACTGCTGATAGAGCAGGGGCACGCGGTTGGCGAAGCGGATGACGCGCGCGAGTTCGTTGTCGTCGTCTTCGCGGGCTTCTCCCTCGGCCAGAGGGGCCTTTTTCACGGCTTCCTGGGCCACGAGAGACTCCGGGGGCCGGCCGAAAGCGAGTCCGGCCTCGATGACGAAGGGGTTCCCGCGGTAGACCGCCGGCGGACGCGTCACGGCTGTGTAGAACTCGCCCTTGATCTGGCGGTAGAGTCCCGCGAGGATGGCCCGCTCCCCGATGGGCGAGAGGCAGTTGGTGGGCGGGGCCATGATCTTGGTCGCCTGGACGGCCTTGTAGAGCCGCTCGGCTTCGACGCCCATGACGTCGCGCGGGCGCTTATGAGGGTTCAGTTCTGCGGTCTTGCAGATTTCCTCGGCCACCTTGGTGGAGACGCGGCTGAAATCCGAGCAGAGGAAGCCCGAGAGCCAGTGGCTCTTGGTGTCATGGAGCATCTTGAGCAGCATGCCCAGCTCGATGCCGTAGGGATGCGGCTTGATCTCGCGCGGCGGCTCGGGCAGGGTGTGGATGCTGCGCTCGTAGACCTTGATCTCGTTGTCCGGGCCGATGTAGGTGAACTTCGCGTGCGGGTTGGCGATGGAGGAGAGCTCCATGTACTCGTCGACCGAGGCGCGGCCCTTCTGGTAGCGGCCCTCGAGCTCGATGCTCACCTGCGTGCCGCGGTGGTTCTCCCACTCGATCTCCTTCTTCTCCAGGATGCGGGGCTCGTTCTTCTTGGTGTCGATCTGCACCTCGAAGTAGTGGGCCGGCTGGTCCTTGCCGATGCGGGAGATGATGCAGACCGGCTTGCCCGTGGTGAGCTGCCCGTACATGCCCGCCGCCGAGATGCCGATGCCCTGCTGGCCGCGGCTCATGCGCAGGCGGTGGAACTTCGAGCCGTAGAGGAGCTTGGCGAAGATGCGCGGGATCTGCTGGCGCACGATGCCCGGGCCGTAGTCCACGATGGTGACGCGAAAGCGCGTGGCCTGGGATATCGGAGGCAGTGTCGGGCCGTCGCCGACAACCTCGAGCTTGACCAGGATCTCGGGGAGGATGCCGGCTTCCTCGCTGGCGTCGAGCGCGTTGTCCACGGCCTCCTTGACCGCGGTGAGCAGGGCCTTGCGCGGGTTGTCGAAGCCGAGCAGGTGCCGGTTCTTCGTGAAGAACTCGGAGACCGAGATCTCGCGCTGCTGTTTTCCCATCTCATCGGCGGAGAGCCCGCTCTTGCGCGGCCGCGGCGCAGGAGCCGCGAGCGCCGCTGCGGCCGCGCTCGTCTCTGCGGACGGATGCGCCGCCGCCTTCTTCTCGACAGGTTTGGGATCGGCCTTGGCTCGTTTTTTCATAAGGTTTCTCGGATAATGATTTTAAGATTAAGGACAATCCCGTAAGGGACCGGCGAAAGGTCGCGAAACCTTTCACCCGCGAGGTGAAGACATGATAGCGTACAATCCGGCCCGATTAAAAGTAGAAAAAGCAAACGCTTACCTGAGGATTTTCGGCTTATTATTCGGGACCTTCGGCCCTGGCGGATATGGCGTCTCCGTGTTAAACTGACGGCATGAGGCTTTTTGTCCTTCTCTGCGTCCATCTCCTCCTTCCATTCTCTGCGTCTGGCGAAACGGTTAAAGATTCCGGCCGGACCCATTGCGATTTGAGCGGTTATCCCGTCCTGCCGCAGCTTCTGCTTTTCGGGGAGGCGGCGCACGAAAGCCGGGAGACGATCTTTGTAAAAAGGCATGCGGCAGAAAGAGCCAATACGGGAAGTATTTTCGCAGCCTTCGAAGTTGCAAAAGACCATGCCGTCTATCCCCGAGCCGAACAAGTTCTTTTCTCCGATTTCGACCTTCAACGCAGCGCGCATTCCCGCCTCTTCGGCATCGAGTCCCCTTTCGCGCACGGACTTTGCGCGAGCTACCGATTCGCAGGGGATGCTCCCTCGCTGGAAGGTTTCTTGTTTTATCTGAATATCAACCCCTACCTGCGGGATGTATGGGAAGACGTCCGGAAAAATCTATCGTCCGATGACGCATCTGCGGGGCTCGCAGCGCTTTCGGACGACCTCGAGCGAGCGCGCACGGCTCCTGCCGACAAATGGACTCAAATCGTCGACATCCAAAGCGGGAAAAACCGCACGAATTTCATAAGTCTCATGGAGCGGATCAACGTCCGCTACGTGGAGCTCGCAAATAAGAGCTACCTGCGGGTCCTGGGGATCTCAGGCTCGTTAAAACCCGTTGCTTCCGCCGACTCCAAGGACGAAGGCCGCAAGTGGGAAGATTCGTACGAAACCCTCCTCATTCCGGTCCGAGACCGGGACATGTACGACAACATCGCCGACGTTTACTGCCGCGCCGCGGAAGAAGGGAAGAACCTTGTCGCAAGCGTGGGGAGCAGCCACGTGCCGGGCATCGCCAAGATGTTCCAGGATTGGTCGAAAGGGCGTATCCCTCTGACGACCGGCACTTCCAGCTGGGGGGACACCTCGCTTGCCGTGGACATCATAGACAAACTCTCATCTTCGGGTCCCCGCGATACCCATCTAAACGACATGCTTGAATCCCTGCAGAAACGCGGGCTCGCCATCCCGGCAGCTGACTTAGACGACCGGTTCAACCCGGATTCCTGGTAAGGGCTCGCGGATCAAAGGGGCGAGCGCGCCGAATCAGCGCGCCCCCAATCATGGTCCATCCGGAGTCAGTTCTAGGACTTTCGGCGCCATGCCCCCGTCCGCAAATTGGTATCATAGGGGCGCGCTTGATGTATCAGCCTCGGCCGAGCGTCGGGGAAGGCGCAGAAAGACGCCGCGCAAGGAGCCAGTAGAATCATGCACGAGATACGTGTTCTGCAGTTGCCTGCCCGCATCGGAAAGCTCAAAGACATCGCGAACAACCTTTGGTGGAGCTGGAACCCCACGGCCCGAGGGCTCTTCAAGTACATCGACCGGACGCTTTGGCGCAACACCAACCACAACCCGGTCAAGCTGATGGCTCTTTGCCGCCGAGAGCGGCTGGAGGCCGTGGCCAAGGACCCGTCCTTCCTTCAATGGTATGACGCGGTCGTCTCGGATTTCGAAGCCTATCTGGCGTCCAAGAACACCTGGTTCCGTACGACCTATCCGGGAAGCAAGGATACGGTCGCCTACTTCTCCGCGGAGTTCGGCGTGCACAACTCCCTGCCCATCTACTCGGGCGGCTTGGGCGTGCTGGCCGGAGACCACTGCAAGTCCGCCTCGGACCTCGGGGTCCCGCTCGTCGGAGTGGGCTTCATGTATCCGCAAGGCTACGTGCAGCAGCGCATCGGCGTGGAAGGCTGGCAGCAGAACTATTACGAGTTCCTCGATTGGGAGACCGCGCCGGCCCAGCCGGCTTGGCAGCAGGACGGCGCGCGCTGCGTGCTGCGCCTGACGCTCGGCGCCTGGCCGCTGCACATCGGCGTTTGGAAGGTCCAGGTCGGCCGCGTGCCGCTCTACCTCATGGACACCAGCGTCGAGGGCAACGACGCCGGAGACCGCGAGATTTCCAGCCGCTTATACGGCGGGGACCGCATCATGCGCCTGCGCCAGGAGATCGTGCTCGGCATCGGCGGCGTGAGGGTCCTGCGCGCGCTCGGAGTCGACGCAAACATCTTCCACGCCAACGAGGGCCATGCGGCCTTCCTTATGATCGAGCGCATCCATGAACTGGTGCGCCAGGGCAAGAAGTTCGAGGATGCCCGCCGCGAAGTGGCCGAGACCACGGTGTTCACGACGCACACGCCGGTGCCCGCGGGACACGACGTGTTCCCCGAGGACTTGGTCTCCGAGTACTTCCGCGGCTATTGGGAAGACCTGGGCTTGGACCGCGAGGCCTTCCTGGACCTGGGGCGCGCTCCCGGCGGAGAAGGCTGGAATATGACGGCTTTGGCCCTGCGCCTCTCCGGCCGGCGCAACGGCGTGAGCCGGCGCAACGGCGTGGTCTGCCGCCAGATGTGGCAGCCGCTTTGGCCCAAGGGTTCGAGCGAAGACGTGCCCATCAAGCACGTGACCAACGGCGTGCACCTGCCCACCTGGCTCAAGCAGACGCAGGCCGCGCTCTACGACCAGTACCTGGGCACCGAGTGGCGCGTCCGCCAGGACGACAAGCGTCTTTGGCGCAAGGTGCACCAGATCCCGGATGAGGAGCTCTGGCAGGTGCACATGCGCTCCAAGCGCGAGTGCATCAACCTGGTGCGGGAAGTCGTGCGCGAGCGCTGGATGCGCGACCGCATCGACGCTTCCCAGGTGCTCGCCGGAGGCTCGCTCTTGGACCCCGAGGCCTTGACCATCGGGTTCGCGCGGCGCTTCGCAGGCTATAAGCGCGCCACGCTCATCTTCAGGGACATGGAGCGGCTCAAGAAGATCATGCTCGATCCCTGGCGGCCCGTGCAGTTCGTGTTCGCCGGCAAGGCTCATCCCGCCGACGAGAACGGCAAGAAGCTCATTGCGCAGATCTATCAGCTCGCGCGCGACCCCGCGCTGGCCGGGCACATCGCCTTCGTCGAGGATTACGACATGCACAAGGCCCGCTACCTCGTGCAGGGCTGCGACCTCTGGCTCAACAACCCGACCTTCCCGCTGGAGGCTTGCGGCACCAGCGGCCAGAAGGCCGCGGCCAACGGCGTGCCGAATCTGAGCATCCTCGACGGCTGGTGGGAGGAGGCCTACAACCGCGACAACGGCTGGGCTCCGCCCGTGGTTTCCGAACTGCCGCCGACCGAGCACGACGCGGCCGATGTCGAGGCCCTCTACAGTCTTCTTGAGGAGAAGATCGTCCCGCTCTTCTACGAGCGCGCGGCCAACGACGTGCCCGTGGGCTGGGTGCGCGTCATGAAGGAGTCCATCGCGACCGTGGCGCCGATGTATTGCGCCGACCGCATGGTCAAGGAATACGTCGAAAAGCTCTACCTCCCGGGGGCGGGTTCCCGGGCGGTCTTGGCCGCGGCCGGAGAGGTCCTCGACCCTCCGACTCCGACATAACGCGCTGAATGGGGCATCGATTCAAGGACGAATGGATCCTGCGCGCGGCGCTCGCCGTACCCGGCGTGAAGCCGGAGATGGTCGAGTCGCTGCGCGCGGGATCCAAGTCCTGGCTTTCGCGCGCCCTGCTGGAGTCTAAGCTCGCATCTCCTCAATCCTTGCGCAAGGCCGTACAGGAAGTCTACGGCATCGAATCCGCCGAGCCCGCGGCCGCGGACTTGGACAAGATGGCTCTTTCGCTCGTTCCGGAGAAGGTCTGCCGCGCCAAGCGCGTCCTGCCTTTCTGCGTCCGCGGGGAGCGCCTGGACCTGCTCATGGAGAATCCCCTGGACACCGAGGCCTTGCAGGATGCGCAGGCCGTTTCCGGCCGGGTCCCGCATCCGCTCTATGTCCTGTCCGAGCGCCTGGACCTGCTCATGGACGCGGCTTTCAGCCGCGAGGCCATGGTCTTCGACTTGCTCAAGCGCATCGAGGAGGATGAGCGCGTGGAAGTGCTGCGCGGGGACCGCGAGACGCCCGCGCAGGACGACGAAGGCGCGGAGGAAGGCGTGCGCGCTCCGGTCATCAAGCTTGTCAACTCCATCGTGGTCAAGGCCGTGCGCATGGGAGCTTCGGACATCCATATCGAGCACGAGGAAGGCAGCAGCGCCGTGCGCCTGCGTGTCGACGGGGTGCTAAAAAACATCCTCATGCTGCCGCGCTATCTCGCGTCCGGGCCCGTGGTCTCCCGCATCAAGATCATGTCCGGCCTCGATGTGGCCGAGCATCACAAGCCTCAGGACGGCCGCGCCAAGCTGCGCGTAGGCGGAGAAAGCATCGATCTGCGAGTATCGACCTTGCCCACGAGCTTCGGAGAGAAGGTCGTCATCCGCGTCTTGGATCCCCGCGGCGCCAAGGCCTCCTTCGACAATCTCGGCTTGAGGCCCGAACTCGCGCACAAGCTCCAGGAGCTGCTCAAATCGCCCCAAGGCATCTTATTGGTCACGGGTCCCACCGGCTCGGGCAAGACCACCACGCTCTACTGCGCGCTCAATTTCCTCAAGTCCCCGGACACGAACATCGTCACCGTCGAGGATCCGGTCGAATACCGCCTGCCGGGAGTCAACCAGGTCCAAGTCAACGATAAGCAGGGGATGAGCTTCGCCTCGATCCTGCGCTCGGTCCTGCGCCAGGACCCGGACATCATCCTGGTCGGCGAGATCCGCGACCATGAGACCGCGGACACGGCCTTGCAGGCCTCCATGACCGGGCACCTGGTGCTCTCGACTTTGCACACCAATGACGCGGTGGGCGCGCTCACGCGCCTGGGAGACATGGGCGCGGAGCGCTTCAAGATCGCTTCCGGCTTGCTCGGGGTGCTGGCCCAGCGCCTGGTGCGCAGGCTCTGCCCGGAGTGCCGCGAGAAGCTCGATCCTGCCGCGCTCCCGGACGTCGTGCTCTCCGAGATGAAGCGCTTGGGCATCAAGCCCGCGTCCTGGGGGCCGCGCGGCTGCATGAAATGCGACTTTCAAGGATATAAAGGAAGGCTGCCGATCATCGAGCTCCTGGAAGTGGATGCGGCGCTGCGCGCGCGCATCTCCGCCGGGGACGATGAGAACGCGATCCGCGAGAACGGCCTTGCTTCCCGAGCCCTGCAGCCCTTGACGCAGGACGCGGTGTGGCGGGTGTCCACGGGAGAGACTTCCATAGTCGAGGTTCTCCCTTATTTGGATGCGCGTTCGAGCGTCCCGGTCCTCAAAGCTCAGGCGTCTTTGGCTGCGCAGACGGCTGTTTCGCCTGTCGCGCAGGTTCCCGCAGTCCCTGTCGCGCGGGCTCCCGTGGTCCCTGCTGCGCAGGTCCCTGCAGGTCCCAAAGGCCGACGGCGCGTGCTGGTGGCCGACGACGATACGGTCGTGCGCGTGCTCATGCGCCAGATTCTTTCCAAGGAAGGCTTCGAGGTGGAGGAAGCCTGCGACGGAGCGCAGGCGCTCGAAAAGCTCGCCGCGCGTCCTCCGGACCTGCTGCTCTGCGATCTCAATATGCCGAAAGTCGACGGCTGGGGAGTCATCCGCGGAGTGCGCGAGAAACTCGGGCAAGCCGCGCTCCCCATCGTGGTCATGACGGCCGAGGCTGATGACCGGAGCCAGGAGCTCGCCCTCAAACTTGGCGCCGACGACTACATCGTCAAGCCGTCCCGTCCCGTCCTGGTCCTGGCCCGCATCCAGGGCCTCTTCCGCCGATTAGGGGTCGCGACAAAATAATACGGCTGCTTTGAGCCCATTCTTTGGCCGACTTCTTCGTTGCTCGTCGGTCACATAGCTCAAGCTATGCTCCCTTCTCGCGCCTTGAATTCGTCTCAAAGACCGGCCTCAAAATCAGCCGTATTATTTTATCGAGACCCCTTAGGCCGCTGATCCCGTAGAGCAAAATGGAACTTTTTCGCTAGTGCCTCGTAATCAGGGGCATGGAAGCCCGGCTCCGATCCCATCAGGAATGCGCGGTACTCTCGACCGCGCACAAGATCCTCACGCGGTCCCGGAGGCCTTCGCGCGGGCAAAGGCTCCAGCGCTCACTACTCTTTGCCGCGGACGCCTGCGGACTGACCTTGGCGCAGCTGGACTGCTGGGAGGCATGGGGGGCTCCGGGCGAGCATCCGCTTGAGCGCGCATCCGCGGCCGGCGAGGCCCAGAAGGCTTTGGGGGACCTTCGCCGCATGCTCAAGGAGCTTTGCAGGCTCTACGGCATAGCGCTCACCCCGATGCAGGGACCGCCGCTTCCCTTGGCCGCGCTCAAGGAGGATGCTCCGCGGAATTGGCGGCCGGTCTCGGTGAGCGTCGGCGCATTGCCTTGCGCCGCGAGCGCGGACCTGGAGTATTTCCTTCACTTGCTCTTCGGCAAGAGCGCGTTCAAGCCCGGCCAGAGGGAAGCCGTGCTGCGCCTCCTGCGGGGCGAGGATGCCTGGGTCCTGCTGCCCACGGGAGGAGGGAAATCGCTCATCTATCAGTTGGCCGGCCTCCTGCGGCCCGGCGTCTGCGTGGTCGTGGAGCCCACGATCGCGCTCATGGAGGACCAGCTCGCGGGCCTGGCGCGCGCGGGCATCACCCGGGCCGAGGCCCTGAGCAGCGCGGTCTCGGAGCCCGAGGAGCGTCTGAAGATGCTGCGCTCTCTTGCGCGCGGGGACTGCGCGTTCTTCTATGTCGCGCCGGAGAGATTTCAAAGCTCGTCGTTTCGCCGGGCGCTGGCCGCGGCCTCCGCCGGACCGGGCATCGCGCTCTGCGCGATCGATGAGGCGCACTGCCTTTCGGAATGGGGACATGACTTTAGGACCGCGTATCTGCGCTTAGGCGAGGGGCTGCTGCGCATGGGCCGCCCGCCGACGGCCGCGCTCAGCGCCACGGCCTCTTCCCGCGTGCAGGAGGACGTCGTCCGGCACCTGGGCCTGAGAGCTTCCTCAGGGCTGCGCGTGCGCGGGCCTGGGCCCGCGCGCAAGGAACTGCGCCTGCATGTGCGGCGCTGCGAAGAGAGGGAAAAACATCTGCTGCTGCGCTCTCTTCTGATGGACGAGAGGGGGGGCGCGGTCTTCTGCCCGCACGCGGAAGGCCCGCACGGCGTGCGTTCCATCGCCGCGTACCTGAGGGCCACGGGCTTGCCCGCGGACGTCTATCACGGCCGGCCGCCCAGAGGGATCGAAGCCGAGGTCTGGCGCGCGCAGAGGAGCAGGGCGGCCCTGCGCTTTTCCCTTGCGCCCGTTCCTCTTCTGGCCGCGACCAAGGCTTTCGGCCTGGGCGTGGACCGCGCGGATCTGCGGCGCACCGTGCATTACGGCCTGCCGGCTTCCATCGAGGCGTTCTGGCAGGAGGCCGGACGCGCGGGCCGCGACGGCCGGTGCGCGGACTGCTGGGTGCTCTTCAGCGTCATGGATCTTCGCCGCGCCCGGAGGCTGCTGGATGCGCGCACCCCGCATGAGGAGATCCTGCGCGAACTGCGCGGCTCCTCTTCGGCGAACGATGACGACGTACTCCGCATGCTCAGGATGCATGTCTCGGGCTTTCGCGGCATGGAGCAGGAGCTTATGGATATCGGGGAGATCATCGGCAGGCTGGGCGCGCTCGACCGGCCCGGTCCGAGGGAGCTCCTTTTGCCCGGCCAGCCCCCGGCGCTCGTCGAACGCGCGCTCTACGCGCTGCTGCGCGCCGGCGCGCTCTTGGATTACTGCTCCTGCCGGGAGCCGGGGACGTTCCGAGCGGCGCTCTCCGGCCGGGGCGCGTGCGAAGAGGAGCTTCGCCGTATCGTCTCGGAGCGATACCGCGTCATCGAGCCCGAGCGCAGAGCCGCGCTTTTAGAACTCCTTGAGGCTTGCCTGCTCGAGGACGGCGCCGCGCTCGCAGCCGCGGCCGTGAGGCGTTTTCAGGAAGGGAATTCCGCGTCGGAGTCTAAGCCGGAGTCCGAGGCCCAGGATTCGAGGCGCTCGAAGAAGTTCGGGGAGCTTGTCTTCTCATTTGCGGAATCCATCTGCTCGCGCAGGGTCGGCGGCCAGCCCAGGTCGTAGAGCATGTCGAAGTACGCGCCGTAGAATCCGGCGGTCATGCGGTCATCGGAGAAGTTGATGTTCTCGTAGCTGCTCTGGTCCGCGTTGGTCGTGTAGTTCGCGGAGCCCGCGGCGACGAACTTCCCGTCGATGCGCATGAACTTGTTGTGGTTCTTCTCGAATCTCCAAGGGCCGTGCGGGTCCGGGCCCGCGAGGATCTTCACGTCGAATCCATTCTTCAGGAACCAGGCATCGAGTTCCATGACTTTCGACTGGGAGGCGTCCAGCACGATGCGCACCTTGCGGCGCTTGTTCTTCGCGACGAGCAGGGCTTCGGCCACCCTGCGGGAATAGAAGCTGAACATCGCGATCTCGATGGAATCCTCGGCGGCCTCGATGGCCGCGACCACCGCGTCCTCGAGTCCGCCCAAGGGGGAGAAGACCTGGCGCGGGAAGAGCCGTCCATTGAGGCGCACGGCGAGAGTCGCGTCATTGGGCGGCACGGGCAGGAACTCCTGAGGCTCGTCTTGCACGAGCGCGGCATCCGTGAAGGCATCCAAGGACTGTCCCTTCATCCATTCCCAGTAGCGTTCGTAGGCGGCCACGCGAGGTTTTTCATCGGTGAACTGAACGTTCTCGAAATGGTTCCTCTCCGAGGTGTCCGTCCAGTTGTAGGAGCCGAACTCCAGGAGGCCTTTCCCGGACGCGTCGAAGAAGAGCCCGAACTTGTTGTGCATGATGCCGGACTTGCCCAGCCCGCGCAGAGCGTAGACCGTGAAGCCTTCATCGAGCAGAGCGTGGACCTGAGGGGTGCGCTTGCCGTCTCCCGACGGATATACATGGCCGTAGTCGAGGATGAGCTCAACGTCCGCCTTGCGGTTTTTCGCCCGGCGCAGGGCTTCGAGCACCTCTTGGAGATTGAACTCATAGAGGGCCAGGCGGATCTTCCCGTAGGCCGGGACCGCGTCGATGGCTTTGACCAGGAGCGGCGCGATAGGGGTCTGCGGCAGCACTGCGATGGAGGGCAGGGCTTGGCCGTTGAAAGTCACGGAAGGGACTCTTGGAAGGCGCGGGAACTCCGGAGTGGGAGGCAGAGGCGGATGCGGGATCTCCAGGGCCTTGAGGAGTTCCTGGTCGCTCGGAAGAGAGGGTTCCGCTTCCGGCGGGAGCGCATACTTGGCCTTGCTGCCCGTATAGAGGGCCGCGAAGTAGGCGCGGTAGGTCTCGATGTCTTGTGCGTCGTCGAGGAACTGGCCGTGCTCGAAATTCATGCTCGTGCTGTTCTTGGTCCAGTTCATGGTCCCGGTCTCTACCAATCGGTTGTCGGCGATCATGAAGGCGTTGTTGTTGCGGCCCACGCTCTTCTTCTCCTGCTTGGGGCCTCCGAGGGTCTTGACCTTGAAGCCGTACCAAGCCAGCCACTCTGCATAGGGGCGCATGTATTCGCGCTGCGCATGCGTCTGATCGAGCAAAATGCGGATGTCCACTCCGCGGGTGCGGGCGCGCAGGAGGGCCTGTGCGATGCGCGTGGATTGGAAGATGAACATGCAGACGTCCAAGGACTCCTGGGTCGCGTCGATGGCCTTGATTATGAGGTCCTCCGCGTTCCCCATCGGAGAGAAGAAGAAGGCCGGCAGGCGCGCGCCGTTGAAATGGATCGGGAGGTCCTTGTCTTGCGGCGAGGGAGGCATGGTGGTGGGCCAATCCCAGGAATGGGCTTGGTCCAGGGGGATGGAGTTCTGATGCATGTAGTTCAGGAAGCGCAGGAATCCCTGGACGCGATGAGGGTCGTCGGTCACCGTGGAGTTCGCGTACTCGTTGGACTCGGCGTCCGAGGACCAGTGCCCGGAGCCGGCGATCGCGAGCGTTTTGTCGATGACCGCCAATCGGCTTCTCTGCATGCCGTAGATCCAGAGTCCCGAGACCACGGAGATGTCGAAACCGTCGCTGATGAGGAGTTCGAGTTGAGGGTCCCGGCGGTCGGGCCACTCCGGATGGCCGGGCTTGGTCGGATAAACGGCTTCCAGAGCCGTCAGGATGCGCACCTTGCGGCCGTGCGCGCGGGCGCGCTTCAAGGCTTTGTATACCGCGTAGGAGCGGAGCTCTGAGATCGCCAGAACGATCTCTTCCTTGGCGGAATCCACCGCGCTGACAAGAAGCTTCTCCATGTCCGCTTCGGGCCGCAGGAGCACGGAAGGGAATTTGTGCCCGTTATAGGTGATGGTGCGCGCTGGAGAGGAGGAGGGGGCTTTCTTCTTCGCTGCGGAGGGAGCCTCTTGCCTCTTGCGGGCCGATATTGTCGACGACAGGAACCGGCGGCCCTTGCCTTCAAAGCCCAGCAGCGCGGGTTCTTTTGAATCTGTTCCAAAGGCCTTCTGCTCGAAGTTCGACTGGATCGCGGATCGCTGCTCTTCTAAAGGAAGGTCGGCGCTCGGTATTAAGAAGCTTGTTCCCAGACGCCCAAGGATCGGGAAGGCTTTGCGGGCGGAGGGAGCCTGGAACAGCGCGGAGACGGCGCTTTGCAGATGCCGGCGCAGGCCGGCCTTCCGGTGATGGACGGAAGGCTTCTCGATAGTCGGGATGGAACTTAGAGGAAGGACGGCGCTTTGAACAGGCAGAGGCTCGGCTGAGAAGTCCGCGGGCGCCTGCGTGAGCGGGAGCGATGCGTCATGCTGGAGCAGGAGGCTTCGGGAAGAAAGGTCGGCGGCGGGGATCGCGGGGACTGCGACGGAGACCGGAGCGGGGGTGTTCGACGGGAGAACGGTATGGAGAAGCTGTGCCGAACTCGGGGCTTCGAGCGCCAGGGTCAGGAGGAGTGCGAGGGCTTGGCGCATCATGCGAAGCAAAGATACCGCATCCCGCCCGCCACTATGAGAACCCCAGGGCCCAGCCCCGCAGAGGCAGGCGGCCCAAGCACCCCTGGGCCCTTCAGCCCTAGAAGTTGCCCCCGTAAAACGAATCCTCGTGTGAGCCCAGCCCGGCAAGGGCAACAGCGGCTGATAAAGGACAACGGCACAGGATGAAAGTATTTGGATTCTCCGTCGGGGAGCAGGCGACAAGGGTCCGCGGGTACGCGGTCCGCCTCTGTGTTCGGCGTCCGCTCGGCTCTCGCATCGCGCAGAGGGCTGCGCTCGCTCCGAGACGCCCCGCAGACCCTTGTCGCCTGTTCCCCGACGGAGGATGTTCTTTATCCCCAGTGAGGGGTCGTTTTTCTGCTCTGACAGGTGAGGATGGTTGATCTCATCGGGTCTGCGGCCGGCCCGGCGACTCCGTGCTTCACTTGCCGTTATGTCCGCGCCGGTTCCTCCTCGACCCGATCGTCCCTTTTCCGTCACCTGTCGGAGAGTGTCTTTCTTACCGCTCTTCCGGCTCCCGAGCCCGAAAGGGAAACGGCCGCGCGAAAATCCGCGCCCTGAAAAACAGAGACTGGAGATGTCCTCGTTAAGATTTGAACACGATATGTCTCTAAGGTTCCAATTTGGCACCTTAGAGAATGCGATTCATCAGGCGTGAGCGAGAATGCGAAGTCTTCGGGAAACCGTTCTCTGTTGCGGTAGACGACTCTATCGAGTTCTTTTGTCCGTACGCCGTAAAGGCGTGCAAGGTCGGTGTCCAGCATCACCTTTTGGTCCTGGTTCTTTCTTAGGCCGATCTCCCGTTTCTTCTGCCCGCTTAAGTCTCGACGGCACAAGTGAGTATGCTAATATTCGATTTGTGGGCGGGAAAGAATAACTTTTGTCGGTTGAGGGGGTCTTTGACGAGATAGATATGGTCGGAGATAGGATATGTTCTGGTGAGAACCGGAGGGATTGAATATGGCACAACCGATTGACTGCATGGAGGTCTTAAACAAGGTGGATGCCTTCTATGCGACGTCATGGAGTCATCTTATTTACATGATGTCGGGGGCAACTGCAGTGGTAGGTGTTCTGGTTCCGATGGTCCTGCAATATGCGCGGGGGAAGGAGTTTAAAGAGATTTCAGATCGGATGGTGGAAACTGCGAGAGAAAATGAAGAAATAAATATGGCGCGAATTGCAGAACTTGAAAAACGCACAGAGGAGCGGGTTGCGTTGCGCATGAAGAAAATGGACGAGGAATTGAAGCATGCGAAAAGTCATGGATTCTTTTTGCAAGGGATAGCCTTGCTTGCGGAGAAGAGCAATATGGAGGCATGCCGGAGCTTTATTATTGCAGCTGAAGAGCTTCTTGCAATAGAGGATCTTGAAATCGCAAAACAAAATCTCCAAGCCCCGTTAAAAAGAATCTGCAAGGAATGTTTGCCGCGCTTTGCAATATCGGATTTTTCCAGGGGGACATCTCCGACTTTGGATGAAGATTTTAATAGGCTTCTATTCCTTTTAGAAAAAAAGAATATTGATAACCGATATCATGCCGATATTTTGAATCTTAAGGATGCGATTTCTGTTGCAAAGAAGAGGTGACGGTTTTGCGTTACTTGATTTGCAAACTAGTGTTGGAGTAAGTAGCTGGGTCCCCGATTTTAATGGTGTAGGGATTATTTTATGATGGGCTCTGGGGCCGAAAGAGCGGTAAGAAAGACACTCTCCGACAGGTGACGGGAAAGGGACGATCGGGTCGAGGAGGAACCGGGGCGAAGTCCCCGGGCCGGCCGCAGACCCGATGGGCCCCATCTCTGTCATCGAACGGAGCAGAATAACGTCCCCTCACTGGGGGCTAGGAACGGCTCCGGTCAGGGACAAAGAATAAGGGTCCGCGGGGCGTCTCGGAGCGAGCGCAGCCCTCTGCGCGATGCGAGAGCCGAGCGGACGCCGAACACAGAGGCGGACCGCGTACCCGCGGACCCTTATTCTTTGACCATGACCGGAGTTAGAATAGTCTTCCCTCCTTTAGTATTGGGCCGGGTGGGTTGCGGGAGGGGGGCTTTTTTGAGATGATTCACATATCGGAGGACGCCATGGATTGGGAATGGAAGACGATCATCGAGCCGTTCAAGATCAAGTGCGTGGAGCCTTTGGGGTTCACGACGCGGCCTGAGCGCGAGGAGCTGCTGCGCAAGGCCGGCTACAACCTTTTTGCCGTCTCAGCCGACAAGGTCCTCATCGATCTCCTGACCGACTCCGGCACCTCGGCCATGTCCGCCGAGCAATGGGCCGGCATCATGCGCGGCGACGAATCCTACGCCGGCGCCCGCAGCTTCTTCGCCTTCGAGAAGGCCGTGCGCGAGATCACCGGCCTGCGCGAGGTCGTTCCCGTGCACCAGGGCCGCGCGGCCGAGCGCATCCTCTTCGGCATCATCGGCGGCAAGGGCAAGACCTTCCTGGCCAACTCCCACTTCGACACCACGCGCGCCAACGTCGAGGTCTCCGGCGCCGAGGCCGTCGACCTCCCCGTGGCCGCGGCCCTGCAGTTCGACCGCCCCGCCGCCTTCAAGGGCGACATGGACACCTCCGCGCTCGAGAATAAGATTCGCGAGAAAGGGGCCAAGAACATCCCCTTAGTGATCATGACGGTCACCAATAACTCGCTGGGCGGCCAGCCCGTCTCCATGAAGAACATCCGCGAGGTCTCCGCGATCTGCCGCCGCTATAAGATCCCGATGTTCCTCGACTGCGCCCGCTTCGCCGAGAACGCCTACTTCATCAAGAAGCGCGAGCCCGGCTACTCCACGCGCACGCCGCGCGACATCGCCAAGGAGATGTTCTCCTACGCCGACGGCTGCATGATGAGCGCCAAGAAGGACGCCTTGGTCAACATGGGCGGCTTTTTGGCCGTCAATGACGAGAATCTGGCGCGCCGCTGCCGCGAGGCCCTCATCATCGGCGAGGGCTTCGTGACCTACGGCGGCCTGGCCGGACGCGACCTGGAAGCCATGGCCGTGGGCCTCAACGAGGTCCTCGACGAGGAATATCTCAACTACCGCCTGCGCTCCATCGAATACTTGGGCGAGGGCTTCCGCAAGGCAGGCGTGCCCTTCGTGGAGCCTACGGGCGGCCACGGCATCTACATCGACGCCAAGCGCATGCTGCCGCATATCCCGCCTGAACAGTATCCGGCGCAGGTGCTCACCTGCGAGCTCTACCTGGCCGGCGGCATTCGCGGAGTCGAGATTGGTTCGCTCATGTTCGGCAAGCGCAAGGAAGGGGTCTTCGTCCCCGCGAAGATGGAGCTCGTGCGCCTAGCCATCCCGCGGCGGGTCTACACCCAAAGCCACATCGATTACGTCGTGGAGGTCATGGGGAGCATCGCGAGCAAAGGCAAGGACCTGAAAGGCCTGCGCTTGATCGAGGCTTCCGAGTACCTGAGCCACTTCACGGCCAAGCTCGCTCCGGTCGCCTGAGAATGAAGCAGCGCCTCGTCCTGCTCAGCGGCGACGCAGCCCTCAGCGAGGCTTTCCTCAAAGCCGCCGAGGCGCGCGGCGCTCTCTGCGACGCGGCGCCGGGCCTGCATGAGGCCCGGGAGCTCTGGCAGAAAGAGGATTCCAAGCTCTGCGGCGTGATCGCGGACCTGCAGACTCTGCGGGAAGAGGACCGGCATTCCCTGCAGCAGATCCAGCTGGAGGCCTCGGCCCCGCAGTTCCTTTTCCTGGAGCCCGAGCGCGGCGCGGCGGACTTCTCCTCCCTGCAGGATGCGGTACTGCCTCTGCATTGGCCCATCGAGCAGCCCGTGCTCGAGTCTTTGCGCGAGCTGAGCCGCTCCTCCACGCTCGTGTTCCTGGCCGACTCCACCCTGTATCTGACCGGCATGCTCCAGGCCCGCCTGCAGTCCGTGGGACTTGCGCCCCTGATCCTGGAAACCTCGCTGGGCATCGCGGAGATGATGCGCTCCCCTTCCGCCGGGCCGGCTAAGAAGGAGAAGAAGGAGGAGCGGGGCTGGACCCTGACGCGGCTCATCGGCGCGCAGCAAGGGGACGCCAAGCCCGCACCGTCCGCTTCCGGGAGTTCCATCGCCATCGCCCCATGGAAGGGAGATTTCTTCGAGGCGGAGACCGCGGCCCTGCGCATGCGAACGGAGATGCCGACTCTGCGGGCGTTCTTCGCGAGCGTGATCACGCCCACGCATCTGGCGGAGAAGGCCCTTCGCAGGCATCATCCGGGATTCCTGCCGCGCGCCATGCACGAGCAGGCCGTGGACATCGCCCTGGGGCGCTCCATGGAGGACCCCAAGTCCCAGGGCCGCGTGCTCTACGTGGACAATTTCAAGCCTTCCCTGGTGCAGGCCTCCACCGCGCTCATGAACGACGGCTACGAAGTCACCGCGCTCATGAAAGCCGATGAAGCTCTCGAGCTGGCGCAGACCGATCACTACCATATCGCGGTGGTGGGCGCGGCCCTGGCCTATGCCCAGCACACGGGCATCGAGCTGGCGCAGAAGATGCGCGAGAGCGACCCGGACCTTCGAATGATCCTGCTGGTCGACCGATATCCCTTGCAGACCGCCTTGCAGGGCGTCAGCCAAGTCGTGGAAGTGGGCTTGGACGACTGTCTGCTCAAGCCCGTGGAGCCTTCGCGCCTGAAGTTCTCTCTCTCCCGCGCGCTCGACCGGCGGCGCCTGCTCTTGGAGAACGCGCGGCTCTTGGATGAGCTCAAGGTTTCCAATGCCCAGCTCGAACAGCTCAACAGCTTCCAGAGCAAGTTCTTCGCCACTGTGGCGCACGACGTCAAGAATCCGCTGACCGCCATCCGCGGCTACGCGGAACTGCTCTCCTGGAAGATCAAGGAGGCGGATTTGCTCAAGTGCGTCAACCACATCATGTCCTCCTCCAAGACCTTGGAGGCGCTCATAAGCGATCTGGTGGACTTCGCGGCCATCGAGTCGGGCAAGCTGCGCATCAACATGCAGGAGCTCGACTTGGCGCAGGTCGTGGCCGACGTGCGTTCGCGCGTGCAGGTCGTGGCCGACAAGCGGCACATCGAGCTCCAAGTCAGCGTGGCCGAGGGCTTGCCCAAGTTCAACGGAGACCCTCTGCGCGTGGGCCAGGTCATCCAGAACCTCTGCACCAACGCCATCCAGTACACGACGGAGAAGGGCTCCGTGTACCTGCACGTCCAGCTCTCGCCGGCTTTCGTCACGGTCAGCGTGCGCGACACCGGCATCGGCATCTCCAAAGAGGACCTGCCCAAGATCTTCAACCGCTTCTTCCAGGCGCAGAATGCCCAGCAGATGCGGCGCGCGGGCTTCGGCTTGGGCCTTAAGATCGCGCAGGAAATCGTCAAGGCGCACGGCGGCGGCATGGGCGTGGACTCGGAGCTGGGCAAGGGCTCGGTCTTCTACTTCACCCTGCCCATCCCCAACGCGGCGCCCGGCGCTCAGGCCGCGCAGGCCGCGCCTTCCGTGCCTATGCCGGGGGCCGCTCCCGGCATGCCCACGATGGGCGGGCCGTATACTCCGCCGCCGAAGTAGGCTTTCGGATCGTTGCCGTTGCCGGCGGTCTCGCATGAAAGACATCTCCTCTCTTAAGCGCCTGCTCCCGGGCCGGGTCTTCGAGCAAGAGTCCGAACTGCTCGCCTATTCCTACGACTCATCCTTGGAGCGCGAACGGCCCGAGGCCGTGGTCATCGCCTCCGATGCCGGTCACGTGCGCTCCGCGGTGAACTGGTGCCTGGAGCGCCGCGTGCCCTATATCGCGCGCGGGGCCGGCACGAACTTGAGCGGCGGCTGCGTGCCCCGCCGCGGCGGGGTCGTGATCTCGACCGCGGGCATGAAGAATATCCTTTCCATCGACACCCGGGAACGGGTCGCGGTCGTGGAGCCCGGAGTCATCAATCTCGATCTTCAGAAGGCCGCGGAGCCTTCGGGGCTCTTCTATGCGCCGGATCCCGCTTCCTACCGCATCTGCACCTTGGGCGGAAACATCGCGGAGAACGCGGGCGGGCCGCGCTGCCTCAAATACGGGGTGACCACGGACCATCTGCTGGCCGTGGAGGCCGTGCTCCCGGACGGTTCTCTGGAGCGCTTCTCGCTCTCGGACGCGGGGCCCGAGTTTTTGAGCCTGCTCTGCGGCGCGGAGGGGACCTTGGGCGTGCTCACCCGCGCATGGGTCAAGCTCACGCCGGCGCCTGCCGAGACCGTCACTCTCCTGGCGGCGTTCAAGTCCATCGAGGAGGCGGTGCGCTGCGTGTCCGCGGTCATCGCCGCGGGCATCATCCCGCGAGTGATGGAGGCCATGGACCGCTTGAGCGTGGAGTCCATCGAGGCCTACGTTCACGCCGGCTATCCTCGCGCAGAGGCCGTGCTGCTCATCGATCTGGAAGGCTCAGGCCGGGCCTTGGAGTCGGACCGTGCGCGCGTGGAAGAGCTTTGCCGGACGCATGGAGTCTGCGAACTGCGCGCGGCCCAGGACCCGCTCCAGCGCGAAAGGCTTTGGGAAGGCCGGCGCAGCGCCTATGCCGCGCTGGCCCGGCTATCGCCCAACGTGCTCGTGGAAGACGGGGTGGTGCCTCGCAGCCGCCTGCCCGAGGCCGCGCGCCGGGCGCGGGAGATCGCGGCCGCTTACGGCGTGCAGTCCGCTCTCTTGTTCCATGCCGGGGACGGCAACCTGCACCCGAACATCATCTTCGATGAGCGCGACCGGGAGCAGACCGCGCGGGTGCGCTCGGCCGGGCGCGAGATGCTGCGCTCCTGCATCGAGCTCGAAGGCACGATCTCGGGAGAGCACGGCATCGGCACGGAGAAGCGTCCGGCCATGACCTGGCGCTTCGAGCCGCAGACGCTCGATCTCTTCGGCCGCGTGAAGAAGGCCTTGGACCCCGAGGGCTTGGCCAATCCTGAGAAGCTCCTTCCCCTGGATGGAGAAGAGCTCCCCGGCGGTCTTTTGTCCCCGGCAAGGCCCTTGTCCACGCAGGCGCAGGCGCTCGTCGACGCGGTTCGGGAGCGCGCAAGAGACCGGAAATCCTTCTCCGTGTTCGGCGCGCGCACGCGCGCTCCCAAGGAAGCCTTGGCTTTCGAGAAGGAGGGCGCTCTCTCCACGCGCGGACTGCAGTCCGTGCTCCGGGTGCGGCGGGATGATTTCATCGTGGAGGCCGAGGCGGGCATCCTCATCTCGGACCTCCAAAGCCGCTTGGGGGCCGAGGGTCTGAGGGCGGACATCCCCCGTTCGCGCGGGACCCTGGGCGGGATGATCGCGGCAAAGTCCTGGCCCTCTTTCCGCGGCTCCCTGCTCGGCATGCGCCTGCTCCTGCCCGACGGCCGCGTCTGCACGCTGGGCGGGCCCGTGGTCAAGAACGTCGCCGGCTATGATATCGTGCGCCTGCTCCTGGGCTCCTGGGGCACGCTGGCCGTGATCGTAGACGTCACGTTCAGAGTCTCTCCCGCGGGTTCCGAAGCCGTGCAGCATGAGCCCGTCGAGGTCCGGCCCGGGCGCATGGGCTCCCGGCATCGCAGGCTCAAGACCGCTTTCGATCCGCAAGGCCTGCTCAATTCCTGGTACGAGAGACTTTATGGATAGAGCTCATTCCGCGATCCTGGGCCGCCTTCTGACTGTCTTGGGAGAGCGCAGCGACTATGATGCGGTGAGCCAGTGCAGCCGCTGCGGCTACTGCAGCCAAGTCTGTCCGACCTACAAGGCCACGAGCCGGGAAGCGCTTTCCGCGCGCGGACGCAACCAGCTTGCGCGGCTGATTCTGGAAGGCCGCGTGCAGGAGCCCAAGAGCGCCAAGGAGGCATTCTCCACCTGCCTGCTCTGCGGAGCCTGTACCGAGACCTGTCCGGCGCATGTGCCCACCGCGGACATCGTGCTGGAGGCGCGCCGCGCGCTCGCGGACGCGAAGAACGCTCCGGCTTGGCGGCGCGAGGCGTCCACGCGGCTATGGGGCCTGCTGGTCCGGCTGTTCCTGGACTATCCGCGGCGGCTGGAAATGGGCGTGCGCTTCATCTATCGGCTCAAGCGGCTGGGGCTTTCGCGCTTGGCCGCGTCCATCGGCCTCTTGAGGCTTCTGGGCTTGCGCGCCTTGGAGGAAGCGGATTCCCACGTTTCGGAAGTCCCGGACCGTCTGCTCGCCCAAGTCCTGCGCGAGGACGCGTCCCTGGCTCCCAAGCAGCAGACGGCCTGGAGATACTTCGCCTCCTGCGGGCCGAATTTCCTGTTCCCGCGCGTGGGTTTGGCCACGGTGCGCGTGCTCAAGGCCTCTCTGGGTCCTGGAGCATTCCTCGATAACCCGTGCTGCGGGCTCTTGGCCTACAACTACGGGGATCTGGAGGCGGCCCGCAGCCTGGCGCGCGCGAACATCGAACGCGCCGAGCGCGCGGGGCAGGGAGGGGTGGTGTTCGCGGACTGCTCTTCCTGCGCGGCCTTCCTTAAGAGCTATCCCCAGCTTTTCATCGACGAGCCCAACTGGCGCGCGCGCGCCGAGGCCTTCGCGGGCCGCGTCAAGGACATCATCGAACTCTCTCCCAAGGTCCGGCCGCTCTCCTTGCCCGGGGTCTTGAGCTTCCATGACTCCTGCCGCGCCGGCCACGGGCAGGGACTGCGCCAAGAGCCGCGCAAGGCGCTCTTGTCCGCCGCCGAGGAGCCGCGGGAGATGACGGACTCCGAGGACTGCTGCGGAGGAGCCGGTCTTTTCGCGTTCAAGCATCCGCGGCTCTCGGAAGCGCTTTTGAAGAAGAAGGTCGAGGCCGCGGCCGCGGCGCAGGCCTCCCGCGTGAGCGTTTCGGCGAGCTCGTGCATGCTCCAGCTTGCGCGCGGATTGAAGAAGTATTATCCTGAGTGCCGGGTCGTTCACTGGTCGGAACTCGTCTGCGAAGTCCTGGAAAAAGGCTGAAATCGACATGGGAAGAAGGCAGGATCTTGAGCGCCGTCAGATGCTGTTGGCACGCTTCGGCCGCCGCATCGCGACCGAGACGCGCATCGACAGCCTGCTGACCATCATCGCCGAGGAGGTCCGCCACATCCTCGGCGCGGACCGCTGTTCCGTGTTCCTCATCGATGCGGACAAGCACGAGCTCTGGACCAAGGTGGCCTTGGGCGTGGGCGAGAAGGTCCTGCGCATCCCCATCGGGCAGGGCATCGCGGGCTTCGTGGCCAAGACCGGTTCGGCCGTGAACATCCGCGACGCCTACCGCGACCGGCGCTTCACCCAGGACTTGGACAAGCTCACCGGCTACCAGACCAAGAGCATGCTCGCGGTCCCGCTCAAGGACCGCGAGGGCATGACCTTGGGCGTCTTCGAGGTGCTCAATAAGTCCAAGGGCTCCTTCAACGATGAGGACGAGGGCTTCCTGCGCATCCTGGCCACCATCGCTTCCTCGGCCATCGAGAACGCGCGGCTCTACGAGAATCTGCGCAAATCCCACCTTGAGACCATCTACCGGCTGGCCATGGTCGCCGAGTACCGCGACCAGCAGGACACGGCCTCGCACCTGCGGCGCATCTCCCGCTACACCGCCATCGTTTCCGCCCAGCTCGGCCTGACCTACGACTTGGTCGAGGACCTGCGCTATGCGAGCCCTCTGCACGACATCGGCAAGGTGGCCATCCCGGACGCGATCCTGCTCAAGCCGGGCAAGCTCACTCCCGACGAGTACGAGGAGATGAAGAAGCATCCGGTCTACGGCGCGCGCATGCTCGAGGGCGCGGAGTCCCGCCTGCTGCGCCTGGCGCGCAACATCGCGCTCGCGCACCACGAGCACTGGGACGGCACGGGCTACCCGCACGGGCTCAAGGGCGAGGAGATCCCCTTGGAGGCGCGCATCGTCTCCGTCGTCGACGTCTTCGATGCGCTCACCACGCGCCGCGTCTACAAGGGCGCCTGGACCTTGGAAGAGACCTTCCGCTACATGCAGGACCAGTCCGGCCGCCTCTTCGACCCCTCGGTCGTCGAAGCCTTCCTCCGCTCCAGCGAGCAGGTCGGCGAACTCTGCCTTGACGAGCGGATCCGCTCCGTCGAGCAAGAAAACGCTCAATAAGCCTAAAAAATTCAGTCGGCATTCTATGTTACAGTGCATTAATTTTACCGGGATTCCCGGCGTGTTGACATTATACCGGGATTCCCGGCATATTGACATTATACCGGGATTCCCGGTATAATTAAGTTAATGAAGATTCATATCCCAAATAGCGCTTTTCTTGGGAATATCGACCCTTTTATTCGAGGTTTCGACCCATCTTGTCCGGAGATGCTGGAGATCACGGCCAATGACCGGTGGATCTCCGTGCACCCCGTGGTCTTGGCCATGCTCGCGGCCCTAGGGCTTAGGGTCAAACCCGAGAACATCCGATGCGAAAAATTCGAGGCGGCATCCAAGCATTATCTTGTGCGCATGGGTCTCTTCGACCTCCTGGGCATATCTTCCGGCATCATCATCCAGGAGCATGAGCCCGCAGGGCGGTTCATCCCGTTGACGCGGATACGCACGCCTTCGGAGTTGACGCGATTCATCACGGAGATGATCCCGCTGCTGCATCTGGAACCGGAGCAGGCCAAGACTCTTGGATACATCATCAGCGAATTGGCGCGCAACGTCATCGAACATGCGCAGGCTGAGGACGGCGCGCTCTTATGCGCTCAATATTATAAGAAGAGCAATTCGATCAGAATCGGCATCGCGGACACGGGGATCGGCATCAGAGAGACGATCTGCCGCTCCCATCCGGCGAGCACCGACTTGGAAGCGATTCGACTCGCGCTGATGCCGGGGATAACGGGGACCACGGCAAGGGAGGGAGGCACGGATCAGAACGCCGGGGCGGGCCTGTTTTTCATTAAATCCATAGCGAGCGTCAACAAGGATTTCTTCGTCGTCTACAGCGGAGACGGCTTTTATAAGCTGCTCAGGAAGAATTCATCAAAAAGGATGCGGCTCAATGCAGACCCCTTCCTGGACAGGCATTCGCAAGGCGGTTCGTCGCCGATGCCGAACTGGCGGGGGACGGTCGTTGGAGTCGACATCTCCCTCGATCAGACCGCGGAGTTCTCGCGGCTCTTGGATTCCATTCGGGAGACATACGGGTCAGCCGTTCGGGAGAGGAGAAAAGAGCGCTATAAGAGGCCTCGATTCACATGAAGCAGATAGGGATCCATGGGCGAGCCGGAGCTTTCGCGGAGAACAAAGACATTGCCAGAGAACTCCGTTTGAACGAGATCATCCCGGCTCTGGAGAATGGGGAAGCGATCGTCCTGGATTTCAAAAGCGTGGATGCCGCCACGCAGTCCTTCATCCATGCGCTCATCAGCGATCTGATGCGGAAATACGGCAGTGATGTGCTGGACCGCATCGAATTCAAGTCATGCAATGAAACAGTGCGCAAGATCATCGGCATCGTCGTCGATTATATGCAGGAAGGCGCGAGTTAGCGGAGGCAGGGGCCATGGATGTCCAGAAGATATCGGCGATTTTGAAGGATTTGGGCGCGCCGGAGTACCGCGTGCGGCAGGTCATCGACGGACTGCTCAAAGACTGCGTCTCCTCCTACGCGCAGATCACGACCCTGCCCGCGCCTCTGCGCGCGGCGCTCGAGCGAGAGGCGCCGATACTTTCTTTCAGCGAGGAGAAGGTCTTGTCCGCTTCCACGGGAGACGCGCATAAGGCCCTGCTTCGCCTGCGCGACGGACTCTGCGTGGAGACCGTGATCATGCAGCCCAAGCCGGGCGGCGCGTGGAGCGTCTGTCTTTCCTGCCAAGTAGGCTGCGCGCTCAAGTGCGCGTTCTGCGCCACGGGCCGGATGGGGTTCCGCCGGAGCCTCTCTCCGGAGGAGATATGCGACCAGGTCCTTTTCTGGCGGCGCTACCTCAAGGCCGGACGCGCGCAAGGCACGCTCGATCATGCGGTCTTCATGGGCATGGGAGAGCCCTTGCACTGCTATGAGCAGACGGCCGCGGCGCTGCGTTTACTGACGGACCCGGGGGTCTACGGCTTCTCGGACCGGCACATCGCGGTCTCGACCGTGGGACTGCCCGGGACCATCGAGCGCTTCTGCTCGGAGTTCCCTCAGGTCAATCTTGCGGTGTCCCTGCATGCCGCCACCGAGGAACTTCGGCAGACCCTTGTTCCCGCGTCGCACGCCTTCGGGCTGGAGCGCTTGACCTTGGACCTCAAGGCCGTATTCGCCAAGCGAAAGCGCAAGATCTTCCTGGAATGGGTGCTCCTGGCCGGGGTCAACGACACTGCGGAGCAGGGAAAGGCCCTGGTGAAGTTCATCCGCTCCTTCGGCAAGAGCGCCGATTATCTCCTGCACGTCAACCTCATCCTCTATAATCGTGCGGGCGCGGCATTCGGGCCTTCTGATCCCGAGACCGCCAAGACCTTCCTGGCGCATCTGCGCAAATGCTCGGTGAGCGCCACGATGCGCAAGAGCCTGGGCTCGGACGTCTCCGCGGCCTGCGGGCAGCTGGCCAATTACCGCTCGGAATAAACAGACCGCCGCCGGCCCCCGGCTTTCGCCGGGGCAAAAAGAGAGCGCGGCGGGAAGGACTTACCCGCCGCACTGTCTTCGGACCGGGGAGGGAACGAAGCTCTGTTGCCGTACTTGGAACGCCTCACTGTTGCAGCTAAGAAGAGTTTAGCCCGTGCGAGTTTCGGATTTATTTCAGCGCACTCTGCTATCCTATCCGGCGTGACTCCTCAAGAGGCGTGCGAGATCCTGGGAGTGGCGCCCGGGGCATCAGGCGAGGCGGTCCGGCGGGCATACCGACGGCGGGCCTTCGAGGTGCATCCGGACCGCGCTCCGGAGCGGGATGCCGAGCGCCAAGCGCGCAAGTTCATGGAGGTGCGCGAGGCGTATGAGTGCCTGCGCAGCAAGGGCTGCCCTGTCCCGGCGGCGGAGCAGGTCGTTGAGGAACCGGCCTATTTTCGGCGCACGGCGGGACGGAGCTTCGCTCCCAAGGGACCGGACCCCTTGGCGAGGGAGCGCTGGGCCAGCGGGCAGGAGAGCTCTCCCTGGAGCTGGGTGCTCTGGTGCGTGGTCATCCCCGGCGGAGCTCTTGGAGTCGTGGTATTCGTGCGCTATCTATTGAGCAGATAGAAGGGCGGACGATTAAAAAAGCTTGGGAATATTTATATGATTATAAAATCATGAGTCCTATCGGCGACGAGCCGCAAAAGGTGTTTACAACTTTCGAGGTAGGGAAGATTTGCGGCGTCTTCCATACCACGGTCATCAACTGGGTCAATAAAGGGAAGCTCAAGGCTCACTGCACTCCAGGCAAGCATCGGCGCATCCTGCTCGCGGACCTTCTGGAGTTCATGCGGCGCTTCGAGATGCCCATCCCCGAGGACTTGCTCCTGCGCTCCAAGTCGGCCTTGGTCGTCGAGGATGATCCGGCGGTCCAGCGCATGATCGTGCGCGCCCTGCAGAGCCTGCCGGGACTCAAAGTCCAAGCCTGCGCCAACGGCCTGGACGCCATGATCGCCGTCGGAAAAGATGCTCCGGAATTGCTCGTCTTGGATATCAATATCCCCAAGGTCAATGGGCTGGAGGTCTGCGAGATCCTGCGCAACAACGAGCAGACCAAGCCGATCAAGATCATCGCGGTTTCCGGACAGCGCATGAGCGCGCAGAATGACCGCTTCCTGCGGGAGAACGCGGATGCATTCTACCTGAAGCCCTTGTCGACCGCGGAATTGAAGGCCAAGGCTTTGGAACTGCTGGAGATGGATCCGGTCAGGGATTGAGGGGCCGGGATATGAAGACGGGTTTCTGGGTCCGGGAGTTCCCGGCTGCCGTGACGGTCTGCGATCTCCGGGGCAAGGCCTTGGAGATGAACCGCCGCAGTGAAGAGACCTTCGCGGCTTACGGCGGAGCCAAGCTCCTCGGGACGAACCTGCTGGACTGCCATCCGGCGGCCGCGCGAAGGAAGATGAAGCGCCTGCTCTCTTCCGGACGTTCGAATGTCTATACGATCTCAAAGAAGGGCTGCAAGAAGATCATCCTCCAGCTCCCGTGGTACCGGCAAGGCCGCCAAGCCGGTCTCGTCGAGATATCCGCGCCTCTTCCGAGACGCGTTCCCCACTTCATCAGGAAAGGCTGAAAATACGGTTGTCGTCGTGTTGGAACCCCCTCCGGAAAAATTCAGACATGGACAGATTTGAGGCCGACTGAATTTTTCCGGCTAGCGGCGTCGGCGGCGATTCTTGCCCGTAGCCGGCGTCGGCTGGATCGAATCCAGGACGCGCAGAAGGGCCTCTCCGTAGTTTTCGCGATGGAAAGGGCTCAGGCAGGCGAGCCATTGGGAGCGGTCCTGGGATTTCGAGGGCGCCTCGGCCAGCGCCTTGAGCTCGTCGGTTTCCAGGATGACCACGGGCTGGACCCCGCGCTTCTCTGAGAGGTCCTTGCGCCAGGCGCGAAGGGCCTCGTAGCGGCGGGACACCGCGGATTCCCAGCGCTCGGCCTCGGAACGCTCCGGCGGATGGTCGATGGGCCCGGCCGCGCTGCCGCGGGCCACGGCTTCGAGCAGTCCTTGCGTGTAATGCTCCAGAAGATAGGGAGTCATGCCCGAGACCTTGGCCAGAGCCTCGGGCGTCTCGGGCTTTTGGGCGGCGATGATCACGAGCAGGTGCTCGGGGATGACGCGGAAAGCCGCGCGGTCGAGCTGGGCGGACGTGCGCTCCCGGAAGAGGTAGAGCTCCTTGAGCACGGCTCGGGCCGCGGGCGCAAGGCCGCGCGCGCCGGTCAAGCGCCAGAATCCGTCGGGGTCGAAGCGCCTGTCCTGCGGGATCACGCGTTCGAGCCTGCGGAAGGCCGCATGCGCTTCCTTGAAGAGTCCTCGCTCGGCCAAGCGCTGTTCGAGCCCGTCGCGCAGGCGCAAAAGGTAGTGCGTGTCCAAGCGCGCGTACTGGATCTGCTCGTCGCTCAAGGGGCGCTTCCCCCAGTTGGCGCGCTGGAGCTTCTTGGAAAGGACCACGCCGAAATGCTCCTCGATGAGCGCGGCCAGGCCAAGCTTCGGGGAGCCGAGTATGCGGGAGGCGGCCATGGTGTCGAAGATCGTCGCGATCTCGAAGCCGAAATCCGTGCTCAGGCGCAAAAGGTCGTATTCCGCGGCGTGGAAGACCTTCTCGATCTCGGGATCCGCGAAGATCGGGCGCAGGGGAGAGAGGTCCTTGGCCAGGAGCGGATCCACGATGAAGTCTTCTTTCTCCGAGGAGAGCTGCAGCAGGCAGGTCTTCTCATGGTAGACGTAGAAGCCGTCGGACTCTATATCCACGGCGATGCGGGTCTCGCCGCGCAGGCGCTCAGCGAGCCACTCCACGTGGCCGATGGTGGTCAAGATGCGTACCGGCGGGAGTTCGCCGCTCAAGGCTCGATCTCGATGCGCGTGCCGTGGGTGTCCACGTCGAGCGCGAGGTAGCGGCTCTCCACTCCGGCGCGGAAATAGGCTTTCTGCATCTCCCGGCCGACCTTGGCCTGCTTGGGCCCGCGCAGGGTGAAGGCGAGCACGGCCGGGCCTGCGCCGGAGAGGGCCGCGCCGAAGGCTCCGGCGCGCAGGGACGCCGTGAGCGCCGCATCCATGCCGCGCATGAGCGGCCGGCGATAGGGCTGGTGCAGGACGTCATGCATGGCTTCCCGCAGGTAGGAGAGCTCTCCGCGCTCCATGGACGCGATGAGCATGGCCAGACGGGAGGTATTGTGGACCGCGTCCGCCAGAGGGACATGCGCGGGAAGGATGCTGCGCGCCTTGTCGGTCGGGACATCGTACTCGGGAACGCAGACGACCACCCCGATATCTTTCGGGATGCGCAGGCGCAGCCATTGCGGGCGGCCCTTGTCGAGCATGGCGGCGCAGAAGCCGCCGTGGAAAGCGGGCACGGCGTTGTCGGGATGTCCTTCCATCGCGCAGACGCGCGCAAGCGCGTCGTGGATGGAAAGCTCGCGGAAATCGCGCAGGGCCGCCGCGGCGAGCACGCCGCTCAAGCGGGCCGCGGCGCTCGCGCCCAGGCCTTTGCCGATCGGGATGCGGTTCTTCATCTTGAACCTGAGCGCGTAGGGGAAGCGTTTGCGCGGCAGGACCTGCCGGAAGGCCTGGACCACGAGGTTCTTTTCTCCGCGGGGCAGGCGAGCGAAGCCCTCTCCTTCGATCTCCGTGAGCACGTCGCCGGATTCGGGGAACCAGGAGCATTCCACTTCATTGTAGAGACGCAGGGCGAGTCCGAGAGTGTCGAATCCTGGTCCGAGATTGCTCGTGCTTGCCGGGACGCGCAGGCGCACGCAGCTTCGCAGCTTATCGATGGAGAGGGCGCTCATGGGCGTGTTCGTCCTTTTTCATGGAAACGATATATTAAGTCTAGCAATTTAGAGTATATTTGAATTGCCTATGCGCATGCCTCTGGGAAAAAAGGACCTTGCGGGGATCTTCGCGTTCGCATGCGCGCTGGGGCTCATCGGCCTGGCTTTCTACGCCGGCATGCGCTTTCGCGCGGGAGCCGTGCCCGAACAGGCGCACGGCTTTTCCCTGCTGGGCAACATCCTGGCCTTGGCCCTGCTGGGCGCGGCCGTGTTCCTTCATCGACGGGACGCGGCCAAGCGCGACGAGGTCCAGCGCAAGCTCAAGGAGAGCGAGGAGCGCATGCAGGATTTCCTCGACAATGCCACGGATCTTTTCCAGAGCGTGTCCGCCGACGGACGCTTCATCTACGTCAACCGCGCCTGGCGCCAGAGCCTGGGCTATGGCGAAGAAGAGATCGCCAAGCTCTCCTTGATGGACGTCATCGCCCCGGAACAGCACGAGCACTGCCTTAAGCTCTTCAAGCGCGTGATGGAGGGGGAATCCCTCAATCACATCGAGACTGCGTTCGTGACCAGGGACGGCCGACGCATCTGGCTTTCCGGGACGGCCAACTGCAAATTCGAGGGCGGCAAGCCCGTGCTCACGCGCGCGATCTTCCGCGATGTGAGCGCGCGCCGCAAGGCCGAGGAGGCTCTGGCGGAGACTACGGCTCGCCTGAAGGCCGTCTTGGACTCCGCGGTGCAGTTCGCCATCATCGCCACCGATGAAGCCGGGATGGTCACGCTCTTCAATGAGGGCGCCCAGCGCCTCTTGGGGTTCTCGGGGGAAGAGATCGTGGGGCGCAGGCGCGTGGATTCTTTCCATATCGAAGAAGAGCTCCGGCTCCATGGGAAAGAACTCGAGGCGGTTTTCCACCAGCCCTTCGAGGACGGCTTCGCCGTGCTCGTGGATCTTGCGCGTCGCGGCCGCTATGAGGAGCGCGAATGGACCTGGCTGCGCAAGGATGGATCGCGCAGGACGGTGGATCTCACGGTCACGGGCCTCAAGGATGCGCAGGGCAAGCTCAATGGATTCCTGGGCATCGCCGTGGACGTCACGGAGCGCCGCTGGGCCGAGCAGGCGCTTTTGCAGAGCGAAGAGCGCTGGCAGTTCGCTTTGGAAGGCAGCGGGGACGGAGTATGGGACTGGGACTTGGAGAAAGAGGCCGTGTTCTTCTCCCCCCGCTGGAAGGATATCCTCGGCTGCGCGGATGAGGACGTCACGGGGAGGCCTGAGGAGTGGAGCCGCCGCGTGCATCCAGACGACCTGGGCATGGTCCAGGCGCGCATGAAGGAGCATTTCGAGGGACGGGCGCCGATCTATACGTCCGAGCATCGCATGCTCTGCAAGGACGGAAGCTACAAGTGGGTCTTGGACCGAGGGAAGGTCATCGGCCGCTCTCTGGAGGGACGGCCTCTGCGCCTGGTAGGCACGCAGACCGATATCTCCGAGCGCAAGCGCGTGGAGCTCGAACTGCGCAAACTCTCTCTGGCGGTCCAGCAGAGTCCTTCGGCCATCATCATCACGGACATCCGGGGGGACATCCAATACGTCAATCCGCGGTTCACGGAGATGACCGGCTACGGCGCCGAGGAGATCCTTGGGAAGAATCCGCGCGTCCTCCGTTCCGGGGAGACGCCGCAGCCGACATACCAGGAGCTTTGGCAGACCATCCTGTCCGGTCGGGAGTGGCGCGGCGAGCTCTGCAATCGGCGCAAGGACGGGACTTTATATTGGGAGATGACGTCCATCTCCGCGGTCCGCACTCCCGAGGGAGTCATCACTCACTTCGTCGCGGTCGAGGAAGACGTCACCGAGCGGCGGCGCGTGGCCGAGGAGCTGGCGCGCGCGCGCGACGCGGCCTTGGATGCGGCGCGCGTGAAGGCCTCTTTCCTGGCCAATATGAGCCATGAGATCCGCACCCCGCTCAACGCGGTCATCGGCATGGCCGGGCTCATGCTCGACACTCCTCTCGACGAGAAGCAGAAGGAGTTCGCGCACACCATCCGCGCGGCCGGGGATTCCCTGCTCGCCATCATCAACGACATCCTCGATTTCTCCAAGCTGGAATCCGGCAAGATGACGGTGGAGATCGTGGACTTCGACTTGCGCAGCGAGGCCGAGGACTGCGCGACCCTTCTGGCGCAGAAGGCCCAGGCCAAGGGCATCGAACTGACGGTGTTCATCGATCCGGAGGTCGCGCCCGTCGTTCGCGGCGATCCCGGGCGGCTGCGCCAGGTGATCTACAACCTGCTCGGCAACGCGATCAAGTTCACGGCCAAGGGCGAGGTGGCCCTGCGCGTGGACCGGGAATTCGAGAAGGGAGATCGGCAGGTTCTGCGCTTCTCCATCCGCGACACGGGGATCGGCATCACTTTGGAGGCGCAGAAGAGGCTGTTCACGGCCTTCACGCAGGCCGATGATTCAACCACGCGCCGATTCGGCGGTACGGGCCTTGGGCTGGCCATCAGCCGTCAGCTTGTGGAGCTCCTGGGCGGCACCATCGGCATCGAGAGCGCGCCGGGGCGCGGCTCGACGTTCTGGTTCCGCCTGGCCTTGGAACGAGGGAGCGCCGGCGCGGACGCGCTTGCGGCGACTGCGGAATTCGAAGGGCTGCGCGTGCTGGCCGTGGATGATAATCCGACCAATCTGGAGATCCTGCGCCATCAGCTGGCGGCTTGGAAGATCGAATGCGACGCATTCCCGAGCGCCGCGCTCGCTCTGGAGCGACTGCGCGCCAAGGCCGCGGAGGGTTCTCCCTATCGCCTCATCATCACGGACATGCAGATGCCGGATCAGGACGGGCTCATGTTCGCTGAAGCGGTGCGGAAGGAATCCTCGCTGGGCGCTCCCAAGATCATCCTTTTGACGTCCTTGGGAGGAGGGCTTCCCGCCCGGCGCATGGAGGACTGCGGGCTTTCCGCCTGCTTGTGCAAGCCTGTGCGGCAATCGGCGCTCTTCGACTGCATCCAGCGCGTGATGGGCGCGCGGGGCGCCGCCGCGGCGCATGCGGTCCCGGAAAAGAGCGGATTTCATGTGCCGGACGAGACGGAGAGGGGCCGCAGGCGCTTCTTGCGCATCCTCTTGGCCGAGGACAACGAGGTCAACCGCCGCATCGTGTCCCTGCAGCTCGATAAGCTCGGCTACCGCTGCGAAGCGGCGGCGGACGGGCGCAAGGCTTTGGAGCTTCACGCCGACAATTCCTATCAGCTGATCCTCATGGACTGCCAGATGCCCGTGCTCGACGGTTATGGGGCGGCGCAGGAGCTCCGGCGTCTGGAGGGGGACGGCCCGCGAGTGCCCGTGGTGGCCATGACGGCTCATGCCCTGGAAGGAGACCGCGAGAAGTGCCTGGCGGCCGGCATGGATGACTATCTCGCCAAACCCGTGCGGCTCGAAGACCTGGCCGCGGTCCTGGAGCGCTGGGACCTTTCGCAGGATGATCGGGTGCTCGCCGAGCTCAAGGATATCGCCGGGCCCGAACATATCGATGATTTCAACGCCGTGCTCAAGGTCTTCATCCAGGAGTCCTCCAAGCGCGTGGAGGAACTGCGAAAGTCCGTCGGAGCCGGGGATGCCGCGGCTTTGGCCGCGGCCGCGCATGGGCTCAAGGGCGCGAGCGGCAACGTGGGCGCGCGCTGGGTCGCCCAGTATTGCATGCTCATGGAAGAGCATGCGCGTTCCAAGGATCTTTCTTCAGCCGGCCCGGCGCTCGAGGCATTGGCCGCCGAGCTTGCGCGCGTGCACGCTTCTTTCCAGTCGAAGCTCGCGGGACAAGGGCTCGTTGGAGACGGTCAGGAAGGTTGAGGGATGTCTCTTAATTCCTGCCGGACATAGTGCATCACGGCCGGGGCCAGGATGATGCCGGGCACGCCGAGGATCACCTCTCCGACCAGGATGCCCAGCAAGGTCTGCCACATCGGGGCATGGATGCTCGATCCGATGATCCGGCTGTTCAGGAAATATTCGCCTTTGTGGATGACGATGAGGAAGCACAGCGCGAACGCCGCATGATGGGGCGAGATCGTCAGGGCCGTGCACACGATGATCGTGTTGCTCAGAAGATTCCCGATCACGGGCAGTATCCCGATGAAGAAGGTCGCGGGCACCAGGAAGGCGATGTGCGGGAAATCCAGCGCGAGCAGGAAGATCGCGGTCAGGGATGTGTTTATCGCCGAGATGATGACCTGCGCTCCGAGGACCCGCTCGAAGCTCTGCATGAACTTCCATAGCTGTTCGTTCATCATCCTGCGCAGGGCATCGTAGAGGTCGGGCCGTCGGCGGTCGTCTTTCTCGCTCATGAAGCACAGGGCGGCGATGAATATCCCGACGATGATGTGGAAGAACCCCCGGGTGATGATCCCTCCGGCGTGGGTAATGTCGCCGGTGTTTTCCTTAAGGGCCTCGATGAGCGCTTGGCGCAGGTCCGCGACGCTCTCGAAAGGCAGGCCGATCCGGTAGCGCAGGGCGATCTCATTGACCTTGGGCAGGGCCTGCGTCAGGATATCGGGGATCGTCCGGATGCTTTGGTGGATGAATCGTCCGAACATCCATGCCAGAAACGTGGCCGCGACCGTGAAGATCCCGAGGGCCGCCCATTTCGCATAGGCCGGAGGGATACTCGAGGCGAGCCGCTTATATGCGGCGTCGATGATCGTGTAGGAGAATACTCCGGCGATGAGCGCCGGGCCGAGCTTGTAGGCGATGATCAGCATGAAAAGGGCGGCGAGCAGCAGATACGAGATCTTACGAAGCGAGGCGGGGCAGTTCGCGGAATCCATTCGATCCTCCTGCTATTTCTTATCGGCGCAGAGGCGGCGGATCTCTGGATTCGCGCGCCGGGGCTTGAGGGATTGGCGGCAGAGTTCAGCGGCCTTTTCCCGCAGCCCCGCGCTTTCCAATGCGTCGATGCCGGGCAGGGCCGCGAATTCGGAGATGGAGCGCAGATACGAGGAAAGGTCCTGGGCGGTCAGCGGCGCGAGCGCGGCTGCTTTCTCGAAAGAGCGCAGGCAGCGGCGAAGGGCCTGCGCGTCGGGCCGGGTGCCGTGGCTTTCCGCGCGCGAGCGCTGCCTGCGCGCAAGATCCAAAGCATAGGTGTCGGAGTCCGGAGAGAATAAGGCCGCTTTCTCGGAGTCCGCGAGACAGGCGTCGCTTGCCGCATCGCGGCAGCGGCAGGCCGCGCGAAGAGCATAGGGCTCCCCGGACTGCTGAGTTTTTTCCAAGAGCCACGCCACGGCGGCTTCAACCTGCTCGCAGCGTCCCAGGGCCGAGGCGGAGCGCGCCACGGCATCGTGAGCCGCGATGCTCTCGGGTCTGCGCTTGAGGGCTTTGTCGGCCGCGGCCAGGGCGTCCTCATGACGGCCGAGCTTCGAGTAGACGAAGGCCTTGCGCGCTTCCAGGGCATCGGCTTCCGCGGGAAGAAGCGCCTGCGCTCGTCCCAGGTCGGACAGCGCGCCTGCGTAATCCTCCAGGTCCGATCGCGCCATGGCGCGGTAGCCGAGCGTGGTGCCGTCCTCGGGCGCCATGCGCAGGATCTCATCGAGATCTCGGAGCGCGTCGGCCGAACGTCCCAGGCGTATGCGCGCGTAGCCGCGCAGGCGCAGGGCCTTGAGCTCCTTGGGAGAGAGAGAGAGGACGAGGCTGAGCTCTTTTTCAGCTTCCGCGGGCTTGTCCGCGTTGAGCAGCGCGTCGGCGTGCTCGACGCGGTCCGAGGGGAGGCCCTCTCCCTTGGCCAGGAGCCGGGCGTAGTCCTGCGCCGCGGCGTTGTAATCGCGCAGCAGGCCGTGGGACTCCGCCTTCATGCGCAGGAGTTGGGCGGATTCCTCCGGCCTGCGGAGAAGCCGTTCATCCAGGAGGGAAAGGACCTTTTGTTCGTCCTTATCCGCTTCCGCGGTGCGTCCGAGCTTTCGCAGGATCTCGGCGCGAAGGGAGTGGAAGCTCCAGTCGAAGTAATTCCCCGACACGCCCATGAGCACGGCCATGCCGCGCTCCGCGTCCTTGAGCGCGCCCGGCAAATCTCCCAGCTTCATCTTCGAGCGCGCGCGGTAATAGTAGACGTTCGGCACTTCGTCGGGCTTGAGCTTGACCCGTTCCAAGGCGCGGTCGAAATCCTTGAGGGCTTCCTCGGTCCTTCCTGATTCGAATTCGTAGAGCCCGAGCATGCGGTAGGCCTCTCCGCTGGCCGGGTCCAGGCGAAGGGCCTGCACCGCATCCTGGCGGGCCTGGGGGTCTCCGGTCTTCAGGCGCGCTTCGGAGCGGCAGAGGTAGGCCGGGGCATAGTCCGCGCGCAGGCGCAGGGCGCTCTCGCAGGTCTCGATGGCCCGCGCATAATCGCCCCGCTGGAGCTGCTCCTGCCCTTCATCCACGAGTTTTCGGACCTTCTGCATCTGCGTGAGAGGGAACTGGAAGGCGCGGCAGGGGGGGGCGATCGCTGCCGCGAGCAGGAGCGGGAGCAGGTTCATCGGACCAGGCTGGAGACCACGGCCAAAAGTTCCTGCGCTTCGTAAGGCTTGGACAGGGAGGCGCGAAACCCGTAGCGCTCGTAGTCGGCGAGCACCGGTTCCTCGGAGTAGCCGCTCGATACCACGGCATTGAGCTCCGGGTCGAGCTCCTTGAGCAGGGGGATTGCGTCCTTCCCGCCCATGCCGTTGGGCACGGTGAGGTCCAGGATCACGCAGCCGAATGGGCGGCCCGCGTCGCGCGCGACGCGGTATTTCTCAAGGGCGGAGCCCCCGTCCTCGGCGGTCTCGACCGCATAGCCCGCGTCCTGCAGGATCCGGGAGGCCACATTGCGCACTGCCGACTCATCGTCCATGATGAGGATTTTCCTCGGGAAAACGCCCACGCGGACAGGGGCAAGGGCTTTTTTCTCTTGGTGCCTGGAGGTGGGCAGTATGATCGTGAAAGCGGTCCCTTTTCCGGGCTGGGATTCCGCCAGGATATGGCCTTTGTGCTTGCGGATGATGGAATGGCAGATCGCCAGTCCCAGTCCCCCGCCTTCAGGACGATGGATGAAATAAGGGTCGAATATCTGCGCGAGTTTCGCTTGAGAGAGTCCGATCCCCTCGTCGCGTATGCGGATGAGGATGTAATCCCCTGACGAGAGCGCATAGGGGTTGAGCGCGTCCAGTCGTTCGTTGCGCGCGGAGATATACACCGTGCCGCCGTTGGGCATGGAAAGGGCCGCGTTGAGCAGGAGATTGCTCAGGACCTGCCGGAGCTGGTTCGCATCGGCGTCCACCGGCCGGATGTCCTCGGTGATATCGAACGCGCAGCGCAGGTCTTTGCGGCCCGGAGGGAAGACTGACGCCTCTCGCAGGAAGGGGCGCAGGTCCAGGAACTTGACGACCGGCGAGCCGCCCTTGGCGAAGGTGATGAGCTGGTGGGACAGGGTCTTGGCGTTGCGCGAGGAGCCCTCTATCTCGGAAAGCATCTGGCGGGCTTCGGCGTCGAGCGAGGAGGATTCCTTGAGCAGGGAGAGGTTCCCGAGGATGCCGGTGAGCAGGTTGTTGAAGTCGTGCGCGATGCCGCCGGCGAGCGTTCCCAGGGCGTCCAGGTGGCGTTTGCGCAACAGCTCTTCTTCCGCGCTCTGGCGTATGGAGAGTTCCTGGCGCAGGCGCTCCGTGTTCTCCTGGTAAAAGATGCCCAGGATCTTCCAGAACATCGCGGTCAGCGTCAGGGCGCAGAGCATGCTCAAGACCTGGACCGGGATATGCAGGGTTTCCAGGAAAAGCGCTTCGCTGAGCAGCGAGGCCGGGAAGAAGTTGCCGGCAGGGACGACCAGTCCTCCGAATAGCGCATAAAGCCCCAGCGTCATCCAGGTGATGAAGAAATGCTGCCGGACATGGAGGGGCCGCAAGGCCGCTTCATTGTCGCGGTAGTAGAAGTAGAGTCCCGCGCAGGAGAGCAGGCCGCCCGGCAGAGCCAGGAAGTAGCGGGTCCAGATCGCAGGATCCTCTGCGCTTGCAAAAGGCAGGGCAGCCGTGAGAAGGGTCAAGAAGGCCGTGGTCCAAGGAGTCAGCAAGGGATGGCTCTTGAAATGGAGAGCGCAGAGCCTGCGGCCGAACTCGAAGAGGAAGACGAAGGAGATCGAGAGCAGGTAGAAGCCGAGGGTCGAAAGGATGCGGCTGGGTCCTTTCAGGATCAGCCACATGTCCACCCATCCGTTGGCTGCGTGGATGAGGCAGAAAAGGCCGAAATAGGCGAGCATGTCGGCCAGGCGGAAGGCGCCGCCGACCTTTTTCTGCGTGAAGATCACGGTCCCCGTGATAAAAAAGGACAGACCGTAGAGGAGGGTGATGATATCCAGATGCTGTATTAGAAAATCAGTATGCATGGGTTTCCCTTTATTGGAGACCGTTATTATATCGCATATTCCAGTGCCTTCAGGAAGTGGTAGAATCACAGGACCCATGATCGAAACCCTCGTCTATAGATTGATCGGCTCTCCGAGCGAACGCCGCCTTAAGAAGCTGCAGCCCTTTCTGGGACAGATCAACGCCTTGGAAGCCGAGGTTCAGAAGCTCCCGGCCGAGGCGTTCCCGGCCAAGACCGAGGAGTTCCGAGCCAGGATCCGGGAATCTTTGGCGGAGCTTCCCGCGGATCTGGAGAAGGCCGAGCGCGTGAGCAGGACCAACGCGATCCTTGACGAGGTCCTGCCCGAGGCCTTCGCGCTCGTGCGCGAGGCTTCGCGCCGCGCCATCGGCCTGCGGCATTTCGACGTGCAGATGGTCGGCGGCATGGTCCTGCACTACAGCGGCATCGCGGAGATGAAGACCGGCGAAGGAAAGACCTTGGTGGCGACCGCTCCCGTGTATCTGAACGCCTTGCTGGGGCGCGGCGTGCACGTGGTCACGGTCAACGACTATCTGGCCAAGCGCGACTGCGAATGGATGGGCCCGATCTACCGCTATCTCGGCTTGACCGTCGGTTTCGTCCAGCACGACATGGACAACGCCCTGCGCAGGCAGTCTTACGGCAGCGACGTCACCTATATCACCAACAACGAGCTGGGCTTCGACTACCTGCGCGACAATATGGTCGTCCACGGCGAGGACCGCGTCCTTCGGCCGCTGTGCTACGCGATCGTCGATGAGGTGGATTCCATCCTCATCGACGAGGCCCGCACGCCGCTGATCATCTCCGGCCCGGCCGAGGAGTCCACGGACCGCTACGCCTTGATCAATAAGATCATCCCGCATCTGAAGACCCGCTTCGTCACCGAGGAAGAGGAGATCCAGTCGAAGTACACGGGCGAGGACTTGGGCAAGGGATTCGACGCCATCATCGACGAGAAGAACCACTCGGCCGTGCTCACGGATCAGGGCATCGACAAGGCCCAGCACCTTTTGGGGATCACCAGCCTTTACGACGACCTGCAGGGGGCGTGGGTCCACCACATCACGCAGGCCCTGCGCGCGCACCACCTTTATAAGCGGGACGTCGAGTACGTCATCAAGGACAGCGAGATCATTATCGTCGACGAGTTCACGGGACGCCTCATGCCGGGCCGCCGCTGGTCCGAGGGCCTGCACCAGGCCGTGGAAGCCAAGGAGAACCTTCCCATAAAGGAAGAGAATCAGACCCTGGCCACCATCACCTTCCAGAATTTCTTCAAGCTCTTCGACAAGGTCGCGGGCATGACCGGCACGGCCATGACCGAGGCCGACGAATTCTTCGAGATCTATAAGCTCGATGTCGTCGAGATGCCGCCCAACCGGCCCAATGTCCGCGAGGACTTCCCGGACATCGTCTACCTCAACGAGAGGGCCAAAGACCGCGCCATCATCGCGGAAGTCTCGGAGCTCTGGCGCAAGGGGCGGCCCGTGCTCGTGGGCACGCGCTCCATCGAACGCTCCGAGAAGCTCGCGGCCATGCTGCGCGCCAAGGGCGTGCCGCACCAGGTGCTCAACGCCAAGTACCATGAGATGGAGGCGCAGATCATCGCCCAGGCCGGCCGCAAGGCCGCGGTGACCATCGCCACCAATATGGCCGGCCGCGGCACGGACATCATCTTGGGCGGGACCCCGCCGGATTCCGAGAACCAGAAAGAGGTCGTGGCCTTGGGCGGACTGCACGTGCTGGGCACCGAGCGCCACGAGTCGCGGCGCATCGACAATCAGCTGCGCGGCCGCTGCGGACGCCAGGGCGATCCGGGCTCCTCGCGCTTCTACATCGGTTTGGACGACGAGCTCATGCGCCTCTTCGGCTCCGAGCGCATCACGAGCCTGATGCAGACCTTCGGCATGACCGAGGACGAGCCCATCGAGAGCGGCTTGGTCAGCCGGCAGATCGAGGGCGCCCAGCGCCGCGTCGAGACCCATAACTTCGATATCCGCAAGCAGCTGCTCGACTTCGACAACGTCATGAACAAGCAGCGCGAGGTCATCTACGGCCTGCGCAACCGCATCCTCGACGGGCAGGATGTGACCGAGCAGCTGGGTCGGATGATGGAGGAGGAGGCCACGGAGAAGGTCTCCCTCTGGGCGAAGAAGGATTCCTATCCCGAGCAGTGGGACATCTCCTCTCTTTCCGCGTACATGCAGCGCGTCTACGGCGTGGATTTCCGCCCGCCCATGGAGGAGCTCAAGAAGCACGACCCCGGTTCGCTTTTAGAGCACGTGCGCTCGCTCGTGGATGAGGCCTATCGTCGGCGCGAGAAGGAGGAGTTCGCGGGCTTCGACTTCCGCCATATCGAGAAGATGGTGCTCCTGCAGGTCATCGACCAGGCCTGGAAGATCCACCTCTACGATCTCGACCACATGAAGAAGTACATCCATCTGCGCGCCTATGGGCAGAAGGACCCGAAGGTGGAGTATCAGCGCGAGAGCTTCTCGCTCTTCAACGAGATGCTCGACCGCATCCGCGAGCAGACCATCGAATACATCTTCCGCATCCAGGCTCCCCGCGAGCCCGTGGCCGCGACCGTGACGCAGCAGAGTTCCTCCGAAGGGGAAGCGCGCGCTTCCGGCTCCGCGGCGCAGCCGCGCAAGCCTGCCGCGCAGCCGGAGCGTCCCTCCATCAATAAGATCGGCCGCAACGACCCTTGCCCTTGCGGGAGCGGGAAGAAATACAAGAAGTGCTGCGGCGCCTGAGCGTTCCACTGTCGTCGCCCCGGGTAGGCCGGGGTCCAGCCACTCCTGGTTCCCGGATTCCCAAATCCTCCGGTAAGCCGTAGATCGACGCGACGAACGCTCCGTCTCCCATCTTCCGGGTACGGCCGCGCGTGAGGCGCGCGGCCTCTTGTCCTCAGGCGCAACGGACTCCGCCGGCACTGGCGATACGTCGGCCTTCACGCGAATGCC
>Ga0172379_10000406_pt1 | contig 110575 bp, 98 predicted proteins | sample GrowelOW334metaG_FD_119756 | JGI IMG/M metagenome (GOLD analysis project Ga0172379, IMG submission 119756) | Groundwater microbial communities from an aquifer near a municipal landfill in Southern Ontario, Canada - Groundwater well OW334 metaG | ecosystem: Environmental > Aquatic > Deep...
CGTCAGTTCTCCTGAACTGTGGGAATTATCTGTTCCTCCATATAAACCATCTCCGCTGGCATTGTCCAAATCTCCTTCAATTGCATTTTGTATTCCCGGTAATGAAGCTGCTACTGCTGTTCCCGGGCAGGTTGAGCAATCTGTCGGACGGTTGATTACCGCTTGTCCCAATATCACTATACCTCCCCAATCGCCGGGAGCACGCATACCCGCTGCTTTACCTGAGGTAAATACGATGGGTTGGGTTACCGTACCTTTAGCATTTAACTTGCCGGTGCGTGTAACAATGATGGTTGATTTTTTTGCCGGATCTCCACCGCGAATAATGGTACCGGGTTGAATGGTTAAAATAGCATCTTTAATATAAACATACCCGTCCAGGGTATATACGGTATCACTGAACCAGGTGGTATTGGTTCCAATGACTCCGGCCGGAATGGTTCGTGCCTTCTGGGCTTGAACCGACATTGCAGTGATCAGAACAACTGCTAACATGTAAATTACTCTTTTCATACGTTTTGATTTGAATTCGTATACAAACCTCGTATTAGCATTTGACGCTATCGTTACTGCTGTGTTAATTTGCCGTTAACAATTTTCTTTACACAGAAATGAAATTGAAAAAAGGTGCGCTTATGCATAGCGCTCCTTTTAATTTTCAATCGAAAGAAGCTGTAATATTTCCACGGATCAATTCTTAAACCGGATTGAAACGAAAATCAAAGCATAAAAAAAGCCTGCAGTTTCCTGCAGGCTTAACTACACAATCAGCTATATACCTAGAATTTTACGGAAATTCCGGCTGAAATGGTATAACCCATTTTATAACGGATCAACGGATTATCGTATGCAGATTTTTCAGCATTGCTCACGTTTTGATCGATGCGTGGAGTTGGGCCATTTGCAGGATTTACATTCGTACTGATCTCGTCATATTTTCCATTTCCATTGTTATCCTGATAAAAGATCAAATCCTGAGCTAAAATATCATTTACCCCAAATTTAAATTCGTAGTGTTTGAAAAATGTTTTTGAGATGGAGAAATCAACAACTGTTCTTGGGTTTTCCCACAAATCCGGAACCAATCCGTTTTTCTCGCGAACAAAGGTAATTCTGCGACCTACCCGGTTCACAAAAAGGGCAGCTGACAAATTTGCTTTCGGACTGTAAAATTGAAAACTTCCGTTGAAGATAAAAGGCGATTGCCCTTGCAATGGACGGGTTCCAAAGTTGTTGTTTGTAGATGACAGATTCTGATCAAACTTCACTTCTGAACGGATCCAGGCATAATTCAAAGAGAAAGAGAAATTGCGAAATCCTTTTGTATCAAGCAACTTGTCGATAAAATCAAAATTCTTGCGGGCTTCAATTTCAAATCCATAATTGGTTGCATTGGTATTGCTGGAATATCCGAGTGTAGGATCACTTCCCTGAAATTCGTTTACCTGTTCAATGGCATTTTTGAAATCCTTATAGAATACCGAGAAAGAAATCATTTGGGCTTCGCCCGGATAAAACTCGAAACGAAAATCGTAGTTGTTAATTTTGGTGCGTACCAGATTCGGATTCCCGGTAACTACAGTATTGTAGTTGAAATCATAAAAGGAGAAAGGGGCTAACTCACGAAACTCAGGACGGGCAACGGTTTGACTTCCCGATAAGCGCAGGTTTACTTTAGAAGTCAGTTCGTAAGTCAGGTTAACAGATGGAAGAAAATCTGTAAACGTGGTATCCACATTTACCGGCTCGCCTGCTGTACCCAACGAATTCAATTCCTGACGATACCGTTCCATACGCACTCCGTATACTGCTCTGAAACGGCTCAAAAAGCGCTGGTCAAGCATCAGATATGCGGATTGCAAATTAGATCCGGCTGAGTAAACATCCTGTGGATTGATGCGCTCATCGATATAAAATGTATCCTGCGCTAAGTTGGAAGCATTAAACATCAGAGAAGGATCCTGCGCAATAAAAGTCTGGTAATTGTAAGGATTTCCTGCCTTTACAATGGTCTTCAATTTATAACCGAATGCACGAACCTGGAAATCTCTTTTGCGTACCTGATAAAATCCGCCGAATTTCAATTCTGTTTTCACCTTTTTAAGTTTAATAAAATCCAAAGGCAACTGAAAATCTGCACCGGCACTTTGAATATTCTCTTTCATATCCTGGTAAAAACGTCCGGTTTGGGTAATATCAATATTCGGACCTACCTGCACAGCATAATTGTAATACTTTCCGCTGAATTCATCCAGGGATGTACGCGTGGAAACACGTCTGAAATCAGGCATACTGCGATGGATGGTATTATTGTTCAACACCCATTTTATTTTCATGTGTGCACTGCTTACAAAGTGTTCTCCAATTACCTGATTGCTCAGTAACCGGTTGTCCTGATACATAAAGTACTGATTGCGGATCAATGGAAATGTTTGCAGGTCCAACAGGTCATCGTAACCGCTGCGGGTCATGGTTTGATCTTCGGTGTTAACGGTATACGAATTTTTCAGACTGATCTTGTGGCTGTTTCCCATCTTCCATCCTGCATTCAACATAACTCCGGAAAGCACTTCCTGTTTGTAAACGGTATCCAGATACTGGCGTTGGAATTGATTCTCGGGAACATTCATGTTTTTCTGAAACTTGTTGCGTTCAGATGGAGTAATCCGATAACTTTTGCTGCGCGACATTGATACAATAAATCCAGCCTGGTGAATTTTTTTGAACTTGAAATTATTCCCACCTGAAATCTGAATGGAACTGTTCATTGGCGTTGAAGCTATTTCCTGCATCGACCAATTGTCGTTGAACAAAAGACTGGCATTCAGCTTCTCAGCAGAAGATGAAGTCTCATAGGCTAAACGGGCCGGAATATTTCCCGGCAATGCGCGGGTTCCATTGTCAACTCCAAAGAAGTTAGTAGAGCCGGAAGTGTTTTCATATCCGGGTTTACCGGTAGAGATGCTGTGTGTACTTGCAGAAGTTGCTGCTGAAACAAAGAATTTTTCCGGTATATCCTTGGTATTGATGGTAATCATTCCTCCGGCAAAATCGCCCGGCATATCCGGAGTTGCAGTTTTAGTGATTACCATATTATCTAACATATTGGATGGGAAAATATCAAACGAAAACGCCTTACGGTCTGATTCGGTACTGGGCAATGGCGCACCATTGATATAGGCTGTATTGTAGCGATCGTTTAATCCGCGAATAATGGCAAAACGATTATCCTGAATAGTGGTACCGCTGATGCGTTTCATCACATCACCTGTTGTAGCATCCGGAGTTTTACGAATCATGTCTGCCGACACCCCATCTGATATGGATGCACTCTTTTTTTGCTGAATCATCAAAGACGATGCCGTTTCTTTTTTCAGTTCAGCTGTTATAACAACTTCGTTGAGGTTACGGGTTGATTCTTCCAAAACAGGATTAATCACTACCGTTTCTTTCTGCTTTACCTCTACTCCTTTTATGATTTTTTTGTTGTACGAAACATAAGTAAATACCAGGTTATAGTTACCCGGAGGTACCGATAGGGTATATTTCCCTTCAACATCCGTTACGGTTCCCATCGAAGAGCCTTCCACCATTACACTCACACCGATCAATTCTTCGCCGGTTTTCTTATCCAGTACTTTGCCCGACACCAGTCCATTTCCGCCATTAGCAGCTATCAACTGGAAGTTAAGCAAGAATAACAAGGCCGCTGTAATTGTTCTTTTCATATGTATTCTTTTCACGGTACAAAATTACCCCGGCTGCCACCATCGGCAGTTAAGGGAAGGTTATACTTGAATGAAATGAATACAAAGGCAAGGTTAAGCCAATGTTAACTCAGGTTAATTTTACGTGAGGTTGAATGCCCCATCGGGGATATCTTTCAGCTTTAAAATCAATAATCCGTCTAAAGAGTGATTGAATTCAGGATCCACATTAAAGGCAATGATCTTGGCATGTTTCGATAAATACTTTTTAAGTAAAACCGGAACTTTTGAACGGGTCGGTTCTATGTCGGAAATCAATTGATCAATCAAACGCATTTCCTGAATATCTGAATCTTTAAATCCTTTACTCTCCCCTTTAAATGTAAAACGGTATTGTTTTCGGGGCGACACCATAGCTGCCAACTCTTTATCGAAATGATTTTTGAGGATATAATTTACCATCAATCCTTTGGATAAATGAGTATAGGCATTGCTTATACTTACCGGGCCAATCAATGTTGAATACCCGGGATTACGATTTACAAATTCGTAGATACCTTTCCACAACAACATCAATGCAAAAGGGCTGCGCTGATATTCGTTCACAATAAAGGATCTGCCCAATTCGAGGGAAGATTTAAATACGGCGTCAAAGTCTTTGGTAAACTTAAACAACTGATTAAGATAGAAGCCCTTTTTTCCATACCGGGCATACAGTTTAATTCCTTCTCCAATCCGGTAGGCCCCCACCAACTTGTTGTTTTCATGATCCCATACAAACAGGTGTTTATAGTACAAATCGAATTCATCGGAATCAAACGCATGATTTGTACCTTCTCCAACTTCTCTGAAAGTAATTTCGCGCAACCTGGAAATTTCGCGTAAGATAGCTGGAATCTCAACTGAACCGGCGATATACACACTGTAATGCATTTGTTTTACCAACAATGACTTTTCATTATTGAGCTGTTCAATTTCGAGCAATAACTGTTCAACCGGAGTCTCCGGTATGATTGGTTCTGCAATTTTTTTGCGAACAGGAGGCATCATAAAATAGGACTTCACATCCAGGGATGAACCCAGAGAGTATGTTTTAGCCCGGAGAAAACGCAATAATTTATCTGAATCCTGAAACGACTTAATGGTTGATACATATACAGGTTTTCCGATCCGTACCTGAATGGATTCTTTCTTATTGAATAACTCAGCCGGCAATCGCGCTGTTCTGAGCTTTGGATTGACCAACCCCATCATGTGAAACAGAAAACTGTTGTGCCCGCTGAAATAAACCGGCACTACAGGTACTTCAGCTTTCAAAATCATTTTGCCCACTACCGGATGCCATTGCTTATCGGTAATACGCATTTTATCAATCTGAAATGTGGAAACCTCCCCTGCCGGAAAAATGCCTACGGGAGTATCATTCTTTAATAAACTTAAACTCTTTCGGATACCCTTCATATTCATTCCTGTACTGCTCTTTCGCTCAAACGGATCTACGAGAATGCTGTTGCTGAGTACTTCCGGGAATTGCTGCAACAAATAGTTCAGCATCATTTTAAAATCCGGTCTCTGTTTTAATAAGAGCGACATCAATATCAATCCATCGATTCCTCCATATGGATGATTTGCGATAACCATAAAAGATCCGGTTTTCGGGATATTCTTCAATTCTTCTTCCCGGAATGTATAGTGAATTTTTAATTGCTCTAAAACAGAATCCAGAAAAGCTGCTCCCTGCATTTCACCGGTTTTACGATAGATCTCATCTATTTTATCGAGCTGAAGCGCTTTCAACACTGCTTTGGTCAGCAATTTTGATTTCAGCTTTTTCAACTTCAACAAATCATCAGGATCATTTGTCGGAAACAATGTTTTCGCATTTGTCATGTTGCGAAATTGCATACTGTTTATCAAGTCTTAGTTACGCCAGCGTTAAGTTATTATCAAGAAATTCATCGTGCTATTCCTTAACAATTCAAACACATTCGCTTAATACCCTGGTCGCAATTTTGCATCGATGAAGCGAAGAAAAGTGGAACTGGTGGTTATTTCCGATGTACATCTGGGAACTTTTGGATGTCGGGCTAAGGCGTTGAATCAATACCTGAAATCAATTGAACCTAAAATACTGGTATTGAACGGTGACATCATTGACATCTGGCAATTCCGCAAAAACTACTGGCCAAAAGCGCATATGAAAGTGGTTCAACGTCTGTTTAAATTAATGAGCGAAGGAGTAAAAATCTACTACCTGACAGGAAACCACGATGAACTCTTGCGCAAGTTTACCGATTTCAAAATGGGAAATCTCGAAGTACTGAACAAACTGGTATTGGACCTGGATGGGAAAAAGGCCTGGTTTTTTCATGGCGATGTTTTTGATATAACCATGAAGAACAGCAAGTGGTTGGCTAAGTTAGGCGGACTGGGATACGATTTGCTGATCCTGTTAAACAGCAGTGTGAACCGCATCCTTGGGATTTTGGGCAGAGATAAAGTTTCCTTTTCAAAACGCATCAAGCAGTCGGTGAAACAGGCTGTCAAATTCATACACGACTTTGAAATCACTGCTATGGATATTGCAAGAGAAAATGGTTATGATTATGTGATCTGCGGACATATTCATCAACCCGAGATAAAAACATTCCAGCACGAAAAAGGCTTTACAACTTATCTCAATTCGGGTGATTGGGTCGAAAACCTGACCTCACTCGAATACAATCAAGGCAATTGGACGCTCTATCGGGAAAAAGAAAACAAATTTGAAACAGAGGATGACGAAATCAATCCGGAATTACCAAATAATTTTCAGCTGATTCAAAATATTACCGGAATACGCTGATGCCTAAAATATTATTTGCCGTTCAGGCTACCGGTAACGGCCATTTGAGCCGTGCGCGCGAAATCATCCCGCATTTGCAACAACACGGCGAAGTAGATGTGCTGGTGAGTGGTACACAAGCCGATGTGCAACTACCGTATATGATAAAATACAAAAAAAACGGACTGAGTTATGCATTTGGAAAACACGGAGGAATCAGTGGTATCGATAGTATCCGGCAATTAAAACCCATCCGTTTGCTTCGAGATATATTTACATTTCCAGTTCATACCTACGACCTCATCATCAACGATTTTGAACCACTGACCGCATGGGCCTGCCGCCTGCAAAAAAAATCCTGTATCGGACTTAGTCATCAGGCAGCATTTTTATCACCCGCTACTCCCCGACCGTTGAAAATAAATGCATTTGCAGAATGGATCTTGCACAAGTATGCCCCAACCTCGCACTATCATGGTTTTCATTTCAACGCGTATGATGCATTTATTCATACTCCTGTTATTCGACGGGAAATTCGTTCACTCAACCCCTCCGCTAAAGGCCATATAACGGTTTACCTTCCGGCACATGCCGATGATTTATTGATTTCTCACTTTGTTAAGTTCAAGCATATCCGATGGGAAATTTTTTCTAAGCATTCCCTGAAATCCTATAACATAGGTTCTATAGAGATAAAACCGGTAAACAATGATTTGTTCATTCAAAGTCTGGAAAAATGCGAAGGTGTTATCACTGCAGGTGGATTTGAAAGTGTGGCAGAGGCTATGTTTCTCGAAAAAAAAGTGATGGTTATTCCGATGTACAATCAGTATGAGCAACAATGTAATGCTGTGGCTGCCGGAATAATGGGAAATACCGTTGTAAATAAATTGGATACCCGTTTTCATGCCGAGTTGGAGAATTGGCTAAACGATGGGAAACCTGTACAGGTGCATTATCCGGATCAGACAAACCGGATTATCGAACAAATTATGAAGCAACACCTTCACAATAATTTACATCCGTCCGCGGATGATAGCATCTACAGCCGAAGGATCGAGCAGGGTTGAGGTATCACCTAATTGATCCAATTCACCTTCTGCAATCTTGCGTAAGATCCTCCGCATGATTTTTCCGGACCGTGTTTTAGGCAAATGGTTAACCAGTTGAATTTTATCCGGACGTGCAAACGAACCGAGTTTGGTGGTAACAGATTGCATAATTTCCTGCCTGATTTCATCCTCTGCATGTGGTGTCTGACTGCATATCACAAATGCATAAATACCCTGACCTTTGATCGTATGCGGGTACGCAACCACTGCACTTTCTACCACATAACCATGCTCATTGATTGCGTCTTCCAGTTCCCCTGTACCTAACCGATGTCCTGAAACATTGATCACATCATCTACCCTGCCGGTTATGCGGTAATAACCATCTGCATCGCGTTTACATCCGTCGCCTGTAAAATAATATCCGGGATAAGTTGTAAAATAGGTTTGCCTGAACCGTTCGTGATCGCCATAAACGGTACGTGCCATACCCGGCCATGGCTTTCGGAAACAGAGCATCCCATTAACCCCATTCCCCGCTATTTCTCTTCCATTTTCATCAAGCAATACCGGTTCTATTCCGGGCAATGGCAATGTTGCAAACGAAGGTTTCAATGGAGTTATATGAGCCAGCGGAGAAATCATGATCCCACCGGTTTCTGTTTGCCACCAGGTATCTACGATCGGACATTTCCCTTTTCCAACATGCTTGTGATACCATTCCCATGCTTCTTCATTGATAGGCTCACCAACTGTTCCTAATACCTTTAAGGATGAAAGATCTTTGCCGTCAAACCAGCTCTCTCCCTGCAATTCGAGAGAACGTATGGCAGTGGGAGCTGTATAAAAATGCGTGATGCGATGTTTGTCAATCATATCCCAGAACCGCCCCGGATCAGGATAATTCGGAACACCTTCAAACATTACGGTGGTGGCACCATTCAACAAAGCACCGTACACAATATAACTGTGTCCGGTAACCCAACCAATATCCGCTGTGCAACAAAATACATCGCCCTCTTTATATTGAAATACATTTTTAAAAGTATAAGCAGTGTAAACCATATAACCGGCAGTAGTATGCAATACACCTTTGGGTTTACCCGTAGATCCGGATGTGTATAGGATAAACAAAGGATCTTCTGCATCTACTTGTATCGCCTCGCAGACAGTTGGCTTACCCTTTATTTCATCGTGCCACCAGGTATCCCTACCTGACTGCATATTCACTTCAAAGTTGCGGTTGTTGAATACGATACAATGTTCAATTCCGGTTGCCTGAACCAACGCTTCATCTACAATAGGTTTCAGTTCTATTTGCTTTTCACCGCGAAACATTCCATCGGCAGTTATGAGCATTTTACACTGAGCATCGTTGATCCTTTCAGCTAAAGATTGAGCTGAAAAACCTGCAAACACTACCGAATGTACAGCTCCAATGCGTGCACAAGCCAGCATAGCCACCATTGCTTCAGGTACCATGGGCATGTAAATACACACCCGATCTCCCGGCTGAATTTTCTTCTGTAGCAATACATTCGCAAACTGATTTACAGCCTGTGAAAGTTCGAGATAACTCAAAGTCCGGGATGCTTCCTTTGGATTATTGGGTTCCCAGAGTATAGCTGTTCTATTGCCATGATTCTGTAAATGACGGTCGATGCAATTCTCCGTGATATTCAGTTTCCCTCCGGCAAACCACTCAACCCGGGGTTCATTAAAATTCCAGTTCAGCACTGCATCCCAGGTTTTACTCCATTGAAAAGTAGCGGCTACCGAAGACCAGAATGATTCAGGGTCTTCGATGCTCTTCCTGTAAGTTTCACGGTAAGCTGAAAAGGTATCAATAGCGGGAATCATAATGCAGCGTGTTTAGAATACAAGATAGATAACTTTCCGTGCACAAAATGAAATATATTTTCCGGACGAATGATAAAAAACTGAATGCTGCGCTATCTCCTTTTATTTATGGCATGAATTACAGATGTTTGCTTGTACCTGTACCAAATCCAATCTGATTCATGAAATATTTCCTTGTTCTTCTTACTACATTTCTGATGAGCAATTCCTGCTTATTTGCTCAGGAGGATGCTCCGGCCAAGGTTATTCTTTTTCGCCCATCAATGCCTATGGCGGCTGCCGTTGTCTTTAAAGTTCACTTCAATGATACTCAATTCATCAGAATGATGAATCGCAGCTATTATCAGGTTGAATTACCGGCGGGGAATTATACATTTAAAGCAGGAAATAAGTTAATTGTAAAAGTCAAATCGGGCAAAACGTATTTTATTCGTATCATGCCTATTATAGGATTCTGGGCAACTACAGGCGAATTGTTTTTAGTAGACAGCAATATGGCTGCACCAGTAATTACACAGGGAAATTTAAGAGATCTGCGTTTTCCACTAAAACGACCCTTAAACAGAATAAATGTAGCCGGTGTATTTGGTCCGGGACTAGATCAAATAAGTGCATTACAGACCACCGATGGTAAGATCGTTTCCATGAGTTTTGGAGGAGGAGCGGGTATTAATGTGTTTTATGGCAGAGAGGTCTCTAAACGTCTCGATTTATCTGGTGGATTTCATTATCAAAGAAGTTCATTATCACCTCCTGTAAAAAATGCATCCATGTCGTTTAGTCGCATGGGTGCCTCCTTTACGGCAGCCCTCATCATTCCCATTCAGGGTGGATCTATGCAAAGGGTCAAACTCGGAATTGGACCGGATATGTACCTGAAAAACATTCTGAAATTTGACTTCTCACAAATCGACTCAGTTTTTAAGGATACCTGGGACTACAAAATGACAACAGGTTTGCATGTCAATGCCATTTATGAATTAAACCTGAACGATTATTTCTCATTTATGTATGGATTACAACTGTCTTTTGTGAATTATGACTTTAAATCGGGAAAGGTTATATATCCTGTTTACCCCAATCCCTTCGTTTCAGCAAAAGGTTCAGCATTTGAGTTTCTGATGGGAATAAACGTTCACTTCTAGGAACAGCGCACGTTTTCAAAGTTCTTCAGATTTCAAAGAAGGCTGACAAGCTTCATGGAAATTATATGCCTCTGAAGGTTGCGATTTGCTGCGAAACAGCCATATTTGCAGCACTAAAATAAAACCGACTTAAACCAAGAATATGAATAAGATTAAAGTAGCCAATCCTGTAGTTGAATTGGATGGCGATGAAATGACCCGGATCATCTGGAAATTTATCAAAGACAAGCTGATCCTGCCTTATCTCGATTTAGATATTAAATATTACGACTTAGGCATGGAGCACCGCGATGCTACCAACGACCAGGTTACTATTGATGCGGCGGAAGCCATCAAGTTATACAATGTAGGCATCAAATGCGCAACCATTACACCCGATGAAGCACGTGTGAAAGAATTCAACCTGAAACAAATGTGGAAATCGCCGAATGGTACCATTCGCAATATTCTCGATGGAACGGTTTTTCGCGAACCGATCGTTTGCAAAAACGTACCCCGTTTGGTTCCCAACTGGACAGCTCCCATTTGTATTGGTCGTCATGCTTTTGGGGATCAGTACCGCGCTACCGATTTTGTAACAAAAGGGAAAGGAAAACTTACCGTATCGTTTACGCCGGAAGATGGCAGCGCTCCGCAAACTTTTGAAGTATATAATTTCAAAGGAGATGGGGTGGCATTAACCATGTACAATACCGATGAGTCGATCCGCGGTTTTGCTCATTCTTGCTTCAATACTGCGTTGCAAAAAGGATGGCCGCTCTATCTTTCTACCAAAAATACCATCCTGAAAAAATACGATGGTAGGTTTAAAGACATCTTTGAAGATATTTATAAAGCAGAATACAAAGCTTTGTTTGAAGCCAAAGGCATCGTTTACGAACATCGCCTGATCGACGATATGGTGGCGAGTGCGTTGAAATGGAATGGTAATTTTGTGTGGGCCTGTAAAAATTACGATGGCGATGTACAAAGCGATACCGTTGCACAAGGATTTGGTTCTTTGGGACTGATGACATCAACGCTGGTTACACCGGATGGAAAAACCATGGAAGCCGAAGCGGCACATGGAACCGTAACGCGGCATTTCCGCGAACATCAGGCGGGTAAACCTACATCAACTAACCCGATTGCTTCCATTTTTGCCTGGACACGCGGTCTGGAATTCAGGGGTAAACTCGATAACAACCAGGAATTGATTCGTTTCTGTCATGCGCTGGAAGAAGTGTGTGTGGAAACCGTGGAGAGTGGAAAAATGACCAAAGATCTGGCAGTTTGTATTCATGGCAACAAAGTTTCACACGGTGATCATTACCTCTACACCGAAGAATTTCTTGATGCGCTGGATCAGAACCTGAAAGCAAAACTGGTTTAAAACTGCAAAGAAAGCATAAAAAAGCGGCTGTTATCTTCAGGGATACAGCCGCTTTTTTTTGCGTTACAATTATTCATCCAGTTGCTCTTCACTTTGCGGAGAACTGTTTTGATTTTATAAGAGATACAAGTCTGTATTTTATGGAAATACCTTGTAAATATCCTTGCGGTGAGCGATAATCATAAATCTAACCGTGTTTGTTGAAATGCGTTCCAGCCCTATTCTATAATCACCTATCCGATACCTATAGTATGTCTTAAAACCAGCTAATTTTTTTGACGTCGGATAACTCAGCCAGTGAATTACACTCCTCAAGTACTGAAATTGCATTTTCTATTTTAAGATACAGAGACTTCTCCTGAAGTTTGTTTAAAGCTTTTTCAAATGAACTGTCGAATTCAACAATCATTTAGACTTTAATTTCTTTAAAATGGAGGCTTTTGAAACTGTCTTACCGGTTTTAACTTTATCCATCATAGTCCCCAGCAGAAAATCCTCAAATTGATTATCCTTCATATCGATAACATTACCCCCAAGTCTTTTGGCCAATTCAGACAGGATTTTACTACTCTGTTTGTCGGCCTTAATTAGTATGGTACTCATGATGTAAAAATAAGTATAATTTTCAACTATCGAAATTCCGAAACAGAGTTCTGATTTGAATTCAATTTTAAACCAGATCCGTTTGTTTACTCATCTAACTGCTCTTCACTTTGCGGAGAACTGTTCGGATCTTTGATTTTATCGGTGAGCGTAACCCCCGACAACACTTCAGACTGGATGCCATCCGACAAACCCAATTTGACATAACGTTTTTCAAAAACCTGTGGACTGATTTCTACTTCCACATAAGGCTTGTCTTCCTCTTCAAATTGCACCAATGATTCAGGGATACTCAATACACTATCGCGGCGGTCGAGCACAATATCGGCTGTGGCACTGTATCCCGCACGTATAAAAACACCTTCTTTCAATTCCATCCGGGCTTTGATTTGAAATTGGATCGCTCCGTTTTCTTTTATTCCTTTAGGAGCAATGTATTCGAGTATGGCTCCAAATGCCTCCTGATCCACCGCTCCGATTTTCATGATGAGGTTCATCCCTAATTTTATTTTTCCGACTTCGCTTTCATCCACTTTCCCTTCAAAAATCATTTCACCCATATCGGCAATTACGGCGATGGTTGTTCCTTCATTGAAGGTATTGCTTTCGATTACACTACTTCCTTCCTTGAGCGGAACATCCAACACCATGCCGTCAATGGTTGATGTTACCAGGGTATTGGTAACCTTGCCGCTGCTTTTGCTGATGCCTTCCCGGATCAATTGCAGGTTGTTTTCAGCTGCTTTTATTTCTGCTTCTGCATGTTGAAAGGCCAGGCGAAAAACCTGAAAATCAGCCAAAGCAATCATCTTGCTTTCGTACAATTTTTGGTTGCGTTCATAATCGATTTTTGCATTGTCGTATTGCAACCGCGATCGTGTAACACGGTTTTCAGCTTCGTTGAGGCTGACCATGTTGGGAATTATTTTGATTCGCGCAATCAATGCCCCCTTTTTCACCACATCACCTGCCGTCACAAATAGTTTTTCGATGATACCCGAAACACGTGGTTTGATATTTACCTCCCTTCGGGGAACAACAGCTCCGATAGCAACCGTCTTTTTAATGATGGTATTTACTTTCGCCTGTTGTGTTGTAAAAACAACAGGCTTCTCTTCCGATTTCCGGTATAAAAAATACAAGGTGTACAGAAAGCCCAGTATAAATAACAGGCCAATGGAAATCTTCAGTGCTTTTTTCATGTTTGGGTTCTTGAGCAAGTTAAATGCTCAAACGAAGGTTCATATATAAAATTACACGCAGATGTTAAATCCTTGTTTAAGCGGTAAAGCTTTTACTTAATAACCAACCGCTGCAGAGCATTGACTGTTTGCGAGCGAATGCCAATCTGGTAAACTCCTTGCGGTATTCCATCCAACTCAAATCGTTTCGAATTCATTCCTGCTGATGTATTCCAGTTATGATTAGCTACTACCTGTCCGAGCGCATTTATCAATTGTACTTGCAGTGTTTCGTTAGCAGTAGCATAGTAGGTCAAAGTATAGAATCCGGATGCCGGATTCGGAAAAACCTGAAACGCATGTTCCTTGTTCATTTCGCTTAAACCGGTATTGTTTGCTAACTGAACCGAAAGTGCTTTTGCTATTCCTTTACAACCATTTGTTCCGGTTTCCTGAACGGCAACCGTTCCTTGACCAACCGTATTCCACTGAACAGTAATAGCAGCCGTATTTCCCCCGCTGGTTTTAGTTCCTCCCGTGATAGTCCATGCATAGAATGAACCGACCGAATTTGTAACTGAATACGATTCTGATTTGTTTTTCATGCTGCTGTCTTTACCTTGAATAGCTGATGTAACCGGTACCTGCAATAGGGCAATGGTTTTCGGATCCGACATCGGACTTAAGCAACCCTGATTTCCTACTTGAACCGTATATGATCCGGAATCTTGTGTTGAAAAGGAATTGTTGACCGCCCCTGAAAGAATATTTCCATTTTTAAACCATTGATTGCCGTTGGATGTATTGGATGTTAAGATGGCCGTTCCACCGGTACACATAAATCCTGAACTCAGGTTAGAAGTTATGGTTGGTTTTGAAGGAAAAGCAACTTCATTGACTGCTACTGAATCGGATTGATTTTTGCAACCGCTCGCATTCGTCACAGCCACGCGGTAAAATCCTGTATTGGCTGTATTGAGCTGTGCATTTGTTTCGCCTATGAGGTTGGTGCTGTTATAGATCCATTGAAAGGTAGTCGCTGCTGAATCACAAACCAACACAGTACTGTCGCCGCTACAAAAAGTTAACGGCCGTGAATTGCTGATTGTAGGCTTACCGGGTAAATCCATTACAGTTATATATGCAGTTTTGGTGATGCTGTCGGAACCCGACGAGTTACCGGCCTTTAACTTAACTGCATACGTACCTGGCACATTATATTTGATTCCTGTTGGATTTTGCTGATTCGAAGTTGAAGGTTGTGCGCCATCAAAAGTCCATTGCCATTGCGTAACGATATTTTGACTGGAGTCGAAAAATTGAATCGGTTCTCCGGCACAGGTAGTTTTCTTCGAAGCATAAAAATTCGGAACAGGAACCAATGGCACACCGGTAATATTTACATTGTCGATATACAAACTGTTACTATAATTATTGTACCCTTCGAGCTTGATTTTTATATTGTTCATACCGGCATATGCATTCAGGTTTACGGTTATGCAATTGTTGTTGGTTCCACTACACCATTGCGTGGCGGATGTTGGTAAAAATTCATTCGATTGATCTGCAACTGTTCGGAAATTATCTGCTCCATTTTCACCATACGATTGCACCCGGATCCAGTTCGTTCCGCAATTAGTCGAAACCCATACAATCAACGAATCTGTTGACCTTGAAGGATCGCGTGTATATGCATGAGCAAAGGTCATACTTACCGATCCATATCCTTTAAAGCTCAAAGCTGGTGAAATTAATCCATCACGGGTACCAATTGTATTGAAATTATAAAACGGCAAACAATACGCCCGGTTTCCCGGTGTGGTTCCACCAATATTTGCCAATCGCCATGTTGTATCTGCATTGGGATTGCTAATACTCCAGGCACTCAGGGTTGGAGAGTTGTTTTCAAAAGTTTCGCTGAATGGAAGTGTTATTCCTCCTGCAGTAATATAATTGGATTGATACGTTGAATCTTTACCCAGGGCATTGCTGACAACCAACATAACAGGGAATTTTCCGGCTGTAGCATAAGATACCACAGGTGAAGATGCTGTGGAAGTTGAAGGCGATCCTCCCGGGAAATACCATTTACGGCCGGTTGGAGATCCGCTGGAGCCATCTGTAAATGTTACCGATTGCCCTGTGCAAATACTTCGGTTTGATGCTTGCACAACTGCGATTGGTGCACCCATCATACCGCTTATGATGAGTGAAAAAAATTGTGTTCCAACAAGGTTTCCTTTATGCGTTATTTTTACGGAATAGTTTCCCGCTTGTGGTGTTGCTAAATAAATCTGCTCCACATTATCTGTGATATTGTCGCCACCTCTTGCAAGTGCAGTTGGTGTATCTCTCACCAAAATATAAGGAAAGAATATTACATTGTCTGAAACGCGTGTCAACCGAATATCGAGGTCATTGACCAACATTTTATTAGCCGGATCCAATTGCGGAGATACAGGACTTCCGGCAGGATCGGTCCAACAGATTGTGATTTTCAAAGGGGCTGTTCCGGTAGTTGAAATGGATTGTGTGTGCGACTTTCCGTTGGTCAGTGCTATCTCCTGAATCAAATTAGCGCTCGAATCGGTGATGGTTTGAACAGCCTTTGCTATATTTACTAGACCCCATCCAAAAACATAATCCGGACCGGCATTTCCGGCCTCGTCCGCAGTATGAATGGTCAGGCCTTTCAACGTTGAAGCACGCATGAATTTTGATTTCAGATTATTGTAATGTTGTTGCACCAGCAACAGTGATCCGCTTACATTGGGAGTAGCCATCGACGTACCATCGTATGCCGCATACGAAGTGTTGCTTTCAGATGTGGCCGAGTATACGCCAACTCCACAACCGACCACATCGGGCTTAATCCGGCCATCATCCATGGGGCCCCATGCACTGAATGTACTCATTACAACATCGGATGTCTTAGTCCAGCCGTTATTGGTATTGCTGTTTGAAATTTTGCGCGCAGCACCAACTGTCAATACATTTTTTGCTCCGCTGTAAGTAGAAATACAATCGTACTGACCGTCGGCCGGTGGCGGTGTTCCTGAACCCGGATCTCCGTTTGAATATTCCCATTCGGTACTGAATTTAGTGTCTCCGCGATCGTTCCCGGCTGATTTGCAGATCAGATAATACGGATTATTCACCACGATGTCATCCCAGCTGGCCGCTACGCTGTTATAAAAACCAAAACGCCAGTCTTCCTGCGCACTGATAAAAGGATCACCATACCATACAGATTTTGATCCATCCCAATACCAACCCGTAATGGTTCCGTAAGAATGATTCGATACCAGCATTCCGGCATTTGCTGCGGCACTCATTTCGGAGGCATCGTTCGACCAGTCATAAGCGCGTATGCTGGCCTGGTAAGACATTCCTTTTGCATTGGCGCTCACTCCGGATCCAATCATGGTGCCGGCAACATGGGTTGCATGATCAATGATCCCGGTTGCACCGTCGGCCTGCGTAGCTCGTCCACCGAATTCCTGATGCGACAAGCGGGTAGCCCCTCCATCCCATACACCCAAACGGTTGCCTGTAATCAATCCGGTTAATGAGGTGCCCACTGTTCCACCCGGCCAAACCTTATTGGTTGAAATGGTTCTTCCGGCTCCTACATTGTCGGTAATATTGAATTCCATATTGCCCCTACTGTCGAATCCGGCAAATTCGCTTACCCGTCCGTTTGAATCTACTCTACGCAACGCGATATTTCGTACACGGGCTATCTCTTCAGCCAAAGCACGGTCTTTGACATATTGTTGGCGGAATCGCTCTTCCAGACTGGTTGATTGCGGAATCTGCTGAGCCTGCACGGTTTGAAGAACAAATGAAAACAGTAAAAGGAGGAGGGCGGCGAGACGTTGTGTCATACTATAGAGGTTTGTTGATATCTGTAATGATCATCTGATTATCCGGAAGGGTTGCATGTAAGCGGGAATCCACCCGCATGGGTTTGTATTTTGCGGTAAATAAAACGGTCTGCACATGAATGCTGACTGGTTTTCCGGTTAAACGTTCTGGACAGGTTATGGTGAGTATGGTATTGCTTCTCTGCGGGTCAATAATATACGTTGCGACCTTACCTATCAGTACTACCTGAACCGGAGCATTTTTAATCACAGTATCTTTCAACCAGTTTTCATCGATTCCGTTTACCTGCAACATGCGTCCCTGTTGGTCAGACACAGCAATATGGAATTGTCTGTTTTTATAATCCGGAACCGGTTGCTGAAGCGGAAAGAGGCGTTGCAGCTTACCCTGGTAATTGAATAACCAGACATAATTCTGACTTGCTCTTCCGCCGGCAGGTTTTCGCTGACCCATTGCATTTGCAAAAGGAATCAGCATGAAAAGCATGAAGAGCAAAGGCACACGCATTCAACCAAAAATAGGCAATAATTCGCAAAAAATACCCGGTTATCTATTAAACGTCATAAATGAGTGCTTTATTTGTGCAAAATTTAACGCAAGTGAAACAACATATTCCGAATGCCCTGACTTCACTCAACTTGTTTCTGGGTTGTTTGTCGGTTGTAGCGGCACTCGAAGGAAACCTTCAACTTGCTTCCATCTATATTTTCTCGGCGGCCATTCTTGATTTTTTTGACGGATTTGTTGCCCGGGCTTTGCATGCCACTTCCGAAATGGGAAAGCAGCTCGATTCGCTAGCTGATATGGTGAGTTTTGGATTAGCTCCCGGTTTGATTTTTTATATGATGGCCGGAAAATGTTTTGCCCCCAACGGTGGATTTTGTATCAATATGTATTTGCCTTTTCTGATCGTTATTTTTTCTGCATTGCGTTTGGCAAAATTCAATATCGATATTCGTCAGGGTGATTCTTTTATAGGCTTGCCAACTCCGGCCAATGCCTTGTTTATTGCCAGTATTCCCTTTATTCTGCAGTATAATCCCGGAATTGCTCAGGTATTCGAACACGAATATTTTCTCAAATATTTTCCATTACTCTCGGCCTACCTGCTTACCGCCGAATTGCCTCTCCTTGCACTCAAATTCAAATCCTTTTCCTGGAAAGGGAACGAATACCGCTATATCCTGATCATACTGTGTGTGGCAGGTATTGCGTTATTTCAATTTGCAGGAGTTGCCTTGAGTATGATCTTGTATATTCTGATATCGATTCTTTATAATTTACAAACCAAAAAAGCAATATGAAATTCATTGCGGAAATAAATGTGATGCCTCAAAAAGCCCTGCTCGACCCTCAGGGAAAAACAGTAACCGGCAGCATGAAAAACCTCGGGCTAGACAATATTACCAACGTACGCATCGGAAAACATATTCAACTCGAAATTGATGCAGCAGATGAAAATCAGGCACGTACCCAGGTGGATGAGGCTTGCAAAAAATTGCTGGCCAACCTGATTATGGAAACCTACGTGTTTACCTTACATCAATCATAAACGGTCATGAACAAAACGCTTCAGTTGGTCCTTTGCCTTTGCTGGAACGTGATGTTGTATGGCCAGGATCCAGAGTATGCGCGTCGTGTGCTGAACGATCTGTGTTCGGAACAAATGGCCGGACGCGGATATGTGAAGGACGGTGCGGTTAAAGCAGCTGAATACATAGCTGCCGAATACAAAAAATCGGGCTTGTTGGCCTTCGGTACTGATTACTATCAATCCATTGGTTATCCCGTAATTACTTTCCCGAATGAAGTTTCCATGAAGGCTGATGAATTGGAACTGATACCGGGTGATGAATTTATTGTAGGACCTGGATCTCCATCGTTAAACGGGGTTTTTAATACCGTATACGTAGATTCCGGTGTAATTGATAATCCGGTTTACTTTGCCGCTTTTCAAAAATCATCTTTTGCTATGTCGGTTATACTGATCGACATACCGGCAACTACCCAATTGAAATTTCCGGATCGCTTACAATCCATCAAAAAAAATCAGTACAAGGCAAGGGCTTTGATTTTTATGAATCAACCCAAGCTGACATGGGGAGTGGCTACTTCCTGGGATCCTTACCCGGCCTTGTTTGTGTTGAAAGGTGTGCTGAAAAATATTCCTCAAAAAATTACCCTCCATATTGTGCCTGAAATTCAATCGTATAACGGAAACAATGTGATCGGTTATCTGAAAGGCAGCAAATATCCCGATTCTTTTGTCGTGTTTTCTGCACATTACGATCATCTGGGGATGATGGGTCCCTGGGCCATTTTTCCCGGAGCCAACGACAATGCCAGCGGAGTGGCCATGATGCTCGATCTGATGCATCATTTCAAAAGGAATCCTCCCGCATACTCAGTTTGCTTTATGGCTTTCACCGGTGAGGAAGCAGGATTATTTGGCTCCTATTATTATACAGAACATCCCTTATTTTCTTTGAGCAAAATTTCAGTCCTGATTAATCTGGATCTGATGGGAACCGGCGATAAAGGTATGACTGTAGTAAATGCAACTCTCTTTCCGGGCGATTTTCAGGATTTGCAATTAATAAATTTCGAAAACAATTATTTGCCAACGGTGCTATCACGCGGGAAAGCTCAAAACAGCGATCATTATTACTTCTCCGAAAAAGGTGTTAAGGCCTTTTTCTTTTATCTTATGGGAGAATACCCGGCATACCACGATGTGTTTGACACGGCTGAAATTGTGACCTTCTCCCGCTATACAGGCGCCTTTAATCTGATCCGGGATTATGCCGCTTCGCGCATGAAATATTGATATGCATTAGCTTTTCGATCTGACGGAATTCGGTTTTAATTGCTGAAAAAACTATATCTTTACCTTGTTCTGCAAGATCAGAATTGAAAAGTCCATTGAAGTCTGTTCAAAAACATATCGTTTTATTGGTTTGCGTTTTGTGTTTAACCTTCACCATGCAGGCGCAAACAGATTATAGCAACTTATCGCCCGACGAACAATATTCTCTGGCGCGCAACAAAGCTATAAACGGAGATCATAAAGGTGCCCGAGAATTGTGCTATCTGATACTGCGGAAAATCCCGGATTATATTGATGTACAATTGTTGATGGGTCGGTTGTATGGTTGGGACAAACAATACGACAGCGCACGCGTATATATACAGTCTGCATTACGAAGCCACGAAACATACCTGGATGCCCATCTGGCTGCAACGGATTTGGAATATTGGGACGAACAATATGAAAAGTCGGTTCAATATGCCAACCGGGGCTTGCAGATTTATCCGAATCAGAAAGACCTGCTTACCAAACGTGCTAAAGCTTTGATGGCACTCAAACGATATGATGAAGCCATGTTTAGTCTTACTCAACTCGAATCTATTGATCCGGGTTGCCTCGAATGCCGCAATATGCGCAGGCTTGCTAAATCAAAAATGTACAAATACATCGCCGGTGCTTATGTGGGCATGGATCGTTTTTCGGTGAATTTTAAACCCATGTATTATTCCAATCTGCAGCTGACAACCAAAACACCACTGGGTGGTCTCAACCTGCGTTTGAATCAAGCTTACCGCTTTAGTAAAAACGGATATCAACCCGAAATAGATTTCTATCCCGGTTTATGGAAATCGGCTTATGCGTATGTGAATTATGCATTCTCCGAATCTTCTTTATTTCCGAATCATCGTATTGGATTTGAAGTGTATCAAACTTTGCCGAATGCATTTGAAGTTTCCGGTGGGATTCGTTATCTGAATTTTAAAACCGAACCGGATGTTATGATTTATACAGGTTACCTGGGTTGGTATTTGCAGGATTATTGGTTTTCCGTCCGTGCTTTTTCAACACCTCTTTCCGGTGATTTATCAAACTCCATCAACCTGAGTGCCCGTAAGTATTTTGATCATGCTTTTAATTATTTAGGATTGACTCTAGGTGCCGGTTACTCGCCTGATCAACGCCGACTCCCGACCAACGATGGATTGAGCACTAACAATATTTATTATCTGCAATCTCAACGGTTAGAAATCAATTTCCAGCATATGTTTAACCAAACGTATATCTGGGGAATTGATGCTACTTATATGCATCAGGAATTAAGTTTAAGTACCGGAAGTTCGCTTTATATTCTTGGATTCAGTACCAATTTACGCATTCGCTTATGACCGGGAAGAAATATCAATATATCGACCTTACCTATATGTACGAAATTGCAGATGATGATCTTGCATTCGTTAGAGAAATGCTTGCTTCATTTATTGAAAAAATCCCCCCTCAATTTGAGCAATTACTAAATTCAGCTGTAGTTTCCGACTACAAGCAAACCTCTTTTCTGGCACATAAACTGAAAGCATCTTACCAGCTCATGGGAGTCAAACTGTTGGCTGATATGGCCTATCGGATTGAAGTTGACAGCGCAGAAAATCCCGAACCGGCTATACTTGAGCTGGTCCAATCCATGAAACCACTTGTAGATCTGGCTATCGGAGAATTACAAACAGAACTTGCCCTTATTCCCTTAAAACCTTCTTCCGACTTATGAAAACTATTTTACTCATCGAAGACGAAGAGTTGATCCTTAGAGCACTTGAGTTCAGGCTGAAACGGGATGGTTACAATGTAATCAAAGCAGCCGATGGGCGAGAAGGATTGCACCAGATTGAAACCAACAACTTTGATTTACTGATAACTGATATGATGCTTCCATTCAACAATGGTCTGGAAGTGGTTGGCAAGGTCAAGAAAATTAAAGGAAAAGCCTTTCCGGTGATTGTACTTTCCAATGTAGGACTTGAAAATACAGTCCTCGAAGCTTTTAAAATGGGTGCCGACGATTATATTACCAAACCGTTTAGTCCGGCTGAGTTATCCATTCGGGTTAAACGATTGTTAAACTAAAAAGGCCTTGCCTTACTATGACTTTTCCCTTGTTGCAGCATAAAGTACCGGATTTCTACGATTGCTTTCGGCTCATTCGCGAAACCCGTTTCGAACTTCCCGAATCGCTTGCCCAACCGGTTGTTTGGTTAAGTTTGTTAATCATTGTGGTTTCAATCCTGACTAGTGTTGCCATTTTACTTTCTCTTTTTACCTATCGTTTTCGATCTCAATACTACCAGCAAAAACGTTCTGAACTTGAAAAAAGTTATCTCTTGTTACTCACCGGTATCATCTTTGAAGAAGAGGATGAAATGCATGCACAAAAAAAGAAAAAACTCATACGGCATTTTCAGGATGAATACTTATATAAGTATTTCAACCGGCTCATACTTCGAAAACAATTGTTCACCCTTTTTAAAAACTTTTCCGGATCAGCTCACGACATTTTACGGAACTTGTATTTTGAATTACAACTTGAGAAGGATGTATTGAAAAATCTGAATTCTTTTTTTTACAAACGTAAAATCCAGGCTATACGTGAACTCAGTCTGATGCAGGTGAAAGAATCAACGCCCCGCATACGAAAGCTGACCACTCATAAAAATTCACTCATTCGCAATGAAGCACAGCGGGCAATGCTGGATCTGGATAAGGAAAATCCATTCGATTTTCTTACGGGCAATTCACAATATCTGTCAGACTGGGATCAAGTCAATCTGGAAATTACTTCCCTCAAAACCGAAGAACTTAATATCCCTTATTTCGATACCTGGTTCAACGAAAAAAATCCGAGCATTGTGCAATTCTGCATCAAAATGTGTGTGCGCTATAATCAGTTTGATGCCCATCCCGGTCTGATTCGTTTATTGCATTCCGATAATCCGAAAGTTACCTTGGAGGCAGCAAAAGCCTGTGGTGAACTGATGATACATGAATCGGCAAAAGCACTGATTCAATTGTATCCCCAGACAAACAGCGATATTCAAAAAGTTATTCTGAATAGCTTATCCAAAATAGGTGGAGCTGATGCGGTTGTTTTCCTCGAATCCTTATACTTCAATGCACCCGACGATCAGGAGTCTTTCTCTGCTGCACTGGCGCTTAAAACTACCGGCCTTTACGGAGAAACTTTATTAGCCAAAGCATTAAAAGGAAACCAACAACGTTCATCTTTAATTGCGCAGCACCTTTTAGATGAAAGACTTTGATATATGGTACAATATTTAAATACCTTCTTTCTGCTATATGGATTATTCATTACCCTCTCCTATGTGGTGCTGGCATTTATATCGGCGGCCGGACTATATCAATACATCTGGGCCAATCGGTTTGTACATTACGAGAACCTTTTGTCGACCGAAAATGCTCCTTCCTTATCGTTGATTGCACCTGCCTACAACGAAGAAAAAACCATAGTCGAAAATATCCGTTCCCTGCTTTCACTACACTACAATAACCTCGAAATTATTATCGTGAACGATGGCAGCAAAGACCTGACCTTTCAAAAAGTGGTGGATGCTTATGAAATGACGAAAGTGCCTTTCTATATCCGGGAAGCTGTGCATTCCAAACCTATCCGGGGTATTTACAAATCTACTAACCCGGCCTACAGCAAACTGATTCTTGTAGACAAGGTGAATGGCGGCAAAGCGGATGCACTCAATGCCGGCATTAATATTTCGTCATTTGATATCATTACCTGTATTGATGTAGATTGTATTCTGGAACAAGACGGTTTGCTTAAAATGGTAAAACCCTTTCTGGAATCACGCGAACAGGTTATTGCCGTAGGAGGAGTTATACGCATAGCAAACTCCTGCGAAATTGAAGACGGAAGATTGATTAAAACCCATATCCCCGAAGAAATGGTACCGCGTTTTCAGGTGATCGAATACCTGCGTGCCTTTTTGATGGGTCGCATGGGTTGGAGCCGTATGAATGCGCTGTTGCTCATCTCCGGTGCATTGGGCATGTTCGATAAACGCATAGCGATTGCAGTAGGTGGATACAATCACGATACGGTTGGTGAAGACATGGAACTCGTGGTACGTATGCGCCGTTATATGGCAGATAACAAAAAACCTTACCGGGTAGTGTATATTCCTGATCCACTCTGCTGGACCGAAGCTCCATCCGATTACAAAGTACTTGGTCGCCAACGCAACCGGTGGATGCGTGGTACCATGGAAACTTTATGGACACACCGTAAAATGTTTATGAATCCACGCTATGGTATTTTAGGTTTTCTTAGCTTTCCTTACTGGATGCTGTTTGAGTGGCTGGCTCCTCTCATTGAAGCGGTCGGATTACTGTACTTTTTAACCCTCATCCTTTTCGGATTCGATCAATGGTACCTGTTTATCATTTTATCCGGTACTGTTTATTTTGCATCCATAGCGATCTCATTTCTTGCGCTGCTGTTTGAAGAATTCACTTACCATCAATACCAGAGCAAACGCGAAACCTTATTGCTCATCCTCACAGCCATGATCGAACCCTTTGTCTTTCATCCGCGCTCCTCGTGGTGGGGCATCAAAGGCAATATCGATAAAATCAGAGGGCAAAAATCGTGGGGTGAAATGACGCGGGCAGGGTTTGCTAAAAAGAAATGAAGAATTAAGAATTAAGAATGCATTGTCTCGCAAGAACTATAGACAAATGCAAGGTCTCGTTATAACGCAATGGCGGTGTGAATAATGATGGTACTGGAAGCAAGCCCATCGAAATAAGCCACAAATTTTTATTCTGATCACCTGTTTTCTAATATAGGTTAATCAGGTAAATGAAGTTTAAATAACTTACTCTGACCTATATTAGGTCTGTCATATTATATGTTTAGGGAGAACAATACATTTCGTCCTGGCTAAACAGTGTGATCGTTTTGAGTCAAGGTATTTGAATAGGTTTATGTGATAACTGAATAAGGGTTCCGTGCTATTTATTCTGATTATGGCATTCTCATATTACTTTGTACTATGATTGAAAATGTAATTCTTAAAAAGACTTATTCATTTTCAATATGTTCAGTAAAATTCTGTTATGAAATGCAAAGAAGGGAAAAGGAATTTATTATTACCCGTCAACTTTTAAAGTCATCCACGAGCATCGGAGCAAATATGGAGGAAGCGCAAGGAGCTATTTCAGGAGCTGAATTCGTTTGTAAAACACAAATTTCTTTAAAGGAGGCTAAAGAAACACACTATTGGTTGCGAATACTTTCCGATTCTGAAATTGCGGATCCGGATTTAGTAAAGCCGATGTTAAGGGAATGTGCAGAGATAATTGCAATTTTAACAGCCATTCTAAGAACAGCAAAAAGTAACCTGAAAAGCAATGATACAAAGGCAACTTTCAGAGATCGCTAACAATTCCTTCATTCTTCATTCTTCATTTTTCATTTCTCATTCTTCATTCTTCATTTCTCACAACATTCCTTCACCACATCATTCCCCGCGTTCAACTCCGGACTGATATAAGGTATCCCCAAATTCAATCCGCGAAGGATGAACAATAAACCAATTGCCACAGCTAATACCGGAACAATTTTTTGAATACGCTGCCGAACGGTAAGGTTAATAAATTGTCCGGCAATGCTTACCCCATACATCATCGGAAAAGTTCCAAGTCCAAAGAAAGTCATGTAAAGTGCGCCTCCGGAAATGCTTTGCGTAGCAACCGATCCGATCAGTCCAACATAAACAAATCCGCAAGGGAGCAACCCATTGAGCAATCCTATGAACAACAAGGCAAAATTATTCCCACTATGAAATAACCACTGAATTCCCTTTTGTGGAATGAGTCTGAACGGATTCCCGATTCGCTTTTCAATTGCACCTGACGCAAACACCACCATCACAATAATAAGCACACCGGCAGTAATGCTCACACTTTGCTGCATTCCTGCAAGTTTGAGTCCAAATCCGGCCCAGCCCAGCAATAAGCCCAGTACACTATACGTAAAAATGCGTCCCACATTATAGATCATGCGACCCGTTAATTTTTGTCCCAAACTTTTCCCTGCATCAGGCAAAGCCAAAGCTATAGGACCGCACATACCGATGCAATGAAAACTTCCGATCAACCCGGTTAAAAACGCCGTGATGAAAAGTTCCATATCAACGGGTAAAAGAATTTTCGATTCGGTGCGAACCACTCTGATCCGACCACAGGAAAGTAGCTTTCCATATTCCCTTTTCGAGCTTTGAAACCGAATAATGCATTTTCTCACCAGTACTGATAAATACCTGATCAATAAAATCCAAAGATTTATCAGATGGTCTGTAAAAATGTATGCTAACAGGAATCATATTATACCCCGGAAGCAATGATTCAAGTTGGAGGGAAGCATCATCACCACCGTTATAGTCGATACGCAAAAGCTTATCTGCATTTTTACTTTCATCGATCTCTTTCTGATAAGCAATTCCTTTTTCGTAATAATCACTATCAACCAGTTGAATATCCTGTCGCAACATAAAAGTGACCATGCTGATTATGAAGACCATGAAAATCACAGTAAAAATCATCAGGCGATAGCCCCAGTTTAGTTTGAATTTTTTCATAAGTGTATTATTCAAGGGTGACCGGACCCACAAAATTTGACTTGATGGTTTTCATCAATTCTCCATTACTCCGGATTTCAATAATAGCTGGTGTATTGTTTTGATCAATTTCAGAGCGGTCGCGTATGATAAAGAAAGAACCTTTGATGATGTCGTCTTCCTTTAGTTCAATATTGTTTTCTTCACGATCGATCATTTTCAAAGTAGAATTATCAGGTGAAATCAAAATCAAACTGATCTGTTGCGATTTGAATGTTTTATTGATCACTTCAAAATTGTACATATTGCTTACATGTTGTTCGTCCTGCTGTTGGTAGGTCATACCCGGAGTGCGCAGGATAGAAGCATCCACATCTTTACGGGTCAATGTAAAATACATCAGCAGTGTAAACAGGATTCCCAATATAACTACATATGCGCTGCTTCGTGCAGTGATGCGTTTTCCGTGACCTAGCGTTATTTGCTCCTGCGACGCATACCGGATCAATCCTTTCGGTTTGCTGATATGTTGCATTACATCGTTGCACTCGTCGATGCAAGCTGTACAATTCACACATTCCAATTGGGTTCCGTTGCGGATATCTATACCGGTCGGACAAACCTGCACGCACCGTTTACAATCCACGCAATCGCCCAAATGACTTTGGTCTTCGCTCTTACGACGTAAACCACGCGGTTCACCACGTACAAAATCATATGCAACTACAATGGAGTTTTTGTCCAACATCAGTCCTTGTAATCTTCCGTAAGGACATATAACGATGCAAACCAATTCCCTGAATTTGGCAAATACAAAATAGAATGCAGTAGAAAAAATAATCAAGGCTGAGAATTGACCGAAATGCTCCATTGGTCCGTCGATCGCCATTTTGCGCACTTCATCTATACCGATCAGGTAAGCCAGAAAAGTATTCGCAATCCAGAAAGAGAGTCCGAAAAAGACAATATGCTTTATTGTTTTCCGGATGATCTTATTCGTACTCCAGGGTGCATCGTCGAGGATTCTTTGCTGCCTATGATCTCCTTCAATAAAATATTCAATTTTGCGGAACAGCATTTCCATAAAGATGGTTTGCGGACAAGCCCATCCGCACCAAAGCCTGCCAAACAATACTGTAAACACAATGATAAACATCACAAAGGTGAGCATCAACAAGGCAAAGAGTGGTAAATCCTGAGGCCAGAAAGGAATGCCGAAAATGATGAACTTACGTTCGATGATATTCAGCAACAAGACCGGATGATCGTTGATCTTCAAATAAGGTCCGGCAAACATCAGAATCATCAGGGCGATTGAAAACCAGGTTCGGCCGGTATACAATGAACCTTTTGGTTTTTTGGGATAAACCCATGCGCGGTCGCCACTTTTGCGATCTACCAGTGAAATAGAATCCCTGAAATGTTCATCACTGATCGGCGAAGCTTTATTGCTCATACAATTGGAAATAAAGAAAGTTGAGGGGCGAAAGAACGCCCCTTTTTAAAAGGCATAACAAAGTTACGAAATTAGCCTATTGCTTTACCGTTGAGTCAATGGCTGCGGCAACAGGAACTTCGGCAACGGCAGCATCTCCCTGCGCTGCTTTAGCTCCCGGAGGATTGGTTCCCTGTAAAGTTAAAATATAGCTGGCCAATTCCTGAATCTGCGATCCGTTCAAACTATTTTCCCAGGCTACCATTCCTTTAGCAGGCACACCGTACTTGATTGTTTTAAAAAGATCCTGAACCTTACCGCCATGCAACCAATAAATATCAGTGAGATTCGGACCTACTTTTCCTTCTCCTTTTTCGCCGTGACATATGGCACATTTGGTCATGAATACTTCTTTTCCGGCATTGAGTTTGGTTGCATCGGTTAATAGAACCACATTACTTTCATCAACCAGATTTCCCGATTGCTTAACAAACAACTCTTTGGCAATTTTGGCTTCAGCCATCTGGTTTTCATATTCCTGTGCCTGCAAAGGTGCTGAACCGATAACATGGTACACAATCAGATAACCAAAAGCAAAAATGATCGTTCCGTAAAACAATACATTGAACCAGGGTGGAATGGGATTGTTCAATTCCTTGATCCCGTCGAAATCGTGATCCAGTTCAATATCCTTTTCAGCCGACAACGGTTTTAAAGCCAGCATTTTTTCCCAGAAAGTCAGGTGATCTTCAGGAGCAGGTTTACCATGCAGGGTTTCGTTTTTCAGGAGGTTAACGGTTTGTTGCAACACGTAAACCACCATCAACATTACAACCGTCAAAACCACGATAATGGCTATCAGCAAATTCTGAAACGACACGATCGGTTGAGCGGCTGTTGCATTCTGTGCCATTGCCGAAAATCCGGCCAGCAAGCATAACAGTGCAAAAATCTTTTTCATATTGGAATGTTTAATTTTTATGATCAAATGGAAGGTTTTTCATTTTGTTGATATACGTTTTATCTGCCCGGAAAACCCAAACCAGCAGCCCGACAAAAAAGGTTATGAATACCACCATCGAAAAAATCAGGTAGCCTTCCATTCCCGTTACGTTTTCTAAAAACTGTTTCATACGTTGATTTATTTAGTGGCTTGTTTTTTAATATCGGTTCCCAAACGTTGCAGGTAAGCAATCACCGCAATCAATTCCTTGTTGCTGTCGATTTTAATACCATCCTGGCGCAGATTATTGACAATCTTTTCGGCTTGTACCTGCAATTGCTTATTGCCTGCAGCAATTTCCTCGTTGGTATAAGGAACGCCCAATTTTTGCAGAGCGCGCAGCTTAGGTTCGGTCGACGACATATCGATTTCCTGCTCAGCCAACCATGAATATTGCGGCATAATAGACCCCGGCGACATGGTGCGCGGATCAATCATATGATGGTAATGCCAGCTGTTTGGATAACGACCACCTTCGCGCATCAGATCCGGTCCGGTCCGTTTTGATCCCCACAAAAACGGATGATCGTAAACGTATTCGCCCGCCTTTGAATATTCGCCCTGGTAACGTTCCGTTTCACTGCGGAATGGACGAACCCATTGCGTATGACAAGTATTACATCCTTCGCGAATATAAATATCACGCCCCTGCAACTCAAGTGGCGTATATGGTTTTACGCTCGCTATGGTTGGTATATTGGATTTGATGGTAAAGGTCGGAATCATTTCCACTGCACCTCCCACCAAAATCATTCCTACTGCAATCAGCGTAAACAATACCGGTTTCTTTTCGAGTACGGCATGCCAGAAATCTCCTTTGGCAAACAGGGTGCTGCGTTCTATGGCAGGCGCTTCAGCTGCTTCGTTGGCCACCAGACTTCCTTTGCCCATGGTCTTCACAATATTGTAAATCAAAATAATGAAACCGGAGAGGTATAATGTTCCACCAATCGATCGTACTACATGGAGCGGCAAAATACGGATGGTGATTTTCAAAAATTCAGGATACTGCAAGGTGCCTTCTGCAGTAAATTCCTTCCACATCAAACCTTGTGTAAATCCACTCCAGTACATCGGAATGGCATAGAATAAAATTCCAAGAGTTGCCAGCCAGAAATGTACATTCATCAATTTTTTAGAATAGATGGTGGTATTGTAAATACGCGGTACAATCCAGTATAACATGGCAAAAGTGAGCAAGCCGTTCCATCCTAAAGCGCCAACGTGCACGTGTCCAACGATCCAATCGGTAAAGTGAGCAATGGCATTCACGTTTTTCAACGATAACATCGGGCCTTCAAATGTGGCCATACCGTATGCGGTTACACCCACAGCAAACATTTTCAAAATTGGTTCATCGCGTACCTTATCCCAGGCACCGCGCAGTGTTAGCAATCCATTGACCATTCCACCCCACGATGGAGCAATGAGCATGATAGAGAATGCAACCCCCAGCGATTGAGCCCAATCGGGTAATGATGAATACAACAAGTGATGCGGACCGGCCCAGATATACAAAAAGATCAGGGACCAGAAATGCAGAATGGATAACTTATAAGAATAAACCGGACGACCTGCTGCCTTCGGTAAGAAATAATACATCATACCCAGAAATGGTGTAGTCAGGAAAAACGCTACCGCATTGTGTCCGTACCACCATTGCACCAATGCATCCTGAACACCGGCGTAAATGGAATAACTCTTGGTTAAACTTACCGGAATCTCAAGCGAGTTAACAATATGCAAAACCGCAACCGTTACAAATGTGGCAATGTAAAACCAGATCGCTACATACATTTGTTTTTCGCGACGCTTGATAATGGTCATGATCATATTGATACCAAAAGTCACCCAAACAATAGCAATCAGAATATCAATCGGCCATTCCAACTCGGCATACTCTTTTGCAGTACTGAATCCCATTGGCAACGATAATGCAGCCAATAGAATCACGAATTGCCATCCCCAAAAATGAATCTTACTCAATACATCACTGTACATCCGTGCCTTACACAAGCGCTGCAAAGAATAGTAAATACCCATAAAAATCGCATTACCCACAAATGCGAAAATGATCGCGTTGGTGTGCAGCGGACGAATCCGTCCGAACGAAGTGTACTGGTTTCCAAGATTTGCTGCCGGTTCGTAAAGTTGAATGGCCGCCAGCAAGCCTACCAGCATGCCCACTACCCCGAAAATCAGGGTGGCTATGCCAAAGTCTCTGACAATCTTGTTGTCGTAGCTGAATTTTTCAATTTGCATAATTATTGAGGTTTAAAGTTGATTTTCGGTTTAACAAGTTTCTGTATTTATGGATCATGTGCGTATGAATTGAATTAGTCTTTCTCTTGATTTTTCTCAGTTGTTTCAGGTCTTGCTTCTATATCATCGAAGAGGATTCGAATAGAAGGTGTATAATCATCATCGAGTTGGCCACTGCGTACCGACCAGATAAAAGCGATCAGAAATATGATGGCCAATAACAAACTGCATCCGATTAAAACATACAATATGCTCATTGCAATCCTCCCTTCTTTGCGTACAATGTTGTTGCCAGGGTTGTGAAACCAATAACCGTTACGGAGCTCAGCGGCATTAATATAGCCGCAATCAATGGCGACAAAGTACCCTGTACAGCAAAACTCAATCCGATGATATTATAGATCAGCGAAATCACAAAGCTCATATGAATTACACTGCGCGTGTCTTTGCAGAAGTTTAAAATACGCGGTAAAAGGTTAAACCGCGATGCGTCCAGAATGATATCGGATGCCGGCGAAAAATGCGCTGTGTCTTCGGTAACTGATATTCCAATGCTTGCAGCTTTCAATGCTCCTGCATCATTCAGTCCATCGCCAACCATCACCACTTGCCGGCCTTGCTTTCGCAACCCATCCACAAAATTCAATTTGTCCAGAGGAGATTGCCTGAACAGCAGTTTTGCGTTCTCTCCGAATAAAGGTTGCAATCTGGAACGCTCTCTGTCCTGATCTCCTGACAAAAGATAAATGGCATGATTGCGTTTTAAACTATCCATCACTGTTTCTACCCCTTCGCGATATGCATGCGTAAATTCAAAATATCCCAGACAAGTTGCATTAATAGCTACATACACCCGGGTGGCGGTATCCGATTCAGATAAATCAGAATGCAACACCTTGCCTGTTAATGATTCAATATAGGATCGGGATCCCAAAGCGATCTCCTGTTTATTAATCACAGCCGACTGCCCCAAACCACTTACTTCATTATAATTTTCGGTATTCAAAACCGAAGTTGTTTGCATAAATTTTACCAGACGCCGGCTCAATGGATGTACCGAATGTCTGGCCAATGATGCGATACAATCCTTTTCTTTTGGAGTCAATACTATTCCATGCCAGGTAATTTCTGCTTCTCCGGTTTGAGTGAGCGTTCCCGTTTTATCGAATACCAGATCTTCGGCATGTGCCAATTGTTCGATAACATCCGGAGCTTTTACGTAGCAACACTTATTTCCCAATATACGCATGGCGGTACCCAGTGCAAACGGACTTGAGAGTGCCAATGCACAAGGACAGGCAATGATCAATACAGCTGTAAACGCAGGCATTGCCAACGCTGCATCCATTACCAGCCAATATGCCGCAGCACCAAATGCAATGGCAATTAATGCAATGGTGAAATATTTGCTGACCACCTGTTGAAAGGATTTAAGTGTATGCTTTTGTTCCTTGGCAAAATGCTCGTTGTTCCACAATTGTGTTAAATAACTCTGTGAAACTTTTTTCGAAACCACCAATTCTATGGCAGCGCCTATTTGTCGTCCCCCGGCATACACCATTTCTCCCAAACTTTTATCAACCGGATTCGATTCACCTGTTACAAAGCTGAAATCAATATGTGCATCACCCTGCATCAGAATGGCATCTGCCGGAATCAGTTCCTGGTTGCGTATGAGGATGCGATCGCCTACTGCCAATGCTGTTACCGGAACCGTTGTTTCATCGTTGCCTTTGAGTACCGAAACGGCAACAGGGAAATATGATTTATAGTCGCGGTCGAACGACAATGTATCAAACGTTTTTTGTTGAAACCATTTTCCGATCAGCAAGAAGAAAACCAATCCGGCAAGAGTATCAAAATAACCGGCACCACTTCCTGTAAACACTTCAACACTGCTGCGCAGAAACAATACCAGAATACCTAATGCCAATGGTACATCAATACCTATAAAACTTTTTCGTATCCCTGCCCATGCATTCTTAAAATAATCCTGAGCACTAAAGAAAAATACCGGTAAGGCCAACGCGAAATTGAGGTAACCAAACAAGTCCGAGAAAAGTGTTTGTGTGATCTTATCCAAACCAAAATATTCCGGAAAACTAATGAGCATAATATTTCCGAAACTGAAACCTGCTACTCCTATTTGATAACTCAGCTTGCGGTTGCTCTCCAGTTTTACTTCACTTTCAATACTATTGAGGTTAATGGCAGGTTCATATCCCAGCGACGCAATCAATACAACCACTTTTCGCAAACTGATCTTGTCATGGTGAAACATAAATGTGACCTGCTTCTTCATAAAATTCACCCGGCCTGAAACAATAGCCGGCTCAATGCGATAGATATGTTCCAACAACCAGATGCATGAACTGCAATGCATGGTTGGAATAAAAAACGTAACGCGGGTCAGTTGTGCATCTTTAAATTCGATGAGTTTGTGTTGCACCTGTTCATCATCGAGATAGTCGAAGCGGTTGGATAAAACAGGCGACTTGCGCGAGATCCCCGGTGCTGCCTCCAGGTTATAATAATCGCAAAGGTTATTCCCACTCAGCAGTTCATATACATGCTTGCAACCCGAACAACAAAAGGTATGCGCATCGTACACCAATTCCTCATCGCAGGGATCTCCGCAATGAAAACAGGATTGTGTAACTGTGCTTACCGACATGTTATGGCAATTGATTGACTCAGGTCACGAAACTACATATAGAGTAAAAAATGTTTTTATGATCTTGATCTTATAAAAAGATAACCTATGTCATAAAATTAAGAGTTAACATCATATTATGGCATTAATTTATGAAATGACTGAGTGTTTTCTCAAAAAGGTATGTCTGGGTAAAAGTGGTATTTTTAGGATTTGGGGCTGCCCATGAAGGATGCGCGTTAAGCTGTTCCGATAATAGCTAATATTTCTGCGCATTCCTTCATGGTCGGGCTCTTCGTTGCAAGTCCTCGCTGCGCTCCGGGCTTTCCACTTCGATCCCTCAGCCTCCTGCCGGAATGCAATCCATTAGTTTAAATTCAAAACATAGATATAAATTTGTCAATACTGAGCAAGGGTGGCCATCATTCCTTCTCCAAAATGGAAATTATCGCATGAAGAGAATCTACCTGAAAACCAGAATCAAAATGGCGAGGTACTTTCTTGCCATTACTTTAGTTTGGATTAGTTGCGCTTATATGAGCATTGGCAAGATAAATATGAGTGCCAATCTTATTTTACTTTCGCTTATATTCTTACTCTACCTATGGGAGAATTTTTTTATTCCAAACCCAATCAGTGAACAACAAAGCATATTCACGGATTTTCTGGGAATTTCAAAAGAATCATCAAGATTGATTCGGCTCATTAGCTCACTGATTGGTTTTATTACCATTCTTTGGTTCATTGGGTTTGAACTTTCGGCATTGTTGGACAGGCTTCTATAATAGGGTAATTTTTCAGAAGCTATTTTTAGCTCAAAGCAATAATACCTTACCTTGCTCTTAGTTAAGCTTGATATAAAATGCGATCAAATCCTGCATGAATCAAAGTCCTTTGTCCACCCAAGGTGTCATCATCGTCCCCAAAACATGCCATACCAAATATTTAACATTTTCATAGCATATTTTAACCGAATTTTGAAATGGGTGCCCGTATTAAAGGCACCGATTGTTTAACCCTTAACACAATAACCATGGAACATTCACATACAGGAAAGTGCCCGGTGATGCACGGAGCAAATACAACTTCCAACAACACGGTGATGGAATGGTGGCCCAATGCGCTCAACCTCGACATCCTTCATCAGCACGATACCAAAACGAATCCGAACACAAAAGAATTTAACTACAGGCAGGAATTTAAAAAGCTTGATCTGGACGCCTTAAAAAATGACCTGAAAAAATTAATGACCGATAGCCAGGATTGGTGGCCGGCTGATTGGGGACATTACGGAGGTCTGATGATTCGCATGGCATGGCATGCTGCAGGCACTTACCGCATGGCCGATGGACGAGGCGGAAGCAATACAGGCAACCAACGCTTTGCCCCCCTCAACAGTTGGCCCGATAATGTAAACCTTGATAAAGCACGACGACTGCTTTGGCCCGTCAAGAAAAAATACGGTAACAAAATATCGTGGGCGGATTTATATATACTGGCCGGAAACATGGCTTACGAATCGATGGGTTTCAAAACCTTTGGATTTGCCGGCGGACGTGAAGATATCTGGCATCCTGAGAAAGACATCAACTGGGGATCAGAAAAAGAGTGGCTCGGTAAATCACGTTATGCAGATGCTAAAAACAGCGAATCTTTGGAGAACCCTCTCGCTGCAGTACAAATGGGATTGATTTATGTAAATCCGGAAGGCGTTGATGGGATTCCGGATCCGCTCAAAACCGCCAAAGACGTGCGCACTACCTTTAAACGTATGGCCATGAATGATGAAGAAACCGTAGCTCTGACAGCGGGCGGGCATACAGTTGGTAAAACGCATGGTAATGGAGATGCTGCTAAATTGGGGCCTAAACCCGAATCAGCAGATCTACATGAACAAGGATTTGGGTGGATGAATCCAACCCGAAAAGGCAATGCCGAAGATACCGTTTCGAGCGGTCTGGAAGGCGCATGGACCACAACTCCCAACAAATGGAATCATACCTATTTCCATCTCTTACTGAATCACGATTGGGAAGTGAGAAAAAGTCCGGCCGGTGCATCGCAATACGAACCGGTGAACATCAAAGAAGAAGACAAACCGTTGGATGCCCATATTCCGGGAGTTCGCAGAAATCCCATCATGACGGATGCTGATATGGCCCTGAAAATGGATCCGGCTTACCGGAAAATTGCAGAACGCTTTTATAAAGAACCGGAATACTTTGAAGAAGTTTTTGCACGGGCATGGTTCAAGCTCACCCACCGCGATCTGGGACCACGAAGCCGCTATTTGGGTGCCGACTCGCCCACAGAAGACCTGATCTGGCAAGACCCCATTCCAACCGTAAATTATACCTTATCGGATACTGAAATCGAAGGACTAAAAAACCAATTGCTGAATTGCGGCTTAACCCAAACCGAATTGATCAATACAGCCTGGGACAGCGCCCGAACTTTCCGGTGTTCGGATTACAGGGGCGGTGCGAACGGAGCGCGGATCAGACTTGCACCTCAGAAAGACTGGAAAGGTAATGAACCGGAACGCTTGAAGAAAGTATTAAATGCACTCACCAAAATTCAAAACGGATTGCAGAAAAAAGTCAGCTTGGCTGATTTAATTGTTTTGGGTGGAACAGCCGTTGTAGAAAATGCAGCGAAGGATGCCGGGGTTGATTTGAAAGTACCTTTCCATGCAGGACGAGGAGATGCCACATCCGAAATGACCGACGCTGAATCATTTGAAGTGTTGGAACCCATTCATGATGGTTTTAGAAATTGGTTGAAAGAAGATTATGCAGTACCAGCAGAAGAATTGTTACTCGAACGATCGCAACTCATGGGACTCACAGCACCTGAAATGACCGTATTGATTGGTGGAATGCGTGTTTTAGATACAAATCACGGTGGAAGCAAGCACGGTGTATTCACCGAAAAACCAGGAGTACTCAGCAATGATTTTTTTGTGAACCTGACCGATATGAAATACATATGGAAACCGGTTGATGAAAACCTGTATCATGTGGTCGACAGAAAAACGGAAACTACAAAATGGACTGCCACGCGTGTAGATTTGGTATTCGGTTCCAATTCCATCTTACGCGCTTATTCCGAGTTTTATGCGCAAGATGATAACAAGGAAAAATTTATGCGCGATTTTGTGAATGCCTGGGTAAAAGTGATGGAAGCCGATCGATACGATTTGAAATAGTTAACCACATGACTCTTTATTCTGGCCATGTTTATTTATCTGACATAATTATGACGTGCCAGTGTAACAATTGTTGCGAATGACCAATGCATTAATCCGTAGCATTGATCCTTTGAATGTAACAATATGACAAAACGGATTTTAAGTATTATTGGTCTCCTTGCATGGGGTATTTCCATCCATGCTCAACCCACCCCATTTCATATTTACCTTGAACCATTAAACATAAACGAACTGGGCGGCTTGCAGGCATATGCATTTGGGCAGCACGATGGTAAATGGCTGATAGTTGGGGGCCGACTGGATGGATTACACCGCCGGCAGCCTTTTGCTGCGTTCGATGTGGCTGGCAACAACAATCAAATAATTGTTATTGATCCGGTAGCAAAAGAAAAATGGACTGCGCCTTTAACATCTCTTTCCGTTGCGTTGCAGGAACAATTGAGTTCAACCAATATGGAGTTTCATCAGGATGGCAATTCCCTGTATATTGTAGGAGGATATGGTTACAACGCTTCAACAGCGAGTCGTAAAACATTTGCTAATTTAACGGCGATCAACGTACCCGCAGTAATAAATGCTGTAATTGCAGGGACTTCCTTTGCTTCGTATTTCCGGCAACTCACTGATGTACAATTTGCGGTAACGGGTGGACACCTGAAAAAAATAAACAATACCTTTTACCTCGTTGGTGGCAACAAGTTTGACGGCGATTACAATCCCATGGGCAACCCAACCTACACACAGGTTTACACCAATGCCATCCGCAAATTTAATATCGTTGATAACGGAAACACCATTACCATTTCACATTTACCCACCATTACTGATGCAGTAAATTTGCATCGGCGGGATTACAATGCCGTGCAACAAATTATGCCAAACGGAGCCGAAGGAATTACCGCATTTTCGGGAGTGTTTCAGCCAACCGTTAACCTGCCCTATTTAAACGCAGTGAATATCGATAGCACTGGCCATTCGGTAAACAATGCATTTCAGCAATTTTACAATCATTACCATTGCGCTGTATTGCCTCTGTATTCGGCGGTTCACAATCAGATGCACAATGTGTTTTTTGGAGGCATTGCACAATACTACGACAGTGGTGGAATATTAGTACAGGACAACAATGTTCCTTTTGTTAAAACCATCGCCCGTGTTACCCGCGATGCTAATGGAACAATGGCCGAATACAAATTACCTGTTGAAATGCCGGGTTTGCTGGGTTCCGGAGCCGAATTTATACCCATCACCAGCGTGCCTCACTTTGCAAACGAAATAATTAAACTGGATGATCTGACTGCAGACAGCACTCTGGTAGGCTATATTTATGGTGGTATAAGCAGTACAGCTGCAAATATCTTTACCACCAATACCGGAACTCAAAGCAGCGCCAGCAGCCAGATTTTTAAAGTTTATGTAATTACCAACTCGCTGGTGGGAATGCATGAACTCAATGTGCAAAGCATAGGAACATTGAAAATGCAAGTGTTTCCAAATCCCAACAGTGGCAGCTTCCAGATCCGTTTTAATCTGAACAAATTGGCTGAAACTAAACTCTCATTGTATAATAAAGAAGGTAAGCTTGTTGAACAACGTATGTTAACACAGTTACAGGTTGGCGAAAATACCATTCAACAAAACCTGCAATCTATTGTGCCCGGTGAGACTTATCTGCTTACACTCGAAACTCCTTATGAAAAAGCGACACAGAAAATAATCATTAAGCACTAAAATTAAATAAACCGGCAGTAGGTAGCCTGACCTTATAAACGACTTCGTGTACTTCGCATTTAATACGTAAAGCCTTTTTTGAATCACCTGTTTCGCTCATGACTGAAATTGGAATCCCGCGATAATTTAACATCCGCCTTACCTTACTTTTAGTACAAATACGCTAAACTTGTTCATCAATCACATGAACATGAAAAAATGGATCGCCCTTGGCTTTAGTATATATTCAACCTTCCTGCAAGCCCAAACATCTCTGCCTGCAGCCTGGAATTTTTCATCGCCCGGCATTACATCGCCACCCATAGGCTGGACGCTTGACAACAGCCGCGCCGGTGGCACGGGAGGACAAACCTATGCATTCGGTACCGGAGATAATTTATCCTGTCGCTTTGATGCCGCCGGTGAAAACCTGATCGTATTTTTCGCCGATAAACCCGGACCCCTGAGTTATTATGTGAGTCCGCAAAATGCCGGAAATCCCTGGTCAGGTTTGTTTGAAGTACAGGAAAGCGCCGATGGAAATTCCTGGTCAAACCTGCGCACGTTTACCAGTCAGGCTACTACCACTACCAATTTTACAAACGGCAAACGCAGCGACAATCTTTCTGCAACTACACGCTATGTGCGATTTGTGTTTACTACCAAAACAAGCGGAAACTTTGCGCTCGACAGCGTACTCATACAACAGGCACCACCACCGTTAAACGCCAGCATTCAAATCAAACAAAACGGGAATGTAATAGTAGGTGGTTCTACTTTTATACTTGGCAATGCATCGGCCACAACCTTTACTATCGAAAACAAAGGCACCGGACAAACCCTGCACCTCGATTCGGTTTCGTTTAGCGGAACAACGCCCAATGATTATTCGGTGAGCAACTTTCCGGACTCCATTATTGCAAACGGTAATGCGACTTTTACCCTGAATTTTTCAGCAGCTCAAAACGGAAGTCGTAAAGCCGCTATGAATATTTACAGCAATGATGCCGATCGACCCAAATACACCATCAACGTTTACGGAATAGGCGGAAACTATGCTACCGAACCCGCTCAGCCTCCGGTGTTAAACACAAGCAATGTGATGACTTACGGATTTGATGCGACCTTGTTGGCGCCTGTGCAGGTACCCGAGCATTATATTGTGCTCTTGTATAAAAATGGTGCCGGCGACGACAAACCGATGGATGGTGTAACCTACAAACGCGGCGATTATATTGGCGCAGCGCAGGTGCTGTATGTGGGCGATAGTGCAAGCCTGATAAAACCTACCCATATACTATCAAATACAGGTTATGCAATGAATGCCTTTTCGTTTAATGGTCCAGCCGGTTTTGAAAATTACTACACCACCAATTCGGCCTTTCGCGGATTGATCACTCCCGGTAAAAAACCGGGTACGTATTATAGCGGAATCAACTCGGGCGCACCCAATTTTGTAAGCACCCTGTCGCAAAAAATCAATCCGCACGATACCATTTATTATAGCCAATACATTTCACGCTTTATTCAACCTTACCTGACACGCGATACGATTGGGGGCAAAAAAATAATGAATTGCGTTTATACAACACTTCCTTATGTGTACACCGAACCCTTCCTGTTCTGGAATGGCACAAACGGAGCTACCCTAACCCGCGAACATACCTATCCGCAAAGCTGGATGCCAACCCGCAGCCTGCCTACCTGGCCCAATGATGCAAATGGTAAAGAACTGCCTGAATACAACGATTTGCATCATTTGTTTCCGGCCGATCAGGCGTATGGAAATGGCGTACGCTCAAATTATCCGTTGGGAGAAGTAGTAACCAACCCACAACCTTCTCCGAGTGGTTTGGGTGTATTGGGAAAAGACCTCAACGGTAATACCGTGTACGAACCCACCGATGCACATAAAGGCGATGCAGCACGGGCCATCTTTTATATGTGTACGGCATACAACGGCATCAGCGGAAACAATTGGTCCATTCCTTCATCGCAGGATCAGGATGTATTGAAGAAATGGCATTTTCAGGACTTGCCGGATAATTGGGAAATTGCCCGTCATGAATTTATTTATTCCATTCAACACAACCGCAACCCGTTTATCGATAGCATCAATTTTGCATGCCGCATTGACTTCCGCAACATGACCTGGATAGCGAACCCGGGCAGTTGTGGTATCGACGAGCGCCGGGTAACTGTGCTGACCCCAAATGGCGGACAAGATCTTAAAAGTGGTACCATTACCCTGGTAATGTGGGATAGCTATGCCATAGATTCTGTAAAAATAGAACTCTACCACGCCGACACCTTCTTTGCCTATTTAGGAAAAGAAGAAGCAGCACGCGAAAAGTTTTTCTGGAAAGTAGGATACCATACCGAAACCCTGAAATCCAGCGATTTTAAAATTCGCGTAACAGATCTCCATTCTCCTGCCTTTGACCTAAGTGACGATTATTTCAAAATCGAATTCCTCCTCAATGCTCTGGACGAAATAAATAATACATACGATCTTCAGGTTTACCCTAACCCAACCTCGGGCACAGTATATCTGCAAGCTTTAAACGGACTACAAATCCAATCCATTCGTGTATTGGATTTGCTGGGAAAAACACATTATGAAAATTCAATCCATGCAGATAATCTTGCCCAAATTCAATTGGATAAAAAAGGAATGTATTTGGTTGAAGTAGTAACAGATCGGGGAGTGGTGAGGAAAAGGGTGGTGAGGGAATGAGGAGGTATGTTGAGTAGCGCATATAATTAAGTTAGTGGCAATTTTATGAAAACTCTCATAAAGACATTTATTCTAATTTTAACTCTTGGCTTTACTGCACAAGGACAGACCAAGGATGTTCCTCTATTTGACGACTATTCAATTATTAATAGGACTGTTGACAGTTTACTGAAGATCGGAACTAAAGAAATAGTCGTTTTTCAAACAACAAGACCATTCAAATATTTAAAAAGTTCGGACAGCATACTAACATTTATTTGTTGGCAAATCGCTGACAATTCTATCGTACAAATCGTTACTGATAAAATTGTTTACTCACCTCTTGACTTTAATGGCAAAGAGATATTCACCTACAAAGACAAAATTAAAACACTAGTAACAGAGAAGGAAGAGAGCCAATGTACCTTGCAAATGATTGCTCCTGTTATCAGCGGTAACGTCTTGTTTTATTATAGCAAAGAGCTCATTGGATACTTTGAGCACCCAGAGTCAAATAGTCCAACTAGGTATAAGCCACAGGTTGACAAAGAAAAATACCGATCTACTTGGTACAACTTAATCTATAATGTACTGACAAAAGAAAACTTTAATTTCAAAGGCCTTCCTAATTACGACAGAAGTGCCGGCTATAAGTGAAGAATCAAAACCAGCCACTAACAGCGCCCTTGCGTCAGTTGGGTTTAATCCTTAATTTGTACATTCGTTTCACTTGCTAGCTTTTCGCTCGGACGACTGTGACTGCGTCGCGTCATCCAACAGAATGCAAAGCCGCAAAACGTTCAGGTAATTATATGAGGACAGCCATAATATTAATCATATTATTCTCGAGAGTTTGTGCTACTGCTCAAGCGCCAATACTTTTTGAAACTCCTATTAACGTAACGATAAAAGGTTATTCCCGGAACTACTTAGCTGCGGCCATTTACAAGAAAAAAGAACCGTGGCAACAGACATCAAAAGTTGAATTTTGGTTTAATTCTAGGGGTTTAATAATACAATCAAGATTTTGGGGTAAACAACATAATTCAAATCTGAAGCTTCTAAATAAAATTACACAATACGAATACGACTCTAATGAATTAAGAATATCTAGTCAAGAATGGGAAAATTCATACCTAGATTCCATCAAGTTAAGTAACAAGACATTATATACATACGACAACTATAAAAGACTAATAAAAAAACAAATATTTTCACCTAATGAAAACAATCCTTCCTCCACAGTTGAACACATATATACTGGTGTAAAAGGTGAGGGTTTATTTACCACAATTAGTGGGGGAACAAAATACATTTATGTTTATGACAGTTTAAATCGCCTTAAATCTAGAAAACAATTTTATGGATCTAATTTGGACAAACTTAACTGGATAGAAACCTATTTTTATTTAGATGACACAACAATATGCATTACCAATGTGTTTTATGGAGATTCTATCTTACAATATTCAAAGCAAAATATCACGATTTATAATTTGAATAAAAAGGAAATCGCCATCATTGAAGACTATCTTCCTCCAAAAGAATCGTTCCCAGATAAAACAGAGTTTGAATACGATAAACAAGGACTGATTCTATCAATTAAAAGATACCTAAGGCTCAGTTTTAAAAGTGAATATATCCTAACTTCATTTATTAAATACTCATATAGGCGCCCAAAATATATTGGCCAAAAATCAATTGAAAAAATTAATCAGTCACTTATAAATTTAGACAGCGGAGAATAACTACCACTAACTATAATGAAGATTTCTTGAGCATACAAAAATGATCGAAAAGAATATTTCAATCTATCCAAATAGTTTATTTCTTTGAACGAACAAGTAGTTGCCCGACTGACTTTGTCTGATTTATAAACTAAGACTATTGAAAATTCACCAGATATCAGGAATAAACTCCTGATCTCAGCATTTGTTCTCTCCGTTTATTTTCCTTAGCTTCACCCCTCCTCCGCTTTTGCCTTAAAGGATTTTTGACCCCGCGTATTTCATTCACATCCATAAATTTGATTCCTATGCTGGAAATATTCTCAACCCTCGACCCTTTGCTCAAAACCTTTTGGTTTGTGGCTATACCGGCTTCGCTGATTTTTATTATTCAAACCATCCTGACTTTTATGGGTGCCGATGCTTCCGATGGATTAGAAGCCGACTTCGACGGTGATTTCAGCGGCGGCGACGAATCCTTTCAGGTGTTCTCCCTGCGCAACCTGATCAATTTTTTGCTGGGTTTCAGCTGGACCGGCATTTCGTTTTATACCACCATCTCCAATCCGCTTGGTTTAATTTTGTTTTCACTGATAGTCGGTGCATTGTTTGTATACGTATTTTTCATCATCATCAGACAAGTACAAAAACTGGCTGAAGATAATTCATTCAAACTGATCAATACACTCAACCAATCGGCTGAAGTTTACCTCACCATTCCCGAACATAAAAGCGGAAAAGGCAAAATCATGATCAGCGTAAAAGGCGCTTTTCACGAGCTCGAAGCCATGACCGATCAGGATCGCATTCCATCCGGTGCAACCGTTAAAGTGGTACGCATTGAGAACAACAATGTATTAATTGTAGAAAAAATTTAACCCAAACCATATGAGTCCTATTATCCTTATTGTCGTAGCGGCAGTTGTCATCTTTGTTACCATCTCTGCACTGGTTTCCCGTTATAAACGTTGTCCTTCCGATAAAATATTGGTTATATACGGACGTACCGGCGGAACCTCTGCCAAATGTGTGCACGGAGGCGGAGCATTTATCTGGCCTGTAATACAGGATTATGCATTCCTTGATCTGAAACCCCTTTCCATTGAAGCCAACCTCACCAATGCATTGAGTCGTCAGAATATTCGTGTGGATGTTCCCTGCCGTTTTACGATTGCCATCTCTACCGAAGCAGATAGTATGAATACAGCGGCCGAACGTTTGCTCGGACTTACATCGGAACAGATTCAGGAACTGGCCAAAGATATTTTGTTTGGTCAGTTGCGTTTGGTAATTGCTACCATGACCATCGAAGAAATCAATTCTGATCGCGATAAATTTCTCGACAATATTTCGAAAAACGTAGACAGTGAACTCAAGAAAATCGGATTAAAGTTGATCAACGTTAACGTAACAGATATCAAGGATGAGTCGGGGTATATTGAAGCATTGGGTAAAGAAGCCGCAGCCAAAGCGATCAACGAAGCTAAAATCAGCGTAGCCGAACAGGAGAAAATCGGAGAAACCGGAAAAGCAATGGCAGATCGCGAAAAGGATACACAGATTGCAGAAACGCATCGTGATCGCGACGTAAAAATTGCCATCACCCAAAAAGATAAAGAGATCAGCATTGCCACCGCCGTAAAAGACGAAACTATCGGTAAAGCAGAAGCCGAACGCGATACGCGTGTAAAAACTTCGGAAGCAAATGCCATTGCCATTCAGGGCGAAAACGAAGCGAAAATTTCCATTGCCAAATCAGATGCTAACCGTCGCGAAAAAGAAGCGGAATCGCTGCGCATTGCACTGGCTTCTGAAAAAGTACAACAAGCCAAAGCGCTGGAAGAATCTTATGTAGCCGAACAAAAAGCCGAACTGGCACGATCCGAACGCGAACGTTCCACCCAGATCGCCAATATTGTAGTTCCTGCCGAAATAGCCAAACAACGCGCCATCATCGAAGCGCAAGCCATGGCCGAAACCATTCGCGAAAATGCAAAAGGTGAAGCCGATGCCATCTTTGCAAAAATGGAAGCCGAAGCAAAAGGATTGTTTGAAATCCTCACCAAGCAAGCCGAAGGTTACAAAGAAGTAGTAGCTGCAGCCGGTGGCGATCCTACAAAAGCTTTCCAATTGCTCCTGCTCGAAAAATTACCGGAACTGGTGCGCACACAGGTTGAAGCGGTTAAAAATATCAAGATCGATAAAATCACCGTATGGGATTCAGGCAATGGAAACAACGAAAACGGAAATTCTTCCACCGCAAATTTTGTTTCAGGTATGATGAAGACGGTTCCTCCATTGAACGACCTTTTCAATATGGCCGGGCTCAATCTACCGAATTACCTCAAGGGAAATGATGCTCCTGCGGAAGAGGATGATAAAAAAGAAAGCGGGAAGAAAGAATAAGGTTGTTTCAAACAGTTGCTCTTTTTGTTCAACCATTTATTAGTTGAATGTATCCATAAAGGCTACCCAAACCTCTTCTCCACCAGCGACTGCAATTCTTTTGCCAGATCATGATCGCTGTCCCAGCTGTACTGATGTTTCAGTTCGGTAAACAAACGCATCGCTTCATCGATATTCAACGACGAATTCAAACGGTCGATGGCCTTGGTATACTCCACTGTATTTTCATTGAACAATACATTCACAAAAGCAATTTTCTTGTTGAGCGAGATGGCTGACTTCAGGCTTTCTACCTTACCCTGCATCATTTCTGTTTTGGGGTTATTTTGTGAAATGCGTTCATGCAACAAAGGTTCTTCGTTTTGCGTTTTACTCGTACGCGAAAGGATATCCTGTAAAATAGGTTGCTCTTTATGGGGAGGATTATTCGTTAATGGTGTATCCGTTATTGGGTTATTCGTTGGAGGTGGAATGGTTTCTTCGGGTTGAATTTCAGGTATGGCAGGTGGTGTTGGCGTTAAAACAGATTCTGCAACAATTTCAGGTGCATTGATCTGCTGATCAATCAGAGGCTTTATTTCCTCTATACTTTGCTTCACAGGATCAGGCATCTCTATTGCCAAAGGAACTAAAATCTGAATATGCTCATACAACTCCACGCATTTGCTTTTCAGCAAAGCAATTTCCAGAGTATTGGTGGGGTGCTGACTCTTCCCGATCGCATCGGCCAGTTCCTTCACTTTTTGCATTACTTCCTGTTGATTCATATAGATTTCCCTTTTTACAAAGGTCTAAAAGAAAAGGATTCAAAAAAGCATGTATTTTTACACAGATGTTTTTAGAGCCCCACTTAACACAAAATCGTAAAAAAGGTTGGATCGAAGTGATTTGTGGCTCCATGTTTTCGGGCAAAACAGAAGAGTTGATCCGCCGCCTCAAGCGCGCACGCATCGCCCATCTGAAAGTCGAAATTTTCAAACCCGGTGTCGATACCCGCTACCACGAATCAGAAATCGTTTCACACAACGCAACGGCCATTCCTTCAACTCCTGTTGAATCTTCCCTAAATATCCTGCTCATGCACAAAGATGCCGATGTAATCGGAATCGATGAGGCGCAGTTCTTCGACGATGAAATTGTCTATGTATGTGAAACGCTCGCTTCAAAAGGCATTCGTGTTGTGGTGGCCGGCCTCGATATGGATTACCTGGGCAAACCCTTTGGACCCATGCCCAAACTCATGGCTGTGGCCGAATATGTTACAAAAGTAAACGCTGTTTGTATGGTATGCGGTGATCTGGCAACACACACCTTTCGTAAAACCAAAAACGATGCGTTGGTAATGCTCGGAGAACACGATGATTACGAGGCCCGTTGCCGTACATGTTTTTTGGAAGGGATGAAAATGCAATCAACCTAACCGATTAACGCAATAACCAATAACTTAATAACGAGTAACAACTAACTCAATTGTCCCGGCTGTGCCAGATTCTCCAGCATCTCTTTCGTCATGGCATCCAGGTCGAAACGCGGTTTCCATCCCCAATGTGCCCTTGCTTCTGCATCGTTGATGCTACGCGGCCAGCTGTCGGCAATGGCCTGACGGAAATCGGGATTGTATTGGATTGTAAAGTCGGGAATGAATTTCTGAATGCTGGCTGCTATGCCTTTGGGATCGAAACTGATTCCTGCTACATTATAACTGCTGCGGATCCTAACTTTTTCAGCAGGCGCTTCCATCAGTTCCAGCGTTGCACGTATAGCATCGGGCATAAACATCATCGGCAACTCAGTATGTTCGCTCAGGAAGCTGGTATACGTTTTATTTTTTAATGCTTCATGGTAAATGTGTACGGCATAATCGGTGGTTCCTCCACCCGGCGCCGACTTGTAACCGATCAATCCGGGATAACGGATGCTGCGCACATCCACACCGAATTTCTGATGATAGTATTCGCAAAAACGTTCACCGGCTTGTTTGCTGATTCCGTAAATGGTATTCGGTTCCATAACGGTGTATTGTGGCGTATGATCGCGCGGGGTTGTCGGACCAAATACAGCTATGGAACTGGGCCAGTATACTTTTTTGATGATTCCTTCTTTGGCTGCATCCAATACATGAAACAAGCCTTCCATATTCAGATCCCAGGCTAACTTTGGTTTTTGCTCGGCCGTTGCCGACAATAAAGCAGCCAGCAAATACACCTGAGTGATCTGGTGCTTTTTCATGATCTCATACATGGATTGTTTGTCCATCACATCCAGTTTTTCGAAAATCCCCACCTGATTTTCCAACGGACGAATATCCGAAGTGATCACATTGTTTTCTCCGTAAACCGTTCTGCAGGTCTCAGCCAGTTCAAGGCCGATCTGGCCATTGGCGCCCATGATGAGTATTTTTTCCGTCGACATCTATGCTGTTATTTGGTTCGCGATATTAAAATAAACTTTTTACAAGTCGACTCAAAAGTAGTGAATGTTCATTGAATTTAATTTGAGGGAACGCAATAGTGCATCTCCGCATGATGCAGCACAACTCCGAACGATGTAGCGCATCTCCGAATGCGCGATTCCTTTCACTACAATGTTGTAGGTGTATCATTTCTCTCCCCACGTCGCGATGTTCAACCGCGTTGCGGTTTTTTGAGGAGGGGGTGTCACGTGCGGGTTATGGAGGTTGAACCGCGTTGCGGTTATGGGTTTGTTGTTGAGTGTAAGGTTAGCCCGCCTTCGCCAAAATCTTCGGCGAGGCAATGCATTCTTCATTCTTCATTCTTCATTTTAAACCCATCCTCCAAACGATTCGTTCTCCACTGCAGATTCGGATCCAAAATAGATGTACAAGGTATTTCTGCATCCCAGCATTGTGCATTACCCTCCGGCATCATCACGTATCCGCCCAGAGGCAAAGGCACACGCTGCATGGTGTTAGTTCCATATGGAAGCAGGGTTATCAGGTTGCGTTGGAATCGGTCTGCGGGCAAATATAATTTTGTAAAAAATATACCACCGGCTATTAATAAAACCATGCCCCCAAACATTACCCAGCGGGCTTGAAAAAGGTGATTGAAGCGAGAAATAGTAAATCGGTGCTGAAACATCCAGGCAATGTAAAACACGAGGTATCCAAAAATAAAACGCGTAGCGGGTGCATTCATAAACCACACCGGCATAGCCAATGCAATAGTGATTAGCAACAAAGCGGAATGCTCTTTGCGAATGATTTCCTTCCAACGTTTTCTGCTCCGGCGAATCAACAAGGCAATCATCAGAAACAAGGCATCAACCACAAACAAAGCCAACAGAAATTTACTGAACAGATCCAGATGCTTAATCCATTGCACAAACCATTGGGTGAAGGGCATCTGCTTTACCGTTTCCAAATCCACACCCGGTACACGCTCGTTCGCTATATTGATGGCGCGTTCGTATTGCAAGGTTTCTGCACGCATTTTCCAGTCTACATCAAACAAGTCCAATTGATCCACCGGATAAAGCAGGTAACCCGATTTCAATACATTGGTTTGCAACCAGGGTGTAAACAGCAGCAGGCAAAATAAAGTCAATACTGTAATACCTTTCCGTAACACATCCAGCTTCTGCATCAACAGCCAACCTACAGGAATAAACAATAACGTAATGGCAGATAATTTAAATGTAACCATTGTTAAAAATACCAGCAAAAGGGGTGCCCGCTTTCTCCAATCGGAAACAGGTTGTTGAATCCATTCGGTAAATGTGATCAGTGTTAATATGGTGATCGCATAATCGTTGGTAACTGCACCCACATATTTTCGGTAGGCCATCAAAATCAGATACAAAAAGATGACGCCCTTTAAAATGAAATTCGGATCGTTTTTGCGTGGAATAAAATACACGGTAGAAACAATCAGCAATAAAGCATTGAGTACATAAACCGATTTCAATCCGAAGAATCCCATGCCGAAATAAGCATGCAGCAAAAACCAATTTGAATTATTGCCCAACTGCCTGCGCAAATTCCCTAAACCCTTCACTACCGGAAATTGTTCGTCCCAACGAATGGCCTGCAAATGATAATCTCCAATATCTCCAACTCCTGCTCTGCCGGCCAGATTGAGGATAGCCGCACAAAACACAACCATAAAAAAAATCACGTGCAAGGGCGATCCAAAACAATCCTGTTTGAGCTGTGTCAGGTATTTATTCCATTCTGCTTTAACCGGCAAAACCAAAGCAGTTAGCACCATCAATATCAGCAGGTGCACCATCCATCCCATGGGCAAAAACAAGTGCAGGATTTGTAACAGCAGGGCATCCAGACATAGACCCGGAACCAGCAAAAAAAGTGCATGTGAAACTGTGAATTCGGTTCTGAGCAATTTCGAGAAAAGGTGTAAACAAACGATGCCGGAAACCCAGGCAACCAGAAAAGCATAGATCAGAAATATTGCAGCGGACAGCACGAAGTTAAATTAAGCCAGTACCTGTTTTAAATCCTCCAGCAAATCTTCTACATCTTCTACACCTACACTGAGACGCAACAAACTATCCACCACACCAGCCTTTTCGCGCTCTGCTTTGGGAATGGAAGCATGGGTCATTGTAGCCGGATGATTTACCAGCGACTCCACACCTCCCAAACTTTCGGCCAGTGCGAATACTTTAAATCGGGAAGCGATCCGGAACGTTTCGTTGAGGTCAGCACCTTTTAACACAATGGAAATCATCCCTCCGAAATCACGCATTTGTTTTTTGGCAATTTCGTGGTTAGGATGATCTGTGAAACCCGGCCAGTAAACTTTTTCAATTTTCGGATGTGTTTTCAAATACTGTGCAATCTGCCTTCCGTTTTCGCAATGTGCTTTCATGCGCAGGTGCAACGTTTTCAATCCGCGCAATACCAGAAAACTGTCTTGCGGACCAGGAGTAGCCCCACACGAATTATGAATAAAGGCTAGTTGCTCGTGAAGGTTATCATTGTTGGTGAGCAAAGCACCCATGATCACGTCACTGTGTCCGCCTAAATATTTGGTAACACTATGCATCACAATATCGGCACCCAGATCAAGTGGGTTTTGCAGGTATGGCGATGCAAAAGTATTATCGACTGCCAGAGTAATGGAATGCTTCTTCGCTATTGCCGCGCATGCCGCAATGTCCACAATCTGCATGGTAGGGTTAGTCGGCGTTTCAATCCAGATCAGTTTGGTATTGGGATTTATGTATGCAGAAATATTGTTCGCATCATTCATATCGATGAAATGAAATTTGATGCCAAAATTTGCAAATACCTTGGTAAACATGCGGTATGTTCCACCGTATAAATCGTTGCCGGTAATCACTTCATCACCCGGACGCAACAGTTTGATTACTGCGTCGGTGGCTCCCATACCACTACTGAAACACAATCCGTATTTTGCATTTTCCAAAGCTGCCAGGCATTTTTCGAGGGCTGTGCGCGTCGGATTTTTTCCGCGTGCATAGGCATATCCTTTGTGTTTACCCGGACTTTCCTGCCAGAAGGTAGAAGTCTGGTAAATAGGTGTCATAACCGCTCCTGTGGTTGGATCGGGCTCTTGTCCGGCATGAATGGCTTTTGTTCCGAATTTCATATTGCGTGATTTTACTGTTGGCAAACTTAAGGCAAATCTGATTGAAGAATGAATAATGAAAAATTAAGAATGAAAAGTTAAATTTCTTCATTCTTCTCACCGTCGCTTCGCTTTGGCGACACAAAGCATTCTTCATTCTTAAATTTCTCATTCTTCATTTTTAATTTATTTCCTTCAAAAACAGTCCTCTGCGAACATTTGCTTCCAAATATCATTTCCATCTGTACTTTCGCCGCTTGTACAGCGTTTTAAGCAACGTAGCTATGGTTTTGAAATTTAATGCGATTCCATTTGCATACATTGTTTTAAACCTTAACTTTCAGAACGAAACAAAACCATTGATTACTTTCAAATAAAATAGCGCATGCCTACCCAGTTTATAAAGAAGATGAACAAAACCGAAGCCGGTTTTCACCTGTTGATGATGCTTTCTATGGCCGATGATCATATTCACCATACCGAACACGATGTCATTATTGATTTTCTGAACGATCATTTCAACGACAATATCGACCTGATCAAAGAACAAGCCTTTTTGAAAGCACTTCCAGCATCAGAGCAGGAAAGCCATTTTATGGAGACGGCAGAGCATTTGTTTGCTATCAGCAACGCCGATGAACGCCACACCATAACCCGTTTTGCCATGGATGTGGTAATGGCCGACGAAACCATGCAGCATCACGAAAATAAGCTGATCAACAAGCTGTATGATTGCTGGGATATCGAATAATCCCGGGATCAAACCTTCCCCTTTTACCCATAATTTCTGGTTTTCGATGCGTGCCGGCCTTATTCTGCTGGTTGTTTTTATTCCTGTAACTTCGCTCCGGGCGCAGGATTGTGTGAATCAGGCTCTCGTAAATTCAACGTATTTCTGTCCCAATCCCGAGTTTTACCCCGTATGCGGTTGCGATGGCAAAACTTACCGCAATTTGTGCGAAGCCCAGATGCGTAATGGCATACAATACTATACCGATGGCCCCTGCACTGGTTTTGAATTCGATATTCTACCCAATATTACCGCTACCTACCTGGAATTTACCCTGGTTCAATCGGTTAACCCCAGTTTTGTAAAAATGATCATTATGGATGCCTGGGGCAAATTTCTGGTGATTGAGAATGTTAGCATTACACCGCGATTTTACCGCAGCATTGATGTTTCCTGGTTGATGCAGGGAGTTTATTTTATACTTGTATACGATTCCAACGACAATTACCGGTTCCGCAGGTTCGTGAAATACAACCCATAAGCCTAAACCGGTTGATATCAAAACCTTTTTTTCACATTTTGTTGTGAATTAAGAATTCCTGCCCTATTTTTGCCACCCCTTATCAGAAAAGTATAAAAATTATTTTATCGTGGATACATTAAGTTATAAAACAAAGTCAGCCAACAAAGCTTCCGTTAAAAAGGATTGGTTTATTGTTGATGCTGAAGGCCAGACTCTGGGCCGTTTTGCAAGCAAAGTTGCCAATATTTTAAGAGGCAAACACAAAACCAGCTTTACCCCGCATGTGGATTGTGGTGATAATGTGATCATTATCAACGCAGAAAAGATCCGCTTTACCGGAAACAAGCTGAACGACAAAGATTACGTATTCTATTCCGGTTTCCCGGGTGGACAGCGTTTCGAGTCGGCCAAAGTGATGCTCGAGAAAAAACCAACCTACGTTGTAGAGCATGCCATCGACGGTATGTTGCCCAACAACAAGCTGGGTCGCGAAATTTTCAGAAACCTATTTGTGTATGCAGGTACAGAACATCCGCACGCAGCACAACAACCTAAAACCTTAACCTTCTAAATCAGCTAATGGAAATTATAAACGCCATAGGAAGAAGAAAAACCGCAGTTGCCCGTGTATACCTCTCAGCAGGTACCGGAAACGTAACTGTTAACGGTAAAGATGTGAAAATATTTTTTCCGTCTGTTCTCTTACAACACGCCGTAAGCAAACCGTTTGATGTATCGAATACTGCCGGTCAGTTCGACGTTAAATGCAATGTAGATGGTGGTGGAATTACCGGACAAGCCGATGCCATTAAACTGGCTATAGCCCGTGCCCTCGTAAAACACAATACCGAATTGAAGCCTTTGCTCAAAGCCGATGGCCTGATGACGCGCGATCCACGTATGGTGGAACGTAAGAAACCGGGACAGAAAAAGGCACGCAAACGTTTCCAGTTCGTAAAACGTTAATCAGAATCCTTTTCAATTATAAATTATGTCAAAATTCACTCAGGAAGAGTTGTTGGAAGCGGGAGTGCACTTCGGTCACTTAACCCGCAAATGGAACCCCAAGATGGCCCCATATATTTTTATGGAGAAAAACGGGATCCACCTCATCGATCTTAACAAGACAGCCCACAAGCTGGATGAGGCCTCTAGCGCCATTAAAAACATCGTAAAATCGGGTCGTAAGATTTTGTTCGTGGCTACCAAAAAACAAGCCAAAGAAATCATCGAAACCGAAGCGAACAAGGTAAACATGCCCTTTGTAACCGAGCGTTGGCTGGGTGGTATGTTAACCAACTTCACTACCGTTCGTAAATCCATCAAGAAACTCCAGAATCTGGATAAGATGGCCCAGGACGGTACTTACGCAAACATCAACAAGAAAGAACGCCTCATGGTTGAGCGCGAGAAAATCAAGTTGACCCGCTTGCTCGGAGGTATTGCCGATTTAAACCGTTTGCCTGCTGCTCTGTTTATTGTGGACGTTAAACGCGAACACATTGCTGTGGCCGAAGCGCAAAAACTGAATATTCCAACGTTTGCCCTGGTAGATACGAATTCGGATCCTACAGTTGTAGATTTCCCGATTCCTGCCAACGACGATGCCGCTAAATCCATAGCCCTGATCGCGAAAGTAATGACCGAAGCAATTGCTGAAGGACTTGCCGAACGCAAAAAGGATAAGGAAGAAAGCGACAAAGAAGCCGTTCCTTCAACTGAAGAAGCATAACAAGGAAAATCGGCTACCAAAAAATAGCCGATTTTTTTTAAGGAATTATTTCAATCACATTTATTTAAGGAGAGAAAAACATGAGTACAATTAGTGCAGGTGATGTAAACAAATTGCGCCAAATGACCGGCGCCGGAATGATGGATTGCAAAAAAGCGTTGACTGAAACCAACGGAGATTTTGAAGCCGCTGTAGATTATTTACGTAAAAAAGGTGCTAAGGTATCGGCCGCCCGTGCCGATCGCGAAGCCAAAGAAGGTGCAGTGATTGCCAAAACCACTGCCGATAAGAAAACCGGAGTGATCATTCAACTGAGTTGCGAAACTGATTTCGTGGCCAAAAACGACGACTTCGTAAAATTCGCCCATGCCGTTGCTGATCTGGCCCTGGCCAACAAACCGGCTACCGCTGAAGAACTGAAGGCATTGCCTTTTGAAGGCCTGACCCTGGGTGATAAAATCACTGAACAGGTAGGTAAGATCGGAGAAAAAATTGACGTGGTACGTTACGAACTGATGAATGGCGAGAATATCGTTCCTTATATCCATGGCGCTAACCGTCTGGGTGTATTGGTTTCATTAAGCAGCCAGCCTACCGATGCCAATTTTGTTGCCGGTAAAGATGTAGCCATGCAGGTGGCTGCCCTGAATCCGGTGGCTTTGGATAAAGATGATGTAGATTCAGCCGTTGTAGCCCGCGAAATCGAAATCGGAAAAGAACAGGCTCGTGCCGAAGGAAAACCGGAAGCCATGCTGGAAAAAATTGCTCAGGGTAAATTGGGTAAATTCTACAAAGAATCAACCCTCATGAACCAGGAGTTTGTAAAAGACAATTCCAAAACCATCGCTCAAATGCTGGATGGCGTTGAGAAAGGCCTTACTGTGAAAGCCTTCAAACGCATAGCCTTAGGTTAATCCAATAGTATTTTAATAAAAAAGCGACTCCAAATTGGGGTCGCTTTTTTTATGCCCGCTCTCGCGGACTTTCAGTCCGTGAGAAGCCCTCAATAATGATTAAGTAATAGCAATTGGTTAAGTTCTCCTAGAACCATTTAACTATTCAACCACCAATTTGCGCGTTGTGGCCAGATCTCCCGCTACAATTTGCATGAAATAAATTCCGGGCTTTATATCGTGTAAGGATACCTCATGTTTCGATGCGGCTGACTTAATTCCCCAGGTTTGAACAGACTTTCCTAACTGATCGAACAATTCCAGTTGAACCGCTGCTGCGGTGCTCAAAAGTAAGCATACACTCTGCTGAGCAGGATTGGGAAATAATTCCATGGTTGACAGCTTAATCGATTCGTCTACACCAATCACAGCACCCGGACCTCTGCCATAAAAACGCAAATTGTAATTGTCATTCGCTATAAGATAATCATCATTTACAAAAACAGCGCTGGTTCCTCCTGTACTCAACTTGCCGAGAAATCGCAAGTTGGATGGATTGGTAACGTCGAACAGGGCAACACCAAGTGAAGTGCCAACATAGAGTGTATCTTTATACAAAAATAATCCGGAATGACCCGATGGATCAAATCCCGGAACCTGCAGGTAATTGAATGAATCCAGCTGTGCATTGTTGTTCATATTGACAGAATAAACAAAAGCTTGTGATGATGTGCTTGAGGCAGTATAAAGTATTTTATTCGGGGCATCGTACAGCATTTGATCCGGATCACCAAACAGAGCTGTCAGGGTTGTTTTGGTAACCGTTGGAGCAGCCGAAACATCCATGATATTTACATTGTATCCATCACTCGCAATTATTTTATCAGCACTCAAACGTTGTACACTTCCGCTGTTGATCCCTGAATAACTCTTCTCCGCAATTTTTGTCAGATTGTTCAAGTCACTCAGATCGATCAGGTAATAATTGGATCCGCTATAATGCAATTTGCTTCCTTCAATCAGAAGCGAGGCCGTCATGTATCCGATATTCTTGGTTGCAATACCATCTTTAAAGGTATTTATTTTGCGTGTCCATACCGGATTGGCCGGTGTTGACGCATTGATAATTTGTATTCCTTTGCTTCCTATAGCATAGATATCCGAACCGCGAAACACAAAATCAGTAACACCAAACGAATCGGTTTGAATGCCCATGCGCTTCAACCGTTTAACAGAATCAATCAGAGTGATATCGTATGTATCAAAGAATCCTTTGTACGATAAATTTACATGCTGAGCACCTGCATAAATAATGTTTGGATTCGAAGGATGAGCCTTGATGACCTTCGCATACAACCCCTCACTTGAATACGAAAATGTAGCAACCGGGTGGTAGCTTTGAGCCTGCATGTTATTCACCAGGTAAGTCAAAACAAGGAAGAAAAGAACTTTTTTCATAATGTGTGTTGAAATCAAATATACCCTTATTCACGACATTACATCGGGATAACAGAAAGTAGCAATCTGTAACCTGCTTAGTTCCGCCTTTTATAAGATGAACTTTTTAAACGGTTGCGATGCTGATTTGCCACTTTTATTTTGCATCAATCAAAGATTTGAATGGTTAACCGATAGGTATACTGCCTGCGCCTTTGCCGTTGGATATTTTTCTTAAAAATGCGGTAACCAGTTTATGCGGAACTTCCGGTGTCGAATTATCCTGCGGTACAAAAAGTGTTGCAATAAAAAAGGGATGTTTCTCCAACTCCAGGATGCGTGCTTCGTTCATGGAATCGGTGCCTACAATTTTAAACCCGTTTGTATGCAGATGATTTTGATACTCCGGATTGAGGCCAAAATTGCAATAATATTTCTCCTTGATTTTGCCCTGCCCAAATACTTCAAAGGTTTGTGATTTTCTGTATATAAGTTCAATCTCCAGCGTTTGACCGGCTAATGAACAACTCAGTGGATTGATCACCAATTTAGAAGCATAGGGATCGTATTCGGCATGCTCAGCATCCTTTATACGCAGTACATTCCGGGCATATTCAATCACCATGTGCTGAAATCCGCCACAAGTGCCTAAGACCGGTAATTTATTTTCGCGTGCAAATTGAATAACCCTCAAAGCTCCGGCCATACTTTTATAAGGACTTCCCGGTGCAATCCAGAAACCGCTATAGGTTGATACGATCCGATCAAAATCACGCTGTGCCGTATCGGTAGGGATCCAGTCATATTGGAGTGGAATAGCAAATTTTACCATAGCATGTCCAATCGCTTCATTCGTTGCCCGGTGAGGCCTGAATCCTTCCTGAAAATCTCCTATGATGGCAAGTTTCATCGTGTATGAAGTTTTAATTTGTTATTTCTCCTTCTCTCATTGTTGCACCAAATGGCACGAATACAATTGAAACATAATTTATCATTTAACTTTTCCTTTCCCCTTAACTTTTAAGATAGTCAGACCAAAAGGTGCCTTCAACTCTTTGTAATCATACATATTCAGGTATAAAGTCAGTGTATCAAAGGTATCTTCCCAGGTAACCTTGTACATATCCAGTAAAGCCATGCCATCAAATCCATGTTGGCTTTTTACCGGACAACAACTGCCCGCTCTGAAATAGCTTACTTTTTCGCCATGCGGACCAGCCAATGCATTAAAAAATCTTCGCTGGTTTAACGGACCTTCATTTTTGGATGCACCTCCCACTTCTATTGGGTTTTTCTCTGAATATCCATACGTATTATCCGTAGATATTTCAGTCAGCAAAACGGTTTGTTCGTTAAGCAGCCTTGGTTTTGCTGCATGCCGCGAAGCGGAACAGGAAAACACCATCGTCGAAATCCAGATGAAAATGAAATGCTTCATTAGATTTTCTTTACGAATGAGAACAAAACCAACATATCCAAAGCGATTTAACGCTTTAGTCATACTTCTCCTGAAGGGTTCTTTAAAGGTACAAAGCTTTCAGGTGAAGGCAAATTAAATTGATGGCCATTTGCAAATCTGAATTAGAAAAATGACCATTTACGGATATTGCACCATCGTATTTAACGGTCTATTGATTACATACATTTGTATTAACGCCTGCCATACATAGCCTCGTAATACTGCTGATATGTTCCATTGGTAATATCATCCAGCCAATCCTGATTGTTTAAATACCAATCTACCGTCAATTCCAATCCCTGTTCCGGTTGAACAGTCGGCTTCCAGCCCAATTCCGCAGTAATCTTTTGTGCATCGATAGCATAGCGCAAATCGTGTCCGGCACGGTCGGTTACGAAGGTGATTAATTTTTCTGCTGTCCCCGATTCGTTGTTGAACCTGGTATCCATGATCCTGCAAAGCATCCGAATCAGGTCGATATTCCGCGTTTCGTTATTTCCACCAACGTTATAGGTTTCACCAATTCGACCGCTGTGAAAAATAAGGTCGATGGCCTGCGCATGATCTTTTACAAAAAGCCAGTCGCGTATGTTTTCGCCTTTGCCATAAACAGGCAGGGGAATGCTTTTGCGAATATTGTGAATGCACAAGGGAATCAACTTCTCGGGAAACTGGTTGGGACCGTAGTTATTGGAACAGTGGCTCAACACAACGGGCAACCTATACGTATTGTGATAGGCTCGTACAAAATGGTCGGATCCGGCTTTGGATGCTGAATAAGGCGATTGCGGATCGTATGGAGTGTTTTCAGAAAATAAACCATCTGTACCTAAACTGCCATAAACTTCATCGGTTGAAACGTGATAAAAGAGTTTACCTGCATAATTTCCATTCCAGTTTTCGCGGCAAGCATTCAACAGATTTACAGTTCCGATAATATTGGTAAGCACAAAATCCATTGGACTTTCAATCGACCGGTCTACATGCGTTTCAGCTGCCAGATGAATCACACTGTCAAATGCGTGTTTTGCAAAAAGTGCATTTACCATTTCAGCATCGGTTATATCTCCTTTGATGAATTGATAATTGGACCGGCCTTCCAAATCGCTCAGGTTCTCGAGATTACCAGCATAGGTAAGTTTATCTAAGTTGAAGATCTTCGCATCCGGGTAATTGTTCACAAACAGGCGTACCACATGCGAACCAATAAATCCGGCACCTCCCGTTATAAGTATTTTTCTATTTCCCATGAATGTTTTCCCTGAAATTATGGATCACTAAGTTAACGCATAAGCGGGAAATTCCTGTATGCAGGTTACAATCAATCGTTACCCGTTATTTCCGGCACCGGCTTGTTCCCATTTCCAGGCGCTGCGCAACATATCCTCTATGCCGTATTTGGCCTTCCAATTGAGTTCCCGTGCAGCCAGTGAGGTGTCTGCGTATACCGCACCTACATCACCTTCGCGCCTTCCGGTAAGTATATAAGGAATGGCAATCCCACTTACTTTCCCAAATGCATTGATGAGGTCGAGTACCGAATAACCAACACCGGTTCCAATATTGAAGATTTCGAATTTCTTTTTATTCTGGCCTTTTATCAGCCTTTCCAAAGCCGCAATATGCGCTGTGGCCACGTCCACCACATGAATATAATCCCGGACGCAGGTGCCGTCAGCAGTATGATAATCACTGCCAAAAACATTCAGGTGCGCTCTTTTGCCTAAAGCGGTTTCGGTTATATACGGCACCAGATGATGGGGAGGACCGTGTTGTACTTCGCCAATCAATGCCGTTTCATGTGCCCCGATCGGATTGAAATAGCGCAAGGCTAAGGCTTCAATGGGTTTGGTTTTACTGGTATGCTCCAGAATCTCTTCGCCCATTTGCTTTGTATTGCCATAGGTAGATTCAGCTTTCTTAACCGGCTCCATTTCAGTAACGGGCAAGGTGTTTGGATTACCATAAACCGTACACGAAGAACTGAACACAATATGTTTCACTCCATGTTCCACCATAGCCTTGAGCAGGTTGATCTGCGAAAAAAGGTTATTGTGGTAGTATTTTAATGGTTCTGCAACCGATTCATCCACCAGCAGAATTGCAGCAAAATGAATTACTGCCTTAATTTGAGGTTCGTCGCGAAACAATTGTTCCACTTCTGAAAAGTTGCATAATTCAGTTTGGTAAAATGAAGGTCGCTTTCCGGTAATCTGCTCAATGCGGTCCAGTACTTCGATGCGCGAATTCGACAGATTATCAGCAATTACAACATCGTATCCAGCCTGAATCAGCTCAACTACAGTGTGTGAACCGATATAGCCGGTACCCCCGGTAACAAGGATTTTCATACCAATCAGGCTTGTTCAGCAGTTTCTTCCCCTTCGGTTTCTTCTTCTTCGCGGGTAGTGCCTTCCATCAGGTGACGGATATCGATTAATTCGTCTTTGTTGTACTTATTCTGGTAATCCAACAACAGATCCAGGAAATAATCCAGATTCGCTTTTCCGTCTTCTTCTTCCAGGTATAAAAAAGTATAATCGCCGTTTGCTTCAATATTCTCATAAGCCAGACGGATCATGCGTACATATCCGGGCTCATTCAGGTTGCTCTTAAACCATTCGCGCAGTGCTTTCAGCTGTTCTATCGCCTTTACTCCAACCCCTTCATTAGCCAATGTATTTTTCAGCGCTTCCAACAAGTTTTTCATCTTTATTTGAGTTTTGTTTTGGCAACGAAACTAAACAATTTAAATATTGTAAAAAACTCAAATATGAAAGCGATCTCAACCATAGGCCTGCTGGTAGTTTCCAACCTCTTTATGACATTTGCCTGGTATGGCCATTTACAGTTTCAGAAAATAGGCTGGTTTAAAGGTACGGGGTTGATTGGAATCATCCTGATCAGCTGGTTTATCGCCTTGCTTGAATATGCTTTTCAGGTGCCGGCCAATCGCATAGGTTTTTCAAACAACGGTGGACCTTTTTCTATGGTTGAACTCAAAACCATTCAGGAAGCTATTTCTATTTTGGTCTTTATCCTGGTCAATGTGTTCATTTTTCGTGAAGGCCCTGTTCAATGGAATCATGCCCTTGGATTTATCCTCATCATTTTGGCGGTTTATATTATCTTTAAAAAGTGGTAAACAAGATGCATCCCCGCGCAGCACAGGCTCTATCGGTTGTTTTTCACCCGGTTTTTGTAAACAGTTTTTCGCTTCTGCTGTTGTTTCTGCTTTTTCCTTCACTGCGGTATGGAGTACATCCGGCGATGAAAGTTTTTTACTGGTCCGTTATTTTCATTTCTACCGGAATTGTTCCCATGGCCTGGGTAGGTGTGTCACGCCTGTTGGGCAAAATCGATTCTATCCTGTTGCCCAACAGCGACGACCGCAACCTGCCTTATATTCTTACAGCCAGTTTGTACATGCTCGATTTTTACCTGGCCGGACAATGGGGTGCTTCTTCTCTTTTCAGAGCCTATTTGCTGGCTTGCAGCAGCGTGGTTGTTTCTGTGTTAATCATCAATCAATTTACTAAAATAAGTATCCATGCTGCCAGTTTAGGAGCTCTGGCCGCCGTTATTCACCAATCGGCATTGGTAGCGGGTTTTGATGTGCGTTACCTGATGATTGCTGCATTGGTGATTTCAGGTTTGGTACTTTCTGCTCGTCTTTGGGCTGAATCACACACATCAACTCAAGTGTATTTAGGTTTCTTGGTTGGTTTCTTATGGATGGTACTAATGTTATAACGAATTGCTGAATTTGTCCTATTGCTCAACTATATTCATTACAAAGCCCTACAGGAAATGCATTCTTCATTTTTCCCGCCGCCGCTGCGCTATGGCGAGGCGAGGCATTTTTCATTCTTCATTTCATGTCCCGACAGCAGGGCTAGTCAGTCTTCGTTAAAGCTACTACCGGTCAAGTTCGCTATAGCTATGGCGAGACAAGGCATTTTCTCACCTCGCGTTGTTCAACCGCGTTGCGGTTGTGGGGTCTTTTCTTCGCATAGAGTTATGGAGGTTGAACCGCGTTGCGGTTTGTCGGGGCATGATCTGAATTTAAAGGGATAACATAACGCATTAACGAATATGCGATTCATATTGCCCAACATCGTTTTGGTGAGATGAGTCAGTCTTCGCTATAGCTTCGACAGAACAAATCCATCTACGATAAAGCTACGGCGAGGCAACGCATTCTTCATTCTTCCCGCCGCCGCTAAGGCTTTGGCGAGACAAGGCATTTTTCCCTCCTACGCTAATGCTACTGTGGACAATGCATTCCTCATTTTTAATTCTTCATTTTTAATTTTAATTATCTTCCCGCCATGAGTTACGAAACCATTTTATATGAAGTAAACGACGGTATAGCTACCCTCACGCTGAACCGTCCGGATGTATTCAATGCCTTTAACGAACAGCAGAGTTTTGATGTGCTGGACGCATTGAAAAAAACCGAAAAAGATAAATCCATCCGTGTACTGATTATCACAGGAGCAGGCAAAGCGTTTTGTTCGGGTCAGGACCTGAAAAGTATAGCCGGAAGCCAGAATCGTTCCTTGAGCGATTCGTTGTACAAACGTTACAATCCCATGATCCGTGCATTGCGCAACATACCCATACCGGTTATATGCAAACTCAACGGTGTGGCTGCAGGCGCCGGATGCTCGCTAGCACTGGCCTGCGATTTTATTGTAGCGTCAGAGGTTGCAACGTTAATTGAAGTGTTTATACATGTTGGTCTGGTACTTGATTCCGGATCTTCATACTTCCTTCCGCGTATAGTTGGATCCAACCGTGCATTTGAACTCAGTACCATGGGTGGAAAAGTTTCGGCTATGCAGGCACTCGAATGGGGAATGGTAAACCGTCTAGTGAAACATGAAGAACTGGATGCAGAGACGCAAAAAATTGCAGCCTTTTATGCGCAAGCTCCTACCAAGGCAATTGCATTGATCAAAAAAATGCTGAATAAATCTTCTCACTCAGATCTCGATACCATGTTGCAGTACGAAGCCTATTGCCAGGAAATTGCAGGTCGCAGCGATGATTACAAAGAGGGCGTTAGTGCTTTCAACGAAAAACGTAAAGCAGCATTCAAAGGTTCATAATCCAGGCGTATGAAAACAACCGATATCCACCAAACACTCACCTTCCCAACCACTCCGCTTGATCTGTATCAATGCCTGATGGATGAACGAAAGCACAGTTCATTCACCGGATCTCCTGCAGTGATTGAAGACAAAGAAGACACATCCTTCACAACATATGATGGATATATTGAAGGTAAAAATATTGTACTGGAACGCGGAAAGAAAATTGTGCAAACCTGGAAAGCCAACGAAGAAGAATGGCCGGAAAATCACTTTTCGGAAGTGGTTTTTTCGCTGAGTGCGTCGCCTGAAGGTTGCCTGCTTGAATTTTATCATACTGCCGTTCCGGAGACTTTGGCTAAGGATATAGAGGCAGGCTGGGCCCAATATTACTGGGATCCATTGCGGTATTACCTGAACCGGTAAGTTTATCGGTGTGCGGTTTTTGTAACTCTTAAACTAGTTGCACCAACTTGTCCTGCAATCTTCCTTTATTGATTTTACTGGTTAGTCATCACTTAACTTCGACCTACAGGTACGTCGCGATGTACAACCGCGTTGCGGTTGGATGTCACGTCAGCTGCCTACGCCATCTGTTATTGAGGTGAAACCGCGTTGCGGTTAGTTGCTGCTGGCTATGGTTTCAGCTATTGGGTGAGATATAGCATTACGATCAGTTGCTTGCTATCTTTGGCTTCGGTTATTGAGGTGTAACCGCGTTGCGGTTAGTTGCGGTTAGTTGCTGCTGGCTATGGTTTCCGTAAGCAGAGTGATATTGCGTTACGATTAGTTGCTCGCTTACTTTGGCTTCGGTTATTGAGGGGTAACCGCGTTGCGGTTTGTTGAGGTTAGTTGCTGCTGGCTATGGTTTCCGTTAGCAGAGTGATATTGCGTTGCAATTAGTTGCTTGCTGTCCTTAGCTTTTGTTATTGAGGTGTAACCGCATTGCGGTTAGTTGCATCGTTGCATAATGATAGATTATGAATCGTTTCCTTCCCCTGCACTTCGGTGAGGCGATGCATTCTTCCCGCCGCCGCTAAAGCTACCGCGGGCAATGCATTTTTCATTCTTCATTCTTCATTTTCTCCCCCACCCATTCCCGTATATAATCAACAATCTCATGGGTATTGGCGCCCGGAAGAAACAATTTTCCAACGCCTGCTTTTGTGAGTGTTTTTAAATCTTCGTCCGGAATAATTCCACCACCTGTAAGCAGAATATCGCTGAGGCCTTCCTGCTTCATCAATTCGAGTAACCTTGGAAATACAGTATTGTGTGCCCCTGATAAGATACTCACACCGATTACATCCACATCTTCCTGGAGGGCTGATTTAACAACCATTTCAGGTGTCTGACGCAATCCGGTGTAAATAACTTCCATGCCGGCATCGCGCAGTGCGGTGGCAATTACTTTGGCTCCGCGGTCGTGGCCATCGAGGCCAACTTTTGCTACCAGTACGCGTATAGGTCTATTCATTTTTTCTGAGATACAGGATCTATAGGTTCAAAACGAATCGTATTCTTATTCCCCACTTCCCGTTTGAAATAGCGAAGCAATTGTGCTTCATTCATTTGATAAAAAACGACGGAATCTTTCTTCCCCTCCGGAATTTTACTCAGCAATTTTAGCATGGTAACATCTTTGGCATACACCTCCCGATAATTCATTTGATCCTTATTGCGTGTAAGCAAAGTAAGCTGAAGGTAATTTTTAAGCCGGTCTTTTTGTAAAGCTTTATCGGATGCATTGATGGACGAAAACCGAATTTCATCTCCTGCTTTCCAGCAAATATTCGAATTCCAGAATTGCGGTTCCTGATCATCCTTTTTCGAGATGAAATATAAATTTTGATACTGGCTCAACATGGACGAGGAATCTATTTTAAATTCTGTTTTCCATCCCGATTCTTCCAACGATTCAATGCGATCAGCAAAGATCCGGATGCGAACAGAATCCAATTTTTTGTGTTGAAAGAATCCCTGAAATCCACCAACCATCCAATGGTATTCACCTTGCAATTCTTTTGGAAATTCCGGAACCGGTTGACCCGGAAAGCGATCAAGACGACTTACTGTACAAGCCGATAAAACGATCAGGAAGAAAAGAATGAGTCGGTTCATGCGTGTAACGCTTTCAATGCATTTTGCAAACGCAATATCGTATTTTCTTTTCCAAACAAAGCACACATTTCGAAGATAGGTGGTCCGCCGGCTACGCCTGTTAAACACACGCGCAACAATTGCAGGAAATCTTTGTTGGAAACTTCGTTTTGGTTTAATGCATCGTTATATGATTGTTCTACTACAACTGCATCAAAAGTAGTAGCCTGCTTCAAGCCATTGATTAAACTATTCAATACTGCCGGCGATTTTTCATTCCACCGTTTACTTACCACTCCCTGATCATATTCCGAAGGAACTACAAACAAATAATTTCCCATTTCCCACAATTCCCTGGTGAAGGAAATTTTTTCCTTAATCAGTTCGGTTGCTTTGGCAATGTATGCATCATCCACCTGCAATTGATGCGCCAACACCTGCTTTTTCATTTCTGCAACCAAAAGCGCTGTATCTGAATGTCTGACGTATTGCTGATTGTACCACCGTGCCTTATTCTGATCAAACTTTGCACCTGATTTACTTACCCGGTCGAGCGAAAATGCGGCAACCAATTCTTCCTTTGAATAAATTTCCTGGTTGGTCCCCGGATTCCATCCCAAAAATGCCAATAGGTTCACCACAGCTTCAGGCATATATCCGGTTTCGCGGTAACCGCTCGAAATTTCGCCACTCGTTGGGTCTTTCCATTCCAGAGGGAAAACCGGGAATCCCAAACGATCGCCATCTCGTTTGCTGAGCTTTCCGTTACCTTCCGGTTTCAGCAACAAAGGCAGATGCGCAAACTTCGGCATTACTTCTTCCCATCCTAAAAAACGGTACAATAAAACATGTAAAGGTGCAGATGGCAACCATTCTTCACCACGGATCACATGGGTAATTTGCATCAAATAATCATCCACCACATTCGCCATATGATACGTAGGCATTCCATCGCTTTTATACAATACCTTATCGTCCATTTGCGAAGTATTGAAACTCACCCATCCTCGGATCTCATCGTGAAATTTCACTTCCTCCTTGCGCGGCAACTTTATGCGCACCACATACGGCAGACCTTGCTCCAGCCGGCGCTTCACTTCATCCTCGGGCAGCGTGGTAGAATTGTTCATGGCACTGCGCGTAATAGCATCGTACTTGGCATCCACATTCGATGCTTTCAACCGTTCGCGCATCGCATCCAATTCTTCCGGTGTATCAAAAGCATAATAAGCATGACCGGCTTCTATAAGCTGATCCACATATTTTTTATACATGGGTTTGCGATCACTCTGGCGGTAAGGTGCATGTGGACCATCGCCAAACCCTATTCCTTCGTTGGGTTCAATCCCCAGCCAACGCAACGATTCAATGATATACTGTTCTGCTCCCGGTACAAAGCGTGTCTGATCAGTATCTTCAATACGGAGTATAAAATCTCCTCCGTGTTTTTTAGCCAGTAAATAATTATACAAGGCAGTGCGCACACCACCAATGTGCAAAGGCCCCGTAGGACTGGGGGCAAATCGTACCCTAACTCTTCTGTCTGTCATAAGAGCGGCAAAGATAGCAATTGTACCCTTTGCACCAAACCATGAAATCCTTCGCGAATAGCTGTGAATTCAATACCTTTGGCCCATGATAAAGCATATCGTATTCTGGAAACTGAAAGAGGAGGCACACGGTTTGGGAAAGGCCGATAATGCCCGCATGATCAAATCAAAATTGGAAAGCTTAAACGGTCAGATTCCGGGCCTGATCAAAGTAGAAGTGGGTATCGATTTTTTGCATTCGCCCGAATCGGCCGATCTGGTCTTATACAGTGAATTTGAAAGTCGCGAAGCTTTGCAGGTTTATGCTTCACATCCGTTGCATACTGCCATCATGCCTTATATCGCAGAAGCCCGAAGCGAACGAAGGGTGGTAGATTACGAGGATTGATTAAGGCGTATTCAAATGCAATACCATGCGTATACTTCCTGAATTCTGAATGGAAGTATATCCTGCATCCAATGGATTTTCTAATCCTTTTGGCAACCGGTTCTCATCGAAACGGATCCATTCGCCGGCTTTGATCCAATAGGTGCGGGGTGGAATTTCTGTTTCCGCAACAAATCCAACTGCTTTAAATCCCTGGCCTGTACTCCAGTCCTTATCAATATAGGTCATAACGTGAGCCGGATGGACTTCAGCAATAAAAAAAGCCAGTAGTTTGGCTAGTCCTCCGCGAATGGCCAAATCACCGGCCGTGGCAAAGCGTTCCCATTCATACGACCGATAAGGCACCACTTTATTTTGCATAATCCGTGCTTTGCTAAAAGTGGCTACAGCGATCAGCTCTTCGCCTGCAAACATCCCGATTTTATAGTAAGCGCCTGTTGATCCCTGCAAATGATAGGTGTCTAAAAAAGCAGCAGCAATTGGTTTGTCAATACGCTTTACATGCATATTGCGGGCATGCAAACGACGGCTTAAACCCAATAGGGAACGTAGACGCGCCTGCACAATTTCCTGCTTAACCAACCATTGATCTTCCCAGATATGCAATGCGTGCTGAGCCCCTTTACCAAACCGAAAAACAGTAACCCTTCCCGGTTTTGAAATACTGTGTAATTGTAGATGCAACGAAATTGGTAATGCTGATTCATCTACACCCAACTCACGGATAAAATCAATAATTTCTTTTGAAAAATCGGATTTCATTTACTGTTTGCGCACAAAAAAAGCATGACCGCAAAGATCATGCTTTCCTTGTTGTTTGACTAATCCTTACTGAATAGGAAATGCGATTTCAGTCAACCATTTTGAGGTATCTTTTTCCATACCCGGATCGGTCACATAAATTTCCATCGGCGCACCTGCGCTTTGCATGCCGTTTTTAGCCATGTATGCAAATGCTTCGTTGTAAACCGGACCGGTTTTGGTATAATCTCCATAGTATTTTACCACCAATGCCTTAGTAGCCGGCATTTCGTGACATTTCACATTGCCATCGTCTTTCATTTTGGCAGTTACAGGAACTGCTGCTTCCATATCGGTAGACACACTGTCGTAACTATAATAAATAGACACTGGTGATCCTGCATATTGTACGTTGGCCTTATGCATTGCCTCACCAATTGCTGCATACCAGGCGCCAAATTTAGCACTGGTCAGATCACTCAAATTTACTTTTTCACGAATGCCTGCTACCAAAGTAGCCGGTAACTGACGCTCTTCAAATTGACAACCGGCAATGGTTTCTGCTGCCAGTGGGGCTTTCTCTGATAACTCTTTCAAATTGGCTAATCCTTTTTCATAATCAGGCCCGATAAATTTATCCATCATCAACCCGAAAAATTTCGCAATCGGATTCATTCCCATATCCGAATCCATGGTCCATGTTACTTTAACACCCTCGGTGGTAGCCTCAAAATTAAACTCAGCATAAGCCGGATCCATTCCTTCAAAATCCATTTGCGTTTTGATATGTGCAGGAGCATGTGATTCCACAATCGAAAGTTTGCCGTTTCCTACCTGATCATGCTTGCTTTTCCACTCGTAAAAGGCACCTGAACCTGCAGTTATATCGCTGTAAGTAATGGTCATTTCAGGGTCAATTTTATGCCATGGCGACCATTGTTCCCAGGCCTTTAATTCATTCACCAAGGCAAATACAGTTTCCGGAGTTGCCTTCATTTCAAGCGAACGCTCCACATGCACTTTACGGGGTAAAAAGAATGACACCACCAATAATAACAGTATTATTACCAGCAGTATGATTCCAATCTTTTTTAAAATTTTCATATTTGTATAGGATTAGAAGGGTAAATTTAAAAATAAAAATGTCAAAAACAATTAAAAACACTGCTACCGTTCAACACATTTTAATGCCGGTTATTTATATCTTTTTATGCTTAGTATTTGCATTCCTGTTGAACAGCGGCAGTTTAAATGAAGACGAAAAAAACCGGAGCGACTTTGAGGAACATTACCGTATTCATAGTTTACCATTACCGGCAAGTGTGAGTTTTGCAGGTGAGTCCATATCACTCGAAGATCCGGATAATCTCGAGCGGTATGATAAAGAATTACTGACCAATATATACTGGCAATCGCAAACCTTGTTGTTTATCAAAAGGGCACATAAATATTTTCCGGTTATCGAAAAAATTCTGCGTGAACAAAATATTCCCGACGACTTCAAATACCTCGCTGTAGCCGAAAGTGGATTGCAATATGCCGTGGTTTCACCATCTAACGCAACAGGAGTATGGCAATTTCTGGATGGAACAGGTAAACGCTATGGCTTAACAATCAATGAGGAAGTGGACGAACGTTATCATCTCGAAAAAGCGACCCTTGCTGCATGCGCCTATTTCAGAGAAGCTTACAACGAATTTAACAGTTGGGCTCTCGTGGCTGCATCGTACAATATGGGAATTGTAGGAGTGCGAAAACAACTGGAAATGCAACAAACAAGTTCCTTTCACAATTTGTACCTGAACAGCGAAACTTCCAGGTATTTATTTCGCATCATCGCATTAAAAAATATACTCAACAAACCGGAGCAATTTGGTTTTCATGTACCCGTAGCACAGCATTATAAAATGCCGGAAAGTATAGTTGTTCATGTAAATTCAAGCTTGCCTGATCTTGCTGTATTTGCCAATCAGAATAATTCGGGATACCGATGGTTAAAGCTCCTCAATCCATGGTTGCGCAAAAACACCCTGACCATAAAAGATGGCCGGGATTACTATATCCGTCTTCCCAAACAATCAAGTTTACTGAGTGGATTCAGAGATAAAATTGTAGGTGATACTATTGAGTTGGCGGCAACCAATTACAACCCAACTGTAAAATAAAAGCACAGCAAAATTTTACGCTTGTATCAGGTTATTTATACAACCGATGTGCTTCGATGAATTCCTCTACTTTTTCAGGCACCAGATATTTGATGGATTTGCCGGCCTGTATGGTTTCGCGGATATAGGTGGATGAAATATTCAGCAAAGGAACTTCAAACACATGTATTGCGGGATGATTGGACAGCAATGGATTTTCATGATATCCTGCACGCCGGTAAACATATACCTGATGTTCTTGCAGGATCTCTTCATAATTCTTCCACAAATGAAAAGTTTGCAGGTTATCGCCTCCGATGATCGGAAAAAAAGCATCTTCCGGAAATTGTGTGCGCAGAAACTTCAGGGTATTCGCTGTGTAAGATGGGCGCGTCATGGCAAACTCCACTTCACTCGCTGCAAAACGTGTATCGTGCCCGATGGCCAGGTTGATCATCTCAAGCCGCATGTTTTCATCTACCAATACATCGTTTTCTTTAAACGGATTTTGCGGCGAAAGCACAAACCAGATCTTATCCAATCCGCCAAACTCAATGAAATAATTGGCAATGAGCAAATGCCCTGTATGAATCGGATTAAACGAACCAAAAAACAAACCGATCTTCATTTCAAAAATGCATTAACCAGATGTTCCGCTTCGCTCAGCGCATCTTCGAGTATCACATTGTGAATTACCTTTTCGAATTTGTCTTCGTAAGCCAGTTCATGAATGGCTTTATCTATACGCATACGCAAGGTTTCTTCAGTCTCGGTTGATCGGTATCGCAAACGTTCTTCCAGCACTTTTATACCCGGTGGTTTAACAAATATTACCAATGCTTTATCGCCGAAATACTGCTTAATGTTCAAGCCTCCTTCCACATCAACATCAAATATGACGGTCTTCCCCAGATTCCAGATCCGAACCACTTCCGACTTCAGCGTACCGTAATAATTCCCTCCGTATACTTCTTCGTATTCCAGAAACTCATCGCGGGCAATGCGTTCCTTAAATTCTTCTAACGTAAAAAAATAATAATCTTTGCCATGCACTTCGCTGGGTCTTTTCGGACGTGTACAGGCACTTACAGAAAAAGCCAGACGCTCGTCGAGCGACAACAGATGCTTTACAATGGTGGTTTTACCCGACCCCGACGGAGCACAAAATACGATTGCTTTACCCAAAATTATGTGGTTGAATTGGGGTACGAATTACGGGGTCAACGAGCCGAATTACAAGCGATGAATGAGAACTTCGGAAATTTATTTAGAAATAATTACGAATGACGAAGTACAAAGTACGAAGTAGCTAAGCCTGGAACTTGTCCTTAATTTAGATCTATCTCTTACCAGAGGACTATCATAATTACGAATTACAAATTACGAAGTACGAAGTGGCTAAGCCTGGAACTTGCCCTTAATATAGATCTTTCTCTTATTAGAGGATTATCATAATTACGAAGTACAGATTACGAAGTACGAAGTGGTTAAGCCTAGAACTTGTCCTTAATTTAGATCTTTCTCTTACCAGAGGATTATCATAATTACATAATTACGAAGTACAGATTACGAAGTACGAAGTGGCTAAGCCTGGAACTTGTCCTTAATTTAGATCTTTCTCTTATCAGAGGATTATCACAATTACATAATTACCAAGTACGATGTGGTCACATCCGGAAACTTGGTCTCATTTTCGATTTATCTCTTACAAACTGAGAATCACTGCTGTTTGTTTCTACTTTTTCGAATGGATTGAATGGATTTTACAACAATTGCCAAAAACTCTTCATACGCTTTTGTAAGCTCAACGATTGAGGATTCTAATGCGGGAAACCTTGCTTTCAAAATGAAAAGAAAATGGATCGTTTCATCGGCTTCCTCCTCAACAATTTTATACTTATTAAGAAAATCAGCCTTAGATTTCGCTCTGCGTGTAGCCCGGAAATTGGAAGCAACAGAATTTGATGATCGCGTTATTTGCTTTACTATTTCATTATCTGATGTCCGGAAAGGGATATGATCCGTTAGCTCCATTACCTGCAATGCAAGGTTTCGGGTAAGGTCCATCCATTCATTTATGGTTCTCACAGGCTTTAATAAATTACTAAATAACCTGATTAACCCTACTCTTCAAAACGAATATTAGAGTTCCCGACTATCCATTCACAAATAACATAATTAACTGATTTCTTACTCTCGCAACTCCACTTTCCACTTCGTAATTTGTACTTCGTAATTCCAAACCCTTCCCCGTGACCAAAAGGCCCTAACTTAGCACCCATTCATTAGCGGGCCCACTTCGTAATTGGTAATTGGGTTAGTAGTTATTTTGTTATTTAATTCAGGCATTCTGGTAAGCCACTTCGTAATTTGTACTTCGTACTACTTAGTTCGTACTTCCATTCCCGTGACCAAAAGCCTCTAACCTTTGCACTCATCCACATGCGTACCCACTTCGTACTTCGTAATCCGTCATTCGTACTTATATTCCCGTGACCAAAAGTCCCTAACTTAGCACCCATTCGTTAGCGAGCCCACTTCGTACTTCGTAATCTGTACTTCGTACTTTTTAATCCGTACTTCTAAATTACATTATTTATCTGTTCCTTAATCTTCTCCAACTCATCCTTCATCTCCACCACCCGTTGCTGAATTTTAAAATGATTGGCTTTAGAACCCATGGTATTGATTTCGCGGCCCATTTCCTGTGCAATAAATCCGAGCTTTTTACCCGATGATTTCATACGCATGGTTTCCAGAAAATACTGGCAATGCTGGATCAGGCGTGTACGCTCTTCGGTTACATCAAACTTCTCAATATAGTAGAGCAGTTCCTGTTCGAAACGGTTTTTATCATAAGAAGCTTCGCTGATCTGTTGCAGCTCCTGATCAATTTTGGTGCGCAATGCATCGATACGTTCCGGTTCCAATACTTCTACTTCTTTCACAAGTTGGATAATTGCCTGAGTCATACGGTTCAGTTCATCCGACAACATCTCCCCTTCTTTGATTCTGAACTTTTCAAATTCTACAAAGGCTTTGTTCAACACATCCATCAGTATTTTCATGTCCTCTTCGCGGTTCTCATCCACCGTTTGTTGAAACAGGTTGGGAAGACTCATGATGTTTTGTACAATATTTTCCGTTCCCAGGTTAAATTCCTTCACCACATTGGTCAATTCATTGAGGTAGTAACGGGCTACATCTTTGTTGAGCGGTAATACTTTGTCTTCGGCCAGTTTGAACACCACATTTACGTTAACCTGACAAGATCCGCGTTCCACAAGGCGATTCAACTCCTTACGCACCTCGGTCTCCTTGTTTTGCCAACCTTTGGGAAGGCGCAGGTTCAGTTCCAGAAATTTGTTGTTCAGGGACTTGAATTCCACTTTAACGGCAAACCTTTCGGTTTCCAGTTCGGCTTGTCCAAAGCCGGTCATCGATCGTAGCATGTGTCAGTATTTTAAACAAATGTAGGGGAAAGGTCAGAATGTTTACCAGTAATTTCAGGCAAGAATGAAGCGGAAATTTTTCAAAACGCATACCCGATCCGGATATTCAACAGAATATCGTATTTCAACAACCGGTCTCCATCCGGAAACAAGGTAGTTTTGCCGACGGATGAAGGCAATGCACCCGTTTCGCGAATCAAGAGATAGTGCACATAGCCATACGAAAATTCAGCCAGAAAACCGGAACGCGTTACCAATTGGTAACCCATCTTTAACCCTATGCCAAATGCATTGTTGGTAAAGTTACTGCTGGCAATGGCTTCGTAATGATAATAGCGACTACGTGCCATGGCTCCAATAAAGGTACCGCCCAGTGGTTGTTTATGATCGGCAAAATAATAGCGGTAACCCAAATCCGATTTCAGGATGAGGGGATAATCCGTCAGACCCTTCACGCGCATGGTCAACGTCCAGGATTGCTTTTCGTAAAAAGACTGCTCGTATTGGAGGGAGACATAATTGATCAGGTCGACAGAAATGGCATGGGTCAGGCTTTCACGACCGGCTGCCTCATCGGACTGTGCTATGGCTGTCCCGGCTAGTCCCGTCAGCAGTGTTAAAAAACAAACAACCGCTTTCATGCCATCAAAGATATACACAAAATATCGGAGAAAGGGAAAGAAATACAGGAAATAAAGTTTGCGGGGATGAGTGGTTTGGGATGAGGGTTTCGGTTAAATGAATTTCAATATTTTTTTTCGACAAGCAGAAATATTATGACAGGTAAACCTTCATGCAGTTTTTGTAATTGCAGCCCTTGAGGCTTTCCAATTCACCAAAAACACTCCCCCGAAAATAACGGCGATGTCGAGCACCTTCTCCAGCGTGAGCGCATCTTTGCCCAGAATGAGCGCAATAACCACGGCCATTACCGGTTGCAGATAAATATACGAACCTACAAGGGATGAAGTGGCATGACGCAGTGCATACGCATTCAACACATAGGTCATAAACGTGGTACCTATGGTTACAAAAGCGATACTCCACCAAACGATGGGAGTAAAACTTTGCCAGTCGGTTTGCACAAAATCGGAAATGCCAAAAGGCAATACCACAAAGAATCCGAAAAAGAAGGACCACAGGGTAACAGTTAAGGGGTGGTATTTGTGCATCAGCGATTTGGCATATACCAGGTAAAACGCATAGATGATGGCATTGAGCATGATAAAAACATCGCCCCATACCTTATCGCTATCAAAACGGAAGCGGGTACCGCCCATCAGCATCAGGGCACCGAATGCAGCAATCAGAATTCCGAGGACTTTTTGTACAGAAAGTTTTTCTTTGAGCAAAAGTGCCGCAAATACCACGACAAAAATGGGTGTATTCAACATCAGCACAGCTCCATTAATAGGTGTAGTAATCGACAATCCCTTAAAGAATAAAAGCATATTGAAGGCTACACCAAACAAAGCACTGATGAACAATTTACGGTAGTCTTTGCGGTCGTGAATTTTTTGTTTTACCACTACCGCATGAAAAATAAAAATGCAAACCAACGCAACAGTAACCCGCATCAGAATAAAAGCGGAAGGCTGTACAAATTCCGGCATAACAATTTTGGCAATGGAAAAAGTGGCCGCATACAACAAAGCAACTACGAATAAGGCCAGATGTATTTTCAAGGTTCGGTTCATGCTTTATCAATCAATTGCGAAAATTTTTCCTGCTCTTCGGCCGGGAAATTAAATGCCCGCGATTCTTTGATAAAACGAATGGATAAAAAGATAGCCGAGAAAGTAAGTCCGAGCGATAAACCAAACCAGATTCCATATAACTCCCATCCCAATGCACTGGCCATCCACCAGCCCGCAGGTATGCCCACTACCCAATAGGCAATAATGGTGATCAAAGTTGGAATGCGCGTATCGGCCAAACCACGGAGAATACCCAGACTCACACATTGCACTCCATCGCTGAGCTGAAACAAGGCCGCAATCAGCAGCAGGTTGGCAGCTAAATCCGATACCATAGGATCGGGCGTGTAAAAATAAACCAACATGCGGTTGGCCAAAGCAAACACAATGGCAGTAGCTGCCATAAACAATACACTCATGATAAGCGCTGCTCTGCCCGAAAACATCATGTCCTTTTTATTTTTTCGTCCCCATGCATCACCCACCACAATGGATCCACCTACCGAAAGTCCGGTGGCCACCATATAAGTAACCGATGCCAGATTGATAGCGATCTGATGTGCCGCTAACTGGTTCTTACCAAACCATCCAATCATAACAGCTGCAAAGGCAAATGCACCCACTTCAAAAAAGTATTGAAAACCAGATGGCACACCCACTTTAAAAATCAATTTCAACAATTGCAGGTTTCCGATCCGTTCTTTCACATGCAGAAACTGATGGTAGATCGGATTTCGTAAAACAAAGGCAATCATAACTACAGCCATCAGCAGTCGTGTGATCGAAGTAGCATAGCCGGCTCCGTTCAATCCATAGGCCGGAAAACCCAGTTTACCAAAAATCAAAATCCAGTTGAGCAATACATTGAGCAATAAACCGGCAATGGTAATCACCGCTGCAGGTTTGGTATACGAAAGTCCGTCGCTGAATTGCTTGGCTGCCATAAACAACAGCATAAAAACGGTTCCGGCATTCAGGATATGCAGGTAGGGTTTGGTAAGCTCCGTTACTTCTTCATCCTGACCAAGCCAATGCAGATTCAGAGTAAACATATAAAGCAGCAAACAAATGAAAAAACTCAGGATCAGGCTGGCCCAGATTCCCTGACGAAAAAACAACGCTACTTCGTTTGTATGTCCACCACCGCGTGATTTTGCAACCAGCGGTGAAATGGCGGTAAGGGTTCCAATACCAAGGATGGTTACAAAAAAGAAAACGGAATTGGCCAGTCCGGCTGCAGCCAGGTTGGTGGCATCCAGACGCCCGATCATTACAATATCAGCTACACCCATCAATACGATACCGATTTGTCCGATGATAATCGGATAACTCAGTCGCAGGATAGGACCAAAATAAGGCTGATATTTCTTAAAAATGTGGAACACGTTGTCGGAAAAAAGGGTTGCGAAAATACGATAATTTGTCGGGCCTCAAACAGAGAGAAGCGGAATTTTATTGCAAAAACTTTATTGTTAATCGCTGAAATAACAATCGTATAAACATAGCTGTTTCGGTGGTTTGAATGCAGGTTTATAATGGTCATATTTTGCACATCTTTGCTGAGAATGGTTTCCTCATTGAATCATTTTTGATTGCCAGACCTTCTTAAAAAAACCTATAAAACCATTAACAGTGGATCAGTTAATGAATAAAATCCGGGATAAAAAATTGCTATATTCGAATAATGGACAAAGTTCTCAAAATAGTTAACCTCAAAGCAAAGCAATCAGACTATGCTTATTGGATAACGAAAGACATCCGGGAAAGACTTGAGGCCATTGAACTTTTGAGACAACAATACATAAATTTCAGAAAGGATGTTCAACCAAGACTTCAAAGAGTTTGTAGAATTACTCATCAGAAATAAGGCAGAGTATCTTATCGTTGGGGGTTATGCGGTAGGCGTTCACGGGCATCCCAGATATACAGGAGATCTCGATATTTGGCTGAATCCGACACCTGAAAATGCCGAGAAGATTTTAAAGTGTGTCAACGAGTTTGGGTTTTCTTCTTATGGATTGACAAAGTCAGATTTTATGAAAGAGGGCAATGTGATCCAGTTGGGTTATCCTCCTCTGCGCATTGATCTTTTGAGTCAAATTGATGGTGTTGTTTTTAGTGAGTGCTTTAAAAATCGCATGGAGGTTGAAATTGACTCACTTGTTGTAAATTTTATAGGATACGCAGATTTATTAAAGAATAAAAAGGAATCTGGCAGACTAAGGGATATGGATGATCTGGATCATTTGAAATGAATATGCCAGACGCTCCAAAGTTAAAAAGGTACATGATTTGCTACTGAATTCGCTTTTTTTACGCTAATACTTCAATGATACCACAATGCCGGCATAGGGGGCGAAGCGGCATCCCATGCAGGTAAGCAGGAATAAACTAAAAAATGAGCAGAATTAATCTTGCGCAACCTGCATGGATACAGCGGAGCACCCGACCCTGAGGGTGAGCCGGTGAATGTTAATGGCCTGGTGAATATTCCGTAGCGAAACCGGAAGGGGATGCCCCAAATAATAAAATGAAATCAGTTTGCTTTATCCTTTGACCGGCAGAGCAATTGCACATACACTGATTTTGCAGGTAGCAGGCAAACATTTAATCAAAGCTTCCAGCGTAGCACCGGTGGTAATTACATCGTCGCATACCAACAGATGTTTGTTTTCAAGCACTGCTGCATCTTTTACAGTAAACACTTCGCTTACATTCATCCAGCGTTCAAAACGCGATTTGCGGGTTTGGGTTTCGGTAGCCGTTTTCTTCCCTACGGCATGCGATAAATCGGCGATGGATAAGGCTTCGGCAATACCTTGTGCAAAGCAGGCACTTTGGTTGTAACCGCGTTTGCACAATTTGCTCTTGTGCAACGGAACAGCCACGACGGCATCTGGAAGCAATTCCAATTCCTTCAACTGGTTGCCATATGTTTTACCCAAAAATGTAGCGAGTTCCTGGTTGCCTTTATACTTGAGCTGATGCAGAATTTTTTGTCCGATGCCTTCCTTCTTGAAATAGATATACGCATAAGCGCGCTCAACAGAACATCTTCCCCAGAAAATCTTTTCAACCGGATTTTCGCGCACGCGGTGAAAATGCGTTTGCGGTAAATGATACAAACAAGAAGTACACAGGTGCTGTTCGTGTGCCTGCAAACCCTGATTGCACCCGATGCACAGGTGCGGATACAAGAGGTCGATCAGGGACTTGAGAAACACTACTCCGCTTTGATCACGCGTATGGTTTTCTTTTCGCCTCCCAGTTCCATTTGTAAAAAGTATACACCCGGTTTTTGGTGCGTAAATGCATCAAGCAATAACGTTTGTTTTCCTGCCAGATAGAGTTGCTCCGGAATGTTTGCTACTTCTTCCCCGATCAGGTTAAACAGTGTAAAACGCATAGGCATATTGCGCGACAATTGAACCGACAATTTCAAATCGCCTGTATATGGATTCGGATAAACGTCCAGACCGGTATACTGCGGTTGATTTTCTTCCAGCGCGGTTGGGAATGCATACGTTTCGCCATAAGCAGTGTCGGCGCAACCGTAATTGTTGAATGCAACCAGTTTGTAACGGAACATACCACTGTCGGGAACCGTAACATCATTCAATGATTCGGAAGAGCTGGTATACGAGGTAGATCCGATATTGTATTGCCATTGGATGAAACTGGTGCCGGATGAAGTATTGGTGGCTGATAATTTATTTCCGATCTGAACCAGACTGAATGATGCAGTTGGTGAAGGATAAACCTGAATGTTGCTGCTGAATGAATCGCTTGCTACACCCAGGGTATCATATACGGTAAGTGTTACCACATAGGTTCCTGGATTTTCATACACCAGTTCAGGATTGAGTTCGGTAGTACTGATTTGTCCGTTGCCAAAATCCCATTTGAAAGAAGAGGCGGACGTAGAGCTGTTTTCCAAACTAATGCTTAGAGGGGCACAGCCTGAAATCCGGCTTGGGGTAAAAGCTGCAGCCGGTTGTGAACTGAACTTGAACGTAATGGAACTATCGGGGTTCAGGGTAATATTGGTAATGAAGATATTGGATGAAGCATAGGTTACCTGATGGTTGGTGCTGGGCTTTGTAAAAGGCGTAATGTTTTTGTTATTTGTAGTTCCGGGAAACAGGTCGCCTGCATTTCCGTTGTTGATATTCCTTTCCATTTCACGGTTGCCATCGGCTTGCAGCAAATGAACACCCAGATTGGCCGTATCGTTGTTTACATTATTGCCCGACTGAGATAAACGTCCGGCATAATTGGTATTGATTTGCCATACAGCAAGTCCTTTCGATGGTACAAATTTATCAAAGCCTTTGTTCTGACGGTTTTCAAGCAGGAAAAACTCATTCGACTTTTTGGTATTGATGCGGTATGCAAAATTACTATCGGCTACCGCTTTTGGAATGGTATAGGTGCCAATATCTGTAATGGTAACAGTAGTACCCCAGTTCATGGCATAGCGCGACCATGCATCAAGTATAGAGGGCGTCTTCTGGTAATTTAACCAGGTACCTGCTGCCATGATTGTATAATTACCGCAACCGGCATTGTTGTATTGAGTAGAATATAAATCGGGCAAATCCAGAATATGGCCGAACTCATGTGCTATCACTCCTATTCCGACAATGATATTGGATCCGCCGTTGTACAATTTCTCCGGGAACATGCAATAAGCACTGAACTTCTTTCCGTCTTTGGTAGGAGTTTGTGTTGAGCCTAAAGTAGAACGGAATGAATGAATATAATTTCCATAATTCGGTGCACTTTGTTCTTCGGCACCAATTCCGGAGTGAATCAGAATTACTGCATCAACATATCCGTCGCTATCGCTGTCGTATTGCGAAAAATCGACTACCGAATCGGCGTCGTTGATAGCGCCGAGCAACAATTTACGCGTGGCTGAACCATACGACGGACTGCTTGTTTTGCCGTAATATTTATATCCGCTATCGGAAGTAAACCATCCATACACATCGCAATTGATGCGTAAACGTCCTTTGGTAGCCTGCATATAATAATCGCGGAAACTTCCGGTTGGGTGATTGTCCTGATTCAACAATACTTCAAAATTTGAGGTTGGAATGGTAGCCGGTAAGTCGGTATACTGAACCATCAGAATCAACACCTTGCGATCTCCGGCCGAAGGAAAAACATTGGCCCCGGCTTTACCCATTTCCTGTTCCATGGCGGCTTGTTGCTGAAAATATTGCATCAATACCGACTGCTGGGCAGCACTATACCGTAAATGTGGAGTTAACAAGCTTGTTTTTTGCATGTTACGATCGGCAGCATCCGATGCTACGGCTCCGCTTAAGGTCAGGTTTCCGCTGGCATCCGGTGTAGCATATTCGTAATTACCGGTTGATTTATTAAAAAGAACGGTATAGCCGCTGCTTGTTTCTAAGTAACTAATGGCTTCATTACCATAAGGATACAATGTAATGGAGGAACCATCGGCCTGCACTTGCGTATTGTGCTGAGGGTTTACACCGCAATTGGAACGCTGAGCCAGAGTGGCAAAAGAAACAAAAAACAACAACAGAAATGCTGAAAAGGGTTTGTTCATCTTTAGATTAGTTATAACTGGTTTGGGTCGCAAAATAATGAAAATCACGTATTAAACACTTGATCGAGGCAATAGATTCCAAAAGATGCAAAAAAGATGCCTCAGTTATTCAAAGACACGCTATTTCATTATGAATCAAGATAAAATCCTGACTGTGGGGAAGGTTATTCTTCCGTTTTGGATAAGTAGAGCGTTTGGCTTGGAAAAGCAAACTCAAGTCCTTTTTCCTTTACAGCCAGCATAATCTGAAGGTTGATTTCTTCTTTCACCCGCAACATGTACTCATATTCGTTGCTGTTTACAAAATAGAGGACTAAAATATCAAGTGAGCTTGATCCGAAACCAAAGAAATGAACCGTACAATTCGGCAGGGTATCAGGGTGTTCGCTGATAATACGTTTTAATTCCTCTGTCATTTCACGCATCTGTTCAGCCGTTGTTTGATAGGTAAGATTTAACATGAATTTTACCCGCCTCATTTCCGTTGAGGTAATATTGTTTAGGATTGAATCTGCAATCTTTTTGTTGGGAACAATTTGAAGCGATTTATGGAAGGTCCGGATGCGGGTACTTCTGAATCCAACATGTTCTACCGTACCTGAAGTATCTCCAAATTCAATGGTATCTCCGGGTTTAAAGGGACTATCGAGGTAAATAATAAACGAGCCTAACAGGTTAGCCAGTGTATCCTGAGCTGCCAGTGCAACCGCCAGTCCGCCTATACCCAGAGAAGCCACCAAGGCAGTAATATTCACATTGAAGATAAAGCGTAATCCTGCAAAAAGAGCCAGGGTCATCAATACTATCTTGATCAGTTCGCGTACAAATACGATTAACCCGGGACTCGTTTCCTCTTGCCTGTTTTTTACAACCAGCGCGGCAAAATCAATGCCTTTGAGCATGATTTTAACAACCACCACCAATACGGCGATCTTAAATACCACCAGGATAAACCAGCGCATTCCGTACTGAGAAGCGGGAACCAAATCCCACGATTCCGGAAAATGGAGCCGGTTAAAGGCGAGGTACAGAATGATCAGGGTGAAAAGTTGCTCAATGGGTTTGCGAAGAAGTTGAACAAACTCATCGGACAATAAATTCTGAGATACCTTTTTAAAGAAAACATAGGTGGTTTTGCTCACCAGTTTGGCAGCAAAACGTTTCAATACAAATCCGGTCAGCAGAATTCCAACAAACCACAACCAGTTGATCCATTCGTTATTCGAAAGCAATTCTTCCATTCAGGGTCTCGGGTTTAAAAACCGATGCGTTTACGTCCGTGCTCTACGATTTCAGCCTTCTTAAGCACATCGTCCTTCATGGTATCTTTATATTTTTGGAGAGCATGACTCAACTTGACATCATGCGTGGCTAAAATTTGTGCAGCAAGCAGTCCTGCATTTTTCGCATTGTTGATGGCTACAGTTGCCACCGGTACCCCTCCGGGCATTTGCACTATCGACAACAGGGAATCCAGTCCGTCCATGGCTTTGAGCTTAACCGGTACACCAATAACGGGCAAGATCGTGATGGATGCTACCATACCCGGAAGATGGGCTGCACCACCTGCACCGGCAATGATAACCTTCAATCCTCTTTCGCGTGCCGATTTCGCATATTCAAACATACGGTCGGGTGTGCGGTGCGCTGATACCACCGTGATCTCGTAGGCTATATTAAATTCTTCGAGCACTTTAGCCGCTTCGTTCATGATTTCCAGATCGGAATCCGATCCCATTATTATTCCTACTAAAATTGTCATGGCTGCATTTTTATCTGCCACGAAAGTACGTAACATCCATTTGAAATCATCAATTTAACTGGTAATACACCACCATTGCAATAACTGCATAAATCACGATCTCCTTTAACCAGAAGCGTTTACTGCTGATCAGATAGTAACCTGTTACTATACTAAGTGGTATGCTGATAAAGCCAACCGAATACAACATATTGTTGCGTTCGGTGATAAGTGCGAAAGTTCCAAACAGGGTAAAAATGGCAATGCTTTGAATGATACGTCTTGTTTTTACTTTGTTGCGGAAAAAATTCTGCTGCAAATGAAATGCTCCTATGGCTGCAAGCGGCAAAAGCAATAACCATGGAGCCAGTTGTTCCAGAGAGTGAATTACAGGGTGAATACTCAATACATACAAATCAGACTCCCATAATGCTTGTAATTCGGAGAGCCGGTTAGTCATGTAATAAAAAATAAATACAAAATACATAGGCAATAAAATGCCCATTAACGAGATGATAATATACCTCAGATTGAAGGAAGTAAATACCACTACACTGATTAATATAAAAGGCAAAAAGAGTATGAGATAATAATTGAACATGATGCCTACACCCAGGTACATACCGGAATCGAATACCAATAGCAAAGGTTTGGGTGATTCATATAAGTAACATAAGCGTTGAAAAAGCAGGATGATAAAAGTATTGGACAATAATTGCGGAGTGAGTTGAAACTGTTCGGCATACAGGCTATTCAGCAAAACAAACATGAAACCCGGCAGATAGGTGTCTTTGTATAAAATTTCGTGCCTGCTCACCGTATAATTCAACATCAGTGCCTGAGCAACCACCAATACAAACGCAGCTATATATCCAATAAGGTGTGGATTGTTCAATGTCTTCAAAAAATCGAAAAGGATATTGGATAAAAAAGCCGAATACATCAATTCGTAGGGTTGCGGATCCAGAAAGAACTGAATGCGAAATAAAGCTGCCAGAACTATAAGTGAAATTGCAGCCAGCAACGAATTATGTCGGAAAATATTTAACAATTGCTTCGCATTTAATAGGTCACTTTCATGATGCTGAATTTACGGTCTTTCATGGCACAAATGAGCGTACTGTTAGCCGAGATCTGACGCGATTCTGGTGGCATCAGCGACACATAATAACTCATCGCTTTGATCAGAATGCGCGTATCAATTTCACCCTTCGGACTAATGGTGCTGATCATAATATCGGACTCGGCAGATGCATCCATGCTGTAAATCAAAGCGACCGAACTGTTGGTATTGAGTGTAACAAAAGAAGAATAATATCCGCCATCATTTACACTCGATTGCCTCTTTTTGATAACGTCGTTGAATTGCATTTTGCCTTCGGTATCCAGCGAAAATACCATCACTTCATCGTAATTGTAAACCGTTCGTGAAGATGTTTGCTGAAACCCATTGACAAAATACGTATACACCTGTTTGGTCTCATAACTTTTTTCGGCAATAACCATACAACCTCCATCGCTCCTGGGTATAATTTTACGAATTAAAAGATCACTCAATCCGGGAGAGTTTTCGTTGGTGAGCACAGAAGTTGATTTATGCACCAAAGATTTGTCGAAAGGATATGACCTGCGAACCCGGTAAGACAAGGTACGGATATCAATACTGCACATGAAAATACCATCAAGTGAGTTCTCAGTTGTTTTATCGCGGTAAAATCCCGAAACCGTTACACTTTGATGGTAGTTGTTTACAACCAAACCGAGGTCTACAATTTCCGTTGAGTCATTTCCCAATTCAAATTCGGTCAGATCGTTTTGCGTTGCGCTGATGGCATACAGGAAAAACTTTCGTTGCGATTCCCCCCTCTTCTTTACCGGCGAATCCGGAAAATCAATCAACACAAAAGCATTATCGCTATCGTCGCATTCAAATCCGGTGATGAATACGTCTTCAACCGGATAATTTAACGGATAGTACTTTGAAAACAAAGGAGCCAACTCGTTGGTAAAAGCCTGTACTGCTAGTATGGATGCTTCTCCGTCTTTGGCTTTCATCAGATACATGATATAATATTTTGATTTGTCGATCGACTGTTTGATGTAAAAAGCATGTTTGTCTTTTATCGCAGAAGCATCTACCTGAAACAAAGTTTGAGCTGTACCTGCTGTAGCCAGTTGGTCATCTGCCCTCCAATACAGGAAATCATATTTATCCTGCACATTGTTGCGTGTAAGTCCAAATGCAATCAATCCGGTGTGTTGCAACATTACTTTTTCAATAATAGAACCCGGAGGCTGCCAAAGTTCTTTTGAAATATCAAGGGCTAAATTGCTTTTATAGCGTTCCAGAATTAATTCACGCGTAAATTCATTGTCTTTGGATCGCAGCAAAAAATATCCGGCCGGATTAGACCCCAGGATCAGGGTATAATTGCTGCGCGACTTTACCTTCTGCTGGTTTGACCATTCTACGGTTTGAGCCTTCAATGCATCGGGTACATTGAACAAAAGAAGTAAAATCCAAATTCGAAAATTTTTCACGCATACAAATTAATTTAATTTCCATAAAAAAAGCGGGCATTTCGCCCGCTTTTCATATTTGGTATCAAAAGAACTACCGGTTGATGACGATCCGTTTGTTGGTTACCGAGTTATCTATTCTCAAATTGATCCAGTAAACTCCCGACGACTGACCTGATAAATCAAGGTTGAAGGAGCCGGCATTCAGTTCCTTCTCTCCTTTATAAATCACTTTACCCAAAACATCGACCACCTCTATGCTTACCCGGAATGCAGCTATATCTTGTAACGATACGGTTACATGACCATCTCCGCTTGGGTTTGGATAAATCCTGGCTGCATTCAAAAGATCTAAATCCATCAATCCGCTCTTGATGAAATTGAATGCATCGCTGATGCTTTTGCAATTGGAGGCATTTCCTGTTTCCACCGAATAATTACCATTTTGCGTGGCAATCAGATTTTTTGAATTTGCACCACTTATGTTGTTGCCATTCAACTTCCACTGATAGGTTGCGGCAGTAACCGAACACACTAATGTATCGCTGCTGCCATTGCGTGTAACAACCGGTTTAACCGGAAGTACATCAATTGTAACAGTTAGCGAAGCTGTTGTATCGGTGGAACAACCGGTATGCACAAGCGCCCTGTATTGACGGGAAACAAATGCCGAAACAGTGGTGTTGGTATGTGTATACATTTCATTCGCACTTCCTGCAATAGGTATCCAACTACCCGCATTGTCTTTGAAAATCCAACCGGTTACAACTCCTCCGTTGATAAAACCACTTGCAGTAACTGCAATGGAATTTCCAGTACAATAAATTGTTGCAGTCGAAGTTGGAACCACGCTGTTCGCATTCCCCTGCAATTGGGGGTTGATGGTTATCTGCAATGTTCCGGTTGTATCGTAACTGCAGTTAGCGGTATTGAATATAATGGCCCGGTATTCACGCACCTTGGTATACGAAACATTGGTTGAAGTATGATAGAGAGTGAAGCCGTTATCGTTTATCGCAGTCCAGAAGTTCGCAACGCTGTCGCGGAACAACCACTTTACAACACTGCCCGAAAATCCACTTACATTAATGATGGCCGGGGTACCTGCACAAATTGAAGTGTTGTTGCTGGCCGGCATAATAGCGAGATTACTTCCGTTGGTTATAATATTGATATTTACCGTTACCACTCCAGAACTATCGATGCTACAACCTGAAGTATTGTTCAACAAGGTGCGGTATTCACGGATTATATTGCTACTTACCTGTGTATTGAAATCATTGATTGATGCAGCGCTACCGGCATTCAGGTATTGCCATTCTTCTCCGGTATTCCGGAACAACCATTGCTGAATGGTATACCCAACAGGAGTATTGATAAATACATTCACCGGGTTGCCTGAACAAACAGTCAGCTGAGATGCCTGAGCCGTTGTGGCATTCACTCCATTTTGTATCGGGTTGATGGTAACAGTGGCCGGTGCAGTGGTATCAAAACTGCATCCGGAAGAATTGATTACCAGAGCTCGGTATTGACGCACAAGCAATGAAGAAGTCTGGGTATTTACATCACTCCACGATGAAGAAGTAATATTTAAGATTTGCCAGTTATCGGTTGGATTATCGCGGTACATCCAGTATTTCACAGATGATCCGTTGAATGATCCCAGGGTGATGGTAACCAGTGCACCTGAACATACATTACTATTAGATAAAGCAGGAACAACAGTATTTTGGTTACCATATCCAATCGCACTAACATTCACTCCAACGGATGCAGAGGTATCGGTGGGACAACCTGCACCTTTAACAACTACCACTTTATATTGGCGGGTAAATCCAGTGCTGGTTTGTGTAGCATAATCGTTGAGCGAAGTGGCTGATGTAATGGCCAGATTTGTCCAGCCTCCATTGTCTGTATTCTGCATCCAGCGTTGAATGGAATTGCCACTTCCCGGATTAACGCTGAGGTTAATCGTAGCACCTGAACATATGGACGTGCTGGCCACTGCAGGAACTATCGTATTATCGATCCCGATTGTACGCGGATTGATGGATACGGTCTTAACGGCACTGCTGTCCATACTACAACTGTTATTGTTTTTTATGATAATACGGTACGCTCTTGTTACCGGTGCACTCACAGTAGTATTGTAATCCGTTAAAGTTGTCGCACTTCCTGAGTACAAAGTCATCCATGGACCATTGTTGTTGCTGTATAACCAGGATTGTACCGTATGACTTCCTAGACCTGAGGTTCCTAAAATTACCGGAGTACCGGTACAATATGATCCACCATTTGAAGTCACCATGATATTGGTATCTGTGCCGAGCATACGGGGAGAAATAAAGGCTGTATCGTTGATGGAAGTTGTATCATACCGGCAACTTGCTGATTTGTAAATCAACAATGCATATTGCCGGTTAATGGCATTTGTCGTATTGGTATTGTAATCGGTTATGCTGATGGAGTACCTGTGCATATTGTTCCATGCTCCGCTGTATCCATCGCGGTACAGCCAGGTGTTTAATTGTACACCACTCAATCCATATGCATCTACATCAATGAAGGAGCCGGTACAAACTCCCTTATTGCCATTGATTGCTGTGCTCGAAAACGTATCGGTTCCGTATATTAATGGATTGATATATACTGACACTTCACCGGAAGTATCAAGCGTACAGGAGTTGCTCTTGCTTATTATTGCACGGTACCTGCGGTTCACCAGACTCACCGTATTTACAGACTGTATGATGCCCGACAAAGAACTATACATAGGAATCCATGGACCTAAATCTTCACTGTATAACCAGTATTGTACAAAATTGCCCGATCCGGCATTTATATTGATATTGAATGAATTCCCTGAACAAACATTAGACCCTGATTGTGAAGTTGGAACAATGCTGTTGTCGTTTCCGTATGTTTTCGGATTAATGGTAATTACAGATGCCGCGGTGGTATCGATCCGGCAATTGCCCGCTTTATACAAAATAGCGCGATAACCCATTGTATAGGAGTTTTGTTGTGAAGCAGCAAACTCACCAAATTGATAATTGGTGACCGGAGTAATATATCCTCTGTCTATCCAGTTTCCTCCGTTAAAATTATACAACATTCGGATAACAGTGGTATCCGATGCAACATTCATCGAAACAGTATAATTCATGCCCATACAGGTTGATAGTGGTACTACCGGCGATCTTGCATTGTTATTTCCCAATACAACAGGATTGATGGTTACGGTAAGTTTTGCAGTTGTATCTAAACGGCATGTGGAATTGTTGTTGATGATGGCTACATAATCGCGTGTAACGGTTGTTCCTACATAGGTGTTGTAATCTGAAATATTGTTGGAATTGCCATTCAATAATACCGTCCACGATTTATTGTTATCGCGCGAGAGCCATCGTACAATTGAATTGCCACTTCCTGCTGTAACTGCAATGCTTTGAACAGGTGAGCCGGCACAAACATTTACAGAGGTAGCGGTTGGAACTTTTGAAATATCCGTACCTGCAATTTTTGGAGAAATGGTAATGGTTACAGCATTCGTAGTGTCGTAGCTGCAATTCTTTAAGAGTATTACTTTGTATTGCCGGGTGGTTACATTGCTGAAATAGGTATTGTTATCGTTGATACTGGATGCTGAGGTAACAGAATGCGTAAACCATTCACCATTATTATCCTTGTATAACCAGCGTTGAATGGTAGAACCCGCTACACTTAAACTGATACCAGCGGTATTTCCGGCACAGATCGACGCGTTCGTTGTAGTAGGTGTTGCTGCGCTTAATCCTCCGGTATAATTACGTAAGAATACACTATCCATTCGAGTTGAATCAGAAATACAGGAGCTCGTCGAAACAACAATGGCTCTGTAAAAACGCCAGGTGGAAGAGGCAACTGCTGTATTGGTATGGTTAAAGAATGATGTACTGCTTGAAGGTATTACCTGCCAGCTCATTTTATTGTCATCACTGAAGAGCCACCGTTCGATGTAAAAGGAGGTGCTGACGCTCATACTTACAGTGTTTCCGGCACAAACAGTATCTGCTGAATTCACAAATGCAGCCAATCCGCTAATTCCATAAGTTTTATTTTTAATAAAAACATCTTTTACGCGATTTAGAGTGTCGTAACTGCAGGTGGCTCCTTTCAATACAATCGCTGTATAGCTCTTAATGGTTCCCGGAGGATATAAGGTCGTATTATCGGTGATACTGGAGGACTGGGTGGAGGAAGTGAAATTCTGCCAATTGCTTTTGTTAATGGCATACAACCATTTCCAAACAGAATTTCCATTGCCTGGTGATAAACTCAGACCTAAGTTGGTTCCTGCACATATGGTATCGAAAGCTGATATGCTGATACTGGAATCATTTCCGTAACTGATCGCTTTGATAATTACAGCTACCGCTTGTGTGCTGTCAAAATCACAGGAACTGGTATCACTGATAATAGCCCGGTACAACCGCGTAACGGAATTGGAAACTTGCGTTAAATTATGGGTATAAGCATGTACATCTGAATTGTACGCATTCACCCAGGGACCGGTTACCCCATTGTCGCTGTATGTCCAGCGTTGCACTGTATACACACTGGAAGTTGGTACACTCAGGGAAACCGTAGATCCTGAACACATGGATGTCTTGTTTGTTGTTGGCAAAATAGCACGGTTACTGATATTCGAACCCTGAGGTTGAATCAATAGGGTTAATGCTGAAGTGGTGTCAGCCTGACACGTATTCGTATTGTTTACAATGGTGCGGTATGAGCGGCTGACAGGTTCTGCGACCCATGAATTCAAATCGGTTATTGTACTGTTGGTATTGTTGTTTGTGAACATGTTTCTCCATTCGCCGTTATTATCGGTAGTGATCCACTTTGCAATCGTGTAACCCGAAGAAATATTTTTCAGTGCAATATCAACGGGTGTTCTGTAACACCAGATGTTTCGGGTGCTCGAAGGCTGCAAACTGCTGATATTACCACGTACCAATGGACTGATGAGTATATTAACTGCATTGGACGTATCGATGGAACAAGCTACCGGGTTCGTGATAATGGCACGATAAGCCCGGTTAACCGGACTACTTCCGTTGATATTGTATTCTATAATACTGCTTGCATTCGTTGTATAACCAAAATCTTCCCAATCGCCATTGTTGGAACTCATCACCCATTTCAAAACCGTTCCGGTATAGGTGCCTGAATTGAGGTAAATTTGCGGCGTTGTACTGCGGTTACATACCGATGAAACACTGGAGAGAGGCGTTACGGAAACTTGTCCGCGAACACTTGGATTGATAGTCACGCTGTATGCTGTCGATGAATCATAACTGCAAGCATTGGTATTGTCAACAATCACGCGGTACGACCGGGTAGTTGTAACAGGAACATAGGTATTGGTATGAGAATAAGAATTGGTTGCCGATGATGGAATTTCATTCCAGGCCCCATTCAGGTTGTCGCGGTAGATCCATCTGCGAACACTGCCTGCAGTTGGCAGCGTATTGGAAATAACATTCACTCCAACCGGTGATGTACTGCAGAAAATACCGGAAGCAGAAGTAATGGCTACTGCACCAGCGTTTCCTTTTGTGCGTGCATTGATTTGCACGGATACTGCAGCTGTAGTGTCATATGAACAACCATTGGTATAAGTAATAGCGCGGTACGACCTTGACGTGTTGGCCAAAACCTGCGTATTGGATTCATAAAAATTGGTTGTTGAACTGGAACTGCTTATTTCTAACCATGGTCCGGTTTGGTTATTGCGATAAATCCATTTTTGAATATTGTTGCCAACTAAAGAAACATTGAATGTATTGCCACTGCAAATACTTACTGTGTTAGCAGTAGGTTGCAAAGCCGGAGCATTACCGTAACCATAAGGTTTGAGTTGTACCGACAAAATCTGCGTTGTATCTATGCTACAGGTTCCCTGTCTTACCAAAAAAGCACGGTAATCACGATTAGTAGCTGAATTCACATAGGATTTGTTATCATATAAATAGGTTGATGCAGTTGAGCTCGCAAATTCTGACCAGTTACCACCATTGTCGCGATACATCCATTTTTGCACAGACCCTGAATAGTTGTTGAGGTAAACCGTTAAGGTTGAACCTGAACAATTCACTGTTGAATTGGTAATTGGAGTGTGCGAACTTGTTGTTCCATTCATCAAGGGTGATAATACCACTGTAACAGCGTTGGAGGTGTCTGTTGTACAGGTATTATTGTTGTTGATTACAACTTTATATTCCCGATTGGTTTGAGTCAATACACGTGTTCCTGCCGTGCTTTCGGTGTATGTAAAAGAGGTGCCGGTCAAATTTTTCCAATCACCTCCATTGTCGCGCGACATCCACCTAACCACACTAAATCCGCTCAGAGAAGCACAGGTAATTTGCAAACTTGTTCCACTGCATATGGCATTTGAACTGGCTGTAGGTAAGATATTGGGATTGTTTTGCCCCACACGTTGATTTACCATTAGGGTTATCGATTGCGTAGTATCGTATTTGCACATTCCCTGATTGTAAAGAATTACACGGTATGTTTTACTGGGATTATTTGTGCTGGTATAATCACTTGGATTGGTGGAGTTATACCCGAATGCATACCAGTTTTGAGAAGCTAATTCTCTTCCAATCCAATTGCTTACCGTATACCCGGTTGGCGGTACAATTCCCAGTTGCGTATTGTTTCCATTGCAAATGTCCGACTGCGTGGAGTAGGGAGTTACAGCCAATGAACCTCTGATTAACGGATTGATCTCCACATGTACTTCATTGGAAGTATCCAGGCGAAGTGTTTCCAGATTTTTTATCAAGGCACGGTAACTGCGTATGGTTTGTGAATTCAGGCTTCCTGTATTATTGTCGTAAAAGGTTGTATTGGTTTGTGCAGATAACACATTCCAGTCGCCGGTTTTATTATCGCGATAAATCCAACGGCCAATCAACATACCTGTTGGCAGCGAAATGTATCCGCTTACCTGTGCACCAACACAATAGGCTGGTTGGTTGATGATGGGTGTAATATCTGCCAATCCTCCGGGTGCAGGCAATTTGATCAAAACCTGAACTGCCGGTGTTGTATCTATACGGCATTGAATGGTATTGTTGAGCAATACCCGGTAAGCACGTTGTGTATTGCTGCTCATGTTGGTATTGTTGTCGGTGTAGGTATATCCTGAACCCAGCTGTACCCAATTGCCGGTATTGTTATTACGGTATATCCAATAGCTAACCGGTGTACCATCGCTAATCTGCAATTTTACCTGTGCCCCTGCACATACTTCTGTTAATGAGGTTGCGGGAATGGCCTTGTTTGTAATTCCTCTCCGGTTAGCTCTTACGGTGTAAAAAACCGAAGCTGAAGTATCATAACTGCAATTCAAAGAAGCATTGTTCACCACAGCACGCACTTCACGCGTAAGATCATTTAAAATATTGCTGTTGCTGGTAAGTGATGCGGTAGTGCTATTGCTGAAATTCGTCCACGGCCCGGTTGCGCTATCTCTGTAATACCATGATCGGGATGATGGCCCCTGCATTTGAAATGTTTGGTTACTCCCGGCACAAACATCAATCAAACTGCCTGTAATCTGAGGTACCATATTCAACAGATAGCGGCGTTGTGCCGCCTGAATAAACAAGGAAACTTCATCCGATGTATCAGCACTGCAGGTATTGGAATTCAGGAGTACTACTTTATAACTACGGTTGATTGACGCAGAAACTGCCGTGTTATAATCGATTGCAGTAGTGGTGGCTGAACTAAAAACATTCCATGAGGTAGCACTTCCATCCCGGTACAACCAGTTGCCGATCTCCATGGGCCATTCCAATTGTAAACTCACACTGCTTCCCCCGCATATTTGCTGTTGTGTCAAAATCGGTTTAATATTTACATTGTTTCCGGCAACCACCGGATTTATTTGTATAGCTACGCTTGCTGAAGAATCCAGTTCACATGTAGCCGGATCCTTTACCATAACCCTGAATTCGCGCAGGGTATTGATATTCACATAAGGCATTTGTATGTTGAGTGATTGGCTGCTGCTGTTGATATACACCATCCAGCTTCCTCCATTATCGCGGTAAATCCATTGCGTTATCTGTGTACCCGCATTCATGATTCTCAATGTCACAGTGCTTCCGCCACATGCCTGATAAGCAGAAGCCGATAATGAAATTCCATCGTTGTTTCCATAAGATGGAGGTACCACATTTACATCGACTCCATCTGTAGTATCACTTGCACATGAAGCGGTTGTTACAATCGCTCTGAATGTGCGTACGGTTGGCACCGTTTGCGACATATAAAAATTGATATTGTCGCTGTTGGTATTGTACGCAATCCAACTACCGGTATTATTATCGCGGTAAACCCAACGGGTAACCGGTAAACCAGTAGCATACACGTATACGGTATTGCCCGAACAAATAGTTTCGTTTGATACGGTTGGTTTATAATTCGCCACTGCTCCACACTGTGCCCACGACGTTCCATAATTGGTCAACAGCAAACCAAAAATCAGCAGGAAAGAATACACAGATTTAAAAAGGATGTCGAAGTTTTTCATAAAGTCAGCATTTAAATTTGAATGGGGTCAGTTAATCAAATCTATATGATTTCTTACGGAAAAAGGTTCACACCAGCTGAAGAATTAAGAAAGTGGCTTCCTTTTTTATGTATAAGGTATGGAATGCGTATGAGGCAACGACATTCCGTATAAACTTCATTTACCCAAGGCCTTTTTGTAAACCATCATACAACGTTCACGGGCAGCAACATGATTTACGATAGGTTCCGGGTAATCCGGAGTATTTAATTCAGGCAGCCATTTGCGGATAAATTCAAATCCCGGGTCAAATTTCTTTTGTTGGCTTTCGGGATTGAAAATCCGGAAATACGGTGCTGCATCATTTCCACAACCTGCCACCCATTGCCAGCCTCCGTTATTGGCGCTAAAATCGAAATCGAGGAGCTGCTGTGCAAACCAGGCCTCACCCCATCGCCAGTCGATCAGCAAATGTTTTACCAGAAAACTGGCTGCTACCATGCGTACGCGGTTGTGCATGAAACCGGTTTGAAGGAGTTCACGCATTCCGGCATCAACCAGCGGATAACCGGTTTTGCCTGCACGCCATCGGGCAAATTGCATTTCATCGTTGATCCATAAAATCTGATCGTAATGCGCTTTAAACGATTTGCCTTCTCCCACTTGCGGAAATTGATCGAGGATCATGAAATAAAAATCGCGCCAGATCAGCTCGTTTAAAAATGCAGATGAATTTGCTTGTGCCTGCCTCACCAGTTCACGGATACTGATGGTGCCAAAACGTAAATGCACGCCTAATCGTGTAGTGCCTTGCAGGGCTGGATAATTTCTGTTCGCTGCATAATTCAGTAACATTTTTTCGTCGAAAACAGTTGGAGGAATTTCTGCTGTGCAATTTTTAAAACCCAGTTGTTCCAGTGTAAGAAAAGGCAAACCTGATATTTTATACAACGCTGAAGTATGATCCTGGCTTGGATATTCCGCCACACCGGCTTCTTTCAAATGAAGCAACCATTTTTTGGAATAAGGTGTAAAAACAGTAAAGGGTTGCCCATTGTCTTTGGCTATTTCCAACCCTTCGAACAGGCATTGATCTTTGTAGACATGAAAGGATGCCCCATTCGTTTGGGCCAGATGCTCAATGTGTCTGTCGCGCTCCTTGGCATAAGGTTCATAATCACGATTAAGAAAAATATGTTTGATCGGATATTGCTCAAACAAACTTTTCCATACTTCCCGCGGGGATCCATGCAACACCAATAAATCGCTTCCCAATGCATTCAGTTCAGATTTTAAAAGTTGCAATTGACGGTGAATAAACACTATCCTTCTATCGCTTTTATTTTCTATCGCATCCAGAATTTCTGTATCAAAAATAAAAACGGGCAATACCGGCAATCCGCTCTTCAATGCATGGTAAAGTCCATGATTGTCGTGCAAACGCAAATCGCGTCGAAACCAAAAAACAGAAATGGGGGGAGTTTGCATGCCGGGTTAGAATTAAACAATAGCGGCTGCTAAATGTTTATCCTACCGAACGGATTTTCTTTTCGATCGAAGTAGTGGAATACCCGGGAAGAAAATCTATGGTTTTTACTTCGCCGCCTTTAGCCACAACTATATCGTATCCTACTATATCTTCGGGCTTGTAATCACTTCCTTTTACCAAAACATCCGGTTGCACCACACGAATCAATTCGTAGGGCGTTTCTTCGTCAAATAATATTACCGCATCTACAAATGTCAGGGATGCCATAATAAAGAGGCGCGAATCTTCATTCTGTATAGGGCGGCCGGGTCCTTTAAGACGGCTCACCGAATGATCTGTATTGAGTGCTACAATCAGTTTATCGCCGAGGTCGGCTGCCTGCGAAAGATAATCGACATGGCCTTTGTGCAACAAATCGAAACACCCGTTGGTAAAAACCACTTTGGCATGTTCGCGGTTCCAGAGTTCAAGTCGTTGCAACAATACTTCCCGGCTCTGACAAATCTTTGATTCAATATAGGCTTTATGCTTCATGCTTCTTTGCTCAGCTGTTTGCGCTCTTGTATGAACGTGTAAATTAAGGAAAAAGTTCCGACTGCCAGAATCATGAGCATTTGCATGCCGTGTGAAACAAAACCAAAAACCCCGCCCCCCAGCGAACTTACTCCGTATAAGGCCAGTCCTTTAGCTACAAAAATATGGTAAGCTCCGATACCGCCTGAAACCGGGGCTGCAAAACCAAATGTACCCACTACCAATATGCTCATTGCAGCCGAAATTCCAATGTGCGACGTTTCATCGATGGCCATCAGGTAGCAATAGGTATTCAGAAAATACAATCCCCAAATCAATGCGGTTTGCAAAAAAAACATTCCCGGAGATTTCAATTTAAACACCGAAGCAAACCCATTTCCAAATCCCCGAATCAGGTTAACTATTTTTGCAATGAGGGTCATTTGCAACAGATGCACTCTACTCCGGTAAACCAAATAACCAACCAACAGTAAAATCAGTAAAGCTATAACTCCATATGCAGCCGGGAATCCGGCAATTTTCTCTTCCAGGGGAGTAAAAAATGTTTCCGAAAAAAAACTATACAAAGTGTCAAATTCGATCACCAATACACCGGCAGTCAATGCAAGCAAAATCAACATATCAAAGACCCGCTCCACCACAACGGTACCCAGCGATTCATGCATGGGAATGCGATCGGTACGGTTTAAAATACCACAACGGCTCACCTCACCCATCCGGGGAATGGCAAAATTGAAGAGGTATCCGATCATCACGGCATTGAAAGCGTTCATGCCTGATGGTTTTTTGCCGAGTGGCTCCAGCATCAGGTTCCAGCGCAGGGCGCGCACCAGATGACTCGACAGGGAAACTGTAACGGCCATGAAGATCCAGAAATAATTGGCATTGCGGAATCCGTCGAGCAGGGCTTCGTAATTAAGGTTGAGGTTTACGAATGCCAATACCAGCAGGCCCACACCGAGGCCAAAAAAGAGGAGGAACTTAGCTATGGATTTAAGTTTTCCGGTCAAACCGAAAGGCGGTTATTGTTATCGGGATATACAGCAACAGGCTTATATTGTTTGGCTTCTTCGAAATCCATGGTGGCGTATGAAATGATAATGAGGTGATCTCCCACAAAGCCTTTACGGGCGGCAGGACCATTGAGGCAGATAATGCCTGAATTGCGCTCTCCCTTGATGATATAGGTTTCGAGGCGTTCGCCGTTGTTTACGTTCACTACCTGTACCTTCTCGTTTTCGATCATATTGGCTGCCTCCATCAATGCTTCATCGATGGTAATGCTACCCACGTAGTGCAACTCCGTTTCGGTAAGTTTGGCGCGGTGTATCTTGGATTTGAGTACTTCTATTTGCATAAAATCGGTGCAAATGTAGGAGTAATATTTGATATTGCCTCGAAGCGAAACTATGAGTACCTTCGTCCCCTTGTATAAACTCACCATCTACGAGGTTATACAAACTACGGAGAGTTGTCAGAGTGGCCGAACGAGCGCGCTTGGAAAGCGCGTATACTGTAACAGGTATCGAGGGTTCGAATCCCTCACTCTCCGCAAACCCAAAATCCCGCTTTTGCGGGATTTTGTACGTTAACGAGCACTGCGTCAAAAGCCCCAAAGCTTTTGTAAGCAGGGCGAAGTGAACGTACAACAAATTCCCGCCTAGGGAATTTGGGTTTGTTTCTCCCCCCAACGGGATCGCGCGCCAGCGCAATCTTTCCTGATTAGTTAGTTTCCGATAGCACTGCGTCAAAAGCCCCAAAGCTTTTGTAAGCAGGGCGAAGTGAACGTACAACAAATTCCCGTCTAGGGAATTTGGGTTTGTTTCTCCACCCAATGGGATCGCGCGTTAGCGCAATCTTAAAGTATTATTTATATGTAAAATGCAATTCTTTTGAAGGATTCCCAAAAATATGCACCACCCATATTTCAATTTAAATTTGAATAAATCCAATATAGTTTCACTTTACCCGGAATCCTAATTCATAACAACTATTATCAGTGGGATTATAATTAAAAGTGCAACCTGAATTCTCCCGATTATTCTTTTTTAGTTTTGACTCATCATTATATTTATTTACAGTGTCATAACACTTTCGATTTGAATAAACCATAAAGTAATAAAAAGTAAAGAAGCCGAGATAAGCCAGAGCCAAAAAAAAAATTATATAATCTCTTTCTACCTGATTGATCGTTTTTATTGAGATCAAAGTCATACCTATTGTTATACTCCAAAGAATAGTAATTATTGTCATAAGATTTAGTGCTCCCCAGTGATGCCTATCGTTTTTTAGAAATCGAAAGAAGTCATAACATCTATAATAAAATATATTTAACAATGTCTTCATTTTACCCTTCAACCAGCTTTTAACAGATTAAACAAATCAATATTGATATACAACATATCTCTACCCACCTTTTCACCTTTCAAAACACCGATCTTCTCAAGGTCTTTCAGGTATTTGCTTGCCGTAAAGCGTGTGATGCCGAGTTGATCTTCCAATGCCGATATCCTCGCGTAGGGTTGATGAAACAGCACTTCTACCAGTTCTTTGGAATAAATCTTTGGCCGCTTCAACTTTACTTTCTCAATTGTTTTTTCTAACAATAACTTAATTCCCCGGATAGTTTTGATCGTATCCGTTGCAGAATATGCTACCGATTCCAGCATATATACAATCCATTCTTCCCAATTTCTATTTTGACGAACATTATTCAACCCTTTATAATATTGCTTCTTCTGTTTAATTATAAATGAACTTAGGTATAAAATAGGCAACTCAAGCAATCCTTCATGAATGAGATAAAGAACATTTAAAATACGCCCGGTTCTGCCATTTCCATCATAAAATGGATGTATAGATTCAAACTGATAATGCATTATTCCCATCCTAATCAATGGATCCATATCCTCGTTCGTTCCATTTATATATTCTTCCAGATTCTTCAGTTTATCCTGAATAATATCTTTCCCAAACGGGGGGGTATAAATTACTTTACCAGTTCGGACTTGCTTTAAAGCAGTTCCGGGCTGATTTCTTATCCCGGCATTATTCCCCATCAGGCATTCCTGAATCTTCATCAACTCTCGGGTCGTTATAAGTTTTTTCTTTTTGATCAACTCATATCCCAGCCACATCGCTTGCTTATAATTCAGAACCTCTTTAACAGCAGCATTCAAATCCGTATTACCAACCGAATATGCCTTATAAAGCTCATCCTGTGTGGTTACAATATTTTCAATCGCTGAACTATCTCTGGCTTCACGCAGTACCAGACTGTCTAAAATGATTACCGGGTTTGGGATCAGACCGGTCATTCCTTTGAGTTCGGCCAAGGCTTTATTCGCTTGAATCGCTTTATTATAAACCTTGGGTGTCAATGTTAACTTTGGCGGTAATAACGGAAGTTTATTATATGGTTTATCTGGGCTGTACATTATCTGGCCATTTTTGATATGTTAATTTTTTCACGTTTTTTCAACATATCTCAAAAATACGTGAATTGCTTTAACATATCCAAACAATATGTTTAAAGTATTGGGTTATTTCAACATATTGCAAAAATGGGTGCGTTCCTTTAACATATCCCCTCCCCAAAAAACCCTTCAATGATTTTGTGCCCTGATTCCTCACACACTCACCCACTCACTCATACTCATTCTCCTTTCCTCTTCCCAAAATACTCCTTCGCCTTTTCCTTATAGTAAGGCTGCATTTCGGCCGGAATGGTTTGCAGCAATTCCTGCTCTTTTTGTTTTTGTTTCTGGTACTGCTCAAAAGAAGGGGGCGCTGCGCGCGGCTTTTCTTTCGCCTGTTCCGATTCGCGTTTCTTGTCTTCTTCCTGCTTGCGCTCGGCTTTCTCGCTTTCCAGCAGGCGTGTCATGATTTCTTCCTGGCGCTGCAACATTTGACGCGTGAGGTTTTTGTTGAAGAGTTCCTTTTCGGTTTGTTCCATCAAACGTTGCAATTCCTGCAGTTTGGCATTGCCTCCAAGCTGCTCCTTTTCTTTTGCCCCTAACTCGTTCAACATTTTTTGCATTTGCTGTCGGATGGCCATTTGCTGAGCTGCCATGCGTGCATATTCCTGACTGCCCATTCCGGGTTTTTCGCCCGGCTTGTTGCCCTTACCTTCCTGTTTGTTCAACCCTTCGCGCAATTGTTTGTTCAGCTCTTCCTGCATTTTCTTCATGGTCGACATGCTCTTGCTTTTTCCTTTACCCTTGCCTTTTCCTTGTCCCTTCTTTTGTTGCTTACCTTTTTCGCCGCTGCTCTTGGCTTGCATTTGCTCCTGCAATTGCTTGAGCACTTCACTCAACAGCACCCCGAGGTTGTTGGCATTCATCATGGCTTGTTGCTGATTCAACCGGATCTGACCAATATTACGCGAACCATAACCCTCGATGCTTTTATCCAGGTTGGCATTCAGTTTCGATACTTCACGGTTGATGAAGGTACTTATTTCAGGAATGCGCTTGCTTAAGGCCACCAGCGAATCTTCAATGATGCGGGCATTGTCTTTGATGTTTTTCTGCCTGCGTGCCATATCCACGTATTGCGGATTGTAATTGTTGACCCGTTTAAATTCTTCCATCAATTGCTCCTGATCCGTACTCAGCTGTATCGTATTCTCTAAAATTTCCCGCAAGGCTTCAGCATTGATTTCATCTTCCTTTTGCTCTTCGGCATCCAGTTCCTTCTTCAACTTATCGTTCAGCTCCTTCATTTTTTTAGCCGCCTTCTTCTGACTTTCAGCCGCGTTTTTTGGATCTTCTTTTTCCAGCTGCTCTTCACTTTGTTTTTGATCCTGCTCTATTTCCTGTTGCTCCTTTTCAGTGTTCCCCAATTCCTTGGGCTCTTCCAGTTCTTTGTTTTTTTCCTGTATATCTTTCAGCTCTTCTTTCAGGTCTTTAAATTCCCCGGAAAGCTTTTCTTGCTCCAATTGGATCTCTCGAAGGCCTTTCTTTCCCTCTTCTTTCTCGGCGCCGGCAGGCTTATCTTTACCGGAACATTTTTTCGCTAAATCTTCCTGCTTTTGGGTAAGCTCATCGAGTTGGCGTATGGCTTCTTCGCGCTTCTTTTCCAGTTCCAGTTGTTTAAACTGCTCTAGCATGCGATCCAGTTCTTTCTCTACATCTTTATTGTTCATCTGCAGCTTTTCCATCTCATCTTTCACCGCGTCTTTGTTTTGTCGCTGCATCATTTCTTCCAGTTGCTGCATGAGTTTTTTCATCTCATCGCTCATCACCTCATTAAACAACTTGTTGATTTGCTCCTGCTTTTCCATCAAAGCATCCTGCTGCTTCCTGAATTCCTGTTCCTGCCGTGTTAATTCCTTTTGCTTGTTTTTGATTTGTTCGATATCGCGGTTCAGTTCCTGTTGGCGTTGCAGAATTTTCTCCAGCTTCTTTTTCTCTTCCCAGGTAAATTCACGGTTCTCGTGCATTTTGTTTTCGATGGCTTTCAATTCCTTCTGCAGATTTCGTGCTTCACGGATCGCTTCTTCCATTTGTTGCTTCAATGATTCGCTTCCACTTTCGTGATTTTTTTCGAGTTCATTTACCGATGGTGCTTTATATACCATCACCTTTGAACGTGTAGATTTAGCTCCAAAAACCCCATCGTTATCCCACACTTCAAAATAATATTCTACCTGATCCGACGGACTGATCCCTATTTCGCTGAGGTTAATCTGATAACTGAAACGCGCCGTACGCGAAACGGCATCCATCGAAACCGGCAAACGGTGCAAACCGGATTTTATTTTTTCTTCCTGTTCCGATGTGGTGTATCTGTAATTAAAGGTCAATCGCGTTAAACCATGATCGTCTTCTGCATCTCCCATAAAATACCGCTGAGCCGGAATCAGCGAATCCGTTTGTTCTTCTATGGTAAGCGACGGGTAAGCATCAGGAACCACTGCAATCTGATAGCGCATCGAATCATTTTGGGCAATGTTTCCTTTTACCGCACGAATAGAATATACCGCTGGCACAAACATTTTCTTTTGATAGTGCCAGGCATTCAAGCGGGCTTGCGTTGCTGCAAACGCTTTGTTATTAAAACTCAGCCAAAGTGAATCGGCTGAGCGGGTGCGGATCTGCCATTTCAACACCGTTCCAGCCGGTACGGTAATATCACCGGGATTATCCCACGACTCGGCTTTTAGTCCAAGGTAATTTGGGTAGTGTGCTTCAACTATAATCTGATCCAGGTGCGGACGTGCCAAAACTTCCAGTGTATAGGTTTCGCTGATAAATCCGGCAGCTTCCAGTTCAAAAGGTATGCTTTGCCGCAGGCTGTGAAAGGTATAAGTGAATTGGTTCTGCGCCGATTTCTGCATTTTAAACCGGTTTCCCTCCCGCAGTATATACACTTCGTTGGGTAAACTTTTGCCGTTCACTTCCAGTTCAATAGAAAAATCGCTGTACTGATCGGTCACCAACTCCGGATTCAAAAAACGAAACTGAAAAGGTGGCGGTTCTTTAAAATGCTGGTTGTACTGCCATACTCTGCGACTCCCATCGCTGATCATACCCGGTGCAATCAGGTAAACGATGAGATACAAAGCTGCCGGAATGAGCATATATCGGGCAAAACGGGCGTTTTTACGCAAGTCGATGGCCGCCGAAAAAGGAACAGGTTTTAATTCCACGGTCTTCTGTTCAATGGCTGCCAGCAACAATTCAGAATGCCGGCCATCCGCCTCCCTGCGCAACTGCAGCGTATTGAGCAACTTGTCGCCAACATCCGGAAAATGCCGGCCGATCAGTTTCGACGCCTCCGTATAACTCAATAATTTTCCGATCCGTAACAAACGGGTCAGTGGAATAAAGACAAAACGTACTAGCAGGTACAAGGTGTTGGCGATCACAACGTACAATAAAATAGCGCGTGGTAAGGTGCCGAAATGACCAAAATACTCGAGTGACACCGCCAGCAGGTAAACCATCAAAATAAGGATTACCGCATACATAAGCCCCCGTATTACCTGGTTTTTGTAATACTTGCGGATAAAGGCATCGAGTTTCTCAATGAGTATATCGGTATGGGGGGAACGGTCGGGCATGATTTACGAAGTTAAGGTATTTAACGTTTGACTTCCCGTTTTTCATACCGCAACAATTGGGTATAAATTTTGTTACTATTGTCAGATATGAAAATGAAACTCTCTTTGCTTTGGCTGGCACTTTTTGCATCCGGTTCTTATTTTGCTCAAGCCCAAACCCCGAAAAGCAGCGCCGAACCTGCAAAACTGGTGTGGGTCGACTGGAACGAAGGCTACGAAAAAGCGGTTAAGTCCGGCAAAATTGTATTGGTAGATGCTTATACCGATTGGTGCGGCTGGTGCAAAAAAATGGACAGGGATACTTATTCCAATCCGGAAGTCATCAAAAAAATCAATGCCAATTTTATTGCCATCAAATTCAATCCCGAAATAGAAGGAAAAACATACAAAATAGGAGATGAAACCTTTACAGGTGCTCAATTATACGGGTTGTTTACCCAGGGTCAGAGCACAGGTTTCCCTACAACCTACTTTATTTTCCCGGCCAAAAAACGAATCCTGCTGGATGCAGGTTACAAAGCTCCAGAAGGCTTTTTGCAGGTGTTGGAAACGGTGATTCAGGAGTCAAAAAAGTGATTCCGGGTTTCTAAACCAACATACGGCCTATTAAAATTAAACGGGTGATATGGCACTCATGGGTATTTCTATTGGGCGCGTCCCCTGAAGCAAGCGCAAGTGGTATTCTGGTTATTTATTAGCTTCACAAGCGCTTAACTTCAGGGGTCAGGCTATTCGTTCCAAGTCCTCGCTGCGCTGCGGGCTTTCCACTGCTATCCTTCGCGCGTCATCCTAAACTTCGGTTTTCCGCCTTATTTATTAAATGGCGTTCTTTACATCTAAAGTATGTAAATCTTTATAGAAAAAATGAACCCGGTATCTCAATAGAGCATTCAGGAAAGAGTTTGCAGTCTGCCCGATTTCGTCAAACATGGTAGTGATCGCCTTGTTATTCCTTTGAAAAGAATAAGCCAAACTCCGCGTTGTATCGTACATGCATGGTATAACACTCAAATTGCATGCTTTAGATTACAGTCCTAAATCGAAAAAATTATTCCAAACATCCTCTGTTCCTTCCTGCCGATTTTAACAATTACGTTAAAAATAGCCGTACATTTGTAGCGCGATATGAGTGATCCAATCAAACACGAGTGTGGAATAGCGTTTATCCGCCTGCTTAAACCTCTCGAATACTACCAGCAAAAATACGGTTCCGCAATGTATGGGTTGAAAAAACTCTACCTCCTGATGGAGAAACAGCATAACCGCGGGCAGGATGGCGCAGGGGTAGGCGTTATCAAACTCAACCCCGATTCGGGCAAACGGTATATGTACCGCGAGCGTGAAAGCGGAAGCGGTGCCATTGCTGAAATCTTTGCTAAAATCGATAAGAAAATCACGGATTCGGGTACCAAAGAACAGTTGTTGGATGTAGATTACCTGAAAGCCAAAACACCTTTTGCAGGTGAAGTTTTGCTCGGTCATTTGCGTTACGGAACTTACGGTGGAAGTGAATCAAACCTGTGTCACCCCTTTATTCGCGAAAACAACTGGATGAGCCGTAACCTCATGCTGGCAGGCAATTTCAACATGACCAACGTGGATGAATTGTTTGAAGTATTGGTAGCACTCGGCCAGCATCCAAGCGAAAAAGCCGATACCATTACCATGCTCGAGAAAATCGGGCATTTTCTCGACGAAGAAAATCAGCGTTGTTTTACCCGCTTCAAACGCGATGGAAATTCGAACCGCGAAATCTCCAACCTCATTGCAGGTTCTATCAATATTGAAACTATTCTGAAACGTTCCATGCGCGATGTGGATGGAGGTTATGTGCTGGCCGGATTAATCGGACATGGCGATACATTTATTGTACGCGATCCGAATGGTATTCGTCCATGTTTTTATTACCAGGATGATGAAGTGGTTGTGGCTACTTCGGAACGCCCGGCTATCCAAACCGGTTTCAATGTAAAATTGAATGAAATCAAAGAGCTTGGACCGGGTAATGCCCTTATTATTCGTAAAGACGGCAAGGTACAGGAAGTAAAAATCCTGCCTACAGCACAAATCCGTCAATGTACCTTCGAACGCATTTATTTCTCGCGCGGAAACGATCGTGATATTTACCTCGAGCGCAAAAAACTGGGTTACCTGCTTTCTGAAAAAGTACTGAAAGAAATCAACCACAATATTGAAGATACTGTTTTCTCATATATCCCAAACACCGCTTCCACGGCCTATTATGGGTTGATCGATGGAGTATTGGACTACCTTAGCGAATACAAGGTTCAGGAAGTGCTGAAGATGGGGCCTCGTCCGGATAAGGAAAAATTGCGAAAATTACTCGCCATCAAACCACGGCGAGAAAAAATTGCATTGAAAGATGCCAAACTGCGCACATTTATTACCGACGATCAACACCGCGAAGACATGGTGGCGCATGTGTATGATGTGACCTATGGTCTGATCAACAACGACAAGGATACGCTCGTGGTGATGGATGATTCCATTGTACGCGGAACTACTTTAAAAACAAGTATCCTGCGCATACTCGATCGTTTGGCTCCTAAAAAGATTGTAATTGTTTCCTCGGCTCCTCAGATCCGTTATCCCGATTGTTATGGAATTGACATGAGCCGGCTTAAAGACTTTGTGGCTTTTCAGGCAATGATAGCTTTGTTGAAAGAACGAAAGCTCGAACATAAATTGCAGGAAGTTTACGCGAAATGCAAAGCCCAGGAACATGCACCAAAAGAAACCGTGGTGAATTACCTGAAAGAACTTTACGATTTGTTTACCGATGATGAGATCAGTGCAAAAATTGCTCAAACCGTTACCCCACCGGATGTTCAGGCTGAAGTAAGTATCATTTATCAAAGCATAGAAAACCTGCATAAAGCTTGTCCGAAGCACAAAGGCGATTGGTATTTTAGCGGCAATTATCCAACACCCGGCGGAAACAAAGTTGTAAACAAAGCGTTTATCAATTACATGGAAGGCATAAGCGCCCGTGCGTACTGATGACATTAGATCCTACCATATTACCTATAGAAAATAAAGTAGCCTCCAGCGGCCTGATCACCCTCGATCTGGAAACATTCTCCCATCCAGGCGAACGCATCTTATTCGATATCAAACCCTGGTTGTTTCGCGAAATGATCCTGAAAGAAAAAGATTTTCGCGAATCGGTAAAGCAACATAACTGGGCCCAATACACCGGAAAAAACCTTGCCTTCACCTGCACTGCCGATACCCTGATTCCAACCTGGGCTTATATGCTGTTGGCCATAGAAGCTGAACCGTATGCCCATCGCTATGCTTTCGGCGATCTGCAAACGCTTGAAACGTTATTGTTTCAGGAAGCTCTGGATGCCCTTGATCCGAATGAATTTGCAGGTAAACGCATCATCATCAAAGGTTGCGGAAAAGTGCATGTTCCCGTAAGTGCATATGTTGAAATTACACATAAGTTAATGCCTGTTGCTAAAACCATCATGTATGGAGAAGCCTGCAGCAGTGTTCCTCTTTTTAAGAGGGTAGGGGCGTGATATGTCATGCTTCTACGGATTTTTCGATTCCAATATGTTTTTAATCCTTCCCAATCCATCATCAAACACTTTTTCAGTGGAAGAAATTTTGGAAGGAATCATAAAGCGATAAAGCGGATTGTAACCTACATCTCCTGCATTGATCCAGGTGATCGTAGCTTCAGTCGTATTACCGGAGAATTGAAATTCACCTTGCGTATTCACCTCACCACCGTGCATGTATAAGCTGTATTTCAATTGTTGATTCGTGATACAAGTGTCAAACAAAAACCTGCCTGATCCTAATGCATTACCATAAAAATACTGCCGCCCGCCTTGGCCTGCCGAAGTCCTTCCATAAAAATAATAAAGTGTGCTATCCATACTTTTATTCCAGAGACTCCATTGTTCCCAATTGCGGAAATCCTGCATAAAAGAGTAGGCCTTATCAACTGGTACATTCACTTTTATGCTGCGCTCGATGCGGTAACTCCGCGGAAAAAATAATGAAACAACAAACGTGAGTATGGCTATCAGAAAGAGGGATATAAAAAGTTTAAAAAGTTTCATAATTCAAAAAGACAATCAATTCGTAAAAAGTAAATAAAAGAATACTGCCGGTACTGCAAGAAACAACCCGTCGAAGCGGTCGAGCACACCTCCGTGACCGGGCAGGATTGTACCCGAATCCTTGATTTGCAGGTTGCGTTTTAACAGCGATTCGAACAAGTCGCCAAAGGTTCCGAATACGGTAACCACCACTCCTATAGCCAGCCAATCAAAACGGCTTACGCCATCAAACCATTCTGATGTCGACAATCCATAGCCAACCATCATTGCCAGAAACAAGCCACCAATGCTGCCTTCAACGGTTTTCTTGGGTGAAATGCGTTCAAACAGTTTCGTTTTACCAAAACTGCGTCCGGCCAGATAAGCACCCGTATCGTTGGCCCATAGCAACAGAAAGAAGCCCATTGGCAATCCCCAATCGTATTCGATAGAACTGAAATACCCGATCTTGCCCAGCATCACAAAAGGAAATGTAATATATACGATACCCAGAATCTGAAACGCCAGGGTTGAAAATTCGTTGTGCGAATGTTCAAACAGTTTGATGATAAAAATAATCAGGATCACCGGAATGATATGGTAGTACCAGGCCAGCGACAAATCTGCCGTGAAGATCAAAGCAAACATCAGCAATACAAAACTGCCGGCAACAATACCCAGGTATTTTTCAAGCTTGCTTTTGGTAGGAAGTACCAGCTCGTAAAATTCAAGCAGGCATAAAAAATTCATCACAAACAAAAGGATGAAAAATGTAATTTCACTCAGGCAGGTTGCTCCGGCTACTGCAGCCACAAAAAAGGTACCCGTAAAGGTGCGTTGCCAGAAATTACTCTTCATAATTTGTACTGATTAACTGTTTTGCCTGTTCCACATCGATAGCCCTGCAATATATCTCGGCTTTGCCAAAAAGTGTATACGAGCTGTCTACCTTATTCATTTCAACAGCTTCAATTCCGTTTTCCTGCAACATCGATACAACAATGCTTGCTTCCACCGGTCGGCCGGTTTCAAACACCTTCACCCAATCATTCTCCATTGTACAATACCGGTTTAATATTTTTACGATAAATAGCCCAAATCAAAGCTATAGCCGCTATTCCACTCAGTGCCGTTATATAAAACGGAAAAATATAGGAGTCGTCGAAAAAGAAAATACCCGATTCGTCCCAATGGAAATGCATGGCGAGCAAAGCCAAACTGTTATTCAGAAAATGCATGGCTACCGCAGGCCAGATGCTGTTGGAATACACCGTAATATATCCCAGAAAAATTCCCAGTACAAAACGGGGAACAAATCCGTAAAACTCACCGTGCATCATCGAAAACACAAAGGCTGATAGGATAACGGCTATATGCTCTTTCTTGAAACAAAAAATCAGAAACCGCATAAAGGTTCCGCGAAACAAAAATTCTTCGCAAATAGCCGGTAAAAAGGCAATCAAAAATACATTGGTGATGAATCCTCCGGTACCATTCGATTGTACAAAAGCTTTGGTCATTCGTTCGGCCGAAGCTTGTGTTTCTTTCAACTTCATTTCAAGACCAGCCAGTTCGGGAGGAAAAACGAATGCTTCATTCCATTGGATCAATTGAGAAATAAAGGGCATAGAAACCACCAGTACCAATAGCGATAACAGCACGGTAATCGCATCGGGTTTAACCGAAGAGCGGATAAACTCGCTGGGCCACAGTTGCAATGCGCGTGGAAAAAGCATGGCCGGAAGTAAAAAAGTCCCGATTGAATTCAATCCCTGTACCAATTTCATGGTTTGCAACACGGCCGGATTCGTGTCCATTTCCTGCATAATGGTCGGATTTGCCATTACGTCCACCCCAAACATCCATTTGGCCAAAACAAATCCAAAACCCAGGAAAACAAAGGTAAAAAACAGCACCATGCCGACCAGAATAAAGAGTCGGGAGATAAAAAACAAGACAGGATTTGCCGGTTGTAAGGTGTTTTCTGACATTTAAGTAACTTTGTCGCGCAAAATAATGGTAAAGATCGGAAATATTGAACTGGGAGAATTCCCACTTTTACTTGCTCCCATGGAAGATGTGAGCGACCCGCCTTTCCGGGCTGTGTGCAAAGCCGGGGGAGCCGATCTGATGTATACCGAATTTATTTCTTCGGAAGGTTTGATCCGCGATGCCATTAAAAGCCGTAAAAAACTCGACATCTTTGAATACGAGCGACCTGTTGGAATTCAAATCTTTGGTGGAGATGAAGAGTCAATGTCGCTGGCGGCACAAATTGTAGATACCTGCAATCCCGATCTGCTCGACATCAATTTCGGATGTCCCGTTAAAAAAGTAGTATGCAAAGGCGCCGGCGCAGGTATTCTGAAAGACTTGCCCCAAATGGTCAGAATCACCGAAGCGGTGGTAAAGGCTACCCGTTTGCCCGTTACCGTAAAAACCCGTTTAGGTTGGGACGATACCAGTAAAAATATTGAAGAAGTAGCCGAACGTTTGTACGATGTGGGCATCAAAGCCTTAACCATACACGGAAGAACCCGGGCTCAATTATACAAAGGTGATGCCGATTGGTCGTTGATAGCCAAAGTAAAAAACAATCCGCGCATTCAGATTCCTATTTTTGGAAACGGGGATATTGATTCATCGGAAAAAGCCCTTGAATACAAAAATCGGTTTGGTGTCGATGGCATCATGATTGGCCGTGCAGCCATTGGTTATCCGTGGATCTTCAACGAGATCAAACATTATTTTAAAACAGGTGAAGCCTTACCTGCACCAACACTCGAAGAACGCGTAAAAGTTTGCCGTCTGCACCTCACTAAATCCGTTGAATGGAAGGGCGAAATGATTGGCATGCTGGAAATGCGCCGGCATTATACCCACTATTTCAAAGGCATCGATAATTTTAAACCCTTTCGTAACCGTTTGGTTACAACAGATAACCTGGATGAACTCCATGGTATTTTAGACGAAGTGGCCGAGCGGTTTGCAGTGCTGGTTTAGCTCAGTGTTGAATAATGACTTTTTGAGATCCCAACAGGCAACCTGCTTCTGACTTTATTTTCACAAAATATATACCAGGGTTGATATTTCTTACATCCAAAACCGAATCGTTTTGTTCAATTATTCTCCGTCCTGCTGAATTATATAATAGGATTAGGCGCATATTTCGTTGAGGGTAATATATAGTGGTACGGCAGCAATCATGTTTGCTACTAATCTGTCAAAAAGCTTGGCTCTATTTTGTCTTCTGTTGAATCGGAAATGATA
>Ga0172379_10000407_pt1 | contig 110439 bp, 123 predicted proteins | sample GrowelOW334metaG_FD_119756 | JGI IMG/M metagenome (GOLD analysis project Ga0172379, IMG submission 119756) | Groundwater microbial communities from an aquifer near a municipal landfill in Southern Ontario, Canada - Groundwater well OW334 metaG | ecosystem: Environmental > Aquatic > Deep...
TATAAATACAATCCTGGTATCCTTCAGGCGAGGACGATTTTCATCGTATGTATACTATAACCAATTTTGTTTAAAATATCAATAGTTATCCACAGGTGTAAATATATGGAAGTCGGACTTCCATATATCTTTGTTTTATAAGCTTCCTTGACACTTTGTATGATGGGGGTATTATCATAATATGAGATTAGAACAAAGAATCAAATTATTAACAGCTATCTGGACTATTTTAGGAATTTTGATTATGGGTATTATTATTTATCTTTCATACGTTGCATGGAATTCAGATGAGTTTGATAGATATGGTGAAACTAGCATGATACTAGATAATGGAAGTTTGGGTACACTTGTGGGTACAGAAAATAATCATCCAAATAATACAGAAATGGTTATTTTTAAATTTATTAATAAAAAAGCAAATTATATAGATTGGTAACATTAAAAAATCCCGCATCTGCGGGATTTTTTAATGAGTTTATAATATTTTATTTATTAGAACCAGAATGAGACTAATATTGGCACAAGTATAAGTGCGATTATATTTAGTATCTTGATCATCGGATTTATCGCTGGTCCTGCTGTATCTTTGTAAGGATCTCCAACTGTGTCTCCAGTAACGGCTGCTTTGTGAGCGTCACTACCCTTGCCACCGTGGTTTCCAAGCTCGATATATTTCTTGGCATTGTCCCATGCTCCTCCACCAGAAGTCATTGAGATTGCAAGGAATATTCCTGTAATGATTGAACCGACGAGTAATCCACCGAGAGCTTCAGGGCCTAGAATGAATCCGACAAGAATAGGGGAGAGAACTGCAATAACTGCTGGAAGAATCATTTGCTTGAGTGCTCCAGTAGTCACGATGTCTACGCATTTGGCATAATCGGGCTTGCCTTCCCCTGTCATGATACCTTTGATTTCTCTGAATTGTCTGCGAACTTCTTCGACGACTTTTCCGGCGGCTTTACCCACTGCCTCCATACATAATGCTGAGAAGTAGTAAGGGAGAAGTCCTCCGATCAAAAGACCCGCGATTACCATAGGATTACTAAGATCAAATTTCAAAATGTGTCCGAAGTTTGCAAACTCTTGTGTATAAGAAGCAAAGAGGACGAGGGCTGCGAGTCCAGCTGAGCCGATAGCGTAACCTTTCGTGACTGCTTTTGTAGTATTACCAACTGCATCAAGAGGGTCGGTAACATCACGTACACTTTCAGGAAGGCCTGCCATTTCTGCTATTCCACCAGCGTTGTCAGTAATAGGACCGAATGAATCAATAGCTACTATGATTCCTGTGAGGGAAAGCATAGACATAGCTGCAACTGCAACTCCGTATAATCCACCAAAATTATAGGATACTAAAATTCCAGCAACAATAGTAAGTAGAGGGAAAGCAGTAGACTTCATAGATACTGCTAATCCTTGAATTACGTTTGTTCCATGTCCTGAAACACTTGCTTGTGCAATAGACTTCACAGGATTGTAAGCTGTAGAAGTGTAATACTCTGTGATGACTATTATAAGAGCAGTGACGGCAATACCAACGAGAGCTGATATATAAAGTGCATTTACAGAGTAAAGTCCATTACCAGTCATGAGCCACTTTGTAATAGGATAGAAGCCAATAGCGGAGAGAACTCCAGATGCTATCAAACCTTTGTACAAAGCTCCCATAATATTTCTATTTTTACCAAGCTTTACAAACCAAGTCCCCACGATTGAAGAAAGTATTGCAACTCCTCCAATAGCAAGAGGGAATATGATTGCATTACTGAAGCCAGAAAAGATAAGAGAACCTAGAAGCATAGTTGCAACGGAAGTTACTGCATATGTTTCAAATAAGTCTGCCGCCATACCTGCACAGTCTCCGACATTGTCTCCAACATTGTCCGCTATTACTGCTGGATTACGAGGATCATCTTCTGGAATTCCTGCTTCAACTTTACCGACGAGGTCAGCCCCAACGTCTGCAGCTTTAGTAAAGATACCACCACCCAAACGAGCGAAAACTGAAATCAAACTTGCTCCAAATGAAAGTCCGATGAGAGACTTCACAGCTTGGGCGGAACCTGCACCGAAAACTTTCTCTGCAAAAATGTAGAATGTAGTAACTCCTAGAAGCGCCAAGCCAACAACGAGAAGACCTGTGACAGTTCCTCCTTTGAAAGCAAGACTTAATGCCTCCTTCAATCCTTTCTTGGCTTCTTCTGTTGTGCGGACATTAGCACGAACTGAAACGTTCATACCGATGTAGCCTGCGACAGCTGAAAGAACAGCTCCGAAAATGAAACTAAATGCCATCATCCATCCAAGCATTGGCACAATACCAATGATGAGGAAAAGAATGACTGCGATAATTCCGATAGTTTTGTATTGGCGATTTAGATAAGCTTTAGCACCTTGCTGAATTGCAAGAGCGATAGCCTGCATCTTCTGATCTCCTGTTCCTTTCTTTAAAACGACTCTGATTAAAAACAAACCGTATAATATTGCAATAATTGAAGAAATTAAAGCAAAAATAATAAATGGATTCATATTTTTATTATATTATTAATTAATAATTATTTATCTTCCGTCCCATCATCGACGATACCACCTTCTAGTATATCATCATCACTTAATTCTTCACCACTTTTTATCCCCATAGCTTCCATACCTTTTATATCAATTCTCCAACCAGTAAGCTTAGCAGCTAGGCGGACATTCTGTCCACCTTTACCAATTGCAAGTGAGAGCTGATCTACGGCTACTTCTATTACAGCCTTGTGTTCTTGTTCAAAAATTTGAATATTGAGAACATTGGCTGGAGAAATAGAACTTGCGATATAAGCACTCGGATCAGGAGACCAAGGAATAATATCTATCTTCTCACCATTAAGTTCACTCATCACTGTCGTGACTCTGACTCCTTTCTGACCAACGCAAGATCCGACTGGATCGACGTGCTCATCATTGGAGTAAACAGCAATCTTGGAGCGGGCTCCGGCTTCACGGGCAATGGACTTTATTTCTACTACACCGCTAGCTATTTCAGGGGCTTCCATTTTGAAAAGTCCTTCTATAAGTTGTGGATGGGTGCGAGAGAGCTTGAGATTTACTCCTCTTGGAGTCTCTTCTACAGAGTAAAGATAGGCTTTGATTCTCTCGCCTTGTCGGTAGAATTCTCCGGGGATTTGCTCTTCTGGCAGGATGATACCGGTGGCACGATTGAAGTCTATATAGACAATACCCCTTTCTACTTTTTGTACTACACCATTTATAATTTCTCCTTCTTTACTTCCATATTCGTCTACGATGGCTCCTCTTTCTGCTTCACGAATTTTCTGGATAATGACTTGCTTGGCAGTCTGGGCCGCAATGCGTCCATAATCCTCCTTGTTCTCAAGAGGGAACATAAGTTCTTCTTCAAGCTTCACATCACTTTTAATTTTCTTGGCATCTTTTATAAGGATATGATGCTCTTCATTAAAACGAACACGATTGTCGTCTTCGGCTATTTCTTCTTCGTCTTCATCTTCTTTGGTCATACGAACTAGAGATTCATCCACAACTATTTTAATCTGGTTGAATTCCATTTCTCCGGACTCTATATCTATCTTGGCACGAATGATTTGGCCTTTTTTGCCATAATCTTTCTTATACGCGGCAGCAAGGGCTTGCTCGATAGCGTCTATAATCTTCTCTCGAGGAATTTTACGCTCTTGTTCAAGTTGCTCCAATGCCGACTTCATTCCTTTGAGGTCTAACATATATTAGCTTTTAGGCATTAGGCGTTAGCTGTTAGCTAAAACTTAATACCCAATATTAAATTGTAAAAATAAAAGCCCGGTTCGAGGACAGGCTTACTAAATAGAATGTTACAGGAAGTGACCCGATTAGTCAACAACTGTGGATAAAGGGCATTGTATTTATATTATAATTATGTTATTATAAACTGTACATCTAAGTACAGGAAAAATGAACACAAAAAAACAAAAAACCCATAAAAACCTTAGAAAATCAGACGGTGAAAGATTTGCACAGATAGCCTTACTTGGTGAGTCTATTTTTCACGCGGATGATTTAGCAAACCTTTGGAATATTCGTAATAAAAATACTTTGCATAGGACTCTTTTTCGATATGTAAAAAGAGGATTGATTTATCGGATTTATAATGGACTATATTCTATAAAGAAAATAGGAGAACTTGATTCTTATTTATTAGGCATTAAGTCTTTGCATAGACCAGCTTATATTTCTTGTGAGTCTATTCTTTATGAGTATGGAGTTTTAAATCAAAGACCACAGATAATTACTTTAGTTAGTTCTATTTCCAAATCTTTTTCTATTGGGCAGATGCATTATAGATCAAGACAAATGAGAGATGAGTATCTCTTCAATGATAGTGGGATTGAGGTTATTGATGGCGTTCGTAAGGCCTCTCTCGCTAGAGCAGTCGCAGATATGTTATATTTCAATAGAGAGAAATATTTGGATGCTTTTGATTCTAAATTGATTGATTGGATTTTAGTTGAAAAGATTATTAAAGATGTCGGATATCAAATAAAACTATAATATAAAATATTATGATATTACCAAATAAAAAAGATGCTATTCATAAAGCTTGGCTATATAGAATCCTTGAGGCTATTGCTGATGATTCATACCTTTCTGCTTCTTTGTATTTTAAAGGGGGGACTTGTGCCTCTATGCTTTTATGGCTAGATCGATTCTCTGTGGATTTAGATTTTGACTTTAAGGGCAGTGATGAAGATATTCTAAAAGCGAGAAGTTCATTAGAAAATATTTTCCTCAAATTAGGACTGATAGTAAAAGATAAAAGTAAAGTAGGGATTCAATATTTTTTGAAATATAAAAGTGATGATTCAAATAGAAACATTTTGAAAATTGATGTGACTTTTCCAATTATAAAATCAAGTCAATATGAGACAGTCCGACTCCTAGAAATAGATCGTTTCTTGATTTGTCAAACGAAGGAGACAATGTTTGCACATAAACTTGTCGCCGTTTTAGACCGATTTGAAAAAACTGGGGGAATTGCTGGAAGAGATATCTATGATATTCATTATTTTTTTATGAAAGGTTTTGATTATAATGTTTCAGTGATAGAAGAGAGAAGGAATATGCCTATCAAGGATTTCTTTATATCTTTGTTTGATTTTATTGATCAGAAGGTGACAGACAAAATTCTTTCTGAAGATCTGAATTCTCTTTTGCCCTATGAGCAGTTTGTTCAAATAAGAAAGGTTTTAAAGCGTGAGACATTAACTTTAATAAAAGATGAAATAAAAAGACTTACCTAGTTTTTACCGAAGCAAGGTCTTGGTGGGTTATTTGTGCATAACTTCTAGTTATTTCTTTTCTATATATGATATAATATATGAAGTATTTATTATTAATCACTAATTTTTTTATGAAAAATTTATCAAAACTTTCTCTCTTAGTTGTTTTCTTATCAATATTTATATTCACTCCAGTTTTCGCAGCAACTACTCCGATCAATAAATCAATAGCTACAAAGGCAATCCTTCTTGCTAGTGTAAATATAAAAGACGCAAAAATTGTTTCTCAAAAGGGAAATATTTTTAACATTTCTTTCTCTCTTTCAAACGGTGAAGGATTACAGACTGGCGTCAAGTACGGAGTGAAGCTTGTTTCAGAATCTAAAACAGGGCAAATGATAATAGATGAGAGAGTATATGACGAATCTCTAACTTTGAATCCTAATATGACGACGAAGAAAGATATCGTATATACAGCTCCCGCATCTCTTTCTGGTTCTTACACTCTAATGCTTACCAGTAACAATTCTAGTAGCTTCCCGTTTGGTATTACAAGTTTAGGGAAAGTTACTCTCATTGCCACAACAAAAGGTATAGAGATTATTCCTGAGACTTGTACATTACAAATAGTAGGGGATAAGACTGGTAAAACATACAATCTAATTCAAGGCGTAGGTATTAATAATGGGGAGAGTATCAATCTTACTTGTGAAGCTATGAATTCTTCCAAAATAGACGTCACTACTGTTCCTTCTTATGAAGTCCACTCGGGTACTTCTTTTGGAGATATTATTACTCAAAGTGGGGGAAGTGCAGAGCCTATAACTTTCAAAATAGGAGAGAAGAAATCCTTCTCTGTTACTCTACCGAAAGCTACTATTCCTCAGATATACAATGTGAATTTTACTCTTAATGATAAAGACAATAAGTCCAACTCCATAGATGTAAATTATATGGTACTTGGAGTCAGTGCCACCATAGATAATGTATCTTTAGATAAAGATTATTATAACAAAGGCGATACAGCCTTACTTTCACTTATCTATACGTCTAATGCATCTTCTCCCATCTCTTCCAAAATTCAAATATCAAATAGTAAAGGTAAATCTTGTGCCGAGCCACAAACACAAACTCTCACCCAGCCAATCCCTCTCAGAATAGATACTTCTATTGTTATTACATCTTCCTGTATTGATCCCAAGATTACCGCTACTCTTACCGATGATAAAGGAGTAGTCCTTGCAGAGAAAGAATTTAATGTAAAGACAACTTCGGCAGTTCCTGCTCAAGCTTCTAATAAAATTATTATTTACGTTATTATCGCTCTTCTCGTTATTATCATTCTTTTTATTTACTTCAAAAAGAAAAAGAATCTTCCATCTACACAGCCTACCAATAACATTTCTATGAGCATTATCTTTCCTTTCCTTCTTCTTGTAGCACTCTTTGGATTTATGCCAACTAATAAAGTTTCTGCGGATACTTATGCATATAATGCTGGCTATGTAAGCGGTAAGTTCGTTTTTGATCGTGATCCAAGTAGCTATTACACTGGTAGTAGTATAGGGGTATCCACTTCATTTGTTTTTTTTGCTGAGGATTATGGTTATGGACCTAATAATCGTCTAACAATACAGGGTAGTATCAATGGGCAAACAAGTAGTACGGTTATAAGGGATACCGATATATATGTTTGGGGTTCTTACAATGGTTCTTTTACAGCTCCATCCACTGCTGGATCATATAATGCTGTCTTAGCATTCGCTTATTATAAGGATACTTATACTGGAAAACAAAATGGTCCTAAGACTCTTACTTCTACCACTTTGTATTCAAATACTTTCTCATTCCCTTATACTGTAGTTGCTCCACCTGCACCTGCAGTTCCATTGGCGGTAACAGTGTATGCACAAAATATGACAATAGCAGGAAGTCAAAAATCGCCTTCAGCCTTAACAGTACCTAATAATACAAGTGTTACAATAAGCTGGGAATCAACAGGAGCCACTTCTTGTACTCCTCCCGCAGAATATATTACTGAAGCAGGGACTGGACCATCAGGTTTTTTCAGAGTAGACAATATGACTTCCACCACAAATTTCACCGTTGAGTGTAATGACGATTCCACTTCCACCCCTAGTACTGGTTCTTGTACTGGAACAATACCTGGATCTTGTGGACCTGCTAATCAAGAAATAAATTGTGGCAATTTGAGAAATGATAATACTCCATATAGTTGTGAAGCTTTGGGTTGTGTATGGCATGGTAGTGGTTGGTCGGGAGATACTGGCTATTGTGACAATCAAAACTATATGACGTGTACTGATTACCCTATGCAGAGTGAAGATACTTGTAATGTAGTGAGTTGTGGTTGGACTCCACCAGTTTCAGGTTCTTGCTCTTCAATATCTGATTCTACTAATTGTGGTGCTACTTCTGGTTGTACTTGGAAATAATACTTAATTTCTTTTAAAAACGTCCTAAATTTAGGGCGTTTTTAAGTACTTATAAATAAAAAGTTATGCACTTCAATGTTGAATGTACCCCCATGTTGCTTGACATTTATCTTAAAATGTCCTTTACTTAAAGTAAAGTAATGTAAATTTTAAAACCCTATATAAATGAAGAAAAAGTTTTTTTGGGTTTTGTTATTTGGCAACTTCATTAGTTGCCAAACAGGTCCGTTGGAGCCTGACCCTATTCCAGTAGTAATCAAATACACCATCACGGCTGAAGTTCTTGGTCAAATTGGTTCTGTTAGTCCATCTACTATAGATGTGATTAAGGGAAGTGGAGCAAGTTTCTTACTTGTCTTACCATTTGGTTACGAGCCCGCATATATCACTGTCAATGGTGTTCAATCTTCATTGACAAGTACTACATATTCTTTTTTCCCAAATTCTAATTCAAAACTAGAATTTGAATTGAAAAAGAATAATCTTGGAATTTTGATTGATGGCTACTGGAAAATATCTAAATGGGAAGAGAGATTGTTGGTAAAAACAACTTGGGTGAGTTATGTTCCCAATGTTGGTACCTACCAGTTTTTGGAAACAAATAGGTTTCAACATTTTAACTCCTTTAGTGTTTTTAATTCCACCACATTGGTGGGAGATGGAAACTATGTATTAACGACTGACTCGTTAATTATAGGACCAGCCCCTAATGGCTCTGGTGGTATCAGAAATAAGATTATTGTTTTAAAAAGTGATAGTCTTGTGCTAAAGTTTATCGCAAGAGGTCCTGTTGGTCTAGGGATAGATGCGGAAATAAAACAAACTTACATCCACTAGGATGTAATACTATACCACAGAAAATCTAATCTGTGAGACGCAAAATAAAAATTTTTCTGTGTGCGTCGCAGAAACAAAAAGCACACTTGAATTTTTAATTCAGGTGGCTTTTTATTTTTATCTCTCAATTTTACGTCCAAGCTATTGAACCATTACGGAGAATTGGACAAGAAGTTAATTATGTGGTAATCTTTTATTGAAATTTAGGGCAAAATCTTTTAAAAATAAATTCACATTAAAAAGAAAGGAGATTAATTATGGTATGTTGGTTAACAGTAAATCGTGCATGTAATTTGAGATGTGGTTGGTGTTACGCTTGGGCCGATAATTTTAGCCCAGTTTCAACAATGACGAAATTTGTATTTGAAAAGATACTATCAGTAACTTCGTCAATACACATTACGAAATTTATTCTCATAGGAGGTGAGCCCACATTACATCATCAATTGCCAGCAATGATTAGCCGTCTGAAACCGGCAAGAGTATTGCTTGTGACTAATGCTGTAAAACTTGCCGATATGAAGTATTTAATGCTACTAAAAAATAGTGGTTTAAATGCGCTTACTGTCTCACTTAAAGGCGTAACGGAAGAGCAATATAAACAGAATACTGGAAAAGCTTATTTAAACTTGGTAGAAAAAGCAGTTGCTAATCTAAATGAATTAAATATGGAATATTCAATATCTGTAACATTTTCTTCTCCCGTAATGAATATTTTACCAATGGTAATAGATTGGATGAAGTCAACCAATGCGAAAGTTATGTCTATTAATTATTGCCGACCAGTATTAATTAATGGCAAAGTTAGCATGGAAGGAGTTCCTCATCCTAAAGAGATGGCACAAAAGACGGTTGAAAGTTATCAGATGATTAAAGATAGCGGAGTTAAATGCGTCTATAATTTTATGATGCCATTATGCTTACTTCCCATTGAATTTATTGATGAACTTGTATCTAGAGATCTTCTCCAAACAGTTTGTCAACTTCAGAAAAACAATGGATTGATATTTCTACCAGACGGAAACTTGGTTCCTTGTAATCATTTATTTGAATATCATTTGGGTAAAATAGGAGTAGATTTTAATTCAGCTGAAGATTTTGAAAATTTCAGAAATAAAACTGAAATCAAAAACTTTTACCGTAAAGCAAAAAATCTTCCGGATATCAGATGTCAGGAATGTAATTTAAAAAAACATTGTGGTGGCGGGTGTTTCATCCAATACTTGCAATATGATTCATCTGAAATAGTAGTTAAACCATTTATTTAAAAAATTGTTCTTGAAAGGAGGTGTGAACACTATGAACACAGTACTAAAAAATTTAGTAGATTCTGCATTAGCAAAAAGGGTTGTTGAAAATGAAGACCTAAGGGGCTATAAATCAAAAAAGACCCAGCCTGCTATATGCGATTGTGGCGACGACGGAGATTGTTGCGGAGACTAAACAATCCCCATGTACTATTGATAAGGGCAGTAAGATTCAAATTCTTGCTGCTCTTTTTGTTTAATGTATAATTAAACTATGAAGTTTATTTATGATGAAAATATAGATAAAAAATGCAAAGAGGAAGTTGATGCTTGTGAGTTAATTTTTGGTGAAGAAAAAAAAGTTGGGGTTTTTCCTGTAGATACAAAAATAATAAGGAAATTTGAGTCAATTTGGACCCCAGAAGTTGAAGAAATTTTTTCTAATAAAATACGTCAAATTTTCAAAGTTGATTTACCCAAAGATTTTATATGTTTTCTGAATTCAACACCATATTCTATGGATATAGAAGAGGGAATATCAATATCGGTTTCAACACAAACTCCTATAAGGGTAATTTGTCATGAGGCTAATCATTATATGTTTAGAAAGAGTATATATAAAGATAAATATTTTCCAGGTAAAAACATAGAAGACGCTAAAGAAATTTTTACTATTATAAACAATATTTACTTTCAGGATATTATGGAAAATCAAGATTTAGGTTGGAAGAAATTTTGGAAAGATAGATTTAATTTCTTAAATATTTGGCTAAGAGATAAAAATATATAAAAATTTCACAAAAGTGGTTTTCTATAATCAAACGATTTTTGGGTATCTGTGAACGTTAAAAATAATTTTTCATGGGGGACGTTCCTGTGAAAAGCAAAAATATAAAGGAGACTCTGACATTCGTGCCGGAGTCTTTTTTATGGTTTTTTATTTTTTTATCAAAATTTGACTAGTTGCGTAATTCGTTTTATAACTTGACTTTTTATTTACAGTTGTGCTATAATATACGAGTACTTATGAAACGAAAGTTTTGTTCGGCTAAAGGAATTCCATATGCCGAAAGTAAGTACAACAAAAAATCCGTCTCTATGACGGCTTTTTTGTTGGTTGTTTTATTGTTTTTTCCAAGTACTATGAAATGTAATATTACCTGTCCCTATTCTCCTTAAAATAACAGTGACCAAAGTTTTTTGTTTACCAACTATTTCTTTTAATTCCCAAAATTCTACATTCTTATCTAATTTTTTTGAGTATGTTGGGGGTGTATAATTGTCTATTTTGGTGGCAGATTTCAGTACAGGTATAACTAATGGTAATAAACCTAAGCGATACATCCTTTCTTTATTTGTTCTTGCGTGTCCTAATCCATCATATAGTAGATGATGAAAACCTTTTGAAGTGAAAAATATATCTTCTTTAAGAATAGGGCAATATGATTTTTGAACTGCTTTATACCATAATCTTTTTTTATTTAATAAGTCATTATATTTTTCATCTGACATTTTATAATAATAGCATAATTATTTTATTTGTGAACGTAAAAAAGAATTTTTCATGGGGAACGTTCCTATGAAAAGCAAAAATATAAAGGAGACTCTGACATTCGTGCCGGAGTCTTTTTTATGGCTTTTTATTTTTATCTCTCAATTTTACGTCTAAGCTATTGAACTTGAACTATTTTATTTTAATTTTCTTTTCAAGAATGCTTACTCTATTGGTAAGTTGATCAAAAGTATGGTAAGGGACAAATTTATCACCAATATTTAAAACATCGTTTCTTGTAGTTCGAAGATTCTCTTTTACTTCACTTATATCTTTCTTTACCCCATTTAATTCATTTTCAACTTTATCAAATCTTTCATCAACTTTAGTAAAACCCTTAGCTACCATAATCGCTAAGTCATCTATTGTGATTTTTTTATTTTTAGTTACTTTCTTCATATTTCAAGTATATCAAAAGGGTATTTGAAGTCAAATTTTAGTTAAGGTTAAAAGGTTAGGGTTAGATGGTTTTTAATTTTTTTATATATGGTATAATTATAATGATATAATAAGAACGATATTTTCTAATTATTTATTATTAACTAATAAGCCGCCTACGCTTAAAGCTACGGCGAGCCAAAGAAATCAAAATGAAATTCACAAAAATATTTTTATTTACTCTCCTCGCGATTTTTTCTTTAAGTTTTATCACTAGCACTACAAATGTAGCCCAAGCTGGGACTGGTAGCGGAAGTGTGACAGTTACGGTCACACCTCCTCCTGTTGTCACTCCTCCTACTGCATCTCTTACCGCTGATTCATATTCACTTCCTTATGGGGGTAGTACAATACTCCACATTTCAGGTACGAATGCTTCTTATTGTATTTTGTCTTGGCCGGGAGGTAGCAATACGCAAGGTTTGAAATGGAATTATACTACGCCAGCATTGACGACAACGACTACATATAAGCTTGCTTGTGGGAATACTAAGGCCGATGAAGCTTTTGATTCTCAAATAATTACGGTTGCTCCCAAAACTAAAACTTACACAGTTTCTACTGTGGCCTCTCCTTTAAACGGAGGCACTATATCTCCAACTTCTGCTATTGTGGATGAAAGCAAGACTACTTCTTTCACTATCCTTCCTAATGCTGGTTATACTCTTGCTTCTGTTACAGGTACTGGTACTGGATGTAATTTAGTAGCATCATCTGGAAATAATCAATATACAACAGGAAGTGTATATTCAGATTGTACGGTTACAGCCAATTTCGTCATAGTATCTGTCACAGCTAATCCTCTTACTTATACAGTAAATCCAGGAACTACAGTCAAGTTTGCTTATACAGCGACTACCAATTCTGGTAGGGGCACAGAGTGTAGATTGCTTGATAATGTACAAGCCCCATTAACAGGATATCAAGCATCTGGGCCAATACCTTTCTATATTACTTATCCAGTTGGTTCTTATGGATTTTATGTGCAGTGTCGTGATACAAAGACAATAACGGCGACAGCAAACTCTGCAAAAATTACAGTAAATGTAATAAAAGATCCTATTTGTCCTAATCCTAATGGATGTCCTTGGGGAACAGACCTTTGCCCTAATACTCCCGGAACTCAAACTACACTTCCTTGCCCACCTCCTGTTTGTGCTAATGGAGCAGTGAATCCTACTTTATGTACCATTGATGCAAACAACGAATGTCTAAATGGGAATACCAATCCACCAGATTGTACGATACCACCTGTTTGTGCTAATGGAGCAGTTAATTATTCTTTATGTACTATTGATAATAACAATAAATGCCTAAATGGATATATCAATCCTCCGGCTTGTACAATACCTCCCGCTGGAATGTCTGGATTTTTAAATGCTTCTGATTGTACTATACAAATAGGACAGAGTTCTTGTAACGCTAATTTTTCTTGGAAAGTTACTAATCCAGAAAAGCCAGGTCAATCAGCTGTAACAATCCCCGTCAATAAGACAGTAGGAACAGGAGATACAGGAAATAATTCAATTACCCTTCCTTATAATAATTCCACTACTTTGTATCTTTATAATAATGCAAAAAAACTTGATCAAAAAAATGTTAAGTCAGTGATTGATACAACTACTAGTTGGTGGAATTCTAATGGTGGTTCGAATGGTACTGGAATAGTAGAAGCACTTCCACAACAAGGTAATCAAAATAATAATGGGAACAATCCAGTTCCTCCTCTCCCTCTTCCTATTATCACCTCATTTAATATTATGAGTAATGGCGTATCCGCTCTTGCTCCTAAAACAATCAGATACAATACCAGAGTAAACATAGATTGGACATCCACAGATGCTGTCTCTTGTGCTTGTACTTCTGCTGACAAGAAGGGTGTAGCGGGGGCTACTTGTGGCGATACAGTGAATAATAATCCTGGTTCTTTCCAGACTTTGGCACTCAAGAAAAGTATGGTTTTCACACTTTCTTGTATCAATGGAAATGGAGTATCAACTTCAAACTCCAAAACTGTCACAGTAGATGACATCAATACAATATATAAAGAGAATTAATTAAATAGATACAAAAAATTCTATTAAAAAGCAGTATCTATTTCTTTTAGAATAGCTTCATTGTCAAAAGTTGTAGCGCTAGTTATCTCATCTGTGAGTTGTTTGGAATCTGTACCAGATGTAACAGTACTTGTTGTGTCAGTGTTTCCACCTATTGTATTACTGGGAGCAATACTTTTAGAACGTGATAGCATAAAAGCACCTATTATAATAATGACTATTATAATAATAATTATGGCCATTTTAGTTTTACTTTTATTTGTTGTTGTTGGTTCCATATAGTTTTATTTGTATGCCGATTGTGGGCATGTTAGTTTGTAGAAGTTGTTTTCTTGGCTTCGACCACTTTATCATTCTTTATTTGTGAAATAAGAGGAATTACCTTCATATATTCTTTTCCTGTTGCTTTCATACTTTCTTCAGCTTGCTTTACTAAATCTCTTAATACTCCTTTTGATGTTTCTACTCCGACTTGATCTATTGCAATCATTCTCGTGGCTATAACTTCTGCTGTTGTTTTATCAAGTGAAGCTTTCGCTATCGTATATTGAGCTTTTGCATTCGTTACATTTATGCCAGCTTTTTCTAGCTCAGCTATTTTTGCTGATATTTTCATATCAACTTGTGAAAGCTTGCCGATTTGAACATTTATTTTATTAAAAATACTTTCAAGTGCTAATTTAACTTTTTCTTGTGATTTTGTTTCTAGTTTCGTCTTAATTTCGCCTTTTGTATCAGTTATCTTTTTCTCAATTAGAGCCTTTTTAACTGTGAGATTGTTTTTCATAATTTCGGTTTCCTTCATCAATTTGGTTGTCAGTTCCTCTATTTTTGCTTTATCTTTTATAGGGTCTCTTTTCACTCCCTCTGGTGTAGGAGGAGTATTAGTAGTTGTGGCTACTTCTGCTTTCACGGCGAACATAGGAGAGAGTAGCAAACCAAGAGCCAATACTAAAATAATTTTATTCTTTTTCATATTGATTTTATAATTTTATTAATTATTTGATAATACATAATTATAGCATTTATATAGTTTTATGGTAATAAACTGTTGATAACTTTTTGTTGTTTATGGTATAATTATCGTATGCAAAATAAGTATTACTTATTCTAAATCTTATTATGAAATTTACAAAAATATTTTTATTTATTGTCCTTGCTTTCTTTTTCGTAAGTATAAATTTCGCCAATGCTGGTACTGGAAGTGGAAGTGTGACAGTAACAGTGACTCCTCCTGTAAATTGTATAGGTAGTTGGAGTGATACGGCGACATGTAGTCTTACTTGTGGAGGAGGAGTAAAACAACAAGTATATACAATTACAACTCCTGCATCTAATGGTGGTACTGCTTGTCCTTATGCAAATGGTGCAACTCAATGGGGAAGTACTTCTTGTAATACTCAAGCTTGTGTCTGTTCGGCACCTCTAACTCAAACCCAGAGTGTAAGTTGCCCTGTTGGTTATTCAGGGTCCATAACTCAGACAAGCACAAAAAGTGCTTACCCTAGTTGTACTTTTGGTAGCTGGGTTACTACATCTAATACTTGTACGATAAATACTTATACTTTGACTGTAAATACAACAGGTACAGGTTCTGGGACAGTGGGTGGTGGAGGAGTAAAAAATTATGGTACGACAGCAACAGCCACTGCATCTCCTAGTGCGGATTCATATTTTGCTGGATGGAGTGGAAGTTGTAATAGTAGCGGACAAGTATATATGGATTCTGCGAAAACTTGTACAGCTACATTTACAAAAACTCCTATTGATGGTTATTGGACTGCTTGGAGTGCTCAAGACAACACTTGCGGATATTATGCAGTAGATAGAACTCAGACTCGTTCGTGCGTGGGCCCTTATTATGGAGGAGCTAGTTGTGTAGGATCAAGTACTCAGACTTATCATGTTCCTGCTTGTTCTTCAAATATAACTTCTCTTTCTATATCTCCTACCACAGTTCCTTATGGAGGAACTGCAAATATTTCATATTCTTGTAGTAATGGATATTACAGTCATATTATTTTAGATAGTTCTTGGGCATGGCAAGATACAGGATATTATTCTTCCAGAACATCAACTATACCTGCACAGACTTCTCCTGGTTCTCATTATGCAATGGCATATTGTTATAACTCAGATTGGATTCCTTCCACAAATAGTTGGTCTTATGTATATTATACGGTTAACAATGCTCCTATAAATGGTTCGTGTGGATCTTCTAATGGGGCGAATTTGTATTCTGCTCCAACAACAGGACTTTGTAATTCTGGCACAGCATCGACTTCTGGAGCTTGGAGTTGGTCTTGTAGTGGTCAATATGGAGGGGCTTCTGTAAGTTGTTCTGCGAATCTAAAAGTTGATGGCGGTTGGTCTGCGTGGAGTACTGCTAGTGCTCAATGTGGATACACTGGTACTCAAACACGAACTTGTACCAATCCAACTCCTGCAAATGGTGGAGCAAATTGTGTAGGTTCATCTACTCAATCATATACCAATTCACCTTGTCCAATAAATGGCGGTTGGTCTGCATGGAGTACACAAGACAATACTTGCGGATATTATGCTGTAGATAGAACTCAAACACGAACTTGTACTAATCCCGCTCCTGCTTATGGAGGTGCAGACTGTAGCGGTTCTTCAACACAGAGTTATCATGTTCCTGCTTGTTCTTCGAATATCACATCTCTATATGTCTCACCAAACGTAATTCCTTATGGAGGAACTGCAAATATTTATTATTCTTGCACGAACGGCTATTATAGTCACTTAATAATAGATGATGTGTGGTCTCCCGTGAATGATAGTGGTTATTATGGTTCACGATCTCCTTCTACAACTGGATCTCTTGCAATTACTCCTGGTTCTCATTATGCAATGGCATATTGTTATAACTCAGATTGGATTCCTTCGGCAAATAGTTGGAATAGAGGAGCAACTTTCTATGTTATTCCGCCTGCACCATCAGGACTTTCTGTATCACCAAGTTCTTGTAATAATAATTGGTTGAATATATCTTGGAATGCTGTATCTGGGGCAACGAATTATAAAGTATATAGAAATGGAAGTTTAGTTTATGATGGAAGTGGAACTGCCTTTTCAGATAGTGGACTTTCTCTTGAAGGAACTTATTCTTATGTTGTTAATGCTTCAAACGCTTGGGGGACATCTCCGAATTCTGGAGCAGTTTCAGGAACAGTTTCATCTAATTGTCCTATTGCAGGTGGTTGGTCTGCTTGGAGTAGCTTTGGAGCTTGTAGTCTATCTTGTGGAGGAGGAACTCAATCACAATCACGAACTTGTACCAATCCTACTCCTGCTTATGGTGGAGCTTATTGTGTAGGTTCATCTACTCAATCTCAATCTTGTAATACTCAAGCTTGTGTCTGTTCGGCACCTCTCTCTCAAACGGAGAGTGTAAGTTGTCCTTATGGATATACAGGTTCTATTACTCAAACTAGTACCAAGAGTGCTTACCCTAGTTGTACTTTTGGTAGCTGGATAGAGACATCTAGGAATTGTACTGCTATTCCTCCTATTACGGTCTCTCTTTCTGCTTCACCCACAGGCCCACTTGTGACACCAGGCTCTACAACTTTGACTTGGACAACGACAGGTAATCCTACTTCTTGTACGGCTTCAAATTATTGGAGTGGTAGCAAGACCACTAGTGGAGGATCTGAACTTCGATCTGGAATGACAGTCGGGACATCAAACTTTATTATTACTTGTTCTAAATATGGAGTATCAGATGCTACGGCAAGTGTGAATGTATCAGTCGTGCCCATTCCTACTGGGTCTATAACTGCTACCGGTTGTTTTATTAACCAAAATGCAAGCAGTTGTAATACTTCCTTGGTATGGAATACGATAAATCCTTTTGGAACATCTGCCGTCACTACGAATTATCCTTCATCGGGAACTACTGTCGCGACGGCCAATTCTAGTACTGGAACTCCATATGGAATTACAAATGGTGCGACAGCTTTCTATCTTTATAATAATGGTAATCAGCTAGGTACGACGGCTGTTGCCAATGCTACTTGTGTAGCAGGAACTGTCTGGCATACTCCAAGTGGAAAATGTAAACCTTCCAGTGGAACTCTAACTGCTACCAACTGTATTATTGCTTTAGGAGGTAATAGTTGTTCTTCCACTTTGACTTGGACAACAGACAATCCTGCCAACGGAGTTACCTCTATGGTTAAAACTCCAGATTCTTCTGGTACCATAGTAGCAACAGCCAACAATGGGACTACGACTTATACTGTTCCTTATAGTAATAGGATATTTGTCCTTATGCACAGCAATTCTCTTCTCAGTCAAGCGACAGCAACGGCTACTTGTGCAGTAAGTACTCATTGGGGAGGAAGTTCTTGTGTCCCAGATAATAATGCTCCAAATACTCCTACAATTACAGGGAATACTGATTTCTATATTAATACATTGCAAACATTTAACATTACAGCAACTGATCCTGATGGTAATACAATTCGTTACGGCATAGATTGGAATAATGATAATGTAGCAGATTATTGGACAAGTCCTTATGTTGCTTCTGGGACGACAATGTTTGGATCAAATTCTTGGGTAACTCCAGGAACATATTATATAAAAGTTTTAGCTCAAGATACTCCTGGGTTGAATTCACCTTGGTCTGCCCTCTTTACTGTTCACGTTACAAATCCACCACCACCAGGGAGTATTGTTTCATTTACGACAGATAAACCGAATATCGAATTTGGTCAATCTGTTAATTTAACTTGGGTATCCACAGATGCTACATCTTGTTCAATGACTTCAGTACCAACTCCTTCTGTAAATTTGACTGGTCTTCCTGCTAGTGGCACCAAGAAACTTAGCCTATTGAAAACTACTGTATATTCATTAATTTGTACTGGAATAGGAGGTTCCTCTCCAGCTGGTCAAGTAACTGTAACCGTGGGGAAGATAAAACCGACAGTCAAAGAGATATAAAATAGAGGGAGAAAATTCTGCTTGCATTTTTTTCTATATCTGGTATTATTCAACTTACATTATTAAATAATTTATGTTGGTAATTGTGATTTTATGAAGGTTTCCCTTCGTTTTATGATAGTTATCAACCAATAAAATATATGGCAGAAGAGTTTAAAAGAGATAAGCCTCACGTAAACGTAGGTACTATTGGTCACGTTGACCACGGGAAAACTACATTAACTGCGGCTATTTTAGCAGTTCTAGCACGTCAAGGAGGTGAATACGGTGCTAAGATTAAAGGAGTAGATCAAATTGACTCAGCTCCTGAAGAAAAAGCTCGTGGTATCACGATCGCTCTTTCTCACAACGAGTATTGGACACCAACACGTCACTACGCTCACATCGATGCGCCAGGACATGCCGACTATATTAAGAACATGATCACAGGTGCTGCTCAAATGGACGGTGCTGTTATCGTCGTTGCTGCAACAGATGGAGTTATGCCACAGACTCGTGAGCACATCCTTCTAGCAAAGCAAGTGAACGTTCCTAAGATTATTGTATTCTTAAATAAGTGTGATATGGTAGATGATCCTGAAATGCTTGATCTAGTAGAAGAAGAAGTTCGTGAACTTCTTACAAAGCAAGGTTTTGATGGTGCTAATGCACCAGTTATCCGCGGATCAGCTTTGAAAGCTCTTGAATCTAAAGACAACAATGATGAGTATGCTAAGAAAATATTGGATCTTGTAAATGCTCTTGATACTTATATCCCAGTCCCAGAACGTGATATTACAAAGCCATTCCTAATGCCTATTGAAGACATATTCTCAATTGAAGGACGTGGAACAGTTGTCACTGGTAAAATTGAAAGAGGAATAATTAAAGTCGGTGAAGATGTTGAAATTGTTGGTATTAAAGATACAGCCAAGACAACAGTTACTGGTATTGAAATGTTCAACAAGAACTTGAAAGAAGGAATGGCTGGCGACAACGCTGGAATTCTTATCCGTGGCATTAAGAAAGAAGATGTCACTCGTGGACAAGTTCTAGTAAAGCCAGGGACAGTTACTCCTCATTCAGAATTTGAATGTGAAGTTTACATTTTGAAAAAGGAAGAAGGCGGAAGACACACACCATTCTTCACAGGTTACAAACCTCAATTCTACATTCGTACTACAGACGTTACAGGTGAAGCCACATTGCCAACAGGTGTAGAAATGGTTATGCCAGGAGATACAGTTAAATTAGCTGTTAAGCTTGTTACTCCAGTTGCTCTTGAAGAAACTATGCACTTTGCTATCCGTGAAGGAGGTAAGACTGTCGGCGCAGGTGTCGTAACAAAGATCATTAAATAATTAGTTCTTAACAACTAAAACCACCCTTATGACTACAAAGATACATCCGCCAGTAGGTGGAATAAAACCGAAAAAAGCAAAAGGGAAGGAAGATGCAGTCGTACAACTTCGCATAAGAGTAAGAGCTTATGAAAATAAAATTCTTGACGCTTCCGTCAAGCAGATTATTGATACCGCTCTACGTTATGATGCCAAGATTGTGGGGCCAATTCCACTTCCTACAGAAATTAAAAAGTATACTGTGAACAGAGCATCCTTTGTCTTCAAAAATGCTCGTGAACAGTTTGAAATTAGAATCCATAAACGTGTTATCGATATTTTGAATCCAAATCCGAAAACTATTGAAGCACTCACTTCTTTATCGCTTCCTTCAGGAGTTGATATTGATGTGAAAATGATGTAATTATATGAAATTTATTTTAGGAAAAAAACAACATATGATGCAGTGCTTTACCGATGACGGAACTGTGGTGCCCACAACTGTTATAGAAGCAGGCCCATTAGTAGTTACTCAGATTAAAAGCCCTGATATCGATGGATATGTAGCTGTACAAGTTGCATATGAAGAACAGAAAGAAAGTCGCGCAACAAAGGCGCATCTTGGACATGTTAAAAAAGTCCAGACAGAAGAAGACAAAACTGGCGCTTATAAACATCTTCGAGAATTCAAGGATATAGAAGAAATGGCTACAGGTGACAGAATTACAGTTTCACTTTTCAAAAAGGGGGATATGGTTTCTGTTACAGGTATTTCAAAGGGTAAAGGTTTCCAAGGTGTTGTGAAGCGTCATGGTTTTCATGGAGGACCACGTTCTCATGGACAGAAGCATTCTGAGCGTGAGCACGGTTCCATCGGTGGGGGCTTGCGTAACAAAGTTCCAAAAGGAATGCGTATGGGAGGCCGTATGGGAAGTGATAGAATCACAGTGAAAAATTTGGAAATCGTTGGTGTTGATGTCGAAAACAACCAATTGCTTATTAAAGGTGCGATTCCAGGAAAGCGCGGAACGCTTGTAGAAATAATCGGCTAATTAATGACCACATGTCTGACATAGGGGAATCCCCCATGTCAGACATGTGGACAAACTTTATGGAAACACAAATATACAACCAAAAAGGTAAGTCTGTTGGTAAGTTTGAACTCCCAGAATCAATCTTTGGTGTGCCTTGGAATGGTGACTTAGTTCACCAAGTAGTGACTGCCATGCAAGCTAATGCTCGCACACCAGTCGCTCATACCAAGGACAGATCTGAAGTTCGTGGAGGAGGTAGAAAGCCTTGGAAGCAGAAAGGTACAGGGCGCGCCAGACATGGATCATCTCGTTCCCCAATCTGGGTAGGTGGAGGAGTGGCTCACGGACCTAGAAATGAAAAGAGTTATGAACAAAAGATAAACAAAAAGATGAAAGCCAAAGCTCTCTTTACAGTTCTCTCTGAGAAATTCCGAAAAGGGCAAATTATCTTCCTCGAAGAATTAAATCTTAAGAATATCAAAACGAAAGATGCTGTCGCTGTAATAAAAGATTTAAGTTCTTTGAAAGGATTTGAAAAGATGATTGGTGGCAAAAAGCCAAATACATTTATTTCAGTTCCTGCAAAGGGAGATATAGTTAAGAAGAGTTTTGCAAATATACAAACCGTCGAAGTCGATGAAGTTCGCAATATGAATCCAGTAGATTTGCTTGCTTATCGTTATATTATTATCTCACAGCCTACAGAGAGTATTGCTTTCTTAGGTGGTAAGATAGAAAAAAAGTAATATGACTACAACAAAAACAAAAAAGAATAAAGAAGAAGTAGTAGATGACACAAAGAAATTAAAAACTCATCCTCTAATCAAAGGAGTTCGTGTAACTGAGAAGGCTGCACTTGCAGCTGAGAAGGGAGCATACACTTTCAATGTAGAAGATAATGCAAACAAGAATGAAATAAAAAAAGCTATTAAATTAATTTATGGAGTAAACCCAGAACGCGTAGCCATAATTCAGATTAAAGAGAAGAAAGTTGTTCGTCGTGGAAAGATTGGCACAAAAAAGGGAGGCAAGAAAGCGGTCGTATTTTTAAAAAAGGGTGATAAAATAACTATTGCATAATATGAAAAAATACAAACCAACAACGCCTTCAAAAAGGCACCAAACCACAGTTACTTACAGAAATATTCTAACCAAGAGTGAGCCACTTAAATCTTTAACTCATGGTTTCAAGAGATCTGTCGGACGCAACAATCAGGGACGTATTACTGTTCGCCACAAAGGTGGAGGACACAAGAGACTTTATCGTGAAGTGGACTTTATGTACAACAAGCATGATATTCCTGCCAAGATAGCTTCTATTGAATATGATCCAAATCGTAATGCATTTATAGGCTTGGCCGTTTATGCAGATGGCGAGAAGCGTTATGTCGTTCTTCCAAAGTCAGTAAAGGTTGGAGACAAATTTATGGTAAGTGAAAAGGCACCATTAACTGTCGGAAACCGCTTACCACTTAAATATATTCCAGTTGGTACTTTTGTTTACTGCGTTGAAATCAAGGCAGGGAACGGAGGAAAATTAGCACGTAGTGCAGGAGTGTTCGGACAAGTAGTAGCAAACGACCTAGGATATACAAACATCAAAATGCCATCAACAGAAGTCCGCAAAGTTTCTGAGAATGCTTGGGCAAGTATTGGCGAAGTTTCAAACTCTGAATACATACTTCAAAATATAGGTAAAGCAGGACGTTCTCGCTGGCTCGGAATTCGCCCTACAGTTCGTGGAACTGCTATGAACCCAGTAGACCATCCACACGGTGGAGGGGAAGGACGCCAAGGACGTGGTCTCCGCAGAGCAAAAACTATGTGGGGTAAGCCATCAGGAAAAGGCCAGAAGACTCGTACTCCAAAGAAATATTCAAATATGTGGGTTGTTTCAAGAAGAAAAGTTGGAAAGGCAAAGAGTTCAAAATAGAGACCCCTCAGTCCTACGGACAGCTCCTTACAGGAGCAGTACACCTTTCACATTTTGATTACAAAACGTTCAAGGTCTTGCGTTTGGGTCCCCTCCCAAACTCACCCCTTAGCAGGGGAGCAAAAACACACCCTAGAGTTAGGGTGTGTTTTGAATTTTCCTCCCCTGTGAAGGGGAGGTGGCTCTTAGCCGGAGGGGTGTTATAATAAGAAAATGGAAAAAATTAATGAAAAGAAAAGATTTTCAATTGTGGCGAGGGCGAAAAGTTTCACTCATGCAATTCGGGGGATTGGGGTATTGGTCAAAAGTACTCACAACTTTTGGATTCATATACTTGCAGCTATCATGGTTACTATTTTGGGTTATGTTTTAAAAATTTCTAATACAGAATGGATATTACTCGTATTTGCTATTGGTTTCGTAATGGTGACTGAGGCTATCAATACTGCGATAGAGATAGATATAGACCTCACAAGTCCTACATACCATCCTTATGCTCGCGATACCAAGGATGTCGCTGCGGGTGCAGTTCTTATATCTGCCATTGTAGCAGTGATTGTAGGATTGATAATATTTTTACCAAAAATATAAATTTACCTATATTTATTTATTTCATCACGGAGTTTTCTCGCTTCTTCTTTAGGATTATCACTCCATATAATTGCTCGGGCGGAATTTATTATTAGACCAAGTCCTTCTTTATTCACTCCTTTGGTTATAATATTTTTTACTTCTCCTCCTTGAGCGCCAATACCTGGGACTAAGAATGTCATATCTTTTGCAATTGCGCGAGCTTCTATGAGATCATCTGGATTGGTGCCTCCCATCACAATCATTAAATTATTATTTGTATTCCATTCATTGCTAATTTTTTTAACAATGTATTTCCAAAGAGTTTCTTTATTTTCTAAAACGCAATCTTGGAATTCTCCTGCTCCAATGTTTGAAGTTCTAGCAAGAATTATGGAGCATTTATCTTTTCTTTCTAGAAAAGGTTTTAAGGCCTCACTTCCTAGATATGGGTTCACTGTCACGGCATCAAATAGAAGCCAATCAAAGATAGAAGTGGCATAACCATTATTTGTATTTCCTATATCGGCTCTTTTAGCATCAAGAATAGTGAAAGCATCCCCATATTTTGAATTGATATAGTCCACTGTTTTTTTAAGGGCTTCCATTCCCTCTGTCCCGCGAGCTTCATAGAAAGCTACGTTAGGTTTGAAAGCCGCTGCATATTCATAAGTATTATCAATAATATATTTATTGAATTGGAATTGTGCTTCGCTCCCTCCGAGGCTTTTGTATTTCTCAGGCAATTTATCAAAGTCAGCATCAAGGCCAACACATACGAGTGAATTTATTTTTCTAGCTCTTTCATTATATTTTTCTATAGGATTCATCCCGTGTGAAATTTATCTATTAATTATTTATTGAAAACCATATTTCTTAGCCCAATTATGTGGATTCCCATACCATTTTTTTACCATTACGCCGTCCATTTCTCCAATTACTCCCGAAGAAATTGCTTCACCAAAAATAATAGGGAAAGATGTCGTAGGATAAAGCTTCACCTTGGCTTTTTTGAAAGCCTCTTTTGCTTCATTAAAATCATAGCTTACAATTACTAAGCAGTCATTTACTATGCCTCCTTCATTGCGGATAGATTCAATCCCTGCCAAGCTACTTCCACCAGTAGAAATCAAGTCCTCAATAAGTAAGACTTTTTTACCAGAAACATTACCTCCTTCAATCATACTTTTTGTCCCGTGCTCTTTGGCCTTTTTCCTGACGAAGATAGAAGGTTTATCCAACAAGAATCCCAAGGCTGCGCTGTGAGGTATACCACCTGATTCAACACCTGCGATAATATCAAAATCAATTTTATTTTTCTCTATAATTTCTTTAAAACCATTTAGAACTATTTTCCATTCTTTGGGATGGAATGGAAGCTTCCTATTATCTACATAGACTGGCGACTTGATGCCTGACTTGAAAGTTATCGGATTATCAATAGTAAAGCCGACAGCTTTTATTTTTATGAGGGCTTGAGCAATTTCTTTCTCCATCAGTTCATATTATAAGTTTTTAATCTCTTCTGCAAGGTAAGGGTTCCACATTGCACCAGTTGCCGACATCACGATATCGGCTCCAGCTTTGCGATATTCTTTGAAATCTTCTTTCTTGGTGACTCCGCCCACTCCGATAATAGTGTATTTATAATGGAGTTCTTGGCGAATCTTTCTTAATCTTCTAACCATTTGAAGTCCTGCCCACTTGATAGAATATCCGCATACTCCACATCGTAGTCTATTCTCCCCGGGCAATGCTTGCTTGCCGTTTCGGTCTACTATACTAGATGCGATTGTATTGATCGCTGAGATGCCATCTACAATTTTCCCAACTTGTTTTACAAAATCTTTCAAAAGAGTATTGTCTTCAAAATAGGCAATTTTTATAATAAGAGGTAATTTGCCGATTTCTTGTTTAATTGCACGGGCTACAGCCACACTACGATCCGTATCAAAGCATAGAAGATTAGTCGTTCCTTCATTGGGGCAACTTAGATTCACTTCAAAAACTTTTACGCCAGATTCTTTCAGAAGTTTAGCTGTTTTACGAAAATCATTTATGTAAGATTCTACATCACCATCTTCATTTTTAATTCCTTGAAATGCTCCGACGACAATCTGTCCCTTCTTGGTATTTTTTATAACATTAGCGATGTCTTTTTGCCAAAACTTTGGATTTAAAGAAGGAACTCCGAATGAATTTGTTATAGAAAGTGGTTCGTGAAAATTATGATTAGCGATGAGTTTACCCTTTGCTTTTTCTAATGTTAGATCTCCCTTTATGTCGACTGATAGGATGTTGGGCCACTTATGGCAAGGGAATTCCTTACTACGGACGGTCTTGTAAGTTACAATATCGAAGCCTTTATTTAAAGCTCCTTTTACAAATTTCCCATTGATGAGAGGGCCGGCTGGAATACCGAAAGGTGAATACACCTTGTGTCCGAAAAAGTTATATTGTGGTTCACTTTTTTGCTCTACTACTTTTTTATCAGCAAAATATCCAAACGGCCCATCTTTTAGATTTTCCTCATAAGTTTTTTCTGGATCGTAAAAAGGTTTTTGAAGCATAAATTTATTTATTATTAATTATCACACCATTTTCTAAAATTTTCTCTCCATTTATCACGACTGTTTGTGGTTTGCCGTAGAGAGTCATTCCTTCAAAGGGGGACCAGCCGCATTTACTTTCATATCCATTCTTTCCTGCGATATATGAAAGCTTTGGGTCAAGTTCTATATAAGTATCATTCTGATCTGGAATATTGAAAATCTTTTTAGGATTGGTATATAGAAATTTTATGACTTCCTCATTCGTGATACGTCCATCTTGCACAGCCTTATACATAAGCCCTAACGTCGTCTCAAGTCCGGGGACTCCAAAGGCGGGAGATTTGCCGTCTGTCCCTATCTGTTTTTCTTCTTTGGTATGTGGAGCATGATCTGACTCTACTATATCAATAGTGCCATCTTTTAATCCTTCCCACAACGCTTCTATATCTTCACGATCTCCTAGCGGTGGTTTCATCATAGCGTAGCCCTTTAAATCTTCCAGAGCTTCCTTTGTAAAATATAAATGATGAGGAGTTACTCCGGCAGTTACTTCCTGCCCTCTTCTCTTTGCTTCTCTTACCATCTCTACTTCGCTTTTTTGTGAAATATGACATACGTGAAGTCTTCTCTTGTATTTGTCTCCTAGCGAAAGGACTCTCGCAAGTTGCTCTCCTTCAGCGTGGACGAGTATTGGCTTTGGAGAATTCCAATTAGAAAAAACATCTTCAAGTAATTTAGAATCTTCAATTAGCATTTCACCTGTTGTATGGTTGCAATAAACTTTTAAGCCAAAGACATTTGGGGATTCTATCGCATAGATAAATTCTTCAATATTTTTTCCATTAGTTCCGAAATGAAATCCAATATTACACAAAGCCTTTTCTTTTGATAAGTTAACTTTTTCTTCTAGTCTGATGCGGGATATCGTAGGGGTAGGGTTGTTCGGCATATCAACGATAAAAGTGAATCCTCCAGCGATAGCAGCTCGACTTCCGGTATAGAAATCTTCTTTATGGGTGCTCCCTGGTTCGCGTAGATGAACGTGGATATCAATTAATCCCGGAATCTTTTGTAATGACATAGACACATATTACCATTTTTGCTAAAAAAGCAAAAAACCATGGGGATATAAGTGGGTTGACTTTTATTTTAGATTTGATAGTATGAATCAACAGCTCGTTTGAGCTTATTTATATTGCAAAACATTAAAACAAATGACAAGATCACTAAAGAAAGGACCATATGTAGATGAAAGGCTTTTGAAAAAGATTGCCGGAAAGAAACCACTTGAAACTGGCGTTATTAAGACTTGGTCTCGTGCCTGCGTCATCTCACCAGAGATGGTTGGTTTCGTATTTGGAGTCCATAATGGTAAGGTTCATGTAGAAGTACTCGTCAGTGAAGATATGGTAGGTCACCGACTTGGTGAATTCTCTCTCACTCGTAAGTTCGTCCGACACGGAGGTAAGATGCAGAAAGAACTTGAAGCAAAGAAGAAAGAATCAGAGATAACCGCAGCAAAGTCAGCTAAAGCCGCAACAGATACTAAGAAAAAATAATTAATCTAATATGAAAGCATTTTTAAAAAATTACAGACAGTCTCCTCGCAAGGTTCGCCTTGTAGCAGACTTAATCAAAGGGAAAAGGGTTTCCGAGGCTTTTACGCAATTAGAGAACTTGCCTAAGAGAGCTTCTTTACCTGTAAAGAAGCTCTTGGCTTCAGCTGTCGCTAATGCCAAAAGTGCAGGAATAAATGAAGCTGATCTATACATAGCCAATGTCACAGTCAATGAAGGTATAGTTATGAAGCGTTCAATGCCTCGTGCACGTGGATCGGCTTCTCGAATCAACAAGAGAACTAGCCATATAATGCTTACTCTTATCGAGAAAAATGAAGCGAAAGTTAAAAAAGTTGTCAAAGAAGTTAAAGTAGAGAAGAAAGTGGCAGTTAAGAAGTCGAAAACAGTTAAAAAGCTAGAACCTAAAAACTAGAACCTATAACCTATTTAAATATATGTCAAAAGTTGTCCATCCATACGCACATAGATTAGTAACCTTAAGAGATTGGAAGTCTCGCTGGTTTGCCGATAAGAAATACAAAGATTTGCTCAAGAGTGATGTTGTTATTCGTGAATTTCTTATGAAGAAGTTGCGTGGTTTTTATATTTCTAGAATTGAAATAGACAGAAGTGCTAAGGCCACGAAAGTTATGGTTTTCACATCTCGCCCTGGTATGATCATTGGCCGTTCTGGTGAAGGTGTCTCTAAACTTAAAGGAGAATTAACTGCTGTTATGAAGAAGCACAATGTCATCATCCCTGAAGATTTCAAATTTGATATAGTAGAAGTTACCAATCCAGATGCTGATGCTGCAATTGTAGCTTGTATGATTGCCGAAGGTCTTGAGAAGCGTCTTCCTTTCCGCCGTGTTATGAAGCAAACAATTGAGAAAGTAATGACTGCCCGTGGAGTGAAAGGAGCTCGTATATATCTAGGAGGACGATTGGGAGGTGCCGAGATTGCTCGTAGTGAGCAGATCAAACGTGGTTCTATTCCTCTTCAGACTTTCCGTGCTGATGTAGATTTCGCTCGCGAGAAAGCTCATATGAGTTATGGAGATATTGGTATTAAAGTTTGGATTTATCGTGGAGAAATTTTTAATAGTAATGAGAAAAACCCTCCAAAAGTGGGCCGATAAAATTTTATGTTAACACCGAAAAAAGTAAAATATAGAAAATGGCAAACAAGTAGAACTGATATGACGAAAGTCACTCCAGACACTCGTGGTATTACTGTGGCTTTTGGAGCTTATGGACTTAAGGCTATCTCAGGTGGACGTGTTCGTGCAAATCAGATAGAATCAGCTCGTAAAGCAGGGCACAGAGCTCTCGGTAAGACTGGACGTATGTGGACTCGCATATTCCCTGACAGACCTTTCACCGCAAAGCCTGCTGAAGTAGGAATGGGAAAAGGAAAAGGAGATCCACAAGGTTATTGTTTGGATGTTCGTCCAGGTAGAATACTTTTTGAAGTAGATGGAATAGGCGAAGTTATGGCCAAAGAAGCTCTTCGCAAAGCAGGGACCAAATTACCAGTGAAAACTCGCATCGTAGCAAGATAATAATATGGAAACAAAAATCAAAAAAACAAATAAAATTTTAAAAGGAGTCGTCGTTTCAGACAAGATGGACAAGACTGTTGTTGTGGAGGTGACTCGCTTTGTGGAGCACAAGAAATATGGCAAGAGAATTAAGAAGACCAAGAACTACAAAGCTCATGATGAAAATAATGTAAAGAAAGTAGGAGATATAGTCGAAATAGAAGAGACAAAGCCAATGTCTAAAGATAAGCATTTTAAAATAATCTAAAAAACATATGATTCAAGACGGAACAGTAGTAGTAATAACAGATAATGCCGGCGGTAAAGTCGGAAAGGTTTTCAAAGTACTTGGTTCTTCCAAGAAGCGTTATGCTGCAATAGGTGAGAAGGTTATGATCTCAGTTAAGATTGCTGATCCTCGTAAGGCCGTCAAGAAGAAAGATGTCCACCAAGCTGTTGTTGTCCGTACTGTCAAAGCTTATAGACGTAAGGATGGCTCATATATTCGTTTCGATGATAATGCTGTCGTGATTCTTGAAAAGGATAAGCTTGATCCAAAGGGAGGTCGCGTATTTGGTCCTATTCCACGTGAGCTTGCTGAAAAGGGTTACCAGAAAATTATTTCATTAGCACAGGAAGTTATTTAAATATATGAAAATCAAAAAAGGAGACAATGTAATAGTTATCGCAGGCGCAAGTAAAGGCAAGAAAGGTAAAGTCTTAAAGGCAGTTCCATCTTTAAATAAAGTTGTAGTGGAGGGGGTCAATACTCGCAAGAAAGCTCACAAGTCAAAGAACAAAGGAGACCCAAGTCAGATATTAGAAATTTCTATGCCAGTTCATGTATCTAATGTTAAGAAAATAGATTAAAAATATTATGGAAACAGTAAAACAAAAAGAGAAGAAAGCGTTTAAAGAACTTAAGGCCAAGTATGGTTACAAGAATGTTATGGCTGCACCTCACCTTGTAAAGGTAGTGGTAGCTTCAGGCACTGGCTCAGGTTTAAAGCGCAACAAAGATCACAACAAACTAGTCCTTGAAAGACTTGCCAAGATTACAGGTCAGAAGCCAGCTACCAAGAGTGCCAAGAAGTCCATTGCATCATTTAAGATTCGTCTTGGTGACCCAGTAGGAGTAATGGTAACTCTAAGAGGAGCTCGTATGTATGGATTCCTAGACAAGCTTATAAACGTAGCCATCCCTCGTACGAAGGACTTCCGTGGAATCGACCGCAAAATCGTGGACAATATCGGCAACCTTACTATGAGTATCAAAGAGCATACCATCTTTCCTGAAACAGGAGATGAAGAATTGAAAGACGTCTTTGGACTTGCCGTTACTCTAGTCACCACAGCCAAGACCAAAGCCGAAGCCACAGAATTCTTTGAACTTATCGGTGTACCATTTAAGAAATAATTTAGATTACTTTAAAATACCCCCAAACGGGGGTATTTTTGTAGATAAGCTTATATCATAATGGTTTACCGAAGCAAGGCTTCGGTGGGGTATAAATATTTTTATATTTCTTTCATTATATTTTTAATTTTTAGCGATTCGTACATCTTTTTACTGAAAACCTCTTTTAAGAAAGCTGTAGTTTTCTTCTTCCCTTTATACCAGATGAAACCTAAAATGATAAGGAATGTAGTACCTGGCACAGGAGTGAAATAAAACACTATACCCACTATTATAAATATGATTCCAAGTATTTTGTGTATTTTTATTGACCTTTCTTTCATAATGATTTGATTATAACACTATTTATAGTAACTTAGTCTATATTTGAAATCCAATTTTTAAAATTATCTATAAATATACCCTCTTTAAGCATTTCTAGTTGGTGTGGTAGATGGGTCCATGAGATATGAGTTTTAATATTTTGTTCTTTTAGTAGCTTTATAAGTTTTCTGCCATTTGAAACGGGAATCACAACATCATTTTTAGACAAGATTATGTTGAATTCAGTATTGTGACTTTTCCTTTTAAAATAATGATCGGGAGATATCTCAGCCCAAACTTTTTTAAGTTTAGAAAGAGTAGTTTTGTAATCTTGTATCATTTTATTTTTTAATTTCTGAGTACTTGCACCTTTCCAGAACGCTTCAGCCAAGTTATACCCTGGGACGATAAGCATAACTTTCTCCATTTTTATTTTATCTGAGACTATCATACAGAATAATCCTCCCAAACTTTGTCCATACATATAGAAATAGCGGGGCTTTTTATTTTTAAGACCACTCAAATCTTTTATTATTGTATTTATTAAATGCTCGAAATTGTCTTTTGTTTTAAGTGGATCAGGGCAAAGTATTTTGTCTGGATAGGCATACTGGATGTACCCATAATCCTTTGGTATAGATTTCCTCATAAGAAAATACAAAGATTCATATGAAGACCATCCATCCAATAATATTATGATTTTCTCTTGGTGTAGTCTGTCTTTTATCTTTGTAATTTTATACATATGTTTATTATATATATTCTTAGCTATTTCTACAAATAAAATTATATACTAGCCCTAAGCCACGCTTATGACTGGTATTTTTTGTTGACAAATTTTCAAGGGGGGTGTATACCTCGGGTATAAGGCTCATTTCAATATATTTCATTTAATTTTTTTAAAATGAAAACCAAAAAGTTTTTCTTTTATGTTTTTTTTGGAGCCCAACTAATCGGGCTCGGTGGTTTTTTGGGGAAAATCATTTACGATGGGGTGCAAAATTTTCAAAGTGCCTCAATCGGAGGTAATGTCTCCAAAGAAACCATTACAACTCTGGGCGTTCTGTTTTTTGTTGGCTTTGCAGGTTTTCTTGCAAGCAACAAGCTTGTAGACCAGTTGAATAAACTGGAAAACTAAAATAGGAAGCCTAAATGGGAAAAAGCGGGTGGATGAAATATTTCACCTGCTTTTTTAATTATAGGATGGATGGGTACAGAAATTTGACATAAATACGTTCATTTGCTAGTATAAGGGAATTCGGTATTGAGCTGATCTGTGTTTCTCCTTAAGACATTTGTTGATGTTTTAAGAAATGACACATGATATCGCCTTATCGGGTAAAGCATTTTATTTATGGCAAAAACATCAGTAACAGCTAGACATTTAAAGAAGTCAAAGTTTAGTACACGAGAAACAAATCGTTGTTTTCGCTGTTCCCGCGGGCATGCATATATGCGAGACTTCGGTCTCTGTCGTATTTGCTTCCGTGAATTAGCAAACGAAGGGATGCTTCCGGGGGTCAGAAAATCAAGTTGGTAATTTTAATAGCAATTAGGCCATAGGCCTTAGGCACCTAGCAAAAAGCTAAATTCCTAGAGCCTAGAGCCTAAAGCCTAAACAAAACAATGGATCAAATAGCAAACATGGTGAATATGATAAAGAATGCAGGTCGTGCTGGGCACGAGTCTGTTACTGTATCATTTTCTAAAATCAAACAGGCAATCGCTGAATGCTTACTTAAGGAAGGCTACATCTCATCTCTCAACAAGAAAATGCAGAAAGGTTTCCCTGTCCTTGAAATAGGTATACTTTATGTAGACGGAGCTCCGAAAGTAGGAGGAGTAGAAAGAATATCTAAATCATCATGCCGTGTATATAAAGGAGTTAAAGATATCAGATATGCAAAAGGTAGCTCTATCATCACAGTCTTTTCGACACCGAAAGGAGTTTTGACAGATAAAGAGGCACGCAAGCAAATGGTCGGAGGAGAAGTATTGTTTAAAATTTGGTAGGTAATCACCCAAAAAATATATGTCACGTATTGGAAAACAAACAGTTATAATCCCCACAGGTACAGAAGTCAAACTTTCTGGTACGACTCTTACCGTGAAAGGACCGAAAGGGACTCTCACAAGAGATTTCCCTGGTCTAGTCACTATACATATCAATGGCAATGAAATTACTTTCACTCCCAATAAAATTGGAGACAAGACTATCAATGCACTTTGGGGTACATATGCTTCACATGTGAAGAATATGGTCTTAGGTGTAAATGAAGGTTATACGAAAAAGCTCGTACTAGAAGGAGTCGGATTCAAGTCAGAAGTAGCTGGTAAAGTTCTCAATCTTGCTCTTGGTTTCTCACATCCTGTAAAGATTAATATTCCAGAAGGTCTTACTGTTACAGCCGAGAAGAATAACATCACGATTAGTGGTATAGATAAAGAGCTTGTAGGCTCTTTCACCGCCGGAGTTCGTTCACAGAAAAAGCCAGAGCCTTATAAGGGTAAAGGTTTCCATTACAATGATGAAGTTATTCGTCGTAAGCAAGGTAAGAAAGCGGCATAAAATATATGAATAAAAAATTAGAAAAAAGAATAAGATTAAAGAAGAAGATTCGTACAAAGATTTTCGGTACTTCCGACACACCTCGTCTTTCTGTTTTCCGTTCCAACAATTACGTCTATGCTCAGATGATTGATGATGCTAAAAGTGTCACTATCGCTTCCGCTTCTGATATGGATGTGAAGACAGGGACAAAGACAGAACGTGCTATCGCAGTAGGAGCAAACATTGCAAAAATTTCAAATACAAAAGGCATAAAAGCTTGCGTCTTTGATCGTAATGGATTCAAATATACCGGTCGCGTGAAAGCTCTTGCGGACAGCGCACGTAAGGCAGGGCTTAAGTTTTAATATAAATATATGGATACAACAAAACCAAAACAACATACAACAAATAGTGGAAGCCCACGTGGAAATACAAGTGGAGGATATCGTGGCAACCCGAACAACAAACGTGAAGGGGGAGAACGTAAGCCTAGAACATTTTTCGAAAAGCCAAAACCAGAATTTGACCAGAAGATGGTTTCTATTCGTCGCGTGACTCGTGTGGTGGCTGGTGGACGTCGTATGACCTTCGCAGTTGCACTTGCTATCGGAGATAAAAAGGGCTCTATTGGTCTTGGTACTGGAAAGGGAGGAGATACAGCTATGGCTATTGCGAAAGCTCTTCGCCAAGCTAAGAAGAATATGTTTAAGATTAAGACAACCAAAGATATGTCCATTACTCATGAGGTCTCATCCAAGTTCTCAAGTTCTAAGCTTACAATGATGCCAAACAGAGGTAAGGGATTAGTAGCAGGAAGTACCGTTCGTGATATGCTTATACTTGCAGGATTAAAGAATATCACTGCCAAGCTTCATTCAGGAAGTAAGAATAAATTAAACAATGCCAGAGTTGCTTATAAGACTTTGTATCAACTTAAAGCCTTAAATACTCTACCCAAAGTAGCCGCATTTATCGTGGAATCAGAAGCTGAGGTCAAAGAAGAAGTGGCTGGAAAAGTAATTATAGAGGAAGTTAAATAATAAATTATATGGAATTACACACATTAAAAAGAGAACATCCAAATAAGAAGAAAAGACTCGTCGGTCGTGGAGGTACACGTGGTAAGACTTCAGGCCGTGGAGGCAAGGGTCAGACTGCTCGTGCTGGTAACAAGCGTCGCCCAGAAATGCGTGATATAATCAAGAAGATTCCGAAGCTTCGTGGTTACCGTTTTCACTCTGCATCTACCAAGCCCACTCCTGTAAATGTCGGAGCCTTGAATATATTCAAAGCAGGAGAAATCGTAAATCCAAAGTCACTTTTTGAAAAGAATTTGATTCGTAATGTCGGTGGCAAGCTTCCAGCTGTGAAGATTCTAGGTACAGGCGAGATAACTGTTAAGCTAACAGTATCAGGATGTGTATTATCTAAAACAGCAAAAGAGAAAATAGAGAAAGCCGGAGGAAGTATAAAATAAAATGGAAACAGTTTTCAACAAACTAAGAATGATATTTACAGACAAGACTCTAAGGTCTCGTGTCTTATTTGTGCTCGGAGCATTTATTTTATTTAGACTTCTTTCTGCAATTCCAATTCCTGGTATTGATGCTACCAAGCTACAAATTTTCATAAACAATAATCAATTTCTCGGAGTCTTAAATATGTTTTCAGGTGGAGGACTTTCTACTCTTTCTATAATGATGCTTGGAGTAGGTCCGTACATTACTTCTTCTATCATAATGCAGTTGCTTACTATTATGTCTCCTCGCTTGAAAGCGATGTATCAAGAAGATGGAGAAGCTGGACGCAAGAAATTTACTCAGTTTAGTAGAATGATTACAGTTCCTCTTGCTATCGTTCAAGGATTTGCTCTTTTGTTTTTATTGAAAAAGCAAGGAATACTTGGAGATCTTTCAATGTTTAATATGTTTGCGAACCTTTCTGTCATAGTCGCTGGCTCTATGCTTATAATGTGGATTGGTGAATTGATGTCTGAGTTTGGTATTGGGAATGGAATATCACTTATAATCTTCGCTGGTATCGTGGCTAGAATTCCACAAGAGATTACTCAATTCCTCTTTACTTTCAATATTGCTAATCTTCCACTTTATATATTATTCCTAGCTGTAGGGATCTTGATTGTTGCCGGAGTTGTAATTATGACTGAAGCCGAGAGGCCTATTCCTGTGACTTATGCCAAGCAAGTGCGTGGCGATCATATCGCGGGAGGGACTCAGACTTATCTACCACTTCGCGTGAATCAAGCTGGAGTCATACCTATCATCTTTGCACTTTCTATTTTGCTTTTCCCTCAGCTTATCGGCAATGCTTTGGCAGGAATGAGTAATCACATCCTTCTATCTATTTCAAGAGGCTTACTCTGGTTCGTTTCTAATACTTGGCTTTATTCATTGGCTTACTTTATTTTTGTATTCTTATTTACTTACTTCTATACAGCTGTTACCTTTGATCCCAATCAAATTTCTGAAAATTTACAGAAGAATGGAGCTTTCGTGCCAGGGATTCGTCCAGGACCTGCCACTCGTGACTACATAGAGAAGATTCTCAATCGCATTACAACGATCGGTGCAGTCTTCCTAGGATTCATTGCGGTGCTACCTCTCGTTATGAAAGCAATTACAGGTATTACGGCTTTCGCTATCGGAGGTACAGCTCTCCTCATTGTCGTCTCTGTCGTTTTGGATTTGATTAAAAAGATTGAAGCGCAACTCTCTATGAGAGAGTATTAAAAAAGACCTATTATTTAGGTCTTTTTTAATATATTAGAATTTTAGTATATAATAGAAAGATGATAAACAAACCACAAACATTTATATTTTATGGGATAGCAGGTTCGGGTAAGGGTACCCAAGTAAAACTTTTACAAAATGTTTTGAAAGCCAAAGATGGTATGGATACGGTATATGGAGCACCCGGCAATGAATTTAGAAAACTTGTTGAAAGTGGCAATCTTACAGGGTCTACTCTGAAAGATGCTATGGAAGCGGGTCTTCTTTTGCCAGATTTTTTACCTAATACTGTTTTTGCTGATATTTTAATTTCTGAATTAACAACAGATAAACATTTAATTGCAGATGGTTTCCCTCGTACAGTGGTTCAATCTGAAAATTTTGAGGAGATGATGAAATTTTATAATCGTGAGAATATAAAAGTTATTTATATAGAACTTAGCAAAGAAGAAGCAATAAAGAGAATGAAGATTCGTGCTAGACCAGATGATACTGATGAAGGAATTGCAAAAAGATTTGATGAATATGTAAAAAATATTATTCCTTCTATGAATTATTTCAAAGATAAAGAGAATTATAAAATGTATATGATAAATGGAGAACAATCCATAGAAGATGTCCATAAAGAAATTATTACTAAATTAAACTTAATCTAATTCAATGCCAGAAACAAAAACAGAGAAAGAAACAATCGTGATATCGCTTGGGGGGTCTATTGTAGTACCGGATTTACCGAATGGAGAATTTGTAAAAGCTTTCAAAGAAATAATTTTACATTTTGTAGAAAAGGGTAAAAAGTTTGTAATAATCGTAGGTGGAGGCAAGACTTGCAGACGTTATAATGAAGCCTTAAGTAATGCCACAGAAGTTATCAATGAAGATCTGGATTGGCTTGGTATATATACTACTCGCCTCAATGCAGAACTTGTCAGACTTTCTTTTGGTAAAAAGGCGGCGGATAGAATTCTGATAGATCCAAGTATAATAAAAGATTTCAATGACGACGTCGTTATTGGTGCTGGGTGGAAGCCTGGGAATTCTACAGATGCAGTTGGGATTATGATTGCGAAGGAACTTGGTACAAAAAAGGTAGTTAATATTTCAAATATTGATTATATTTATGATAGTGATCCGAAAATAAATGAGGATGCCAAGAAGTTTGAGAATATTTCATGGGCAGAATATCGTTCTTTTATATCTTCCGTTTGGAAGCCAGGTATGAACACTCCTTTTGACCCTATTGCTTCAGAGAAAGCAGAGGAGGGAGGCATAGAAGTTGCTTTCATGTCAGGGCACAATCTAGAAAGTCTTGAGAATTATCTAAAAGGAGAGCATTTTGTAGGAACAATCATAAAGTAATTAGGAATCACTGCCCCCAAGCAAGGCTTGGGGGCAGTGTGTATTTTAGAGCTGTATTCTAGTATAATGAATTAATGGAATCACAAACTAAAGTGTGTCAAAATTGTAAGCTTAATTTCACAATTGAGCCAGATGATTTTTCATTTTACGAAAAGATAAAAGTCCCTCCACCAACTTGGTGCCCTTATTGTAGGTTTATACGTAAAATGACATTTATTAACGAGCGTTCTCTTTATAAAAGAGTTTGTGATAATTGTAGTCAGTCTATGATATCTATGTATAGCCCTGATATACCACTTCCTGTTTGGTGCAATAAATGTCATATAAGTGATACTTGGGACGGAACTATATATAGTAGAGATTATGATTTCTCTAGAAATTTTTTTGAACAATATAAAAAATTAAAATATGATGTTCCTCATAGGGCGCTTGATCAAAACGAGCGAAATGGCGAAGGGTGTGAGTATTCCAATCTATGTTACACCAGTAAAAACATATATTTATCTTTTAATATTATTGGTTCTGAAAATCTTAAGTATTCGGCACATGCTTTTAAGAATAATAAAAATTGTTTAGATTCACTTATTTTTAAAAATAATGATAGGGGGTATGAGCTTGTTCAGGCTATTTCTAATTACAACTCATCTTTTTTAATTGAAAGTGACCAATGTGTAGATTCACATTTCCTTTATGATTGTTCTAATTGTGTTAATTGTTGTTTATCTTCAAATCTTCGAAATAAAAGTTATTTTTTTCAAAATCAACAGTTATCGCGTGAAGAATATAAAAAGGCAGTTATGGCGCTTAGACTTGAGACATATTCTGGGCAATTAAATACTAAGAATATTTTTATGCAAATAGCAAAAGATGCAATTCATAAATACGCGCATATAAAGAATTCAGTAGATGTTATTGGAGATTTTATTGAAAATTCAAAAAATATTTACCATTGCTATGGTCTTGTAGATGCTATAAATACTAAATATGTATTTTTTGCAGTAAATACAATTGTAGATTCTCAAGATGTAATATTTGCAGGAAAAGTAGAGGAGTGCTATGAGTTTACTCTTGGTGGTAGGGGAGCTAGTCGTGTAATTTTATCTTTTAGTTGTTCTGGGGGGTGCAAGGATCTATTCTATTGTGATTCGTGTATGAGTTGTTCAGATTGTTTTGGCTGTGTAGGGTTAAAAAAGAAACAGTATTATATTTTTAATAAACAATATAAGAAGGAAGAGTATTTTGAAATGGTTAAGAAAATTAAACAACACATGAATGATATGCCTTATATAGATAAGATTGGTAGAATATATAGCTTTGGGGAATGTTTCCCTACAGAACTTTCTCCTTTTGCTTACAATGAAACTCTTGCTTTTAAAGAGAATTTTATCTCAAAAGAAGAAGTAATCTCTTTGGGATATAAATGGAAAGAAATGGAATCAAAGTTATATACTCCAACACTTAAAACAGATTCTGTGCCAGAGAGTATTAATGATGCTCTAGACACTATTTGTAATGAGATTATTGAGTGTCCCAATCAAGGCAAAGTAGATACACAATGCACTTCAGCTTATAAAATATTACCAGATGAGTTAGCATTTTATAGACAAATGAATCTTCCAATACCTAGGTATTGTCCGAATTGTAGATATCACAATCGTTTAATTTGGAAGAATCTTTTTCACTTTTACAAACGACAATGTATGTGTAATTCATCAAATCATAATCATAAAGGAAAATGTCAGAATGAATTTGAGACATTGTATGCTCCCGACAGAGAAGAATTAATTTATTGTAAAGAATGTTATCAACAGGAAGTGTATTAATAGTCAGATAGGGGTTAAACCCCTATCTAGAGAATAGTATGGATTATAAACCAGAAAATAGAATATGTCAGAATTGTAAGAAAGACTTCACTATTGAGCCAGACGATTTTTCATTTTATGAGAAGATGAAAGTCCCTCCGCCAACTTGGTGTCCTGAATGTCGTTTTCAAAGAAGGTGTCTTTTCCGTAACGAAAGAAAACTTTTCCGAAATATAGATGGAGTTACTGGTAAGCCAATATTTTCACTTTTTCCATTGGAGGCACATTTTCCAATTTATGAAGATAGTTATTGGGCAAGTGATAATTGGGACCCATTTTCTTATGGGATGGACTTTGATAGGTCACGACCATTTTTAGCCCAACTCTTAGAGTTGAATTCAAAGGTACCACGTCCTCGCTCTGATGCTATAAATATGGTAAGAAGTGAATATTCTGCAAATGCTGCAGACTTAAAAGATTGTTATTTGATTTTTAATTCAAGCTATACAGAAGATTCAGCATATGGAAATGCCAATGATTATTGCAAAAATTGCTTTGATAATTCTCATATTCAAAATTCAGAGAAATGTTATGAATCATTTTGGCTTACTAAATGTTATGATACACATTTTTCTTCACAATGCGAGGATTGTGTTTCAGTTTGGTTTAGTAAAAATTGTCGTGGATGTACGGATTGTTTTGGCTGTGTAAACTTAACAAATAAATCTCATTGCTTTTTCAATCAATCTTTATCAAAAGAAGAATACAAAGAAAAGATAAAATCACTTGATTTTTCAAAATGGTCAAATCTCGAAAGAATAAAAAAACAAGTTGGAAAAATATGGTTGAATTTTCCTGTTAGATATCTTCAAGGTATTAAAAATTATTTATCTGATGGCGAATATGTTGCTTATTCAAAAAATGTTCGTCATAGCTACTTAGTTCGAGGGGGAGAAAATCTTGCCTATGTGCAATATGTTCAAGTTCCATCATTAAAAGATTCTATGGATGTTATTGTGGGTGGTTGTAATAGTGAGTTAGTATATGAATCTTCAGCTTGTGGTTGGGATTCTTCACAAATTCGTTTTAGTATTGAGTGTTGGGACGGGGGAATGGATTTTGAATACAGTATGTTTTGTGGAAAGAAAGCCAGTCATACATTTGGTAGTATTAGTATTTGTAGTGGGGAATATGTTATTTTAAATAAAAGATATTCCAAAGAAGAATTTTATAAACTTAGAGATGAAATACGTAAGCATATGGATGAAATGCCATATATAGATAAAAATGGACGTATTTATAAATATGGCGAATTTCTTCCACCTGAGTTTTCCCCTTTTGCATACAACGATACGATAACTCCGGAACATTTTCCTTTATCAAAAGAAGAAATAATCTCCTATGGTGCCAATTGGTATGAGATACCAAAAGTTGATTATGAAACAACAATGAAAGCCAAAGATATACAGGATGATATAAATGATGTATCGGAAGGTATTTTAAAAGAGATTATTTCTTGTGATAAATGTAATCGTGCTTATAGAATAATTCCTTCCGAATTACAATTTTTAAAACAAAACCATATTCCAGTTCCTCGTAGTTGTGTGAATTGTCGTCATGATTTACGTATTTCACAAAGAAATAAAAGTAAACTGTATAAAAGAAAATGTAATTGTAATGGGAACAATTCAACAAATAATAAATATAAAAATGAAATCAGACATTCCCATGACACCGAAGCTTGCCAAAACGAATTTGAAACATCTTACTCCCCAGATAGACCAGAGATAGTGTATTGCGAAAAGTGCTATCAGCAAGAAATTTATTGATTGTTTGATTATATTGAGGTTTTGGGCTAGTATTGAAATATATGGCACCCCGAAGGAAAGATTACTTCCTACGGGGCAAGGTTATAAATATGAATATCATTATAAAGACAAAAGAACAAATAGAGATTATACGAGAAGGGGGGAAGATTTTGGCGGAGGTATTGAAGAAGGTGGCTAAAAAAGTATCTCCGGGGATTTCGACATACGAACTTGATAAATATGCGTACGATTTGATAAAAGAGAAGAGTGGAATCCCAGCATTTTTGAATTACAGGCCAGAAGGTGCACCGAAAGCTTTTCCTGCTTCTATATGTATATCAGTGAATAATGAAGTTGTTCATGGTATTCCTAGTAAGAATAAAATTTTGAAAGAAGGAGATATTGTCTCTCTTGATTTAGGACTCAAATACAAAGGGCTCTTCACTGACCATGCTGTGACTGTGCCCGTGGGGAAGATTTCAAAGAAGGACCAGGATTTGCTCGATAAGACGAAGAAAGCCCTAGAAATAGGCATTTGGGCAGCTCGTGGAGGGGCTACAGTGGGTGACGTTGGTCACGCCATAGAATCATTTGTGAATAGGAAATATGGCATAGTTCGCGAGCTTTCAGGGCATGGTGTAGGGGTGAAAATTCACGAAGATCCATATGTGCCGAACTATGGTAAAGCTGGTAAAGGGCAGAAATTAATTCCAGGAATGATTATAGCCATTGAGCCAATGCTAAATATTGGAAAGGACAATATAACTGTTGCCAATGATGATTGGACTATTAAAACAGCCGATGGCTCTCATTCTGCTCATTTTGAGCATACGATTCTCATTACCGAAGGTGACGCGGAAATATTAACTAAGTAAAAACACTCCATAAAAACATTCTCAGACTCACCACACAATAAAATTCTGCTGAATTTTTTGCTCGCACTCGGCCCGTCGGCCTGCGTGAGGGTTCGCTTGAGAACATTTTTTATTTCGTGTTTAATTAGCCCATATAGATTTTTTAGAATAGTCTCTGAGAAGGGGCCGGCGCAGGCTGTCGAGCCGAGCAATGAGCAAATTTCTAGCAAGAAATTATGTGATTCACCAGAATCACCTAAGGGCAGAAATATTCAGGAGAGCTATTCAAAAAATCTAGATACCAACATTTATAGATCATTTTTTCTTTTTCTTGTGGTATAATAAAACTATGGAAGGATTAAATCTAAACAATGCTCCTAAATTTAAAACCCCAGAAGAAGAGTTGGTATTTTTGCGTGCTCACTTGGCTGAACATGAGAAGAAACTCAATGAAAAAGGGCAAGAAGTAAACAAAGAAGATATTGCTCACAATTTAATCTCTGAATATAGAAAGCTTGAGCCGACAGATGTAATGCATAAAAGTGCCGTGATAAATAAAAATGAAGCTGAAGGCTTAGTCTTGCGATTAAAGCCTGAGAATCACGACAGTAAAATGGAAGAGCTTCTCGGTATTCTCTTGGATAAAGGTATTTCCAATACTCTTTCCATTGTGGCGAAGATGAATAATCCTCACCTAGATGATGACTTTCACCGTTTCCTTGTCCAGTATTTATACAGTACTCATAAAGTGCCGGGGCTTAAAGAAGGCACTCCTCTTTTCAAATCTCTTGATATGAAACTTTTCGAAATTACTCTGCCTGATGTCAGCGAAGATGATAAAGACAAGAAAGGTTTGAAAGAATTACTCTCTGCCATGGAGCAATTCTATGCTGGTATGCATTCAGTCGGAGAAGGAAGAGAGAATTATAATAGAAATCATTTTACTTTAGAGATTGCCCTCGCTGAAGGGACGGACAGCTTCATCTTTTATGTCGCAGTACCTACTCACAAGGCAGAATTATTTGAAAAGCAATTACTTGGAGTTCATTTAAATGCGAAAATTACAGAAGTTCCTGATGATTATAATATTTTCTCTCCCAATGCATTTATCAGTGCCTCTTATGCAACCTTGGCTCATCACGAAGTCTATCCGATAAAGCTCTATGATACGATTGATCATGATCCACTCAATATAATTCTAAATGTTTTCACTAAATTAAAAAAGCATGGAGAAGGTGCTTCTATTCAGTTCACTATTTGTCCGGAAGATGAAGATATTATCAGGAAGTTTCATATTATCCATTCGGATGTGAAAAGTGGTATGTCTGTACGTACCGCTTCGAGTATGACTCGCCAAGTGACCAAGGAATTGAAAAATATAGCCAGCGAATTATTCTTCGGAGCTTCTAAAAAGAAAGAAGAGAAGCAAGTGAATGATAAAGCTGTGGAATATATTGGAGAGAAGTTGAAGAGTACCATAATGGCTACCAATATTCGTATCATCGCTTCAGCTGAATCGCAATTACGCTCAGAGCAAATATTATCTGAAATAGAATCTTCTTTCAATCAATTCACCGAAGCCGATCGCAATGGGTTTAACTTTAATCATCCTAAGGGGGGCTCACTTATGAATCTCATTCACGATTTTTCTTATAGAACATTTTCAGATGATTATTCTATGCCACTTAATCTTAAGGAGCTTGCTACTATTTTCCACTTTCCGAATAGCATTGTATCTTCACAGCTCAAGCAGGCTAAGGCCGGCTTTGCCCCAGCCCCACTTGAAATGGGCAATGAAGGAATTCTACTTGGTATCAATAGTTTCAGGGGCAAAGATACAGAGGTACGAATGAGTCGCGAAGACAGACTCCGTCATATGTATGTCATTGGTCAGACGGGTACAGGTAAGACGACAATATTGAAAAATATGATTGCCCAAGATATCAAGAATGGCGATGGCTGTTGCTTTATCGATCCACACGGTAGTGATATCCAGGATATACTTTCTTATGTGCCCAAAGAAAGAATTGACGATGTCATTTACTTTGACCCTGCTTATACTGCTCGTCCGATGGGGCTTAATATGCTCGAGTATGATCCGAAATATCCCGAGCAGAAGACTTTCGTCGTGAACGAATTGATGAGTATTTTCAATAAACTTTTTACGAAAGAATCTATGGGCCCTATGTTTGAGCAATATTTTAAGAATAGTGCCTTCCTGGCAATGGATGATCCGAACAATCATGCCACTCTTCTAGACATCACTCGCATCTTAGGCAATAAAGAGTATAGAGATTCACTTTGTGAAAAATGTAAGAATCCTATTATCAAAGAATTTTGGGTTAATGCTGAGAAAACAACAGGGGACCAATCCATCGCCAACTTTGTACCATATATTTCATCCAAATTTGATAACTTTATTTCCAACGATATAATGCGCCCTGTTGTTCTCCAAGAAAAATCTTCATTTAACTTCCGTGAAATAATGGACAATAAAAAGATTCTTCTGATAAACCTTTCAAAGGGAAGACTTGGAGATATCAATGCTAATCTCATTGGGCTTCTACTTGTGGGGAAGATTCAGATGGCAGCACTTTCTCGTGTAGATATGTATGGGCAAAAGATGAATGACTTCTATCTTTATATTGATGAATTCCAGAATGTGACGACTGATTCTATTGCCTCTATTCTTTCTGAGGCACGTAAGTATCGCTTGTCCTTAACTGTTGCTCACCAATATATTTCTCAGCTAGAAGAAAAAATAAAGGATGCTGTCTTCGGCAACGTCGGCTCGATGGCTGTCTATCGTATCAGCTCTGAAGATGCAGTCGCCGTAGAACCGAAATTCAAACCAACTTTCACCGCAGCGGATATTATGAAGCTTGATAATTTCAATTCATATGTGAGTATGCTTATAGGTGGAGTACCGACGAAGCCTTTCAGTATGACTTCCCATTGGAGTCTCACTCCCAAAGGCAACACTGAGATAGTAGATAAAATAAAAGAATTATCATATCTCAAATACGGCCGTCTCCGCGAAGAGGTAGAAGAGGAAATAATGAATAAATACAGAAAAGAATAAAATTTTGCATTTGTTTTATTAGATTAAATCTGCTATTATGCTAGTAATTTATTAGATTATTTTTTTATATATGAAACATCCAAAAGAAGAAAGAACATACGTGATGATTAAGCCTGATGGGGTCAGAAAGGGTTTAATTGGAGAGGTTATTAAGCGTTTTGAGCAACGTGATTTGAAAATTGTGGCTCTTGAAATGTCTCAACCATTATACGACCAAATGGATAATCACTATCCTAAAAAAGAAGAATGGGTTACTCGTTTGGGAGAAAAAACTAAAAATACATACGAAAAATATGGATATGATTTATTTGCAGATTTTGGGACAGATGATACTTCAAAGATTGGACCAGAAGTTCGCAAATGGGTTATTGATTTTATGATGAGTGCTCCCGTTGTGAAGATGATTGTTCAAGGGATACACGCTGTTGACGTAGTTCGTAAAATTGCCGGTGATACAATGCCTTACAAAGCCGATATGGGTACGCTTCGTGGAGATTTCTCAATAGACTCTCCTGCACTTGCAAACAAAGAAAAAAGAGCAGTTATGAATATAGTTCATTGTTCTGAGACACCAGAAGAAGCCGAGCACGAGATAAAGCACTGGTTTGGGGATTCTGTGATTTATAATTATAAACGTTTTGGAGTAGACGAATAGTTTCCTAATAAAATCCCTTAAAAAGGGATTTTATGTTATATTGAAAACATCAGTATGAAAAATATTATAGATATATACAAAGAATATAAAATAATGCCGAATTTAGCGGTACATCAGTTTCGAGTAGCGGCTGTGGCTTGGCAAATTTGCGAATCTTTCAACATAGATGTAGATAAGGATAGTATTGTCAAAGCCTGTCTTCTTCATGATATGGGTAATATCATTAAGTTTAATTTAATTCAGACACAAGCACTTTTTGGATTATCCGATTTAGAAATACAAGATGCAATTATAGTACAAAATGAATTTATTCAAAAATATGGTAAGAGCGAACATGAAGCCACTGTGCTTATAGGCAGAGAGCTTGGTGTTTCTTCATATGTTTTAGAACTTATAGATTGTGTTGATTCATCTAACTTGGAAATTTTAGCAATGAAAGATGATTTTAATAAGAAAATTTGTATGTATGCAGATGGCAGGGTGACTCCACACGGAGTAGTCTCTATAAATGAGAGAAGTAGAGAAGCCAAAGAAAGATATCAGAATCATCCTAATAAATTTGATGAAGAAAGTAGATTACATTTCAACAAAAATTTAGGCAGAATGGAGCAGCAGATCTTTTCTCATTCAAAAATTAAACCCGAAGACATAAATGATGAATCTATAAAAAATTATTTAGAAAAATTGCAAAATTATTCAATTTAGATTAAGTATCTTTATTGAAATACTGTCAAAAGTGTGTTTTATTGGGAAAGTTGCTTGCTTTGGCCTCACTAACGCGTATACTTTAAGTAGGGTTATTTGAATTGTGTTACCTAGAACAATTTTTTAGGGGATTAAATAGTTTTGATATAGTGCTGTATACGTATTATGTTAACAAATCTCTATCATCCTTAATCCCACTTAGCGTTATGCTATGGTAATATACTTCGGATAGTCCTAATAAGAGATTCTTTCATACTTTTGAAAGGATTTTTTGTTTTGAATTCCTCCCCTCCTTACTAAGGAGGGGAATGAGGGGAGGTTCTTAATTAATTTACCTCTCCCCAGCCCTCCCCTTAGTAAGGGGAGGGGGAAAATTCCATTTTAGTTTTTTATTATGTTATAATAAAAATATATATGGAGAATGATACGAAACTGAAAGTTACATTTTGTTCTGGCGCTGGGACTGTTACAGGTGCCAACTTTTTAATAGAGGGTAATGGCAAGAAATTCTTAGTAGATTGCGGGCTTATCCAAGGAGAAAAAGTGGCAGATGATATCAACTGGGAGAAATTTCCTTATGAAGCATCTTCCATAGATATTCTATTTATCACTCACGGGCATATAGATCATATTGGCAGAATCCCGAAGCTTATCGCTGAAGGTTTCAATGGCAAGATTATATCTACCATTCCCACGAAAGAGATTACAGAAGTAATGCTTGCGGACACAGCGCATTTACTTTCTCGTGATACGGATCACAATTTGGCAGAGATTTATTCAGAAGAGAATATTAATAAAGCAATCGGTCTATGGGAGACTCTTGAATATGGGCAGAAGCTCAATGTGGATCACGGCTTTCAATTTTCTTATAAAGATTCAGGCCACATATTAGGGTCTGGGATGCTTGAGATTATCTATAATAACAAGAAAATTATTTTCACTGGTGACTTGGGGAATTCACCTTCACCACTTCTTCGTGATACAGAGAAGATAGCCAATGTGGATTATCTTTTTATGGAATCTTGCTATGGAGATAGGAATCATGAAGATCGTGATACAAGGAAAAATAAATTACAAGAAATTATTAAAGAAAATTATGAAAGAAAGGGTACTCTTATTATCCCGACTTTTTCTTTGGAACGTACACAAGAATTACTTTATGAGATAGATACTTTGATTGAGAATAAATTAATTCCACAGATGCCCATATTCCTTGACTCACCACTCGCCATAAAGCTCACGGCCATTTATCGCAAATATGAGAAATATTTCAATCCGACAGCTTTGAAAATTATAAAAGGTGGAGATGACATTTTTAATTTCCTTGGACTTAGGATGACGAATGAGACCGAAGAATCGAAAGCAATATTAAATGTCCCAGATCCCAAGATTATTATGGCAGGTAGCGGGATGAGTAATGGAGGCAGAATCCTTCATCATGAGAAGAATTATCTTCCACATGCCAATAATACTATTCTACTTATTGGATATCAGTCCGTGGGGACATTGGGTCGCTCTATAGAGAATGGAGTGAAAGATGTCCGTATTATGGGAGAGGATATACATATTAAAGCTCATTTAGAAATGATAAGTGGCTATTCTGGGCATAAAGATTCCGACCATCTTGTGGAATTCGTAGAAGAGACTGCCAATACGGTCAAAAAGGTATTTTTACTTATGGGAGAACCCAAGGCTTCAATGTTCTTGGCTCAGAAGCTAACAGATAATTTAGGTATAGATGCTTATACACCAACAAGTGGGGAATCTGTCGAAATAGAGTGCTAAATAAAAAACCTTCACAATTGTGAAGGTTTTTTATTTATATGCTTTTTACGATTCTTGCGAATGTCTCAGGATTATTTTGGGCGATATCTGATAGAATTTTGCGGTCTATATCAATCTTCTTTTTCTTAAGACCATCTATGAATCTACTGTATGATAATTCAAATGGTCTAATAGCAGCATTGATACGTGTAGTCCAAAGGCTTCTTGCATCTGCCTTCTTATCCTTTCTGTGAGCGAATGAATATGCTCCTGCATGGCGTAATGCATCTTTAGCTTGGGCTTTCTTTGTACTACGACCAAAACGGAATCCTTTAGCTTGGGCTAGGATATTCTTTCTGTGTTTATTCTTTATTGTTCCTCTTTTAACTCTTGTCATATATGTTTGTCCATAGGTCGGACCTATGGTCGATAATTTATAATTTATGCGTTTGCTAAATAAGTTCGTCTATTTTTATTTGAAATTTTGAAATTATTTGTTTTCTTACCAGCTAATTGCTTTGTACGTGATTGCTTGGCATTGAAGTGGTTGAATCCTGGTGCACGAGATAAGATTTTACCATTCTTTGTAACCTTTAAACGCTTTGTTAATGATTTGTTTGTTTTTATACTCATAAAATTTACTTTTCTTTTTCTATTGTAATAGTTGGACCTTTGGGACCTTTTCTATAATCTTCTGCTACTTTATAATTCTCAGTTATAAGGTGAAGTATTCGGTCGAGTCTTTCTCTCAAGAATGCATCGGCCATATATTTAGAACGTCCCGAAAGGAAAAGCTCTATCTTAATACGGTGACCTTCTTTGAGCCACTCTGAAGCTTTTCTGGCTTTCAAAGCGAGGTCATTCTCTCCAGTACCAATCTTTATTTGCACAGATTTGGTTTCTGTAGTTTTAGCTCCTGCTTTCGCCTTCTTCAACTTCTTATTTTGCTCATATTGATACTTACCAAAATTTGCTATTTTAACTATTGGGGGATTTGCATTGGGAGTGATTTCAATCAAATCAAAGCCTTGTTGATTGGCCATTGCGAATGCATCTTTAAAACTTAAAATACCAAGGTTTACACCTTCGTTTGAGATTACGCGAACCTCAGATGCTCGTATTTGATTGTTTATTCTTTCTCTCAATTTGTTTGCCGATAGAAATAAATAGATTACCTACCTAAATAGAATACTAGCATATTTGTGTTATTATGGCAATACGATGGATAACGTTATAAAAGTATATAAAAAGGTAGGTGAGACGCCTCTAGATTGCATTCAAAATCTCAAAAAAGATAGGCCAGAACTGGGCCTTTTACCTATGACTTATGCAGGACGGCTTGATCCGTTAGCAGAAGGGGTGCTTTTACTCCTTGTAGGTGAGGAATGTAAGAAGAAAGATGAATATCTTAATCTACACAAAGAGTATGAGGTAGAAGTTCTCTTTGGTTTCGCGACGGATACATATGATGTATTGGGAAAAGTCACTCCGTCGGAAATACTATTTAAAAGGTCCAGGGACCTGGGGGACGGGAGCCGGTGCCAGACCATTTCAAATCGCTCATCCTTTGACTTCGTTTTGCCTCTAAAGAAGATCCTTCCAAATTTTATTGGCAAGATAAAACAATCATATCCACCGTATTCTTCTCGTCCAGTAAATGGCAAGCCGTTGTTTATGTGGGCGAGGGAAGGGAAGCTAGGTGAGATAGAGATACCTACGCACAATGTGCAAATAGATAATATAGAAATAATGGGGCAAGATTTTATAAAAGGAAATGAACTTTTGGAAAATATTAAAGATAAAATTTCAAAAGTGAAAGGTGATTTTAGACAAGAAGAAATATTAAAAACTTGGGAGAAAGAATTGAAAGACAAAAAAGAAGAAAAATATCCTATAATTAAATTAAGAATTTCTTGTGGCAGTGGGGCCTATATGCGAAGTATTGCCAATGACATAGGGGAGAAGCTAAGCATCCCCGCTCTTGCCCTCAAAATAGTCCGCACAAAAGTAGGAGATTACTAAATTCCCCAGAACTTACGCTATAGCGTAAGTTCTGGGGAATTTGTTTTTAGGGGTATTTAATATATAATTTAATCATATGAAAAGTGAGACGAAAAACTGCCAGAATTGCAAAAAAGACTTTACTATTGAGCCAGATGATTTTTCTTTTTATGAGAAAATAAAAGTCCCTCCGCCAACCTTTTGCTCGGAATGTAGAATGATACGAAGGATGATTTGGAGAAATGAGAGGTCTTTTTATCATCGTAATTGTGATTTGTGTGGAGAAAAGATAATTTCAGTTTTTGATGATAAAAATTTGAAAATTTATTGCCAGAATTGTTGGCTTAGTGATAAATGGGAATCTTTGGAATATGGAGTAAATTATGATTTCTCCGCATCATTTTTTTCTCAGTATTCAGGTTTATATAAAAATATACCACTAATAAATTTAAATGGGCATATTTCAAATAAAAACTCACCGTATGTAAATTATATTGTTCAGGCTAATAATTGCTATTTTTGTTTTGGTGGAGGATATATAGAAAATGTTATGTTTTCTAATGTTGGGGTAAGAATAAAAGATTCAATGGAAATATTTTTCTCAATGGATTGTGAATTTTGTTATGAAATATTAAATTGTCAGAAATGTTATCGTATTTATTATGGAAATAATTTGAAAGACTGCATGGATAGTTATTTTTTGCAGGACTGCGTGAATTGTAAGGACTGTATCATGTCCTGTAATTTAAGGAATAAATCTTATTGTTTTAAAAATCAACAATTAACTAAAGAAAAGTTTTTGGTCAAAAAAGAAGAATTTTTAAATAAACTACAGAAAAATATTTATTCTCTTAAAAATGAATTTAAGGAAGTATTGATTAAAAGTCCTAAAAAATTTGCCAATATTTTGAAATCAGAATTTTCTACAGGTGATAATATCTCTGAAAGTTCACGAGTGGTAAATAGTTTTAATATTTCTAAGAGTGAAAATTGTAAAAATTCACAAGATATAGTTGGAGTTGCTCGTGATATCTACGATACAACAAGTGCTGGGTTAGGACTGGAAAATATGTATGAATCAATGTCTGTAAGTATGAATATTTTGAATTCATTTTTTTCTTTATCAATAAGAAATGATTCTTTTAATATAAATTATTCTTTTGGGTTAACTTCATGTTCCAACTGCTTCGCCTGCATCGGTCTCCGCTCCAAACAATACTGCATCCTCAACCGCCAATACACCAAAGAAGAATACGAGAGCCTTGTCCCCAAAATCATAAAGCATATGAACGACATGCCCTATATAGATAGTAAAGGTAGAATCTACAAATACGGTGAATTCTTCCCAAGTGAACTCTCACCCTTTGCCTACAACGAAACCATAGCCCAAGAATACTTCCCATTAACAAAGGATGAAGCTCTACAACAAGGCTACAAATGGAAAGACAAGGAAGAACGTAACTACAGTATAGATATACATACAGAAAACATCCCAGATTCCATTAAAGACATACCTGATACAGATATCCTAAACAAAGTCATAGAATGTAACCATAAAGGAACCTGTAATCAACAATGTACAGAAGCCTATAAGATTATACCCGAAGAACTATCCTTCTACAGACGTATGAATTTACCTCTACCTCGTCTCTGTCCTAACTGTAGACACTATGAACGTCTTTCTCAACGAAACCCTATGAAATTATGGCATAGAGCCTGTATGAAGCCTGGATGTACCAATGAATTTGAGACATCTTATGCTCCAGAGAGACCGGAGATTGTTTATTGTGAGAAGTGTTATCAGGGGGAGGTGTATTAAAATATTACTTTCTTTGCTTCCTCAAATAATTCATCTATTCTTTCTTGAGTTTTTGCTTCACCGAAGAGTTTAATTATTGGTTCTGTATTTGAAGGACGAAGGTGGAGCCAAGAACTATCCGGTAAGTCTAGGCGTAGGCCATCTTGTTCATCATATGTAGCATCTTTAAAATGCTCTTTCAATTTAATGTACATTTGTTTTAGGTCAGAGCCCAATGGCCATTTATCTTTCTTTATTATATATTTTGGCAATTCTTCCATCAGTTCACTTATAGTTTTATTTCTCTCTGCCATAAGTTCAAGGATTAAAGCAAGTCCCGTAAAACTATCACGGACTGTATTTATAATAGGGTAGATTATTCCACCATTTCCTTCACCTCCAACTATTGCATTATGAGCTAGTATTCCTTCTACGACGAATCCTTCGCCAATTTTAGTTCGGAATGTTTCACTTCCATATTTTTTAGCTACATCAGCTCCTCTTTGTGAAGTAGAAAGATTAAGCACTATAGGCTTACCTGGATGTTTTGATATCACATTTTCTATTACCAATGCTATAGAATTTTCTTCTGACTCCACAATTCCTTTATCACTTACCAATACCAGCCTATCAGCATCAGGATCATGGACGAAGCCTACATCTACTTTTTTTTCAACAACTAATTTTTCTATATCGCCTAGATTCTCACGAAGAGGCTCTGGTCTGTGCCCGAATTTACCATTAGGGATATTGTTTAAGGGATATACTTCTACTCCTAGTTGTTCAAATAAATAAGGATCCATCACACAAGCTGAAGCATTGATCATATCAACAGCTACTTTGAATTTCTTAGCACGGATTACTTCTACATTTATATTTTCTAATATTTTATCAGCATGTTCTTTGAGAAAGTTTGGTGTAATGTTAGATGGATTTTCGCTCGACTCATTATTCCCGTCAGCACGCGATAAAATTCTACTGAATTTTTCGCTAGTGCTCGGCTCGACAGCCTGTGCAATGCTTCCTGGAACAATGAGTTCTCGCTCAAATCCATCCCGTTCGAATTTCTTAATTTCTTCTTCATAATATTTATTTATCCTTTCTACTTCTTCATTTACAGTGAAAAGAGCTTTATCATTTACAAATTTGAGGCCGTTATATTCTATTGGGTTATGACTTGCGGTAATTATTATAGCTCCATCATATCCGTGTTTACGAACAGAGAATAGAACTGTCGGCGTTGGAAGTATATCTCCATATACTGCTTCTACTCCCAGATTTTTTAATTCATTTAGAATTATTTCTCTTATCTCAGGTCCAGACTCACGACCATCTCTGCCAATTAAAATAGTAGGATGTTCCTTTTTTTCTTTTAAAAATGAAACGAAAGCACGCGTATATAAAATAACCACCTCTTTACTAAGTGATTCACCCCAGATACCTCTATATCCAGAGACATTAATTCTTTGTTTAAATTCCATTCCTTTATAATACCAGTTTTTGAGGAATGAGGGAATATTATTGAAAACTAATTTCAAATGGATACATTCCCATACCGCAGGAGCCGTTTAGGGTGCCGGCTGGTTGTGTACTGAGGTCTATATCTGTACTTCCTGATTGTGGGAGACTTTTAAAGATATTCATAGAAGGAATTCTGACAGAAGAAGAGCAATCAAAAGTTCCATTTGTGTTAAATCTTAAAATTGTAGGAATTCCTGCCTTTGCAATACTTTTCCTTGGTTGGTAACCACCTTTAGCATTTATCTCTATAATTTGTTTACCATCTACTACCGAAACATTCTTTATAGAAGTTTCTTGTGTTGTTCCAGTACTATTATTACTAGAATCATTTGATTGATTACTTGTTTTTCCACTCGTAAGAACAATAGCAAATATAATTAATGCCGCTGATACTACTATTGAGATGATTGTGTTTTTTGTCATTTTAAAAATTAAATATTGGCTTTATTAATCCGATTACGACCAAACTATTCAATACATTCATTATAGCAAAAAGTATGACGATAAGCCCAGCTGACTTGAAGAAGATGCCAGAGTTTTTATTATTCTTTATACTAAAAGAACTGAAGCTTATCAAAGCAAGTACAGGAAGAGTCCCTAAAGCAAAAGCAAACATTGTAAGAGCTCCATTCATGAAACTTCCAGTAGAAAGAGTGTATATCTGCATTGATTGAGTAAATCCACATGGAAGAAAGAATGTAGCTATGCCAACTAAAATTGGAGTGAGAGAGTGGTTTAATTTGGAAATATTGAAAGCTCTTTTTGATATAAACTTTGGCATGCTTAATTGCAGTTTTTTAGTAGAGTGGAATACATCAAGCAAGTTTATACCCATGATAAGCATAACTATGCCTATAAATATTCCTAAGCCAAACGCTGCTCCAGTATTTAAAGTGAATACACTTCCAAGAGCACCGATAACTCCACCTAATATAAAAAATGAGACGAGCCTACCGAGATGGAAAAGTATTTGAGGCTTCACCTTATCGCCTTCTTGGGCGAAAGTTGCCGACATTGAGAGGACAAGTCCTCCGACGACGGCCATACAAGTAGAGAGGGAAGCGATAATCCCGACCACAAAAGCAGTCCCATAAGTAATTTTTGATGTATTTATTAGATTTACCAGTCCAATCTTTTGCAAGATTATAAATAAAGCAATAAATAATAAAGCCACAGGTATCGCGATTTTAAAATCTGACCAATTTTTGTCTCTTTTTTGTTTTTCAAGTGAGAGAGTATATCCGTGAGGTTTTAAAACAGTTGTTAATTCTTCTGCTATCTGTTCTATTGTCTTATCTCCGAAATCCCCCTCTATTTCTACGGAAGTATTCTTGAGGCTTGATCTCACGTGTGTTATATAAGGTAATTCCTTTAATTCACTTTCAGTTAAGAGTACACAAGAATTGCAGTGCATACCATTTACATGAAATTTATATTTTGTTGTTTGATTTTGATTGTTCATATAGTTAGATATACAATTTACCATAAAAAAATACCTTTTACAATTAAGTATTTATCTACATAAAATATTATATACCCCCTAGGGGTATATGTCAATATTATTTTACATTATTAATAATGTTTTGAATAATTTGGTCAATTTCTTTTGGCCTCTCACCTAAATCTGCTTGTGGGAAGAATTGTGACAGAATAATTGGTCGCATACCAGAAATAAAAGTTTGTCCGTCTTTGTTATAAACATTTATTTTGCACGGCAAGCAGAGTCCGATTTTAATGTCTTTTTCTAAAAATTCATTAGCAAACTTGGCACTACAAAATTCAATAATTTTAAATGATTCTCGTTCAAATCCTTTTTCGCCTAAAGTTTTTTGTACGTCATGAATATACAAAACACGCATGAGAGCTTTGGCGATTTCATCCTCCACACTTTTGACTACGTCATCAAAAGTTTTAGTTGTAGTTACTGTATAATCAAATTCCATAAATTTTTATATATTAAACTAATAATTAAGCACTTAAATCCTTTTTCTTTTCTTCAAATTCTTTTTTATCTATTTCACCTTTAGCGTATCTTTCTTCTAAGGTATGAAGAGATTTCTTGCTATCCATTACATTTGTTTTATTGTTGCTGATAAGCCAAATAATAAAATAAATAATTGCTCCCCAAAACAAAATCATCATAATTCCACCTCCAAACCAACCACCCCATCCATTATATATTCCATACATCATATAATTTACTTTTGTTTATTTTTATAATAAATACAGTCCGACAAACTTATATAATATTATATACCCCTAGGGGGTATGTGTCAACGATATCAATAAACAAGAAAACTACTTCATATGAAGTAGTTTTCTTGTTTATGAATCTCTCTATTATAATTTTTCTATTTTTTGTATAAGCATATCATTTGCTATGGCCATATTGGGGTCATCAAATACATATCTGACTATTCCTTCTTTATCTATAACTATATAGGTATGCCCTGGAAGAGAACCTCTATGCATTGAAGAAGCAGTAGTTAAGAGACCTAATTGTTTAGATGTGTTTGCATTGATATCAAACATCGTCATTGTTTTTGCGAGTTCTGGCATTTGGTCTATTGCTTTCTGCCAATCTTTGGCAGGGTCAACTACGACAGAAATAGCTTGAGTTTTATCGTTATTGAATCTCGCATCACTTCCAAAGGCTGACATTTGATTCCAGCAAGCTGGATAGCACATAAGTCCTTCATTGAAGAACAAGACTATATTTTTACCTTTTAAATCAGCAGGTGTATATATTTTTCCATCTTTATCAGATAATGAGATTGCAGGCATAGTTTTCCCCACAAGAGAATTTAATAATGTATTGTCCGTCGCTATCGATGCACCACCATGATCGTGTGGATTAGGAGTTGTGTTACTATTGTTAACACTAGTTTGAGGATTAGTTTTTGGTCCTTGGGAAGGGTTTTTTATTAGGAAGTATCCTAAAAATAATATTACAATTGAAAGTATTACAATTGAAAATACAAGTGGTTTATTATTTTGATTATTCATGTTTTTTGTTTTTATTTTGATTAATGAACACATACGATATGAGTATTATTATTCCGACGAATAATAATGCCCATATGTATTCAGGGATTACTTTTATAAATCCACTGATAGATTTTAAGAATTTAGCATTGTATAAATTCATATCTAATTGATAATCTGAGTGAACAAACAATTTATCTTTAAAAGCTAAATATGTAATATAGCTTCCCATTAAGAAAAATATAAGTCCAGAGATTAATTCAGAAACAGAAATTTTCCAGCTGAAACTACCAATTCTCATACCAATACTTCTCTTAGCATTAGTAAACTTTTCTGCTAGGTTTACTTTATCCAAGAAGGCTGCAATGATGAATAACGGCAAGGTCATCCCTAGGACATATGCGAGTGTATATAAGACACCCCAGACTATTGTACCGCTTGTTAGTGATAGAGTTAGAACTCCTGCTAAAACTGGAGCACAACAAGTAGTTGCAATCGCTGAGAAAATACCGAGAACATAGATAGAAGAGACGTGCCTTCTCATTCCATCTCGAAGAGAAACTGGTCGAGCAAACTTTTTACCCAAAAGCATTATTATTCCTAATATTATTAAGAATATTCCACCTACAGTAAAGATTACATTATGATATTTACTGAAAAGTTGTGCTAAGGCAGAGAATCCTAAACCGATTGGAACAAAGACAGTTGCTACTCCTAGGAAAAATATAAAAGTCATAAAAAAGATTTTATATTTTTCTCTAAAGATATTTCCCAAATAAGAGGGGAGTAGAACTGTAATGCAACAGGGAGCAAAGAGTGCTGCGACTCCAGCCACAAAGGCTGCTACTAACGATATTCCGACTAATGATTCCATATATTTTTTTCTTTAAAATTAGGAATAAATGCAGGGACTTTTTCTTTGTATTTTATATATTCTTCACCAAATTCTTTTTCCATCTCCCTTTCTTCTTTATAAGAAAGACGTGTATACATAAAAACTAAAATAGGGAACATTGCTAATGTTAGTATTGTTGGCCATTGCAAAAGAAATCCAACCATTATCATTATAAAACCAACATACTGAGGATGTCGGGTATATTTGTATATTCCATTTACAGCGAGAGTATGCTCTTTTTGTGCTTTATATAAAACTTGCCAAGCCTTGGCTATAATTATAAAACCAATAATAATAAATACACTACTTAAAGTATGTATTATATTAAAATGCGGATCTCCTTTTAATCCCAATAGAGTTTCCCATAAATGTCCATTATTATGGCTAAGCCAATCTACATTAGGAAAATATTTTATTAATGTTCCAGAGAAAAAATAAATAGTTAGAGGGAATCCGTACATTTCTGTGAAAAGAGCTACTATGAAAGCAGAAAACGCTCCAAATGATCGCCAGTCTCTTTTTGTTTTAGGATGAGTAAAACTAAAAGCAAAGACAATAAATATTGTTGTTTCTAATAATACTAATCCCCATAATCCATAACCTGATGTTGTTGTCATAATGTTTTTATATTATTAATTAAGTTGCCAAATAAAACTCCTTACGGTCTCTTTAATTCCAGAAATTTTTAATTCAATAGATTTAGGATTAGGATTTATCGCCTCAAACACTAAAACCCCTTCTCTATGGTGTCCACCGGCTTCTGCCCCTTCCCAACGTAATGGTGTATAAACTTTTCCTTGATTATCTACTAAAACAGTATTTTTTATTAAATCTTGATCAAGCTCGATTTCGTGATTATTCATTACTATCTCAAATCTCCATTCTTTTGATTGTGAAGAGACATCTACTGGGGTGATAGTGACAGTCACAGCCAATTGTTCGTCGGTTTTAGATTCCAATGTTATCTTTGGGGAATTATTTGTATTTACGAAGGAGTCATTTTTTAAGACTGGATGATTTATTTTTTTATTATCAAAAACAACAAACATCAAGATTCCTGTAATTATAAATAATATTATTAGAATTATAGTTAGTTTTTTAGATTTCATATGTTTGTTTTTTTAATTTTAATTATTTTATTACTTATAAATATAATACCGAATATATTAAATAGAATTCCTACCCAAAAGATTTCAGTTTGATATTTTGTGATGAACATAAGGGAACCCGAGATGCCGAGAATCGGTATTATATTGGTCAAGTAATGAGCACAACACGAAACCATTGCTAAAGTAGAAGTCGTACCTGTCACAGCCACAGCCTTGCCATCTATAGTAATATGTTTATTCTTAACAAGTTCTTTTAGATAAGAATATAATCCTATCTGAATTCCAAAACCTACCGTTAAGCTGACAATAAAATACCAATAACTTGCAAACTGCTTTTCTGCAAAAACCCAACCTGACACAAACGTTAATACTGCAAAATAAACTCCAAGCAAAATTATGCTTGCAAGTGTTCCATATAGAATTGATTTTTTAATACTACGAGCCATACTTATTTAATGACAACTATTACTTGAATTATTTTTAACTTTTTTCTTTATCTCCCTCTCTTCCTTTTAATACCTCAGTTTCTTCACTGGAATTTTTATGAGATTTTCTCATCATAAATAGATGAAATATAACCATTACTCCTATCCCAATAAAAATAATCCATTTTGAATTTCCAGAATTACCAGCACTACTTCCTACTCCAAAAATTAAAAGAAGAACAATAGGTAGGGCACAGCAAATCATCATCATCCACATCATTCCTTTTCCATTTTTATCGTCGTGATTATGCATATTATTTTTTTTATTTAATTTTTAATTTTCAACCTCTTTTAATGACAACAACTTCCAGAATGTTCTGGTTTCGATGCTTCCTGTTTTTTATATTCTTCTTTGCAATTTTCTGAACAAAACTTTTTACTAGATTCTTCAGGATAGACTTTTTCTTTTTGTAATTCCATTTTACAAACGGGGCATTTTTCTTTAAATAGATTGAACATAAAATTTAATAAATTATTTTTTAATATCGACCAATCATTAATTATATAAGACTTTATACCCCGCACCCTTGTTGTTTTTGTTGTTGCGGAGCTTGAGCAGGTGCTCCTCCGACATCGCATCCACCTCCTTTTTGTTGCGTACTTTCAGGCTGTGTAACTTGTGTTTTTATATTTGCAAATCCTTGGCTACTTGAATAATCTGCCCCAAGTATTTCTTGTGCATTTATATTTTTCCATTCTACCCCCTTACTCTTCATGTAAGTTGCTATTGTTACATATGTATCAGGGAACCAGTATGAATTGACAGTTAAGGCTGTGCTCCACATCTCTTGTTCACTTGCACCTTGTGAAGCCATTAATTCTAATAGTCCAAGCATTGCCATTCCGTGGTTGCAATCAGGAAAATGAACTGAGTTTCCACAGCAAGGTCTATATATACCACGAGATACTTTGTCTACAAGAGCTTGTTGCTCTGGTGTTAAGTTAAAGAATACGTGTTTACTGTAGTGATCCATTGCTCCACCTTTGGCAATAGTCCAACCTCCAGTTGAAGCAAAGTTTCCTGCTCCACCATATTTAGGATCCATCATTTCTCCTTTCTCTAATATTTCATTCTTATTAGCCAAGCCAAGTGCCCAGAATAGATTGAGTAAATATCCCGAATTTTCATTGGTTATTTTTATTTTACCGTTACCTATTCCTTCAAGTAATCTTTTATCTTCATCTGTTAATTGACCTCTATCTTTATAGAGAGCTTTGAATTTGTCTGCATCGATTGCTCCAGATTCAGTCAACTTTACTCCAAGGTCTCCCCATTTAACATTTAGTGTTACTCCTTTAGCAGGAATTACTTTTTGTTCTAGGGCGGATACTTGGACTTCTTCTTTGGTTGATGAAGGGGTGCCTTTATTTGTTGCATAGACTAAAGATCCCCCGATAATAATGGCCGCTAATAATATACTCCCAGGTAGTATATAATTTTTTTCTTTTTTATCAGAAATTATTTCTTCTTTTGGAAGTTCTTCTAATATTATTATTTCTTCTTCTTTCAATTCTTCAACTTCATTATTTTCTTCGTTTTTCATAATTATTCATTACAGCAATTAGCGAGTTTACTAATGATATCTTCTAGGTTTGAACTCGTTTTTGCGGTATCTTTTATTAATTGACCATCTATTAATTTTAACTTTAGAGCCCAAAAGATTGAATATACTTTATAAGCTCTTTCAAACATCTTCTTTGCTTCATCTTTTTTATTTTCAGATTGAAACTTATTTCCGACCTCTATAAGCCTCATTGTGGAGGAAAGTAAATGTTTTGATATGCACCATGTTTCCCCTTCGTGATTTGGCATTAATTCTTTCAGTAATTCTTTTCTTAAGCTTCTTATTTCTTCTGCTGTGTCAAAATATTCATCTTTTTTAATTTTTACCCCTGTGAAGAAGAAGTGTTCTTCTAGACTGATTAAATTCATAACTGCTAAACTTAAATCCTCCGTGGTAGAAAGATCTACCCCTGCTTTATCTTTAAGCGATTCTATTTTCTCAAGGAATTCATTTAGTGTTGGTATTGTTTTTTCCATAAATTTATATAAAGAAGATTAAGATACCGATAATAATCATTGCGAGACCAGCCCAGAATTTAAACCCTTTCATATTTGTCTTTTTCCATTCCGAAACCTTATCCACCATAGTTCTATTAGCTGTTACAAAGAGAACGGCAACTAAAGGCACAATAAGAATTAGATTGTAAAGCATTAAATAGCTTGAACCCATTAAGTATGTTACTTGATCTTTTAGAAGCCCTATGACCATCAAGTACGGGCCACCCATACAAGGGAACTGGCATATACCTACTAAGAGCCCAAGACCGAATGCTGCAGGAAATGAAGCCTTTTCCATTAGGCGACCCATAGCCGTATGAGAGATAGACGGAATTTTAAACTTGATAGGAAACTTCGGAAACAACTGACTTAAAATATTTATTAATCCAAATATAATAAGTAGTGATGCTCCAAGTTTACCCATGAAGTGGGGAGTGTTGAAGAGGTGTAGGACTTTTAGAATCCCTAAGCCAATCAGTAAATAAGCGACAAAGATTCCGGCGATATATGTGCCACCTATTTGAAGAATTTTCTTTCTAGTTAATTGCATCCCAAATAGGAAAGCGATTGTAATTAGAAGAATTGAGAACGAGCAAGGGTGCACACTATCAAGCAATGCCGCGACTAATACAAGTGGTAGAAGCCAAGTACCACTATTGCTTAAATTCCATATGAATGCAGCCGTACCCGTGCTCTGTTTCAAGAACACTATTCCTAAAATAGCGATGATTAAAACAATTGATATTATTATTATTTTTTTCATAAGTATTTAAGGTGTTACTGTTGCTTTAATTTCAATACTAATATCTTTACCATTTTCATCAACCAGTGTGATAAACCTATCTATAAATCCTACACCAGCGGGGCCATGAGCATTAGGATCATAAACAACTTCTAGATTGCTAGTACCCCTTGCTTTTATAGTTTCATTGGCAGGAGGGAGATATCCATGACCTGACATTCCAAATGGTCCTTTTTTAGTACCATCAGGGCTAATAATGAATGCATTAGTACACATACAAGAAGTAGAGACAGAAGAAAGAAGAATATCTTTATCTGTAGGGTTTGTAATGGTGAAATTTTTAGTTACATTTCCATCTTTCATAGAAATCGTACCAAAATTATAAACACTTTCTGATGTCGTTAGAGCACTTTGTTCCCCTGTACTTTGTACTGGAGCTTTTTGATTTTTACTACCCCACCATATAAGGCCTATGATGGCTAAAATAATAAGGAGGGTAATTGTAATAGTTTTTTTCATTTTATTTAAGTTTAATTTAATTAATAAAAACACAAGAAAAAAGCCTTGCGGTTTTTATTTATCAAAAATGACCAAACTGAAATTGATAAACCCGCAAAACTATATATTTGCTAGTTTGTATTTTTTTGTATTAAGAATTCCACTAGAGAAAATTTCTCCTAGATAATTGAAAAGATTTATTTGTGGATGTTCTTTTATATAAAGTTTAAATTTAAGATAAATTTGCCGAGAATATAGAGATAAATAATTTCTTGCAAAAACAAATATTACAAATAGTAATACAAATGATACAAGGGAGCTTGTTGTGTTAAGAATATTTTGGGGCATTAAAGTGAACATTTCGTTCCAAACAGTGACATGCTCAGAGAAGTTCATAGCACACCCATTATTTTCACTACCCAAAAGACAACTATTTTTAGCTCCTTCAAATTTCATTCCATTCATATGATAAACAAGCCCCAAAGTACTAATCCACAATAAAGAAACTATGCTTATTATAAGCATTATTTTCCCGAATTTTTTATTGTTTAATGTGGAATTCATATATATTACTATATTAACACAATTTTTATTGTTAAACTATATTTTTTTTCTTAAGCCAAAGTGAATTTCCGACGACGGAAATAGAACTCGTTGCCATCGCTACTGATGCGAAAATAGGATTGAGGAGGATGTGGAAAAGAGGGTAGAGAGCTCCCATAGCTACGGGGATTAATATAACATTATATCCGAATGCCCAGAAAAGATTTTGGCGGATAGTTCGCATAGTTTTCTTGGATAAGACAATCGCTGCCGCAACGGACCTCAAATCTTTATTGATAAGAGTAATATCAGCGGCTTCTATCGCTACATCAGTTCCACTCCCCATTGCAATCCCTACGTCAGCAGCAGCGAGAGCAGGGGCGTCATTGATACCATCTCCTACCATTGCTACAACTTTACCTTCTGCTTGTATTTTTCGTACCTCTTTTTCTTTTTGATCAGGGAGAACTTCTGCAAGGATTCTAGCAATGCCTAACTTTTGACCTATTGCATTGGCAGTTCTTTGATTATCTCCTGTGATCATTACAGTCTCAATGCCAAGCTTTTGCAATGCTATTAATCCTTCACGAGCACTTTCTTTTATGATATCAGCAACAGCAATGAATCCAATAAGTTTATTTTCTCGCCCTATCATCATCACAGTCTTACCATTGTTTTCCATTTCGGTTATTCCACTAAGAGCACTACTTATATCAATGCCTTCTTTGTCCATCAATCTCTTATTACCGAAAACAATTCTTTTACCATCTATAAAGCCTTCAACTCCGTGTCCAGGAATTGCTTGGAATTTTTCTACTTTTATTAGTATGAGTTTTTCTTCTTCTGCTTTTTTTACAATTGCTTCTGCAAGAGAATGCTCGGAACCTTTCTCTATAGAACCCGCAAGTTTTAATAGCTCGTCACTAGATATTGTTTTATCTATTGAAACAATGTCTGTAACTTCTGGTTCTCCTTTTGTGAGAGTTCCTGTCTTATCAAAAATAATTGTATTGATTTTATGAGCTATTTCTAGACTCTCAGCATCTTTTATAAGGATACCGTGCTCTGCACCTTTACCTGTACCTACCATAATTGCCGTCGGAGTAGCGAGGCCCATAGCGCAAGGACAAGCAATTATAAGAACAGCAACAGTGTTTAATATTGCAAATAATAAAGTAGGTGCAGGCCCAAATATATACCAGATTGCGAAAGTAAGTATAGCAAGCATTATTACAACTGGTACGAAATATGAAGATACTAAATCAGCCAAGCGCTGGATAGGTGCTTTACTTCCTTGGGCTTCTTGAACCAGTTTTATGATCTGAGCGAGCATTGTCTCGCCTCCTATTTTTGTAGCTTTGAAAGTGAAAGTGCCGGTTTTGTTCATTGTTGCGCCTACGACTACGTCGCCTTTTGTCTTATCTGTGGGGATACTTTCCCCCGTAATCATAGATTCATCGATAGAAGATTCTCCTTCTATAATAATTCCATCTACAGGAATTTTCTCGCCTGGTCTTACTCGTATAATATCTCCAATGATTACTTCACTTATAGGTAAGTCTATCTCTTTCCCGTCGCGCATTACACGAGCAGTCTTGGCTTGAAGTCCGATAAGCTTTTTAATAGCTTCCGAAGTTCCAGCTTTAGCCTTTGCTTCAAAATAGCGCCCTAATAATATAAGACCAATGATAATTACTGTCGTATCAAAATAAGGCATTGGCTCAATGCCTATCTTTTGTACAAGATGAGGGAACAAAATTACAAAAACAGAATACGCATATGCGACAGTTGTACCTATGACTACGAGTGTATCCATGTTTGCAGTCCTGTGCTTGATAGCTGAGAGAGCAGCACGGTAGAAAGTAAAGCCAGCCCAGAATTGTACGGGAGTAGCGAGGATGAATTGAACCCAGAAATTTCTCAAAATCATAGGTGAAGTTTCCATAAGTCCTGGGAAAGCTCCCCATAAAATCAAAGCTCCTAGACCAAGACTTATTATAACTTTAGTGCGTAAACTACGAAGATCTTTTAATTTTTCTTTTTGTTCCTCATCTTCTGTTTTTACTTCTTCGTCTAAAAGGGCAATGTATCCGACGTTAGAAATAGCACTAGATAGCTTTTCATCTGTTACTTTACTTGGATCGTATGTTACTGTCGCTTTCTCTGTCGCTAAGTTTACTATGGCACTAGAAATACCATCTACTTTTTTAAGTGAGCCTTCTATTATTGCCACGCATGAAGCGCAATGTATTCCTTTTATTGCAAATGTTTTTTTATTTTGTTCCATATAATTATTTTACTATTATTTTCCCGTGATACATGCCCATACCACAAGTGTATGTAAATTCACCACTCTTAACAGGGGATAGGTCTATCTCGACTTTCTGATTAAGTGGTAGTTGTTTGCGAATTTTAAAATCTCCTAGAACTATTTCTTCTAGACATGCAGTTGGATCCTTGCGAATAAAAGTAAGCTTGGTTGTTTTGCCTTTTGGTATTGATATAACTTCTGGGGTATATCCACCATCCACAATGATATCTACAGAGCCTGAGACTTCTACTTCCTTATCTTTCTTACCAAGAAAAAACCAATAGGTGAAACCTATTCCCAAAATACTTATTACTATAACCATTATTTGATCTATATTCATATATTTTTATTAAATTAATTATTTTCTCTTAAGCCCATAAACTTTTAATATTTCCTCCGTGGCCTTTTTGGTTTGCCCTTTTTGTATTTGGTGTACTAGACAGGTACCTAGGTGACCTTCCATTAGGGCATCTTCCACTCCTGAGAGAGCTTGCTTCACGGCGGAGGTCTGGGTGATGATATCAATGCAGTAAATTCCTTTCTCGACCATCTCTTGTAAGCCTCGTACTTGCCCTTCAATAATTTTCAAACGCTTTATTAGTTTTTGATTATTTGTATTCATATAAAACATCTTATACCCTAGGGGGGTATAAGTCAAGAGGGAGGGTAGGAAGATGGTGAGTAAAGGAAATTCAAATATTTTGTGGTAATATATGAGTATATGGCAACATATATAGACAACAGAAAAGCACACTTTAACTATGCAGTGGAGGAAACTTTCGAAGCCGGGATAGAACTCCAAGGTTTTGAAGTGAAATCTATCAAGAATGGACATGGAACTATCAATTCTAGTTTCGTCATAGTGCGAGGTGGTGAAGCATACATCGTAGGTATGCATATTCCTCCGTACCAGCCTAACAATACAGACCCTGGCTATGATCCAGACAGGACGAGACGCCTTCTTTTGTCTAAAAAGGAGATAAAGAAGCTAGCAGATAAAGACAGTACCAAAGGATTGACTCTCATCCCCCTCTCGTTGTATAGTAAGGGTCGCTACATAAAAGTATCTATTGCGGTAGCTCGTGGAAAGAGAGTTTTCGACAAAAGAGAAACTATCAAGAAACGAGAAACGGATAGAGAAATAAGTAGAGAGTATAAAGTTCGTTGAAAATGGGGATGATCGGCTTCGACAAGAGGACTCATCTTATATATGCATGTAAAGTACTCAGGAATCTTTTAAAACTTCTTGGAAAAGACTAAGTGCAAACAAAGTCGCCAAAGCGGTAGTTTCACCTTACACTTTTGTGTTTGGTAACTCACCTGCTTTCGCCCTCGCCTAATTTAGGTCTGGACGATGTCTGCTCTCTCTACATCCGATACAGAGGTTGGGCATAATTTATCGGGTTACGATTTTACAACAGCTTGATGTAAAGTCCGACAATTTAAAGCTCGTTATTTATCTTTCTTGTGTGCTCTCTAGGATAAATGGTTAAAACAAAATGAACATACTAAACATGTAGATTTCTATAAGATCTCCCTTTGCACGCGGGTTCGATTCCCGCCATCTCCACACTCAAATAAAAAACACTCTAAATAAATGAGTGTTTTTTATTTACCTTTATTTTTATCCATTCTGCGTGTATAATGCACTAACTATGAAGCCCAACACAACAAACAAGCCAAATCAACCCAAAATACCCAATATTATGAATCAGATAATTATTGCAGTATTTATTTTTATTAGTATTACCCTTATCTATACCCTTGTCGCCAAGAAGCCAGAAGATGTCAGAAAGATGGCGATTTCTGATGTGGCTAAAAGTGTCCAAGATGGCACAGTGGAGAAGATTGTAGTTTCTGGGGGAGATGTCAATATTGCTTTCAAAGACAAGACTAATGGCGTAGCAAAGAAAGAATTAGAAAGTTCACTGTCTACCACTTTATATAATTACGGAGTGACTCCGGCACAATTGTCTGGAACTCCGATTGAGATTAAAACTGAGTCAGGTTTCTGGTATACCATTTTGAATTTATTGCCATTTTTATTGCCAGTCTTTTTAATTGTATTTTTTATTTGGATGCTTACTCGCCAAGTCAAAGGGCAGGGAATGCAAGCTTTCACTTTCGGACAATCCAAAGCCCGTATTACCGATCCAGATGACAAGAATAATAAAGTGACGTTCAAGGATGTCGCCGGTGCAAAAGAAGCGAAAGAAGAATTGAAAGAAATTGTAGACTTCTTGAAAAATCCTAAAAAGTTTTTAGATATTGGAGCAAGAATTCCTAAGGGAGTGCTTCTGACTGGGGCACCTGGAACAGGCAAGACTTTGCTTGCCAGAGCTGTCGCTGGAGAAGCGGCGGTGCCATTCTTTCATCTTTCAGGAAGTGAATTCGTAGAAATGTTCGTAGGTGTCGGAGCTTCTCGCGTGCGTGACTTATTCAAAATGGCGAAAAAGGCTGCCCCTTCAATAGTCTTTATCGATGAGATAGATGCTGTGGGGCGTGTGCGTGGTACAGGAGTGGGAGGGGGCAATGATGAACGCGAACAAACTCTAAATCAAATACTTGTGGAGATGGACGGCTTTGAACCAAATGAAAAAGTGATAGTCATGGCTGCTACCAATAGAGGTGACGTGCTTGACCCCGCACTCCTCCGTCCAGGAAGATTCGATAGACGAGTTCTTCTTGATCTACCAGATAGGAAAGATCGTGAAGAGATTTTGAAAATTCACTCGATTAAAAAACCTTTTGCTGAAGATGTGAATCTCAAAGTTATCGCTGAGCGTACGCCTGGATTCTCTGGTGCTGATTTATTCTCTATTATGAATGAAGGAGCAATATTGGCAGCGAGAGAAGACAGGAAGAAGATTGCCCAATTTGACCTTGTTCGTTCTATTGAGAAAGTAATGATGGGTCCGGAGAGGAAGAGTCATTTGCTTTCCAAGAAAGAAAAAGAAATTACCGCTTACCACGAAGCAGGCCATGCTCTCATAGCATCAATGCTCCCTTATGCCGACCCAGTTCACAAAGTCTCTATTGTTTCTCGTGGAAGTGCTGGAGGATATACTTTGAAATTACCACTTGAAGAGAGAAGAATGCAAAGCAAAAAAGAATTCCTCGATGACATAGCTATGTCCTTGGGTGGTTATGTTGCAGAAGAAATGGTCTTTGGAGATATTACTACTGGACCGTCGAACGATTTACAAGTAGCGACAAGCTTGGCTCGTGCAATGGTCACACGCTTTGGAATGAGTACAGAGATAGGTCCGATAGCTCTTGAAAGTGATGGTGGGAGAACAATGTTCGGTAGAGGTGTGAACGACCAAGAATACTCTGAACGTGTCAGTGCTCTTATAGATAGTGAGGTTTCTAAAATAATGAATAATGCTTTTGCTGTCGCTCGCGATGTCCTGACAGATAAAAGAAAAGTATTAGATGCAATAGCGCATAAACTTATAGAAGTAGAAACCCTAGAGCAAGCTGAATACAATGAACTCATAACAGCGAATGGAATAATACCTAAAAAGAAAATTAGTGAATAGTAAAACTGCCCAGATAGGGGTTAAACCCCTATCTGGGCAGTTGCTTATTAGACACTTTTTCGGTAATATATGAGTGTTGGATATCCGCACTTAGCTCAGTTGGTAGAGCAATCCGCTTATACCGGATCGGTCCTAGGTTCAAGTCCTAGAGTGCGGACAATTTTATTCAAAATGCAATTTTAGGTTTTTGTCGGTGAGAGTTTTCGAGAGGAGAGGGGAGGATTTGAGATATACATCAGAAGTGATCATTTTGATGGCTTCGGTACGGGCGGCTTCCACCATTTTTATATTCTTTATAGCTTCCATTCCGAGGTCGGTGATGCCCCATTGTTTATCGCCAGAGAGAAGTCCTGCTCCGCGGAGTGTTAGATCAAGCTCTGCCAATTCAAATCCATTAGCTGCTTTGGTTAAGGCTTTTAATCTGTCTATTGTTTTGTCACTCTTAGCATCGGCAAACAAATAACAATATGACTGGTATGTGGAGCGGATAACTCGTCCACGAAGCTGATGAAGCTGTGCGAGGCCAAATCTCTCTGCTCCTTCTATTATGATGACTGTGGCATTAGGGACGTTTACCCCTACTTCTATTACAGAAGTAGAAACGAGAATATCTATTTTCTTTTCAGCGAAATCTTTCATCACTTTCTCTTTCTTCTCTTTGCTCATTTTACTGTGCATGATATCTATATTGTAATTTGGGAAGATATCTTTTTTCAGTCTTTTTGCTTCTGAGGTAACGGCTCGTAGGTCGGACAGAGTATTCCCGTCAGCACGCGATAAAATTCTGCTGAATTTTTCGCTAGTACTCGGCCCGTCGGCCTCCGTAATGCTTCCTGGAACACTCTGTCCGACCTCCTCGCCTTTCCCTAAAACACTTTCTCCGAGCTCCTCTCCGATTTTCGGACAAATTACATAAAGCTGTCTACCAGCTTCTAATTCCTTTTTAATTTTCTCATAAGAACTTTCTCTTTTATTCTCTGGCACAATTTCTGTAATGACTTGTTTACGTCCCGCGGGCATCTCATCAATGATGCTTAAGTCCAAGTCTCCGTATATAGTGAGAGCGAGAGTACGGGGAATGGGAGTAGCAGTCATAGAGAGGTAGTGCGGTGCGTGGCCGTGCTTCTTCACTAGTTTCATTCTTTGATTCGTGCCAAAGCGGTGCTGTTCATCTATTATGACTAATCCTAAATCTTTGAATTCTACAGATTTTGATATGAGTGCATGAGTGCCTATCACTATCGGTATCTCACCATTTTTAATCCATTTCAAAAGTTGATTTTTAGATATAGTGGTCCAAGTTTTCACTTGTGTACCTTTCTCCCACGGAGCCGATTTACTTGGGAATTTACGGCATCCAGAGCCTGTCATAAGAGCGATAGAGATACCAGTGTGTTCAAAATACTGGATAAAATTCTCATAAAGTTGCGTTGCAAGTACTTCCGTCGGAGCCATATAAGCTACCTGTAAATTTCCATATTCTCCATACTGAGAAGTTCCGGTTGTGTTCTTGATTACAGCATAAGCGACAGTTGCTGCCACGAAAGTTTTCCCACTTCCTACGTCTCCTTCAATAAGACGAGACATTGGCTTATCTTTTATAAAGTCTTCTAGTATCGTATCTATCGCACTTGTTTGGGCCTTGGTCGGAGTAAAAGGGAAACGTCCAACGAAGTCAGTAATATCTTTGTGTGGAATTTTAAGTTTGTATGAAAAGTTTTCTTGATATTTCTTTTTTTCTTGTTGGCGAGAAAGTTGAATGAAAAACACTTCCTCAAAGGCAAATCTTTTGCGTGCTATTTCGGCATGCTCTTTCTTAGCTGGCATGTGGACCCAGATCAAAGCTGTGTGTAAAGCGGGTAATTTGTAAGTATTTAATATTTCACTTGGGATATAATCTACTATATCTTTCACACAACCTTGCTTCAATATCTTCTGTATAGCATGATAGAACCATTTAGAAGTGATGCCACGACTTTCTCGATAAACAGGGAAGCCGAATTGCGTTTCCACTCCTTTATTACTCCAAAGTGAATCGTGAATATCTATCGGCAGGATATCTTCTTTATTTATTTCTGGATTTGTGAGAGTAGGGCCGTAAGTTTTACTATTTGTAACTTTTCCTGTCACTCGCACAGTTGAGCCTTCTTTAAGCATCTTTGCAAGGTATGGCTGATGGAACCAGATGATATTGATAGAGCCAGTCAAATCAGAAAGTACAGCCTGCCCCATTGGGATTTTACTTTTGAATCCCTTTTTAGTTTTAAGTCCTGTGAGTTTCCCTAAGATGGTGATGTTCTCACCTTCTGTTAGAGTATTGATATTTCTAACTTCACTTATATCACTATAACGAGAGGGGAAATGATAAAGTAGGTCTCTCAAAGTTTTGAGTCCAAGCACTGATAACGCCTTTTTCTGATTTACATCAAGGCGAAAATGATTTTCAATTTTATCGGTTAGATTCATTGTATAATAGACTTTATTTACTTTTTGGGAGTGGTATTTAATGAATTTATCTTACCGACATCCATTTTCCCGATTTTCTCTTGGTCCATTTTGAATAATCTGACCCCCACATAAATGACGATAGCGATTACAATAAAATCTATTCCATTATTTATGAAAACACCATAATGAATTGTCGCTTTATTCAAATGAACAACTTTTGAATTCAAATCATCAACTCCACCTAGTAACCCATTTAAAACAGGATTGATAATATCAACGACAAGAGATGAGACAAATTTAGAGATAGCTCCCCCCAGTATGAAACCTATCGCTAAAGTAATTATTCCTTGATTCTCCAAGAAATCTTTAAACCCCGCGAATCCTCTAATCTTTTTTAAATTTTGTAATCTTTTCATAATATTAGTATAGCAAAAAATTACAATTTTGCGGAGCCGGCTGGATTCGAACCAGCGGGGGAATTTACTCCCCGCCTCTTTAGCAAAGAGGTAGATTAAACCACTCTCCCACGGCTCCCTAAATACATTTATACCTTATCATATTTAACATTATTACTCAAAAATTTGGATTTTATATTTCAAGATAAATATGCTAATATGAGAAAACTGGATGAGTGGCCGAGAGGCTTAAGGCAGCGGTTTACTAAACCGCCGTTCTGTAAAAAGAACCGTGAGTTCGAATCTCACCTCATCCGCCAAGGTTTTCGCGAAGCAAAAAGCTTGGCGGATGGGAGCAAAGTATCTGCATACTTTGCGTGTGAGATGAGAAGACCTTGAATAAATTTTTTGAAATTTAATAATTTAAAAAAATATGAAAGGTGTACAGAATCTGTAAGATTCGAAAAGCGTATTCGCGGTCTCACCTCATCCGCAAAAGTTTTAAAAATTTGGTATAATCAATTTATGAAATTAAAAGAAACAAACCTTATCTTAAATACAGGGGCATCAATGCCCATATTAGGGCTTGGAACATGGAAGTCTCTGCCAAACAAAGTTAAAGAAGCAGTTCTTCATGCTCTTTCAGAATGTGATTATCATCATATAGATTGTGCGGCGGTGTATCGTAATGAAAAAGAAATCGGGGAAGCTTTTAAAGAAGTATTTGAAAATAATACAATAAAAAGAGAAGATATTTTTATTACAAGTAAGCTTTGGAATTCTGAACATAAAAAAGAATATGTAAGAAAAGCATGTGAAGCTACATTGTCTAATTTGAATCTTGAATATTTAGATTTATATCTTATGCATTGGGGCATTGCTATCCCTCATAAGGAGAATTTAGAAGCCGGATGGACTGTAGAGCTAGGTGATGATGGAGTGATGATAACAGATAAAGTTTCTATAAGAGAAACGTGGGAAGCCATAGAAGAATTGGTAGAATTGGGACTTGTAAAAGCCATAGGTGTTGCAAACTTTACTACTATGATGCTTATTGATTTACTTTCTTATGCTAAGATTAAACCCGCAGTGAATCAAATTGAATTACATCCATATTTACAGCAAACAGAATTATTAGAATTTTGTAAGCGTAATGATATAATTGTGACAGCTTATTCTCCACTTGGTTCTCCTGGTAACAGGAGTGGTGTAGTTATCAACGGTCATCCTTCTCCAGATAATAAAGATAAGGTATTACCTTCCATTTTAGAAGACGATACTATACTTGCGATAGCTTCTTCTCACAATAAAACTCCTGCTCAGATATTAATCCGATGGGGAATACAAAGAGGAACAATTGTTATTCCCAAGAGTGTCACCCCTGAGAGAATAAAAGAAAACATAGATGTTTTTGATTTTGGATTATCTGCAGAAGAAATGAATAAAATCGCAGAATTAAACAAAAATCTTCGCTTTGTAAATCCACAATCTTTTTGGAAGATACCTTATTTTAAATAAATTTATGAGAAAAATTGGACAAGGGTGGCAATACACAACGTATGATTTAGAAAATGGAAGAGTTTTAAAGAAATTTCATTCTTGGATAAAAGCATATTTTGTAATACTAAGAGATATCTTTCCTTTTGATAATGATTCGTTATTTGAAATTCCAAGTTTTATTAAAGATGTAAAAGGAAAGGCGGATGAATCATTTGAAGTATTGAAAAGAGTTAATATCCCACAAGAATGGATGGCAAATCCAAGATTTATAAATAAGTATGATTTTGAGCAAGATAAGGTAAAACCACTGCATGAAGTATTCGAAAATTTAGATGCCATTGAAATTAAAAAAATTATAGATAAATTTATTGAATTTAATTTAAAATTATTGAACCTTGGTGTTATAGATAAAGGTTTTAATATTACAAAAAATTATGGAATAAATAATGATGGAGAAATCGTGCTTATTGATATAGGAGAACTCTTTGATGACAAAGAATTAATAAATAAACAACTCAAAGATCGTGGATGGACCCATAGTTATGTAGGAGGATGTATAAAAAACAAAGAAGCTCGAGAATATTTTATTAATGAGATGGATAGAAATTTTAGTTTGAATTAATCTATGAATAAAAGAAACATATTTCTATGGGCACTATATGATTTTGCTAACTCAATCGTAATGATTGTTTTTATGCTATATTTTTCTCAATGGCTTGTAATAGATAAGGGGGTATCAGACTTTTGGTATAACGCTTCATTTATTTTTTCAACAATATTATTGATTTTAACTGGACCAGTTGTTTCAGTATTAGCTGATAAAAAAGGAAGGTGCTTCTCATTCTTTTATAAAAATACAGTTATTTTATATATATTATATATATTACTGACTTTTATTATTCTCTTTTTCCCCGAACAAAGGATTTTAGCTATCGTTTTATTCATTTTAGGGAATTTTGCTTATCAATCATCATTTATTTTTTATAATTCTTTTTTAAATGAGATTTCTCAACCAGAAAAAAGAGGTTTTACTTCAGGTATAGGGAATGCTGCTAATTGGCTTGGGCAAATTGCTGGTTTATTATTAGTACTTCCATTTGTAAGTGGTAGTCTATATTTATTTGGAGAAACGGGTAGGGCACAAGTTTTCTTACCGGCCGTAGTATTTTTTATTATTTTATCTCTTCCCATGCTTCTTTTTTACAAGAAACAAAAAATTATAGAACAAACATCAGTTAGTTTCTCTCACATAAAAGAAGAATATAAAAATGTATTTGTACAAGCTAAAGCATTATTTATAATTCCAGGCGTCTCAATGTTTTTATTAGCTTATTTTTTCTTTAATGATGCAGTTCTAACTCTTTCAAATAACTTCCCAATTGTTGTTGATAAGGTATTTAACGCTCCTGATATTCAAAAGACATTTTTGCTTATTCTTATTTTAGTAACTTCTGTAATTGGTTCGCTTATATGTGGGTCTTTGGGGGATCATTTTGGCTTAAAACGTGTCTTACTTTGGATTTTATTTGGGTGGATAATAATTATTCCTCTTATGGGAATTAGCCCAAATATTACAATATTAGGAATTCTTGTAACTTTTATGGGTATTTTATTTGGTGGAGTATGGGCTGTTTCTAGAGCATTGCTTTCAAAACTTATCCCTCTAGATAAATTAAATTATGGTTTTAGTTTTTACACTATTTCAGAACGTTTTGCGTCATTTTTAGGTCCACTTACTTGGTCGGGGATAGTTGTCTTCACTTCAAAAACAAACGGCTTAAACTACCGTTTTGCAATAATTTCAATGACAATATTTATTATTGTTGGGTTTTTATTTATGAGAAAAGTAAAATGAGTTACAAGAATTATTCTCTTGAATCATGATATAATAAAACTATGAATCTAAAAGAAAAAATTGACCCAAAATATACAGTCTTGCTTGTAATAGATATACAAAATGATTTCGCATCTCCAAATGGCTTGCGTGCTAAAAAAGGAGGAGATCTTTCTCTTGTAGAACCTCTTATCGAAAAGTTGTCAAAAATAATTGATATAACTAAGAAGGCAGGCGTTCTCACTCTATACACTCAACAAATATATGACCGCTCAAAATTGAATGATTTACAAAAAGAACAATATGATCTTGATGGACGATTTGTAATGGCAGATATAAATACTGATGGATATAAATTTTACAAAATAAACCCTCCATCTAATTTAGTTTTCCCAAAATATAACTATAATGCTTTTTCAAACCCTGATTTACTAAAAACTCTACAAGATCATAATATTAAGACCTTAGTTATTACTGGTATGGATACTTTTTATTGTGTAGAAACTGCAATTCGTAATGGATTTGATTTAGGATATAAAATTGTTGTTCCAGAAGATTTAGTTGCTTGTAATGCTAAACACATAGGTTTACATAACAGAACGCTTGAATTAGTAAAAAAGAGTTATGGAGTTCTTACAAGTTCTTTAGAGTTAGGACAAATTTGGGATAGATAGAAAAGTTGTTATATTTTGAGTTGTTTTGATATAGTTTTAATTATAAAAATAAAAAGAGAGCAGATATGTTCTGCTCCCTTTTTTAAGTTAAAGATCTTGCGGATCTATTTATAGGATTTTCCAGAATTGCTGGTATTTGCCAAATTCTGGAATTTAAATTACTAGTACCAAGTATAATCTTACTTTTTAAATTACGATTTGCCATTCTTACAAATGGCTCTACTTCAATACTGTAAGGCATAGCTCGCCTCGGGTCTTTTTTAACAATGGCAGAATAAACTTGTAAGACATAATTACCAAGTCCTTCATCTAAAGTCATTTTTAATATTAACTCTAGTGAATCAATAGAAAGTGGTTTCTTATTATCATACATATTCAACAATCTTGTAATTTCATTATTTTTATACAATGTAATAGCAAAATCATTTGTTTTATCTGACTCCTCATTTACCCTAGGGATGGAAGACCTAAGACGATAGCATTTACTAATTATTTCTTTTAGTTCCATGCGTGTCTCAGGATTTTGCTCGGCGTGATTTTTGTAGATGTTGATTATTTGCAAAATTAGATTTGCGTCCATTCTTGTCATAAACTTAGCCCTTCCCCTGATTATTTCAAATAAACTTATCGATTGATTTAAAGTAAATTTGGTATTCAGAAAATTCAATCTGTTCATTACTAAATTCATACCCTCATCAGACTTTAGAAGTATACAAGTTTTAATAATGTATAAGATGGAAGAACAATGCATGATTTTTGATACGCTAAACTTAAATAAATCCAAAGCTTCACCATCAAACTTTCTAGTATATGCATTTAATAGTGTAGACAGGATGTTGTGATTAAATGGCTGAATGGTATACAACTTTTTTATTTCACTGATGTCTTTAAAAGTTATATTCGGATCTAATTCTTTCTTATCACAAAAAGTAATACCATCGTTTATAATCCTTTCTCTTTCCTCGGGAGTTTTTGTTACTAATTCAAGCGGTATTAATTGACCCGTCAATTCAGACAATCGATCTAAAAATACCACGCTGTTACTTTTTTGAAAAATATTCCAAAGAATAAGACTTTCTGTAGCGACATCATGCTGACTTTTTGCATATAAGCAAATAGGAATCAAAGATTGAATACCTCTTGCAAAAAGTTCTCTTCGTTTCTGATAGTTTTTCCCCGGAATGTGTAATTTCTCATAGTTCTTTTTAATAAACTCGAGTGGAAAATCTGGCCATGAGAACTTTTCAAACGTAGAAAGACTAAAAGATTTTTTGCTGAGTTTTAATTCTGGAATTACTTCAAATATTATACTAGTGATATCATTATCTTTAAGATAAGAATGATACCAATATAATGAAATGAGTATTATTTCAGATTTTATTTCAGCTAACTTATTTGCAATTAATCTTAAACTTGATTCTTGAATATTGCCCTTATTCAAGTCACTTATGATTCTAAATGATTTAAAAAATAATTCATCCACGTTATGTACTTTCGTGTAGAAATTAAATAATTCATCAATAAGCTTATTTTTCTCCAAGTTATTAGCTTGATATAAAAATAAAGCTGTAACAGTTTGTACTCCAAGAGGTCGAATAACAAGTAGCATTATTACATTCTTATAAAGTGATAAATAATCTTGATTTTTTAGAAAATCACTTATAAATTCATTGCTCTTATTCCATCTGGTTTTCATTGCTTCTTCATAATTTAAATTAACATTTGTAATTCCACTTATAATTTCAGCAATTTCATCAGACCAATCATCAGCATCTAAACTTGCCACTGCAAGTAATAAAGCCTTTGAATTCTCTTCTTGTTCTAAGTACTTTTTTATTTGGTTAATAACTAGGGGAACCTCCATGTCGTGGAGATTTAAGTCGAGAAACTTCTCAACTTGTTCAGTAAAATTGGTAGCTTTTTTCATAATTTATTTTTTTGTAAGTGAACAAAATGTTTTCAATACAATAACATAATTATCCCTATTAGTCAAAATCTGATTATTTTTGAAAATTTGATATAATCTAATTGTGATAGAAATTGAAAAAATAAAACAAAAATTCGGAGAAAATTTTGAAACAGACGAACAAACTTTTGTAATGGGTATTCATAAAGATTTTGCTAATAAAATTGCCAAAAGATTTTCTAGGTGTAAAAAAGTTTTGGATTCATGTGCTGGAGCTGGATTTATGTCTATTGTTTTAGCTCAATATGTGGAAGAAGTGATTGCTGTAGATATTGATTCATCACATTTAGAGATGGCAAAACACAATGCTTTGATTGCTGGAGTACAAGATAAAATACGTTTTATTCACGGAGATATATTAAATAAAAAGATTTTAGACCAAATTGAAAATATTGATGGAGCATTTTTAGATCCAGATTGGTCAATAGAACAGAATAAACGAATTCATGTAACCTCTTTAAAATCTATGATTCCTCAAGCGGATTTACTTTTCAAAGAAATATCATTAAAAACAAATAATATAGCTCTTCGTTTGCCAAAGGAATTAAACTTGTCTGAATTAGCTGATTTACCAAAACATGAAGTAGAAGAAGAAATTATGGAGAATAAGTTGAAATTCTATTCAATATATTTTGGGAATTTAATATAATAAATTTATGGAAATAAAATTTTATGAAAATAATTTATATACAGGATTAGATTTAGAAAACGATAATACGGGTAGTTCAATAGAAGCTACCGCTATTTTAGAAGGATTTAAAAAACAAAATAAAAGACACATTACTATTTTATATTACCCAGCAGATAAAATCTTTGAAAACATTCCTAATAATTCACCTGTTGAAGTAAAAGAAAAGATAATTAAAGAAATTAATGAGCTTTTAAAAAGTTTTGAATGGAAATTTAAACCAACAGAAATTTATAAAATAGAAAAACAAGGATATTTTAGGGATTCTTCTATTTTGGAACATAGAGAATCCTATATTAATTTAGTGGAAATGCCAGATATTGAAATTTTTTATAAAAAGCTTAATTTATTACTTAAATCTAATTTGCCTGTTCAGTTTACTCATATAACCTTATTTACAAAAGGTGAAAGAAAGGATGCTAGCTTTTATGGTATACCAATTCCATATGTTGAAGAATTTAATAATCTTAATCCTAGAAAAATTTCTAAATTAGAATCGAATGAAAGGTTTAAGGAAATTAAAAAAATTCTTATTGGTAGTTTAAAAGAATCATATCAAACTCACGAACAATTGGCTGAAAAAGGAGAAAAATATACACACACGATAAATAGTTCAGGAGATAGAACTTTGGTTATAGATTATGAAATTGAAGAAACAATTATTAATTTCTTTAAAAAATTAAATTTTCCAATAAAAATAATATCAGAAGAACATGGTGAAGTTAATAATATTAATAGAAATCCTAAGTATCTGGGAGTGCTTGATGGATTAGATGGATCAAGAGTATATAAAACAGAAAGAGGTATAGGTAGGTATGGAACTATGTTCGGAATATTTGATACTTTAAATCCAAAATATAATGATTATCTTGCTAGTGGAATTATGGAACACTCAACTAATAAATTATACTTTTCTATTAAAAATAATGGTTCTTTTGTAATTGAGAAAGATAAAGAACCTGTTCAAATAAAAAGTTCAGGTCAAACAAAATTAAGTAAATCAAATAAAATTTGGATAGATGAAGAATTAATGAAGGAACCTTTTAATAACAAAGATTTAGAAAAGACAAGAGATATTTTAAAATCACATGGATTTGAAATTAATATATCTAAAGGATCCTCGGCAATAGATTATGTTGATTTGGCCATTGGAGAAAAAGACATAGTTTTAGAATGTACCAGAAAAAATAATCTTGAAATAGCAGTAGCTTATGGGTTGGTTAAAGAATCTGGTGGTGTTATAGTTGATTTGAATGGAGATGATTTAGGAGATAAGAAATATAAAGAATTCGGACAAAAAGATCATGTTATGGTTATAACAGCCTCAACCCCCGAACTAGTATCTGAAATGATTAATTTGCTAAAAAAATAAAGTTAATTTCTTCATCAAAAAGGTTTCAACAGCATACCAAACCACCCGCAAAAGTTTTAAATATTTGCTATAATATAACCATGATAAAAGTTCTAATTTTTGATGCTGATGGGGTCCTTATAAATGGGGATATTTTTAGTAAAAGATTTTCAAAAGAATACAATATTGATATAAATAAAATAAATCCATTCTTTGATGGGCCATTTAAAGATTGCCTCGTAGGCCAGGCTGATTTGAAGGAAGTTATAGCTCCATATCTAGAAGAATGGGGCTGGAAAGACGGAGTTGATAACTTTCTAGAATACTGGTTTACCTCTGAACATTCAATAGACCAAGAACTTATAAATTACGTACAAGAGCATAGAAAAAATGGCATTAAATGCGTAATGGCCACCAATCAAGAAAAATATAGAGCCGAATATATTTTCAATAAGATTGGTTTTGTAAATAGTTTTGATAAGATGTATGTTTCCGCCCATTTAGGGCACAATAAAACGAATAAAGAATTTTTTGAGAAGTTAGTGAATGATTTAGGTAGTATTGAGAAAGACGAAATTCTTTTTTGGGATGATGATATAAAGAATATAAATACTGCAAAAGAATTTGGAATAAATGCTGAATTATATACTACTTTTGAAAATTTTAAACAAAAAATGAAAGATTATTCATTTAATAAATAAAATTATAAACAATCGTGAGGCAAGACCTCACGATTTCTCACGGTTGCTGGTTTTTTTATAAATTAGCTTTTTTGTGCTAAAATAGCCTTATAACATTAAATTATTAAATATATGGCAAACGTAAAAATTTCAAAAATTATTGGACGGGAGATATTGGACTCAAGAGGGAATCCGACTGTTGAGGTAGATATCACTTTGTCAGATGGATCTTTCGGTAGAGCAGGAGTACCAAGTGGGGCATCCACTGGGAGTCATGAGGCAGTAGAACTTCGCGATGGAGATACTAAGAGATATGGTGGTAAGGGAGTCCTCAAAGCGGTGAAGAATGTAAACGAAGATATACAGAAAAAGCTAAAAGGAAAAGTTTGGAACCAGAGGACTTTAGATGAGGCAATGATAAAGATTGATGGCACGGAGAATAAGGGCAAGCTTGGAGCCAATGCAATACTAGGAGTATCTATTGCTTTTGCCAAAGCAATGGCGATGTCAGAGGGAAAACCTTTGTGGAAATATTTTAAAGATATTTCTAAAACTAAGGAAGTCCGACTTCCTTTACTTCCTGTGCCTATGATGAATATACTAAATGGTGGAAGCCACGCTGATAATTCTACAGATATTCAAGAATTTATGATAATGCCTACTGGGGCAAAATCTTTCAAACAAGCTTTACAATGGGGAGCCGAAGTTTTCCATACATTGAAGAAAATTTTAAAAGAAAGAGGATTGAGTACTTTAGTCGGAGATGAAGGAGGCTATGCGCCGACTCTTCCTACGAATGAATCTGCGATTCTAATAATCCTTGAGGCAATAAAGAAGGCAGGCTATATAGCTGGTAAAGATATCAGTATAGCGATAGATTCAGCCGCAAGTGAATTCTATAAAGACGGGAAGTATGTTCTCTCTAAGGATAATAAAAGTCTCACAAGCGAAGAGATGATATCTTTCTATGAAAACTGGGTAGCAAAATATCCGATAATTTCTATCGAAGACGGACTGGCGGAAGATGATTGGAGTGGATGGAGCTTAATGACGAAAAAGCTTGGCCAGAAGATACAAATAGTAGGGGATGATTTATTTGTAACAAATATAAAGAGGCTTGCGGAAGGGATAAAGAAGAAGGCGGGGAATTCTATTTTGATAAAATTAAATCAAATTGGGACAGTCTCTGAAACCATCGATGCGATTCAAATGGCCAAGAAGGCAGGGTTCACAGCAGTAGTATCACATAGATCAGGGGAGACAGAGGATTCTACTATTGCTGACCTAGTAGTCGGGCTTGGTACAGGACAGATAAAGACTGGCTCCTTGTGCCGAAGTGAAAGAGTCGCGAAATACAATGAATTACTTCGCATAGAAGAGTCACTGTGATATAATATAAAGTATGGAAACAATACAAAATTTTTTACAAGTTATATGGGCTTCAATTCTTTTATTAGGGTGGGTGAAAGTTATTATTATTGTAGTTGCTATCGCTTTCCTGTCTAAATATCAGTACATATTAGGAATGCTCGCAGCCTTACTCTTCGTCGCATTTCTTGCACATTGGATAGCATTTTAATTAAAAATTAAATATATGAAACCTCAGTTCAATACAACTTGGTTGTGGATAGCTGTTATCATCATTGGTAATATTTTCATTTTCTATTTTGTATCTCAAAAATTGGAAAGTTTTGTTTTAACCAATACAGCCAAGAAGATGATCGCTGAAGGTTTATTGTAAAAATAATGAAAAAAGATAAGTTAACAATAGGGCAAATTATTAAAAGAGATATCTGGCGACATTTATATCGTGTTTTTCCTTGGGTCCAAAAGCATTTCTTAAAGTGGCACCTAGTCTGGCATGAGAAAGGACGTCAGCCTTATCATATCGGGTGGCTTGCCCCAGGGAAGACATTAGAAGAACTTGAAAAGCACTTGCATACTGAATGGGGCTTCGGGAACCATTTCGTGGCATGGCATGATAGAGGTCAAGTTCTTTCTTGGCGTAAGCTTGAAGATTTTGATAATCAGTATCATATAAGAGTTTTCAAAGATGGGGAGATACGAGGGCATCATGAATTCACTCCTGAAAGTAAACCATTTGATCATTTCGTAGAAATAAATGAAGAATCTCGCATGGATCAATTTAAAAAGTTTCTCGGAGATTATATCGTCCAAAGGAAATATATTTCACATTTGAAAGTAGACAAGAAAACTGCTCCAGATTCAGAAATAACTATAGACAATAGACTTGATAAAAATGGAAGAATCAAACATAAAATTTAAAAACACTCCATAAAAAAATTCTCGGACTCACCACACAATAAAATTCTGCTGAATTTTTTGCTCACACTCGGCCCGTCGGCCTGCGTGAGGGTTCGCTCGAGAACATTTTTATTTTGTGTTTTTATATTTTAGATTCAGGATAAATTATATCCCAGAGAGCACCGGCGACGTTGTGGGGTTTCCCTACGAGAGGGAAATGGTGAAGGTCTATAAACGGGGCGGAGTTACATTCTATGACTCCACTTCTTGGCTGGTCACGCCATGAGATGGAGACATCATCCATTATAAAGTCTACTCCGATGAGAGGATCATTTAGAACTTTTCCAATTTTCTCAAGCATTTCTTTATTATCAGGATGGACTACATCTGTCATATCTGTGATACCACCTCCCACAGCACGGCTCGTCTTCTGGCCGAGAGTGATTATTTCTTTATCTTTCGGAATTGTATCTGCAGTCTTACCCCAGTGTGTAAGTTCTTTTATGGCTTCTTCATCTAAAGAAAGTTGGTGGAAAATTGGTCCAGCACGTAGTGGATTTTTATTTTCTATTTCAATTAAATCTTTTACATTGTGTACTCCATCGCCTATCACGTAAGCAGGCTCACGACGAAGCACTGCGATAAGCTTGCCTCCTATTACTGTTCCTCTGAATACATATCCAGAAAGTTCTTCTTCTATCATAACGTAAGGGGAAAGTTGGTGGGCCTTGTGGAAAGCTACCATAAACTCTTTTTCATTTTCAATATGAGTTGTCGTGTGCCTGCTTCTTGATCCTATATTGGGCTTGGTGATGACTGGTTTACTTAAAGAATTAAATATTTTAAGAGCTTCTTTATTGCTACTCGTTATTCCACCCTTAGCTACGGGGATGCCCTCTTTCTCAAAATGCTTTTTCATTTCATTCTTATTATCCATCCATTCCAATCCTTTCGGATCATAATTCTTTGTACGAGGAAGAACATCAAAGAATCTCATTTCACCTTTATATCTTGAAATGAAAAGATCTTGACCAATTCCAAACAAATGAAATTCTTTCATATCTATGCCTCGCTTCATTGCTTCTTCCCAGAGGACTTTGGCTCTGCCACTATCCTTTTCATTCGGAGCGGTTGTGACATTCCCTAAATGCAATAGGCATAAAATTTTCACTATGATTGGACCTAGCCATTCCAGACTATCTTCTGGAATTAATTTCGCCATCCAGTTCGTCCAAGGTTCTATAAGATTTCCTAAGAGTACAGATATATAAGCGACCCGGTGATTCACTTGCGCCCCTCCACAATCCACACAATAATTTTTCTTTTTTTGTTCTGACATAAAAATATAATAACATATTTATTTTTAATATTAAAAACTCTTCCGTCCTTCGGACACTTTCCCTTCGCAGGGAAGGAAGAATTCCTCGCCCCCTGCGAAGGGGGAGATGCCGGAGGCAGAGGGGGTGTTTAGTGTGCCACGGCAAATCCCAAGACTTTCTTGGCGCCGGCTTTTCTAAGAATTTTCATTATTTCTGTGATTGTGCCACCCGTCGTCGTGACGTCATCTATTATGATTATTGTTTTCCCACGTACAAGTTCTTTATTTTTAATTTCAAATGCACCTTTTATATTTTGCAAACGTTTATTCCTATTTGTTAATCTGGCTTGGGGAATTGTATTTAATTTCTTAAACACAATATTACTTTTAATTTGAAATATATTTCTCTCTGCCATTTTGCAAAAGTTTCTCGCAATGATTTCCGATTGATTATACCCTCTTAATTTTCTTTTATTACGAGATACTGGCACAGGTATAATGAGAATAGGAGAACCGAGAGAGAACATTTGTAAAAGATTTATTTCTTCTAAAAATGATTCATAAAGCAGTTCACCTAGTTTCTTCCCTAGGTGAGGGTGATGATAATATTTTAATTTCCAGATGGCCTTTTTCACCACCGGGTCTCTATAATCATAGACTGCCATAATATTCTCCTCTGTTGGTCGTTCGGCTAGCTGTAGCCTATCTACGCAGTTAGGGCATAATATTTCGTCTTTTATATTGCATCCTATACATCTAGAAGGGAACAATATTTCCAAAAATAAAGCCATCCATCCCCTTATGATAAATTTGGTCTTTTTCACTTCTTAATTTTACTATATATGTGTTATACTAGGAAGTATAAATATGGATAATTCATTTCAGAATATAATATCATCTGGGGTAGCTAGCTTATCTCAAATTTTTTCTTCGGATAAGTCCACAAAAAGTGTCTTAGGTATAGATATAGGATCTTCCGCTATCAAAGTTGTTCAATTAAAGAAGAAAGGGGGTAAAGCTGTATTAGAAACTTACGGAGCCATTGCTCTTGGACCTTATGGTAATACCGACATTGGTGCCATTACCAATTTGCAGACAGATGACGTCGTTAAAGCATTGCTTGATGTGATCAAAGAATCCAACGTCACAGTTCGCTCGGGTGTTATCGCTATCCCGTCTTCTTCTAGTTTGATTTTCACCATATCATTGCCAGATAAAATTACCGAAGATAAACTTGCCACTATTATTCCTATTGAAGCTCGCAAATATATTCCTGTGCCGATATCAGAAGTGACACTTGATTGGTTTGTTCTCCCGAAAGAATCTGAATCTGGAGAAAGTAATATTATGGATCAGTCAGGAGCACCGGCTCTTATTGATTCCAAGACCGAGGTTCTCGTCGTGGCAATTCACAATGATATTCTTTCTCGTTACCAAGAAATATTGACCAAGACCGAATTAAAATCTGAATCATTTGAAATGGAAATATTTAGCAACATCAGAGCATCTTTCTCTCATGACCTTGCCCCTGTTCTCATTATGGATTTCGGTGCTTCTAAAACAAAGCTTTCTATTATAGAAGAAGGAGTTGTTCATATTTTCCATGTTGTGAATAGAGGGGGAGCTGATATCACGAAGAATATCGCTTCTTCTTTGAGTGTATCTTTTACCGAAGCAGAAAAACAAAAGAGATCTGTCGGTCTTGATGCCAATAGTAATCCACAAGTCGCTGATATAGTCCGTCTATCTATTGATTATATTTTATCCGATACGAATAGTGTTGTGTTTGCTTATCAGAAGAAGTATAATAAGAACATAAGCAAAGTTATTTTGACAGGTGGAGGATCTCTCATAAAAGGACTGAAAGAAAGAGCAGTAGAGAACTTTCATACTGAGGTAGTATACAGTAATCCTTTTTCTAAAACTGAAGCTCCCGCATTCCTCACCCCCATATTAGAGATTAGTGGACCAGAGTTTAGTGTGGCAGTTGGTTTAGCTTTAAGACAGTTATTTTAAATAATTATGGAGAATTCATTTCAGACATCATTTATACCTAAGAAGCCTGTTATGGCAGGTGGCGCTCAAACAAGTGTCAAGGGCACTACTAGTATCACTACAGTGGTATCTGTTTTTATTTTTGTTGTAATGCTACTCTCAGCAGGTGGACTTTATTTTTATTACAATTTTTATTTATTAAAGAATAAAGAAGCCTTATCCGCTAATTTATTTAAGATACGTGATAGTTTTGATAAGAATACAATTGCAGAATTAGAGATGTATGATAAGCGTACGACCGCTTCAACTCAAATTCTTGGTAGTCACATAGTTCTCTCTCCTTTATTTGAATTAATCAATGAGCTCACACTTCCTTCTATTCAATATACTGATTTTAGTCATAATACTCTCAATAATACTTTTTCTGTCAAAATGTCAGGCATAGCACGTGATTATAAGTCTATTGCTCTTGAAGCAGACGTTTTCAATACAGACAAGGGACGAATGTTTAAAGACGTTATCTTTTCTAATCTAACTGAAAACAAGAATAATTATGTCACCTTTGATCTTGAATTCAATGTAGATCCTCTCCTTCTTTCTTATACCAACAACATTGCAGATAAAAAGGAGAGTGCTACTCAAAATGTTATTTTAGATACTACTATTCCTGCCAATAATAATATAAATCCATAATTATGAAATTAATTTTCCCCATATTACTTATAGTGTTGTCCATACTAACCTTTATTGTTGGAGTTAATCCACTTTACAAAAAGGTTGGAGTTTTGAAAGCTGATATTGCTCTCTACAATGAAGCCCTCAACAATTCCACCGATCTTCAAAAGAGGCAAGATTCTCTACTTCAAGATTATAATGCGATAAAGCAAGAGGACAAAGACCGTCTGACTAATTTCTTGCCAAATGCTGTGAATAATATTCAGTTTATTTTAGAAGTTGAGCGTATCGCCAATCTCCACAACATGCCAGTCAAGAATATTAAATTTGAAGCAATGAAGAAGAATGATACCCCTGTTAATGCCAATATGATTGTTGCTGAAGTTGCTAAAGATGCTCGTCCTTATGGTATTTTCCCTATTGAATTTACGACTGAGTCTGACTACGCGACATTCGTCCTTTTCTTAAAAGACTTGGAGTCCAATTTACGATTGGTAGATATCAAGTCTATATCATTTTCTGTCCCAGATGCTAATATTAAGACTGTAGGTGGAGCAAATCCCAATATTTACACCTACACATTAAAAGTTGAGACTTATTGGCTTAAATAATATGCACAAGAAATATAATAAATTTTTAATAATATCTTTTATCCTAGTTGCACTCCTCGGTGTTTATTCTTATTTTTATAAAGACCTTACTTCTGAGGCGGCGACATCGGGCAGCTCTATAACTTCATCTTTAAATACAGCTACGGCTCCACTTTCTCAAACGGGTAGTGATGGAGCTATTTCCGATACAGCTTTTCTTATGAAGTTAGATTCTCTTAAAAAGATAAAGATTGATACATCTTTATTAGAAAGCAAACCCTTCAAATTACTCGTAGACAACAATATCAAACTAGAACCTGTACCTTATGGGCGTCTTAATCCTTTTGCTCCTACTGATAATAATGCTATCAATAATATTGTTAATAATGCACCCCTAGTATCTGTAAAAGTTAACCCACCTACACAAATTACAGATAAGTCTGCAATAGTAAGTGGTTCACTAGATGGTGCTAAATCCAACAATGTTTATTTTGAATATGGGATAGCCGATACATTTGGTAAGACTACCCCCAAAGTTGTTCCTTCTTTAGTTGGTAATTTTTCTTACAAGATTGCAGGATTGAATTCCAAGACCACTTATTTCTTCCGTGCAACGGCCAATATAAATGGAGTTTTGACTTTTAGTGACACGATATCATTTAATACAAATTAATATTTATGATGATTTTAGAAGAATTAGTAAAGCACGGTCTTCTCCAGGAAGATCAAGTGCCTGAAATAGTAAAAACAGCTGATGATAAATACGGGGGAGATCTAGATAAGGCACTTGCAAGCTTTAATATAAGTGAAGATTCCGTCCTTGAATTAAGAGGATCTATTTTTAATATTCCAATTAAAAAAGTAGACCCAAGTATGATTACATCTTCTATTTTAAAAATAATTCCAGCCGAGACAGCCAAGTTGTATCACTTCGTCCCAATTGGAGTAGTAAATGAAGTACTCGAAATCGGTATAATTGATCCAGAAAATGTTCAAGCTATTGATATTTTAACTTTCATTACTGCTAAGCTTGATAAGCCATTCAAGTTGTTTTTAATTAGTAATTCTACTTATAAGGCAGTTATTGATAAGTACGATGCATTAGGGAGTGAAGTTGATCAAGCCCTTTCTGAACTTGACCAAGAGATAGCGAGTGTCGGAGCAGATTTGCCAAAAGAGAAAGAAGAGAAATCTGAAAAATCAAAAGAAGAAAATATTACCGAAGATGCTCCAATAATTAAAATCGTCGCCGTGATTCTAAGACATGCTGTGGAAGGTAATGCATCCGACATCCACATAGAGAATGCAGGGGATAGAGTAAAGGTTCGTTTCCGTGTAGATGGAATTTTACATACATCACTTACTCTTCCTATCTCTGTTTATAATGGGGTCGTAGCCCGTATTAAAATTCTTTCCAAGCTTAGATTGGATGAAAAACGTAAACCACAAGATGGTGGATTTTCTACAAAGATGGAAGGACGCAAGATTGACTATCGTGTCTCTACAATGCCTTCTTATTATGGAGAGAAAGTAGTGATGCGTATTTTGGATTCTGAGAGAGGGGTTAAGCCATTGGATGATTTGGATTTATCTCCTGACAACCTCGCCTTAATTCGTGAAGCATTGGCTCGTCCTTATGGCCTTATTTTAATTACAGGTCCGACTGGTTCTGGTAAGACGACATCACTCAATTCAATGATTAGAGAGCTTGATAGCGAACAGGAGAATATAGTCACACTTGAAGATCCAGTAGAGTATCATATAGATGGGATCAATCAATCCCAAGTAGCACCTGAGATCGGGTATACATTTGCCTCAGGACTTCGCTCCATTTTAAGACAAGACCCAGACATAATAATGGTTGGAGAGATTCGTGATAAAGAAACTGCCGAGCTAGCTATCCAAGCGGCCCTCACAGGGCATCTTGTATTCTCTACGCTTCACACCAATAGCGCCATCGGAGCAATACCGCGTCTCATAGATATGGGTATAGATCCTTATCTAATAGCTCCTACTTTAATTCTTTGTATTGCTCAGCGTTTAGCCCGCAAGATACATCCAAGTTCTAAACAGAAAGTTCCGATAGATGAACCTACAAGGATGATGCTCGACAAGCACTTTGCAGATCTGCCAGCAGAATTTAAATCAAAGCTTAATCTTACCGACTATGTCTATGAGGCAGTACCCTCTACCGAATGTCCTTCGGGCATAAAGGGCCGTGTTCCTGTCTATGAAATGTTTAAGATTGATAAAGAAATGCAAGAGATAATCCTTCGAAAACCTCAAGAGCAAGAGATATATAAGCTCGCTCGTTCACGCGGGATGCTTACTATACGTGAAGATGCCTTTATAAAAAGTATGAATGGGCTTATCCCATTCAAAGAGGTATATAATTTTTAAAAAAACTGTTATACTATAAATGTATGGAAACAAATAAAAAAATTCTTATTGTGGATGATGATAATTTTCTCTTGGATATGTATGCCCTTAAATTTGGTAAAGGAGAATTTAATGTTACTGCAGCTTTGGGTCCAGAGATTGCTTTAGAGAAACTCCGAGGAGGGTTAGTTCCTGATGTGATATTGCTTGATATTGTGATGCCAGTCATGGATGGATTTGAATTTATGGAAAAAATGAAAGAAGAAAATCTCGTACCTAAAGCTATTCGCATTATTCTTTCCAATAGAGGTCAGCCATCTGATGTGGCAAGAGGAGAAGCTCTTGGGGCCGCTGGATACATAGTGAAAGCTTCCAGTACCCCAGGAGAAGTTATAGAAAAAGTTAGAAGTATTATTAACGAACAGAACAATAAAAATGGATTACAATAAATTTTTAGATGAAATATTGACGAGTTTGATTCACGAGGATGGATCAGATTTGCATTTAGGTACAGGACGCAAGCCGGCTATTCGTGTAAATGGAGAGCTTGTTTTCCTTTCTAACAAAGAAGTTTTGAAACAAGAAGATATGGTCAGTATTTTAGGTATCATTCTTGGGAAAGAGAAGACTGCTCAGTTCTTAGAGACCAAAGAGATGGACTTTTCTTTTGCTTTCAAAAGTATTGCAAATCTAAGAGGTAATGCTTTCTTCCAAAGGAGTGGTATTTGTGTTGCTCTTCGTCTTATTCCTAAGGCTAAGAATTTTGAAGAGCTTAATCTTCCATCAATTCTTCAAACGTTTGCATTGAAAAAGCAAGGATTCTTCTTGGTCGTCGGACCCGTCGGGCAAGGTAAATCCACTACACTTTCTACAATGATTAATTATATCAATAAAGAAAGTACGACCCACATAATAACCATAGAAGATCCTATTGAATATGTTTATCCTCAAGATAAATCTATAATAGATCAAAGAGAAATAGGTCTTGATACGAAAGACTTCCCGATAGCACTCAAATCCATCTTTCGTGAAGATGTGAATGTTATTCTTATAGGAGAAATGCGTAATACCGAAACTATTTCTGCGGCAGTTACAGCTGCTGAGACTGGGCACTTGGTTTTCTCTACTCTACATACGAACAATGCTCCTCAGACGATTGATCGTATTATAGATTCATTCCCTTCAAATCAACAAGATCAGATTAGACTTCAGCTAGCTTCCAGTCTACTTGGGATATTGTCTCAACGTCTTATCCCTAGAGTTTCGGGGGGCAGAATTCCAGCTTTTGAATTACTTATAAACAACAATGCTGTGGCCAATCTTATTAGAGAGAAGAGGACTCATGAGATTAATACCGTTATAGAAACTTCTTCCGAACAAGGTATGATAGATATGAACAGATATCTAATGGAGCTAGTCGCTAAAGGCGAGATAACTCTTGAAAGTGCTTATCAATATTCATTTAACCCTAAGGCTCTCGAGCGTATGCTTTAAAATTTTATGTTATTTCTTTATGAATCTATCACGAATACAGGAGAGAAGAAGAATGGATCTATAGATGCTTCATCGAAAGATTCTGCTATTTCCGCGCTTCAACGTCGCGGGCTTATCGTTTCCTCTATCAAGGAAGAAGGAGCTAAGGGTGGTATCTTACATTTATCATTTTTTGATAAAACAGTAAAAATGAAAGATGTTGTCATTATGTCACGACAGATTTCTACTTTGTTTGAAGCCCAAGTTTCAGCTCTGAAAGCTTTCACTCTTCTTGCTTCCAATACCGAGAATCCAGCATTAGTGAAAGTTTTAAATACTATCTGTTCTGATATTGAATCAGGGGTAACTATCTCTGAAGCTTTATCTCGTCACCCTGAAACATTTTCTCTATTTTATGTAAATATGGTCAAAGCTGGAGAAGAGTCAGGTAAGCTCAATCAAACTTTTGCTTATCTAGCTGATTATCTTGATCGTCAATATCAACTTACTTCCAAGACCAAGAATGCTCTCATTTACCCAGGCTTTGTTATTGGAGTTTTCCTTATTGTGATGGTGCTTATGTTCGTTTTTATCGTTCCTAGATTGGCGGTAATTATTAAAGATTCTGGTCAAGCGATTCCTCTTTCTACTCAGATAGTCTTTGGATTAAGTGACCTCCTTATAAATTATGGGTTGTTTGTAATCCTTGGATTAGTCTTATTCGCTATGTATATATATAGATTAACCAAATCAGATTCTGGCCAGAAATATTTAGACAAGATAAAGATAACTACACCTATTTTTAAGAATATATATATCAAGCTTTATCTCTCTCGTATTTCGGACAATATGGATACGATGCTCTCATCAGGGATTACTATTATTCGTGCCCTTGAGCTTACTTCTATCGTTGTCGGCAATAGAGTCTATGAAGATTTACTAAAAGATGCTCTTGAAAAAGTTAAAGGGGGAAGTTCTTTGTCTGAAGCTTTCTCTTCTTATCCAGAGATTCCATCCATTATGTCAGGAATGGTTCGCGTCGGAGAAGAGACGGGGTCCCTTGGAAGTATTTTGAAAACATTAGGGAAATTTTACAGTCGTGAAGTGAATGAAGCCGTAGATACTCTCGTCGGATTGATAGAACCTATGATGATTGTGGCACTTGGTCTTGGAGTTGGGCTTCTTCTTACTTCTGTTTTGATGCCGATTTATAATATCGCTGGAGGAATATAACCCCCCCCACTTGTCCACAGTCTCATACTATTGTGCTTTTAGTTATCTTATATGATATAATGTAAGCATTAAAAAGTAAGGTCGCGTCTTTCTACAAAAAAGACAAATTATTAATTATTAGCGTCGCGTTTCAATTGACAGTACGCGACATGATTTTGCAAAATCATATGAAAAAAAATAAAGGTTTTACACTTATTGAACTTTTGGTTGTTATCGCAATTATTGGTATTTTGGCATCAGTCGTTTTAGCATCTCTAAATAGTGCTCGTAACAAAGGCGCAGATGCTGCTACAAAAGCAGCTCTAGCAAATATGCGTGCTCAAGCTGAAATATTTTATGATCAATACTCCGGTTACAGTAGTGCTGCTATAGCATTACCTGCAACAGGCTGTACTGCAACATCTACATTGTTCCTTGATGGTGTAATGACAAATGCAATCGCAGGTATTACTTCATCAAGTGGAGCAGCTCCTACTTGTGTAGTTGGAGGTACAGGAACTGCCAAAGCTTCTGCTTGGGCTATGTCTGCTACTCTTAAGGCAGGTGGTACTTGGTGTGTTGACTCAACAGGGGCATCAAAGGCTACAGCTGCTTCAACTACAACAGGACTTTGTAGTTAATATATTAGTTTATATTTAAATAAAAATACCTGCCAACATCTATAAAGTTGTTGTGGGTATTTTTATTTATTTGTGATATAATATACACATTAATAAATATTTATTAAATTTAATTTTTTATGAATAAAAATAAAGGTTTTACTCTTATTGAACTTTTGGTTGTTATCGCAATTATAGCAGTTCTCGCATCTGTTGTATTAGCATCTCTAAATAGTGCAAGAGATAAGAATGCAGATGCTGCCGTTAAAACAGGGCTCAATCAAGCTCGTACAGAAGCCGAGCTTTATTATATTAGTAATAGTGGTAATTATCTAGCTGTTTGTGATCCTGCTAGTGATGCTTCAACTCCAAAGGGTATCAATGCTATGGTTTTAAGTTCTGCGAAAGCAGGTGGTCTTAATAGTGTGGCAGTTAATGCTACCGGAACAATAATCACTGCTACTTGTAATGTAAATGGGACAGGTACTTCTTGGGCAGCTGAAGTCCCACTAAGGACTCCAACTACAGCCAGTGTTTACTGTGTAGATAGTACAAGAAAGGGAGTAGTTACAACAACCTCTATTGGAAGTAATACTCTTTGTCCATAAAATACATTTTTATTTTGTTCTACATAATGTTACAATACAAGTATGAACACACTTGCTTTTATTATAATATTTTTATTTGGAACTATCATTGGAAGTTTTCTTAATGTTGTCATTTTTAGATTAAATACAGGCAAGTCAATAGCCAAAGGACGCTCTATCTGTATGACCTGCAATCGTGATTTGCGCTGGTATGAGCTTGTGCCATTATTTTCTTTTTTAATCCAAAGGGGTAAATGTCTTCGTTGCAAGGAGTCTATATCCTATCAGTACCCTTTAGTTGAATTCATAACCGGAATCTCCTTTGTTTTAATAGCATATCATTTCTTGCCTGCACTTTTATTTTCTTCATCCTTATATTTATTTTTAGTAGTTTTATATGCTTTCCTTTTTTCACTTTTGATAGTTATTGGAGTTTATGATGTTCGTCACAAAGTTATTCCTGATCAATTGGTTTATTTATATACTTTTATTTCCTTCTTTTCTATCTTTCTCTCCCCATCTTTCTCCCATTTTATAGCTGGCCCTATTATTGCATTGCCTTTCGCTCTCATTTGGTATCTGTCCAGTGGGAAGTGGATGGGTCTAGGTGATGCCAAGCTTATGCTTGGCTTGGGTTTTATGTTGGGGTTACCTCTAGGTGTCTCTTCTTTGGTTTTAGCATTTTGGATTGGAGCTGTCGTAGGTCTTCTTATTATGTTCTTCTCTCGCAGTAAAGTAAATATGAAAACAGAAATTCCTTTTGCCCCATTTCTCATCATTAGTGCTTTTATAGTTTTCCTTTTTAATTTAGATATTTATACTTTGTCCTCATTATTTTAATTTATTAGATTGATGTATAAAAATATATATAGAAAAATAAAGAAGAATGGGGGACTTACACTAGTTGAGCTAATGGTAGTTATTTCTATTTTCCTTGTTATCTCAGGGGTTGCGATTTTTGACTATGGGGGCTTTCGCTCTACTGTCTCTCTACAAAATATCACAGACGACATAGCTCTATCCATTCGTAAGGCACAGGGTTTTGCTATTGGAGCTCGTGCCGTATCTTCTAACTTTTATAATAGTTACGGGATGCATTTCTCTACGAATAATTCCGTAGATCCTTTAGTTGCATCCAACAAATCTTTTTTAATGTTTTGGGCAACTCAAACTACCAAAAGATATGTTACAGGGGTTGGAACTTGTGGAGATAATACCAATAATAAATGTTTGGAATTATTTAATATAACAAGTGCTGATATAGTAAAAGAAATAAAACTAGATGGAGTGACTCAACCTTCAACCTCATATCTTGATATCATTTTTACGCGCCCAGATCCCAGAGCTTCTTTTTGCTATAGAACGAATGTAAATTCTCCCTGTGATCCTACTGTTATTTCCAATGTGAGTGTTACTATTTCTAATGGTCAATCTACAAATGAAAAGACCAAGACTATATCAGTCCAAAATACTGGTCAAATAAGTATACAATAAGATGATTTTACAAAAAATACAAAAGAATAAAGTATTTATGTCGGGATTCACCTTGATAGAATTAATGGTTGCTACGACCTTGTTCACTATTGTTATGATGATGGGAGTGGGTTCACTTGTCGTATCTTCCAATTCCGCCAAGGCATCTCAAAAGCTCCGAACAGCAGTTGATAATGTAAATTTTGCGATGGAGAGTATGTCTCGTGAACTTCGTATGGGCACTCTTTATACTTGTGGGACGACCACGATCTCTTTAAGTGGGGCATTAGCTCCGAATGATTGCTCCTCAACACCTGGGAATATAATAGCCTTTAAGCCTCAATCTATTCCAGGAGGAGGAGAGTCAGTTAGAGTAGCTTATGAAATAGGCTCTCTTAGAGCTGATGGAGTGACCAGAGGATTGGTACGTTGTGAATATACGACCACAACAGTTTGTTCCAATGTCGTTTCGTCTGATGTTGATATCCAAATGTTGAAATTCTATGTAGTAGGTTCAGCTTTACCTCCAGCAAATAACCAAATACAACCGAGTGTCAAGATTTTAGTTAAAGGAGTTGTTACAATTAAGGGAGTCGCTACGCCTTTCACTTTGCAGACTTTAGCATCACAACGTTCCACAGAGAAATAAAAAATATGAAGTTATCCAAACAACAAAAAAATAAAGCTTTTACAATCATTGAGGCACTAGTTGCGATTATGATACTCTCTGTATCTGTGGCGGGTATGCTTGGAGTGACAGCTTCATCAGCGACTTCTGCTAGATATGCCAACAATGAAATTACCGCCAATTATCTTCTCCAAGAAGCTATTGACTCTGTGAGGAACAGTCGTGATACTATTGCTTTTCAAATGAAAAATACAACAGGGGGATGGCTAGTATTTTTAAATAGATATGGATATGGGGCTAATAGTAAATGTTTTATCGCAAATGGTTGTATGTTGAAAATGGATTCTTTTGACGCGTCTCTTTTATCAGGTAATGATATAATCTCTTGCCCTAATAGTGGATGCCAATCATTATCTTATGACAGTTCTGCCTCTTCACAACTTTTCTATCAATATAGTACAGGGAATCCTACTAGTTTTGTAAGGACAGTAAAAATGGTAGTTACTCCTACTAATACAGACGAAGTGAAAGTGACTGCCACTGTGGACTGGCTAAATGGATCATCTTCTCGATCTAGATCTTTGGAAATTTATCTTTTAGATTGGCAAAAATAATGAAAAATAATAATCAAAAAATTAAATATGATAAAGGCTATGCGATACTCTTCACTGTCGTGGTCGTCGGTATTATTTCGATGATTACGATTGGTTTATCCAATGCCGCTTACAAGCAGATAATCTTGTCTTCTGTGGCGAAGGATTCTACGACAGCTTTCTATCAGTCAGATATAGCTTCAGAATGTGCTTTATATGCTGACAATACGTACAATATGGTACCACCTTCAAATCCTTGGACTTGTGCGGGGAATTCTTTATCTTTCCCTGCTGGTGTTTCTCTGGGAGGAGTCACTACCTATAATATAGATCCAGCTGGAACAAATGGAACTTCTATTAATAAATGTTTCCGTATTACTGCTACCAAGAGTATAGTTCTCGATACTATTACGACAGACATACAAGCCAAGGGTTATAATATTTGTAATATGAGTAATAGTAGGACAGTAGAACGTGCAATTCAAATTAATTATTAAACTATGAATGATTCTAATATAGAAAACCGAATAATTAAGCTTCGGGAAGAGATTTCTAGGCTTCGCACAGAGTACCACGAGAAGAATAATCCAAAAGTCACAGATGATGTGTACGAGTCTCTTACTCGTGAGTTGCATGACTTAGAAAGTAAATATCCGGAATTCTCTGACGCCGATAGTTCTCTTAACAGAGTTGCCGGGAAGCCACTAGAAATGTTTAAAAAGGTGAAGCATGATGTGAGGATGCTATCTTTGAATGATGTTTTCTCGGAAGAAGAAATTATAGACTGGGAAACTCGCTGTTTGAAAATCTTTGGAAGTCCGACTTCCAGAAATATTGTTAATTATTTTTGTGAGGTGAAGCTTGATGGATTGTCAGCATCTTTGCATTATAAAGATGGAGTATTTGTAAGAGGGGCTACACGTGGTGATGGATTCATAGGGGAAGATGTGACAGAGAATTTGAAAATGATAAATTCTATTCCACTGATTCTTCCTCCCCAGACCCCTCCGCCTTCGACACCTCCCCTTAGCAGGGGAGGAAGAATGCTGGGGGATATAGAAATTCGTGGGGAAGTAGTGATGACGAAAAAGGCATGGGAGAGGTTGAACAAGAAACAAGAAAAACTTGGCAAACCAACTTTTGCCAATACTCGCAATGCTGCCGTCGGAAGCCTTCGCCAGCTTGATCCAAAAGTTGTGAAAGATAGGGAGCTTAGTTTTTTTGCTTGGGATATAGCACAAACAACAATTAAAAATTACGAACTAAGAATTAAAAATCATTCCGATAAACATAAATTATTAAAAGAGTTAGGTTTTCAAGTTGCTCCGTATGAAAAAAAGGTTAAAGATTTGAAAGAAGTTTTTTCTTTTATCAAAGAAGTGGGTAAACTCCGAGCGAGTTTACCTTATGGTACAGATGGGATGGTTATTTCTGTAGATAATTTAGAATTACAGGATTCTCTTGGTGTAGTTGGCAAAGCTCCACGATACATGACAGCATATAAATATGAGGCGGAGAGAGCAACGACCGTAGTGACCGGTATTACAGTGAACGTTGGACGTACTGGAGTGATGACTCCACTGGCGCACTTTAATCCGACCTTAGTTGCAGGTTCTACAATTTCTAAAGCGACCTTGCACAATATGGATCAAATTGAAAGACTTGATATCAGGGTGGGGGATACTGTAGTTATCCAAAAGGCGGGTGACGTTATTCCAGAAGTTGTAGAAGTACTTACCAATATGCGTACTGGTAAAGAGAAGAAATTTAAAATGCCAGAATTTTGTCCTGTGTGTGGATTTAAAATTGAACGTAAAACGGGAGTCGGAGAAAGTTCTGTAGCTTTTTATTGCACGAATAAAGATTGCTCTGCCAGAAGTAGACGAGGGCTTCAACATTTTGTAAATATTTATGAGATTTATGAAATAGGTCCTAAAATTTTAGACAGATTAAAAGATGAAGGATTAATAAGTGATCCGGCAGATTTGTTTACTCTTGAAGTAGCCGATTTATCAGGGCTTGAGAGGTTTGGATTAAAATCAGCCGAGAATATTATAAATTCTATCGCAAGTCATAAGAAAGTTTTACTGTGGCGTTTTCTCTATGCTCTAGGGATTATTCATGTAGGCGAACAAACTGCGCAAGATTTAGCGAATCATTTTGGTTCACTAACTCTTATTTCAAAAGCAAGTGAAGAGAATATAAATAGTATAGAAAATATTGGGCCGGTAGTTAGTCGAAGTATCTATGAATATTTTAATCAAAAAGAAAATTTAGCTTTTATGGATAAATTGTTTCAAAATGGAGTAGTGATTGACAATACAATGATCAAATCAACCAATAGACTTAAAGATAAAGTTTTTGTCCTCACTGGCACCTTAGAGACTCTTTCGCGAGAAGATGCAAAGAAAATGATAATAAAAGAGGGTGGCAGAGTTTCTGGTTCTGTCTCTTCCAAGACGGATTATGTCCTAGCAGGGGAAGATCCAGGCAGTAAATTACAAGATGCTAAGAAATTGGGGGTAAAAATTATCGGAGAATTAGAATTTCTACAAATTATATAAATATGGTATTCTCTAAATATGGACATAGAAATTATTAAAAAGCTAGCTATAATGGCTCGAGTAGATATGGATGAAATTGAAATGAAAGAAATTGGAGACAGTTTCGGTCCTATTCTTGCCTATGTAGGGCAGATACAAGAAGTGTCTCTTATTTCAGATTCTCCGTATGAAGAAGTAGCCGATGAACCTATAAATATTCTAAGAGAAGATGTAGTTACTAATAAAGGAGGTGAATATACAGAGAAGATTTTATCTCAAGCACCAGATGTAGAGAATGGATTTCTAAAAGTAAAACAGATATTATAGTATGAAAATAGATTTGAAAGATTTAAGTATAGAGAAAGCTCATAAACATTTAATAGATGGAGACTTTACAGTGGGAGATCTTGTAGATGCTTATCTAGAAGTTATAAAAGAGAAGAATACCGACCTCAATGCCTATCTTGAAATTTTTGAGAAAGATATAAAATCTCAAGTAGAAATTGCTGAAAAAATGTTTAAGGATGGTACCGCTACTCTGATGACTGGTATTCCTATTGCTATCAAGGACAATATTTTATATGAAGGACATATAGCAAGCGCTTCTTCAAAAATGCTTGGGAATCACACGGCCGTTTATGATGCTTTTGTTATTCAAAAATTAAAGAAAGAAGGAGTGGTAATTTTAGGTAGGACAAATATGGATGAATTTGCAATGGGAAGCTCAACTGAGACTTCCGCCTATGGGGTGACTCGCAATCCTTATGATAGGACTCGTGTTCCAGGTGGATCCTCGGGTGGTTCGGCAGTTGCTGTTGCTTCCGGTATGGCTCTCGTCTCTTTAGGGACTGAAACTTGTGGTTCAGTACGTCAGCCTTCATCATTCTGTGGACTTGTAGGGTTGAAGCCGACATATGGAGCAATCTCTCGCAGTGGAATTATCGCTATGGGTAGCTCCTTGGATCAGGTTGGCCCAATGGGGAAAACTATTTCTGATGTAGAAATTTTATATAAGACTATCTGTGGCAAAGATGAGCTTGATAGTACATCATTGTCAGATGAATTTAAAATAAAATTTACACAAACTCCACTCAAGAAGAAGATAGGAGTGCCTCGCGACTTTCTAAGTGGAGGAGGGATAAATGAAGAAGTACTTAAAAATTTTGAAGAGAGTTGTGAGAAATTGAAAAAGGCAGGTTATGAGATAGTAGACGTGACTTCACAGACGATGCAATATTCTTTGGCGGTTTATTATATTATTATGCCAGCGGAAGTTTCAAGTAATTTGGCACGTTATGATGGTATCCGTTATGGTTTCAATATAGATGCTCCGAATCTTTATGATGTCTATGCAAAGAGCAAGGGGAAAGGTTTCGGCAAAGAAGTTCGCCGAAGATTACTTCTCGGTACATATATTCTTTCTCATGGTTATCATGATGCTTATTACAATAAAGCATTGAAGGTCCGTGATATGATAGCCAAAGAATTACTCACTATATTCGAGGAAGTTGATGCTATTATAAGTCCGACGGTGCCATTCCCTGCATTTCCATTAGGGGATAAGATGGATGATCCGATGGCTATGTATATGTGTGATATCTTCTCAGCACCTGCAAACTTGGCTGGGATACCTGCTATGTCTATTCCATCCGGCAAGACAATAAATGGTTTGCCTTTAGGGCTCCAGATTACAGCTCCTTACTTACGTGAAGATATCCTCTTTACCATTGGGAAAGATTTTGAAAAGCTAGTATAATGTAAATATGCAACCGACAAATGTAATACAAACAGTTACATCACAACCACCACTCTTTGATCCTACTTATTTGAATATGGAGTATGTTTTTGATAAGGTGGCGAATTCTTTTGGTCCAATATTTAATCTTATTACGGATGCGCATACGTGGAGTGTTATAGGTACTATTTCAGTCCTTATTTCTATCTTATGTCTTTGCGTTATTATTTTCTCACTTGTTCGAATGTATGAGATTCAAGTATTTGATGCTGAAGAGATTGAACACGAGATCAATCATGCTCTTGCAAGAGAGAAAGAGAAAGAGCGTAGTCTCAATCCACGTTGGAAATATATTGGGACTCTAGTAGAAAGCCCCAATGAATCTGATTGGCGAGTATCTATAATGGAGGCTGATAGTTTACTGGAAGAGACTTTGAAAGACAGGGGACTAGTCGGAGCTAGTATGGCGGAACTTTTAGAAGAAGCAAAAGAAAATGGTTATTCCAATATTCAAAATGCTTGGGATGCACATCTCATCCGCAACAAGATTGCCCACGAAGGGTTAGATTATCCTATTACACAAGTAGAAGCTAGACGTGTCATTCGGCTATATCAAAATGTTTTTGAAGGATTGGATGTGATTTAAAAAAGAAGCCATTCAGGCTTCTTTTTTAATTGCGCAGTCGAAGGGATTTGAACCCTCAACCTCCCACGTGACAGGCGGGTGCTCTAACCAGTTGAGCTACGACTGCAAATATATATAATTATCAAAGATTTCTTTCTTTAAAGATGTAAGCCTTTAAAATCTTTAACTTCTCTATTATACATAAATTTATATAATTTCAAAGCGTTATATGAGGTGTCGACGGCAGGGAGTGCGCCTGCGACCTTCTCTTTATGAGTGAGATGCTCTACTGACTGAGCTACGCCGACATGGTATATAATATAGCATAAAATTAATTAATTTCAACCATTATTTTTTAGTGATTCTATTTGTGATAATGTTCTATATAGAATTTGTGAACTCTTACTTAATCGTAAATGCATGACACCAACATAAGATGAGACATTTTCAAACATTTTTTTATGTTTTGATTTAATAAAAATAGTATTTCTAAATTGAGTTATAGGTATTTTTGTTATATTACTCCAATATTTAATTATTTCGAATTCTCTATTTTTGTGAGATTCATTAATAAATAATCTAGGTAAATAATCATATATTTTTATATTAAATTCAAGAGAAAGCCATCTCATACAAATTAAAATAATTGCAGGATCACTGTTTACTATCCCAAAAGTTTTGCCAGTTTTATTTCCTTCGGCCCAATATAAAGCTGTTCCAATAAGACAAATTTCACGATTAGAAATTTTATTAATAAATTCTTGGGCCTTTTGTTTTTCTTGGTGGATAATAAATTGACTTTTTAAATGATTTGTATGAGCTCCTTTTAGTGCCCCAGCATAATTTTTTACTTGAGCTCTTTTTTCCAATAAAATAATTTGTGACTCAGTTAGTTTAAGGTCACGGCACCATAAACTTAAAGTACTTTTTGATACATTAAGTTTTTTTACAATTTCATTAAGGCTAAAACCTTGTTTTCTAAGGAGCCTTGAAGATTCTTTTAATTGTAATTTAGACATATAGCTATATTATATCATGACAGTGGTGCAATTCATAATATAAATTATAGTAAAACTACGTGGTTGCGGGAGGTCGAATCGAACGACCGTCTTAAGGTTATGAGCCTTACGAGATACCATTTCTCTATCCCGCTATGTATTATTTATCTAAAAACCAAACTTATCTTAACCGTCTATAACCTTAGGTTATGAGAGCTATTTTCCTTTGCGAGATACCATTTCTCTATCCCGCTATAATTTGTTTATAGTAACCCAAAATTACCAATTTTGCAACTTATGTAAATTATAGTATTATAAAATAAGTTTTTAGCCCTAAAACACAGTAGTGTTCGGGCATTAGCCGTCATAGCTTAGTGGCAAAGCACTCCCTTGGTAAGGGAGAGAGCGTGAGTCCGATTCTCACTGACGGCTCCACAAGCAAGCCCAAATCGTTTTTGGCAAAATTTTCGCGAGCGGAGCGAAGCTCCGCCCAAGGATTTAAAGGGGTTCCAGATACTTCTCTTTTTTGGAGGGTGAGGTTCGAGCCGAAGATTTTTTGGAGGGAGAGTTTTTTGGAGGGGAGGTCGTTCGTTTTGGCAATTTTGTCTAGTATTAAAGCATCTTTTATCCATTCTCTCGTCGGTTCGATCCACGCGGACGGCTTTCGCAAAAGCCGTCCGATTTTCTCCTCAATAGACTTTTTGTCAGACATAAATATATGTCGTCTTTTTAAATAATCCTCTCGTTCAATATCTTGGGCGACATATACATTTGTAAGTCTGGCGAGGTTTTTTGAAATGTTTTGTTCTTCTTCTTTCAATTCCAACACTGCTTCATTTGCAGTGTGTTTATTTTTCTGTTCCTCAGTATCTAACATTTCAAAAAGTTTTGTTGCCAATTCTTTCGGCATAATATATTCGCTTAATGTTGCCGAAAGTTGTCGCTCCAATTCTTCTCCTCTTATGCACGGCTCAAAACATTTTTGTGTTTTAGATTTCTTTGAGCAGTGATAGTAAGTATAGAAATGTTTTGTGCCGTTCTTTTGTCTTTTTATTTTTATCTCTCCAGTAATTCCCATACCACACGAGCCACAAGAGAGAAGTCCACAAAATGGTCTTGGATTGGCTTCCTTCTTGGGCTTGCGACCTTTGCCTCGTAATACAGTATTTGCTTTATCAAAGAGTTCTTTTGAAATGATTGGCTCATGCTTACCCTCATATATTTCGCCTGCGTGGCGAAAGTGTCCGTAATAAATAGGATTGCTAATAATGTGCGATATTCGCGAAATATGTACACGATTATTATTTTTTGATTTTACATCTCCATTTTCTAAAACTTTTGCAAGGTCTTCAAGTCTTACACTTCCCGTCGCATAAAGTTCAAATATTTTCTTCACGAGTTTGGCATTTTTCTGATGGATAGCGATTTTCTTAATATTGGAATTATTTATATATCCAAATGGAGCAAGTCCGGGGTAGTCGCCATTTCGTGCTTTCTGTCGTAGTCCACGGGAAGTGTTTTCACTTAGTTGTCTGACATATTCATTTGCCATTCCTAACTCCACAGACATCATTAACACATTGTCATTTGGATAATGACTTTGTCCGTGGGTTTGAATATGCTGGATTATGTTTTGCTGGAGCATCCACTGGATTTTTCCACTATCAACAGGGTTGCGAGATAAGCGGTCGATCTTCCAACAAACAATTCCTTGTGCTTCGCCATTTTGAATAAGCGAAAGCATACTATTAAAAATAGGGCGACCGGGGATTTTTGCTGACCGCTTTTCTATAAACTCATCTGAAATATAAATATTTTCTCGTTTGGCGAGTTCTCGTAATTCTGCGAGTTGTGATTCAATAGAGAGGATTTGCTTATCCTCAACATCGGTGGATTTACGAGCATATAAAAAGTATTTAAGCATGGTTGTATTATACCACAACGGATGACATAAAGCACAACTATAGAGTATAATCTGTGTATAATGAACGAATCAGAAAAACTAGGCAAAAATCTAAAACGAATTAGAACAATAAAAAATATCTCGCAAGGCGAGATCGGACGAAGACTTGAAGTAGATAAAAGTTTTATAAGTAATATTGAAAATGGAAAAACAAATCCTACACTTTCAACGATTGCAAAGATAGCGAAAGCTGTCGGAGTGTCGGTCGGGGAGTTAATGAAATAAAATCGTCGTAAATGGGAGTTTGCCGATTCGCAAATCGGCAAAGGTTAACACGCGTATGGGCGGGCGGGGTGAGAAGCGAATACTTGGAGCTTCGCAAGGCCGGAGGCTGGCGAGCCGAGGCGGGGTCGCAGGATTTTTCCGCAGAAAAATACCTGTGACAATGACTAATAAGCACGACCTCCCCTCCAAAAAAATCTTCTTCCAAAAATCTTTGGCTTTTGAATTTTTGAACCTCACCCTCCAAAAAAGAGAAGTATCTGGAACCCCTTTAAATCCTTGGGCGGAGCTTCGCTCCGCTCGCGAAAATTTTGCCAAAAACGATTTGGGCTTGCTTGTGGAGTCCCTTTTAAACAAGGCTCGAACCCATTTTAGCAAGAATCAGTGAGAATATCTACCAAGCTAATCTTACGCCCCGCTTTTGTCTTTTCTCCAATCTCTCTACACCGCTCTACTAATGTATTAATTCTACAAATGCGGACTCGGTTTTGCGAAACTGTATTTTGGGACATTGATTCGCAAAACCTCGGCTAATTCTTTTTTGAAATTCGCCAAGATTTTGAGTTGGGATTCCGCGGGCAGGCAGGGTTTGGGAGGGAATGCCCGCGGGTTTCAAATACTCTAAAAACCTGCTAAAATAGATAATATATGAATAATGAATTTAAAACTAAAACCTGTCAGAGTTGTAAGAGTAGTTTTACTATTGAGCTAGATGATTTATCATTTTATGAAAAAATGAATGTTCCAGCACCTACATTTTGTCCATTGTGTCGAATGCAAAGAAGGTTTTCTTTTAGAAATGAAAGAGTTCTTTATAAAAGAAAAAGTGATTTTACCAATGAAGATATTTTTACAATGTATTCAGAAGAATCTGGTGTAAAAATATATGAAAAAGAAATTTGGATGAGTGATAAATGGGATCCGACAGAATATGGAATGGATTATGATTTTTCTAAACCTTTTTTTGTTCAGTTTTTTGAATTAGTAAAAAAAGTTCCATTTAAAGCATTAAATGTTGTGAACGGAGTTAATAGTCCATATGTTAACAATATGACTGATCCTAGAAATTGTTACTTAGTATTTAATTCTGGTTATGTAGAAAATTCAATGTATGGACATGGAGTAGATAATTCAAAATCTTGTGTAGATGTATCTCATGTTTCTAAATGTGAAAATTGTTATGAAGGTTTTAATTTAGCAAACTGTGCAACAAGTATTTATTCCTCACAATGTGAAAATTCATTTAATATGGCATTTTGTAAGAACTGTGTAGGTTGTCAGGATTGTTTTGGTTGTGTGAATCTTCGTAAAAAATCTTATTGTATTTTTAATGAACAATATTCAAGAGAAGAGTATTTTGAAAAAATCAAATCTTTTAATTTAGGTTCGTATGAAAATTTTCAAAAAATACAAAAAGAAGTTTTGTCATTTTGGATGATGTTTCCTAATAAATTTTTAGAAGGACTTCAAAATGTAAATGTCAGCGGAAATTATATTAGTCATTCTAAAGATGTTAAAAATTCTTTTATGATTCGTGAAGGTCAAAATTTGCATTATTGCCAATATTTACAAGAGGGTTCTCCTAGTAAGGACTGTTGGGATTATTCTGTTTGGGGTGATAACAGCCAAATGGTCTATGAATGTCATGCCTGTGGTATTGGTATTCAAAATATTAAATTCTGTTTATTATGTCAGGAAAATGTTCACGATTTATACTACTCAATGTGTTGCGAGGGAGCATCAAACAATCTTTTTGGTTGCGTAAACCTAAGAAAGAAACAATATTGTATTTTAAATAAACAATATACAAAGGAAGAATATGACAAATTGGTACCAAGGATTATAGAACAGATGAATACGGTTCCATATATTGATAAAAATGGACTAGTTTATAAATATGGAGAATATTTCCCCGTGGAACTTTCACCTTTTGCTTACGACACAACACTTGCTCAAGAATACTTTCCTTTAAGTAAAAAGGAAATAGAAGAAAAAGGATACTCTTGGGTAGACACAACAGAAAGAAATTATAAAATTGATATTAATATAGGTGGATTACCAGATAATATTAGTGAAGTAGAGGACGATATTATAAATAAAGTTATTGCTTGTGAACATAAAGGAGAATGTGATCAACTTTGTACAACTGCATTTAAAATTATTCAAGACGAACTAAATTTCTATAGAAAAATGAATTTACCTTTACCTCGTATTTGCCCGAACTGCCGAACTTTTGAAAGATTAAACCAAAGGACAGGTATGGAGCTTTATGAGAGAACTTGTCAGTGTTCTGGTGGAGAGGATGATAAAGGAAAATATAAAAATAACATTAAGCATACTCATGGTGATATGCCTTGTGGAGAAGTGTTTAAAACTAGTTATGGTCTTGATAGAAAAGAAATTATTTATTGTGAAAAGTGTTATCAACAGGAAGTATCATAAAAAATATGAATTTAAACCAAGACAAATTTCCTACAATAGATCAAACTCAGAAAAATGAAATTGATTTTACTACGGCTACAAAAAATAAGCTTTCTAGTAACGTGGCTCTGTTTATTGATGATAATCAAGATTATACAGTAGAACAAAAAGAGTATTTTGAGAAAAAATTTAAAGAGGCCTTGGATCTTGCTTTAGAAATTCATAAAGATCAGAAACCTAGACCAGATGGAATTTATGTTAATCATATTTTAAGAGTTAGTAATAGGCTTGTAGAAGAATATGGGATAAAAGACCCCGAACTTGTTATAGCAGCACTACTTCATGATTCAGTTGAAGATCAGGCTAAAAAATTATCTGATATGATTACTAATACAGAAATAATTTCAGAAAGAGAAAGAGCATTACTTTTTATAAAAAATGCTTTCGGAGAAAGAGTAGAAAAAATTGTTCATAAACTTTCTAACCCAGAACCTGAAAATGAAGGACTATCTGTTGAAGAGAAAAACAATATTTATAAAGAGCATGTAAGAGAAGCAATTAAAGACCCTGATGTATTTATAATCAAACTTTCAGATTTTTCAGATAACGCTTTAAATCTAGAATCTGTTGGAGATCCAATAAAAAGGCTTAAACTAAGTAAAAATATTTACCTGTAATAGAGGTATTCGTTGATCGGATTGATAAAGCACAAACAATATTGAATCCAGAGAAAATTATTGAAGTAAGAAAAAATTTATTATTAGCCATTGAAAACACTAAAAGTTTTATTAAAAGTCAAAATATATAATAAATAAATTTATGGATATACAACGTGTTAGAGCAATAATAATAAAAGACGGTAAAGTTTTGCTTATGCATAGAATTAAATCAGGATTAGAATATTGGGCTTTTCCAGGTGGGGGAATTGAAGAATCTGATAAATCACCAGAGGATGGATTAAAAAGGGAGTGTTTAGAAGAACTCGGAGTTGAAGTTGAGGTGAAGGAATTATTTATGAATAGGTCTTCTATAGCTCCACATAGATTAGGACATATGGAATCATTTTATATTTGTAATATTGTGAAGGGGGTTGTAGGTACAGGTACTGGACCAGAATTCACTCGTGATGTAGAGATACATGGTTCATACGAAGTAGAATGGCTCTCATTATCTGAGATAAAAAACAAAAATGTCTGGCCTATTGAGGTAAGAGATAAGATAGTATAATAAAATTATGGAAAATAAAGAATTTAATTTGCAAATTGATGGAGAATTTAATGGCTTTAATGATGGAGCGGTTTTTAAACTTACTAATGGTCAAGTTTGGCAACAAAAGCGATATAAGTATATGTATAGATATGCATATCGTCCATACGTTCGTATTTACAGAGATGGTACAAAATGGATATTAGAAGTTAAATTAACAGGGTGTGAACCAATTGAAGTTATTAAAGTAGATATTATACAGGAAGGTCCTATCGTTTCAAATTTTAAAGGATTTTTTCAAAATGCTAGATTTGAATTTCAAAATGGAAATATTTGGGAACAAGCAGAGTATAAATATAATTATCATTATGCTTTTAGACCTCATGCCGTAATTATTAATGGAGTTAATGGATACGAACTTAGTGTTGATGGGATGAGTGAAACTGTTCGTGTAAAACGAACTCGTTAATTAGCATAAAATAAGTTATTATGATTTCTTCACAAGAATTAGATAAAATATCGAGAGAACGCATTAAAGATGCTAGAGTATTATTTAAAAATAAATCTTACGATGGTTCTCTTTATATGTGTGGATATGCTATTGAATTAGCTTTGAAAGCAATAATCTGTAAAAATCTTTGCCTATCCGGAATACCACACACTAGTGAAGAATTTTCAAATATTGCCCGTATTAAAACACATAATTTGGAAGAACTTTTAAAACAAACCCCTACACAAATTAGTACCAAAATAAAAAGTGTTTATTTTGCTGATTGGAGTATTATATTACAATGGAACCCGGAAATGAGGTATGCTCCTATAAAGGGGAAGCAGTTAAAGAATCAAGCTAATGGTGCTATTAATTCAGCTCAGCATATAGTAAAATATTTATGGAAAGAAATTAAATAATATGGAAAAAGAAACGATTAACAAATTAAGCAGTTCATTAAATGAAATTAGAAATGCTAAAGATATTTCTACTTTTGTTATTATAAAACGTGACGATACATCATTATGGGATATTGTCATTGGTGGACATAATTTAGACAATCAAGAAAACTTGATTCAGATAGCTGATATACTTAAAAAATCTTTATTACCCAACGAATTAAGAGATTTTTCTCGTATAGTTTTATTAAATTCAACTGATAATTTTATTAGTAATCTAAGAAAGACCTTTTCTCTTGAGCATGGTAGTATGGAACTTCAAAATGCACAAATAAATAGCATTTTTATCAAACACGCATATTTACTTTTTAGTAAATAAATTTATAGACTCATTAATTTTGAAATAAAGATAATGATTTAAGTTTTGATTAATCAGAAGGGCTTCACAAAAATTTAAAGATGATACTTGGCTTTGATACAGACGATAATTTAGAAATTTAGCAGGATTTATTAAAAGAGAAAACAGGCACTAGGTGCCTGTTTTTAAACCACTCTGTATATTATACTCCTTTTTGAGCTAAATGTCAAGCATTTTTGCCTTACAAAATAAGCCTTATTTGCTATAATTCTATATATGACAGACGAAATCACATCAAAGGAAGAAATAGCAGTAGAAGCTCCAAAAGAGTCAATTCCTGAGCCTATACAAGCTCCAGAAGCACCAACGGCTCAAATACCAGTATCTGAGCCGTTACCTACTCCGACCGAGACAGAAGCTGAGCCAGTAGTTGAACCTATTTCAACAGAAATAAAACCAGTGGAAACAGAAATTCGATCTGAGCCAATATCAGAATCAATTTCTGAACCAGAAGTTAAAGTGGAGCTCAAAACAGAAGAAGTTAAACCAGAAATTATTGAACCAATTCAAACTGAACCAAAACCAGTAGAACAAATCCCCGAAGTTAAACCAGAGCCAGTTTCTGAATCTAAACCAGAACCAGAACCAGAACCAAAACCAATTCCCGAAATAATTCCAGTAGTAGGAGTTATCTCAAAATCAAAATCTCTCGCCCGCGAACTTTTAGTAAAAGCAAGAAACATGATTCAATTCAGAAAAAGAAAAAAGTTAGATAAAATCATATCTTTGTTTGCGAAGCAAACAAAGATAACAAATGATGAAGTTGAAAAGTTTCTTCATGTATCAGATGCAACAGCTACCAGATATTTATCACAACTTGAAAAAGAAGGAAAAATCAAAAGAAACGGAAAAACAGGAAAGTCTGTATTCTATTCTAAAATATAAACAAGGGAGTGAGTTCGTGCACGCACGGGAGGGATAGCTCCGTGTGTAATCACACGGAGCTGGGGCAAGCACGAGTATTCTTGGAGCCTCGGGCATTACCGCTATGGCGTCCAGTGGCTAAAAGGATGAGCTCCGTGGTTGTATTGGAATACATAAATAATAGCGAAGCACACACTAAAAGAAAGATTGAAAAGCGTAGTGTGGGGATGGCGAGGACTAGAACTCCTGTAATCAGGAGTAAGTCCGACCCGGGGAGAGGAAACTTCCTCTCCCCAAGAGGCGCGAAATACCAAACGGCTCA